>Ga0307509_10006184_pt1 | contig 16224 bp, 18 predicted proteins | sample 10_EM_MG_FD_202245 | JGI IMG/M metagenome (GOLD analysis project Ga0307509, IMG submission 202245) | Populus trichocarpa ectomycorrhiza microbial communities from riparian zone in the Pacific Northwest, United States - 10_EM | ecosystem: Host-associated > Plants > Roots > Unclassified | place... | reverse complement strand
GGTGGGCTGTTAAAGGGCCCTTTGCGAGTTACAATGATGGCGGGGGAGAAGGGCCGAATGGGGGAATGAAGGGCCTCTTTAGAAAGGTTGGGGGCACGATTGATGAGGTCTGGGAAGATGGCATGGGGGGCAGTGAAGGGTTGAAGGAGGGGTGGGAGGACATGGTAGTGAAGCAGACGGAGGAGGCTTACGGGGGCGTCACGAAATCGGCATTGCAGGAGAGGGACCGGACTACACTGAGGGTTTTGGAGGTTAGAGGGGAGGAGAGAGCTAAGGCTAGAAAGGAGTAGGGTGATGGTGGGCGTAAGGGAGAAGGCGAGGTCGAAGGCAATCGAGAATGGGTGAGCAGGTGTCTCAGATGGAGAGAGTATGAGGCTGAGGATAGTGTAGAAAACTAGAGATCACGGTGGCATTATTCATACAAGGGAAAGGGGGTCAGAGACCCCAGGTGATGGCATGGATGAGGAAAGCAGCGGTAGGCAGATCTTAAAAAATAGCACAAATATCTGAAGACCCACTCCCGACCATGCACATAAACCACATTGCGTACCAAATGCTCCAAGAACTACATTCCCCTTTGCCAAACACCCATATCATGCCGTGGCACACGCTACGATACACCTACCCTCACACAAGAAGCTTGGTCCAACCCAACCTCATCATCATGGTCACCTCACAGCTCATATTAATCCAATGAAATCACAACAAAAGAATACCAGTCAATCTCCGTGATATGAATACCGCACGTGCGTCCAACGAATAATTATATACAAGCAAAACAACGATAATTCAACACCGCCATCCCTAATGTGAGAACAGAAAAAGAGAAAAAAAGTAGATTGGCCCAAACTTTAACGACTCCAGGTAAGGTAATAGGAAAACTGATTAGAAAGGAAAAAAGTGGGGTGGGGAAGCGGAACAGATTAACTATATAGCCCTCGGGTGATGGGGAGAAAAGGTGCAAAGGAGGAGGGAAAAAAAGCAAATATCTAATGATGAAAAGAAAAAAAGAAAAGAGGGTCCCGCCGCTAGACTTCTAGTTTTCTCCGTCCATGCATAACTGTACTGCAAGCATCATTTCATAAGACCGTTTCGCCAACCCCGGCACTCCAGAGAAAACCACAACTATGAAGCAAGCAAAAACATGCACAGGCCCCCACCACCAGCCAGTTTCCCCATCCCCTACTATTCCAGATCATCAACAGGTGCGGTGTCCATGTCCCCGACGTTCTCTGCACCAACAGGCACCTGACCAGGGATGATCAATTCCTCCTCCATGTCATCGTTGACAAACCTCCTCTCGCTAACATGCTCCCGCCTACCATCTTTAGTCCAAACTTTATGATCGAATGCGCCCTTTTGCTGACCCTCATCGTGCTTATACGCACAGCTGGGGTTCAGGCACGGGTTGAATTTGCATTTGACTTCGGTGTGGGTAAAATGACAGCCTGGGCGAGTACATTTTGGACCGTTACGGCAGAGAGGCATGTCCGGACTTTGCATACTGTCAGTATATATACATACACATAAGGGATAAAAGTATTCAAGTCAGGTGGGATGAGACATACTGTTTAAAAGGGCAAGTAGGATTAGTGCAATTTGGATAGAACTTGCACTCCGCGTCAATTTTCACTGGCCTAGCGATGACAGCGGAAGCAGCGGGTGATGGGTGAGAACCGGTGCATTTCCGATTTCTGCAACCAGCGCCAAATGAACACTTTTCCCCGGATACGAATGCGACGGGTTTGCCAGGGATCGCTGCGGGAGTCGGGTGCGCAAATGGGCATTCCGGCTTAGTGCAGTTGGCCGCGAACTTGCAGGGGACTTCGTCTAGTGGTTTGTCCGAGGATTGGTCCATGGACGACGATGGCGGTGCATCTCCTGCGGTTGGTGTTGGTGCTCTGCCGCCTAGGGCACTCGCGTCCTCGCCGGTATCCATTTCGCTGCTGCCGTTGTCTTTGTGATGATGGCTTTTGTTACCGTGGTTGAACTTGCTGTCTGGTGGTGCCTGGATACGCTCAAATAGAGATCCGCCAACACGCCTTGGCTGCGAAAAGTTGTTGCCGTATGGATTATCCATCATCGGACCCCTACCCATCATCGGTGGCATCCCCATAGGTCCATTCATAGGCCCATTCACAGGCCCGTTCACATGTCCATTCATTGGCCCGTTGATCGGCATTTGGTGCTGATGGTGGGGGTGGTGAGGATGATGGCCCACAGGGCCCATATGAGGAGGTGGTGGACCGCCCATGAACGGAGCCATGACTTGGGATTGCTGTTGATACAAATGATAAAATTGCATCTGTTGCTGAGGAGTCAAGGCCGTGAAGCCAGAGGTTGGGGGGGCATTTCCATTACGCCCATTCTGGCGGGCAGGACCATTCTGACGGCCCATTTGTCCGCCCCGCATCATACCTCTCGAAGGACCCTTGGGAGGATCACGTCTCTCGATTCCTCCAGCCTGAGGCCTGACACGATGCAAAGGATCAGAAGGCGCCGTTCGGTCCATCGCCTTTGCTAGCTGATTGAATAACCGCCGTCCCTGTGGATTTCTCATAGCCTTCGGCGCGGTAGGTCTAAATAAAATTTGAATTAGCACATAGCACAGGCCATACATACCAAATTGCAACATCGAGGTATTGGCCAGTTAAAGCCAGGGTATACATACACTCCATTCTGCCCAGACTCTCCATCCGCAACTTCGCCCATGTCATGATCCATGGCACCGTCCGCACCATGAGGTTCTTCTGAGGAAGCAGCCGGTTCCTGAGTGGCTGGTTCCTGCTGGCTCCCATTTCCCTGGGCTTTCCCATTCAGGGTATCAACCTGCTCAAACAACCAATTGGCAAACTCTAACGCCGTCGAATCACCCGGTGCCAAACCGAGCAAATCGCCCGAAAGTTCCTCTGCAATTTGCTCCCGACTCTTGCCATTCTGTATCATGAGGCAGATGTATTCGCTAAGGGGAGAATTATCTTCACCACTGATGCTCCATCCTATTTCCACTAGCTTTGGCTGGATACGTTGACCCAGAACCTCCGACATCGAAGTACTAAGAACAACGGCCATGGCGGAAAGAGACAGAAATTAAGAAAAAAGTGTAAAGGGAATGGTATGGGTGAAGACGCGCGGTTGCGGACAGGGGGAGGGAGGTCGCGCGAATTAATAGAGGAGTGCGAGGAGCCGAGAGAGGAGGTGGAGGGGGATGGAAGAGGCGAAGAGAATGCACTCAAGCAACCTAAGCGACGCGATGAGTGTCAAAAAGAAGGTTAGAAGATTGTAGGGGCAAGCGGTTGTGTGCAGCGTTGAAGGGTTTTCTCTTTGAGTATGAAGGAGTGGAAAGGCTGAGTGAGGGAGAAGGAGGGGGCAGGTGTAGGAGGAAACGGGCGGAGGGTAATAGGTGGAGATGGTAAAGAGTTGAAGTAGGGAAGGAAGAAGCTTCGCGATGACTGAGCAAGCGTTTATGCCAAGGCATGTCGCCACAACTAAACCACAACCACCATGGCCCAAGTATCAACCGGTGAAGGGTCAATCATCCCAGACACTGCCGTTGAAAGTCCTTGCAGCCGCACCGGTTCACACATGTAGACCACCGTACTATAGCTGTGGCTGCTCTTTGGCTGGCACCAACATACTGCGCCAGCCACAGCTACAGGTAAGGACCAGTGCAGTTATGAAGACTTTTCTGTGTAACCCTGAAAAACGAATACTGTACATGCCGGGACCATATAATTTCCCTGCGGCGAAATCCACTTCAGCGACTACTGCGTCAATAAGGTACTATTATGTTCAAGAAAGAAAAAAGTGAATAAACCAGATGCTCCAGTTAGACCATCTACCGGTATATACCTCACTATCATACCACAAAACATTATTCAAGATCACCGTTTCAGCTTTGAAGTTGCATATATCAGCACTACACTTACCACACCCGCCCAACTGTAAGACAACATTCAAGCTTTTGAAAAAAACATCAAATTTGCACACCATGTCTTACACTCGCTCATCAAATGGCCGCATCGATCCTGAACAACCACAACTCATGTTCGAACAGAAAACCACGCCCCAATCGGCATCACCAACCCACACACCCCCCCATTTACTCCCCCCACTCATACCATATATCTATTCAATGCCTATTGCATCCCGCATTTTCCTCCCAGAAAATCACCTTCAACAGCCTGGCACCATCCATCGCCGACCAACAATTGTTAAAAACCTGAACCCCATCTGATACAAAGCTACAAGGCCCCCCTGATTTGTTTGATTTTCCCGCAGATAACTCGCGGGAGAAAGACTAATAGGTTAAGAACAGAAATAGGCACAAAAAAACGTAGGATGCGGAGAGAATACGGGGCAAGTTTACGGCATTATCTCAACTAATAAATCAATACAGGTAAAGAGCGGCCATTAGGTAGCTAGTTTGGTTAAGGGGACCCGGCCGGTTTGAAGGAAACCAGAACACCAGCGCCCGGAGAAATAACAATATCACAGTTTTTATATTGTTCCACCGTCTGCCTAGGTTCGACAGATCCAAACTGTTGGAACATCCTTGCGAGGACGTACGACATTTCCGTGAGGGCGAATTGCTGACCGACGCAGGTTCTGGGGCCACCGTTGAACGGGACATAGTGCCACCTCTCTGGTGTCCTACAAGATTGCTTGTTAGAAATGAAAGAGGAAAAAAAACATTTCCATCCATCCTGGGTAGGTTTTGTCTCACCATTTCTCCCATCTATCTGGATCAAACTTTCCAACATCTGGTCCAAAGAGGTCCTCTCTGCGTTGCATAATCAAGGGGGCGTAACCGAAGATGGTGTCTTTAGGCATCCCAACAGGCTATTGACAATTATTAGATCCAAACAATGATTAACAAACACGGGGTGCGTACGTCAAGTCCATCAGGTCCACCTCCACGCGGCAGATATGTATCCTTCAATGACCTACGTATGTTAAATGGTACTACCACCGAAAGTCAGTAAGGAGTTCATTTCGACCGAGTTATATTACTAATCATACCTGCAGGATAAAGTCTCAACGTCTCATTGACAACATGTTGCAGATACTTCATCTCCTTCAAGTCCGTATAAGTGGGTTTTCCATTTGGCCCAAGCCTCTCTAAAACCTCCGTCCGAAGCTTCTGAACAATATCTGGTTGGCGGGCAATCTCGTGAAGGGCCCAGCTAAGCGTAGCGGCAGTGGAATCCTAATCCCATAATTACCCCTCCATTCGCACTCACACCAGAGAAAACAAGCAGATAATTACCCTAGCGGCAAGGAGAATAGAGACCAGTTGATCCCTGAGCATCTGCTTATCCCGAGTGAATTCGGCGAGGGCGTGAAGAAAGTTATAACTCTTTTCATTCTTGTTCTTCAATTCCTCCGGCTTCATCTTCAACGCCTGCTCAACATATGGCTCCACGAACGAGTTGAGAACCTTCAGGTCCTTCCTGTACTTTACCTCCGGGAACATCCACTTTAGGGGACCGGCCTTAGACTTGTTGCTCATGTGCTTCTGAATATCGGCAAAGGCACGGGCAAATTCAACCTGTGGGCTACCAAGACTATCGATGCTTTGGCCGAGCAAGAAGTCAGTAGCCGAGTCGAGGGTGAAGCGGTAGAAGAGGTCTGAGATGTTAACAGTAGCACCGTCTCTAGGTATATGCTCGAGCATGTGGGATACATGACGTTCGAAGGTGTCCAAATCCGAGACTCTATCCTTGATGAACTGCGGGCGAATCAGTTGACGAGAGGCCTGCCAGAGTTGGCCATCAGTAGTGAAGATACCATCGCCAAGGAACGATTTCCAATCTCGGTTGAAAGTCTCTCCCTTGCCTATTCACGTCAGCTCTGCCAGGACCCGCAACGGACTCTAAGAGCCGACAAACACACCATAATCGTGAAACTGGGAGCTCAGCACAGCCTTTATGTTCTCCGGATCTGCTGTGAAAACGACTCTCATGCCGACGATGGTAGTCTCAACGGTGTGACTCCCCGCGGTCTTGAACCGGCTCTCCCAAATCTCGATATCCCTGTTAGCTCTAGCAGCCACAAGTGACCTTATAACTCCATCGAGCCCTAGAAACACCATTAACACTCACCACCCATTATAGAAATGGAAAACAGCAATCACCAAACAAGAACCATGGCCCTGGAAGCGACTTAGCCCTGCCGCCGAGTTTATGTATCTTCCGATTTTTCCTAACACTCGCAACGGCAAACGTTAATACACCAGCCACCACTAATGCTATCAGCAGCGCAGGCGCAGACTGAGTGATATCTCCGAACAGCATCCTTCAATCTCCTCAATATTCGCAGAAGCTGGAACAGGTCAAAAAGGAGCTCTTGAATGGAATCGACCCTATTAGCCAAATTTAACCACCGGAAAATCTCTAGATTAAACTCTTCGGATTTTAGGACAACCCAGAAAGGTCAACTTCGCACCAGCTAGGGAGCTTAGTTTGGAAAAAAAGGATAATATAAAGCAAAGCTGGGAAAGCTTATGGGTCAGAGTTTGGGGATGCAAGAAAAAAAAAGGCCTCCATATCTATTTTTTTTCCTCGACCTCTTTCTTTAAGAGAAAGCCAAGCTCCCAGGGACGGAGAACTACCGCCATTTCGGCGGCCGAGCCAGCCAAACAGATTGAAGGAGGGTGGGTGGAGGAGTCTAGTGGGGGGGGAGGTAAGGAGTAAAGTATCTGTCTGAGATTGCCCTACTCTTCTTTCTCAGTCTCCATGGCGATGATATCGACTGGTCCCTGGTAGCCGTAGAAGATGAACCAATAGAAGGCCTATGGAGAAGGGGAAACACCGTTTCAGCAGTTCCACTGACGTGGCAAATCTCAGCCATTTAGAAATCCCCTCTTATCCCTTCTGCCCAAATATCAAAGCCCAAACTAAAAACATCCTTTTCAAACGATCATCCAGACATTCGACTTCTATTCCGACCTCACTCGACCTTTCTCCACTTATATCACAATCACCACAATAGAACAACCCCCATCGCTTGACTAACCCACCCATACCTCCAACTCCACAGCAAGGGAAAAGCCCCAGCGGAGCATCAAATTCCCCCCGAGAAAAACCCCATCCCCTCCCCTCCCATCCGGGGACCGCGCAGAAACATCTGCGGGGTAAAACTGCACCACCCTTTTTATCATACCACCCACCATCATCACGAGTTCAAAAACCAGCCGCAGAGAAGAAATGAAAGAAAAAATTTAAAAATTTAAAAAAAGTGCAAGTTTTTCACAAGCTACCGAGGATGCTTTCTTTCTTTCTTTTTTTACCCTTTTTTATTTTTATTTTTTTCGTTTTTCGTTCTTTCTTTTCCATTTTTCCCTTGGTATTTAGCCATCTTTGTTTGTGTACCGTAAAATCTCGAAGAATTGGGCTGGCTTGGCAGTGGATCTTAACAGAATTCACCATACAAAACACCACCAATATGTCGATCCATTACCATTTTAGTGGTGTTTTGTATGGCTGAGCCGCACTGCCAAGCCAGCCCAATTTATCGAGATTTTACGGTACATGTGTGTGGGGGATACAAACAAGCAGTTGCGTTTTTGTGGTACCGATACATTAATTTTATACCCGGATTCTGGCTGCTTCACATGGATACTTGTGCCGTAGGTGTCCTATCGAGTCTTGCTGTGAGGGGCTGCCTGCTGGAGGGAAGTGCATTTTCATAATTACAGCTACAGTACAAGTACTTGCTCAGATAGTAGTCCATACTCCAGCAACCAGAGAACAAAATTCCCATTCTACAGTGCAATATTCACTGGTCAGGCATCTTTTTGATTTCCACCTTTGCTTGGACTATGCTCTCACTATCTTACACCACCACCCCACCACAGCACAGCAATCCCACCTCCACCATCGCATCCCAACTTCACCATTAGCAGCGTGGCTTCTCCCCCCCCCCCCTTCCCCCAGCTCCGTCCAAACAAGCGAGGAAAACAACCGATCGGTTAGTAACCGAGGTATCAATTAGATAGCCCTACCCTAGCAAAAATTATCGGGTCATTCGTGCAGATAGGCGGATGGAACAGGCAGGGTACCGGTACCGTATGACGAGAAGGGGCACTATTATTTCTGCACGCAACAGTTACTGCGCTGCCAAAATTGGACTGTAATTATCAAGAATGACAAATTATCACACGTTCGTTGTATGATGCTCGAGTAAGTGTGCGCCAGGTATCGTAGCCTACCGTGACCGGTACTCGGGTGTCACGCTGTTGCTGGGGTGGGATTGGATAGACAGAGGAGGGAGGAATGATGGGATTGGTTAGGGTTTTTGATTCGGTGGATGTTGTGGGGACTTTTGTTGAGAGTTGTATCATTGGAGTGGAATAATAATCGTAAGTGTATCGCAGGGTGCAAATTGGTGTGGTTCATGATGGGATAAATTGGGAGGCATTTCTTCTCGCTTTTTCTTTGCCTTGCTTTATTCCCTACAGTTGCATTTCTCTCACTCGCTCGTTCATTCATCCTAGCGAGGCCAAAAGTACCCTTCAGTACTTGAGTAGTAATCAAATTAACCTAGCGCTCGATCAATCAATCAATCAATCTCCCATAACTTATCCCTCCCCTCCCACCACAACCAAACGCCCAATATCATATCATACAAAAAGCACAAAACCCTCTTCTCATCCAACTGCACCAAACTATTAAATCATCAAAAAACAAAGTTAAAGCTGACAACCCCCCGTATGCTGATGACACCACAGCTGCTGTATCGGACTGGCGCCGACGCCGCGGAGCACGAGCCTCTCCCTAAACTGCGCGAGGCGGGGAGAAGCGTCGGTGAATGTCCTGTTATTCCCGGCGGCGTCCGTCCTGCCGGACCAGAGAACTTCGGCGGCAGCACTGGCGCGCGGCCAGACGACGCTGTCAATGTTAACGGGGTCAGTCTGCTCGGACCAGGCGTGCACTTCGCCACCCAAAACTAGCTTTGCCTGTTCCTGGGTTAGGTTTGCTGCTGGGTCGTAGGAGTAGACTATGCAAATGGGTTAGTTAGCTATAGGGAAAGTACTGGGTGGGAACATACTAAGTCTCCAATTCTTCCTAGGGGAGCAGTAATCATTGAACGGGTAAAAAGATTCATAGCTGGCGGGGACGAAGTCGAGCCATTGCCCGTGTCCGCAGTCCAGGTACCAGAAGTTGTAGTTCCCTGCGACGACCCGGTGGCCCTTCTCGATCACCTTCTTGGTGCTCTCCTCCGAGAGCCAGGTCTGCACTATGGCGTCTTTGGGCAGCGTCAGGTTCCATTCGAGTAGCATCTCCTCCCACACAAAGGGCGTGACACCGTGCCGGCCTAGCTCGGTGTGCGCGTGCGAGAGAAAGTCCTGTAGAGCGGGCTGTAGCACAGCTGAGTCATTGGATTTGATGTTCTCGTCGAGGTTATACACGTTCTTATTGACCTCGTCGCCGCCTGTGTGGAAGTACTGGCTGTGCGACTTTAGCCTTGGGAGCAAGTCGTCGAAGAGGGTGGTGAGGAACTTTTTAACGGCCGGGTTGCGGAGCTTGAGTGAGCCGGAGGGGGGTTGCGCGGCGTATTTATCCCAGTCCGGTTGCTTGTTCCTACCGGTGATGAGCTCCGGGTAGGCCTCCGCAATAGAGGTGGTGTGGCCCGGCATGTCTATCTCCACGATGACTTCAACGCCGCGCGACCGCCCCCAGGTTAGTATGTCTTGCAGATCCTGCGGCGAATAGGTTAGCCCATCCGCGTATGAGCCCTTAGCCGCGAGGTCCGGCATCGCGGGGATCTCCAGCGGCCAAGATTGCGAGTCTGTCACGTGCAGATGGAGTCTGTTCATTTTATTCCAGGAGAGGGCGTCAATGGTCTTCAGGATTTCCTCCTTTGGGTACCATTGCCTCGCCACGTCCATGTTTAGTCCGCGGTGCTGGAACTTGGGCTTGTCATTTATCTCCACCGGCGCGAGCTTGGAGTAGACCTCGCCGTGGATGTTGGAGTAGTAGAATAGTTGACTGAGCGTTGTGAAGGCATGCAGCACGCCCAGGCTTGACCCTGCGGTGATGTAGACCGCTCCCGGCTCCCGTCCTCCATCGAGGGCCCCACTGGCCCCCTGAGCGGTAAAGTTCCCGCCAGCAACGGGAATGGTGAGTGTGTAGCTCTCATCGAATTCGCCGTAGCGCACGGGCTCTGGTTTGTCCACGGATGTCTGCCTGACAAACACCTTTTTGATCACAGTGCCGAACCTGTTTTCCGGTTCGAATTTGGCCCCGCGGGGATGGAATTTCCAGGGGACAAAGCGCTCCTGGAATATTATGCCCCGGGTGCGGCTCCAGGCCCCGCGGACTTTGTGTTTCGTGGCTATTTGTGTCTGGGATTGAGGAATGTGCTTGTTAGCCTTGGTTTGGCAAGGCAAGGGGTCTCCGGTACTGATATGAAGGGGGGGATAGGAAGAGCAGAGGGGATGGGGGAAACAAACCTCTGGGGGTGAATCGAAAACCAATTTTACGTCTGGTGACAACCAAACGATGGTATCGCCGTGTTGGTAACTCTGAGGGATAGGCCATAACGCGCTGACGGATGCTGTGAGCGCCAGCAACGCTGTTGTTATGCCGAATTTTGAAATCATTGTCGTGATAGAGAAATGTCCCCACCTTTTTTTCTTTCTTCCTCACCACCTTATCACTCACTCACTCGCTGATGCTCCAACAAAATAGAGAAGGAGAACCCTATAAAAGCATAAAAACTATAAAAAAGCCCCCAAGAAAATTGGCAATTGTTGGAAAGAGGGAAGGAATAAGATAGCGAGAACGTGGGAGATGAACCACTGGGAATAGCTCGCGTTATATAATAAATACAGTATGGTGGCTAGAGACACTTTCCCAGCCCCAACCTAAAATTCAAAACCACCGACTGGAATGCAAGCAAGCGAAGAAAGCGGGAACAGAGGAGACAAGGTCCCAATAGTAAGCCCCCAGCAGCGCAATTATAATCAACAATGCAGTTTACCTGAGAAACACCGCACTCTGCCGTACCTCAGCCCTGGCTTCCCTTGCCCGCCCGAACTCCCGCCAGCGCAGTCCGGTAGACCGCCAGTATGAATTATACCCAGCCAGTGGAGTACGGTACGCACTCAGTTAGTTGCAAGGCGGGGACAATAATGCCAAAAGAAAAGAGAAGTAGAACACTTGCACTATCAAGAATCGGTCAGTCCGTCGATCATGCGTAGGGTAACCAACAGAGGACCGGGCTGTAATAGAACATCTACGGCCTCCACCACACATCCCACACCCCACCGGCGCAATCCCCTTAGTAGTAGTCCCATTGCCGGAGGTCGGGCTCCTCCCGGTCCTGTCATGTCTTGTTTTGTCTTGCCTGGCTGGCCTTGTTTAAGCTATGGCTATTCCCATCACTATTACGAGTGCAGGAACCAATTGAGATACCAGTAGTAGCAATGATGCGCGCGCCACGCGGAAGGATTGCATTAGAGTTAACACCCATCCTCTGAGATGTGGATGGCTAGTGGACGCTTGCTAGCCGACTAGCCGGCTTGCGCCGCGGGCATGTGCTGTACCATACAGGCAGGACGGGAATCATGAAAAGTAAGTCCGATTTCCCCAGGCACCGGCAGTTAAGATAACTAGTACAGCAAGCCATTACTTACACCAGGGGTTTTCGAAAGTTAAACGGTTGGGAAACCCGGTAAACTTGGCTCACACAGAAATGGATATCGGCGGCTCGCCATCACTTTGCGTCGCCGTCCTACAAGTATCATGCCGATATACAAGCACCCATTGAGAACACGACAAGGATATCTAACTAGCAAAATAATCACTATTTTGTACGAAAGCAGCTCCCGCGGTACTATACATCTCCCCTGGTATCATACCTGTACCATTCTTCTTTGGGGGCATCGTGCCCACGAAGATTAAGAAGGTCCGCAACGATCATAGAATTCTAGTACCGGTAATAGAACTCTACCGGTAGTAGACCGCGGAAGTGATTCATGAAGCTAAAGAAAAATCAAGAAAAATAAGATCTGATATAAGTTAACCTCTATGCACTCAGATATGCCGCCAGAAAGGTGGGAATGCAATTGGCTAACATAGTGAAGACACCCGACGCAAGCCCCGGGGTTTACTCTTTACTAAAATCACTCCTTCTCTCTTTGAAATTCCCTACTGGTGCTATATGATAGTTACTTATGTATTACTATATGGAATTGTGCTCATGGCTTTGTTTTTTCCCCTCTTAATAGCGCTAGACTATGTGCATCCTATACTAGCACTGTAGAGTGCCGTAAAGCACTAGTACAAGTGCATATTCCCGGTATTATGGGAGAAGGTGGCACTGGTAGCCTATCATTCGGCGGGCGGAGGATAACTTTATTTTGTCCCCGCGCTCTTACGGTACAATATTGGTTGGACGCGTTACCGGATCATACCGTGCAATCCCAGTCGGAGTGGATCCTTGACTTGTGATTGTTGCGCTCGAGCACCCCCACTCAAGCACGGGCGCCGTAGGGCACAAATCACCTGAATGTCGAGCCGGAGCGAGAGATTATCCGAACTGGCGCAGGCCGTGCCGGGTGGCTGCCAATGGCATGGGTGGTGTTTGGTGTATGACTGGCGGCGCCAAAGGAAACGACAATAGACACTTGATAACATACAAAAAATCACAATTCTGCTCGCAAAAGCACTACCCTTATCAAAACTCCTGCTATAATACACAAGAAAATACACGATACAACGGTACAGAATTCCGCCCCCAACTCCCTTTAACTACTAATTTTACCACTCCTTCCCTCCGAGCAGCTACTCTAAACTAAACAGAGCTCAACAAGGATAGGATTACCTTCCGGCGTGCGGGCTGAAGTACCAGTTCTGGCATCTGTGGCGGGGATATGGCACCTTTGGGGCCCATAAGTGACTGCTGTTTTGGGCTGTATGGACACGGCGGTAACTGCGGTGGACGGTATCAGGGAATTGTTTAAGTTAGTGCTGTAGTGGACGCCTCTATGATAAGCTTGTACCATTCGTTGTATCCTTCGCCAATGCCTAACCAGTGCAGATAAAACTTCAGAAACTATCATATCTTCAAGAGGACAGGCCAGGTATCCTCGCAGTGCTTTCATGTGTGCGGCTTCGCCCGGCTCCAATGGTGCAGGTATTCAATCGGACTAAGCCCACAATGAATCTTTGGAATAGAAGTAAACGGAAACGACCACAGCTTTCAATCGCTTCTGCGAGTGCGCTTTACGGGAAGTCAGGCTGTTGGGATGGAACTCTTGAAATCTACACTCTGCATCAGTCCGGCATAACTTAGGTTCAGCTTGACAAGTTAGCGGAATTGCGAATACCAACCTGCGAGATCCAACAAGTCGTGATGGCCGATCTTATACTGTGTCAGGGAAATGCTAATCCTTCTGAGGATCTTTTTGTCTCGGAATCGGGAGATCCCTCCCAGGGCTGTCGGAGATAGCGGATTTCACGTGTTTTTATGGTTGACCAGAACAGCAGTTGCTCGACTCCACGGCGTTCACGGCTTTTCTTGGGTTTCTTCGGTGCGCAATTGTGTCGTGGTTTTGATCCTTCCATAAGCCATGTTCCCCCAAGTTTACTGTATTCGTAGGCCTCTTGGTTTTCCACGCCAAGCATTCACATAGGATCACATTATTAGATCTGCGGTACGATGCCATGTATTATTATCACTCATCCTCGGCCGTTTCTCTCAGGTTCCTGGCGTGATCAAAAAAATATGAAAACTCAACAATCATTAGGACCTGGAGATAAGCTTTCAGGCATTGGAAACTGCAATGTCCATCCATCACGTCCCCTCCATCCCACCAAAACTTGTGACCTACTTTAACACGCTCCATCGCATGTCGTGTATGGGCAGCAAGGCCAGAAGCGCTCTTGAGATCGCTGGTTCGGAGGGCGCCCGGTAAGCACTCTAATGGAACTTCATCAGGCATCGGTACTTGAAGACGCCCACATGGCAGTAAAAAGCCTGATACCACTAATCTAAACCCTACCTCTCGACCTCCTACCTATCATGGTTTTACCTCTTTATGAATGCATCGACGGTGTACTATACTCTGCGCTGCCTTGCATGTGCTGCAGGTGGCTTCCACAAAAACTAACGGCTCCGACCGAGCACTGCTGATTCCATACCTCTCTTGTGCTTCTATAATATTCCTTGATAATTATATGTTTTGATTGTGCCATCTAGCCTCCGGGTTAGGTCTGCTCGAGGGGAGAATTTTTAAGTGAATTGCACTGTTCTCGAGTATCAACAATTCATAAAGCAGCCACGATATGACCCGGTGTCTTAGTCCTGAGGCTAGCATATTTGGGTGTAAATTTGGGGACACCTTAAGGTCAAGGCATCCAGATACTTTGCGAATTGTCGAGCGCTGTATAGTGAAGTACAGTACGGTAGATTGGCACCGGGGGGCGCGGACAGTAGGCATCGTATAGATTATGTATTTAAGCCTGCCGTTTGCCCATATCTTCATCAGTGATAACGTATCGGTATGGGAAAAGGTCACCCTCGGCACTTCACCTCCCGCAGTACCATAAGTGGTCCTCAGTTTACTCAAACTACCGTAAGGTATGCTTCAAGCCATCCTTTCCCCTCCTCAGTCCGCCAAAACCAGCTCGCCCACTTCCCCCCCTCCTCATCATAAAGAAGGTAACAATCCGGGCTCCTACCAAGTAGAGCACTCCCTCTATTTACTAGAAATACAAGTACAGCACCGTACTAGCGCCACCCACCCAGTAAAAGCAGATACCAACCCTGTGTCGATCCAGACATTTTAAATCCAACAATGTATGCGGAGGTTCAAGATCTAAAGTCAACCTCCCACCAAGACTGCTCCTACGCATCTGTAGAAAGAGCAGGAGCAATAGAAGGGGAAAGAAAGAAAGAGAGGGGGAAAAGGTATTGCTTGTGGCCAAAACTGTGTGTGTTTAGGTATTAGTGAGCGGTGCAACAACCGCGTTCGGTGTAAGTGACAAACAAATTTCAAGACCAACCAGAATGGCGAGAACAAGGCACCAAAAGAAGCAAAATGCAGAAAAACCTCATCCCAGAGTCACTTTAATTGTGAACAAATCAAAAAGCAGGGAAAGAAATCCCGGCAAGCAAAATAAACAGAACAAACCCGGGTCAAGAGCAGGAAAAACACCGGCGACAAACCCACCTTCTCCTCAAGAGTCACTCCTATCAACGGACGATGAACCCAGAGCACCAAAGCATCGCAAGCAGGAGCATGTTCGACAACCTTCTCCCACAGTAGAGGAAATCCTGGATGAAATTGGGGAAACCTTGAAGGAGAGGGCAGATTCAGACAAACGGATCCGAAGACAGCTAGCGAGCTGTGGGAGCCTACCAAACAGGACTGGTCAGAGCGAGGGTGGAAAGAAGCTAAAGTATGTCTTGACCTGTATTGTCGTCTTAGGGTCAAAGCATCTCCTGCCCGAAGAGTCGTCTGTCGAAACCGCAAATGACCGAAGCTTCAACTATGAAGAGTTTGTTAGTCATTATACCAAGGAGGCATGCACACGAGCGGTCAGAAAAGGGTTAGATTTTCAACATTTGCGAACCCGAGCGACGGTCTATTGGGGTAATACGGCAAAGCAAAGTGGTGGAGGTATGATATCACAAACTGTTAAGGGTGTAGATGATTGGAGTAGGGTGGAAGATATGGCTGGTAAGTGGGTAAAAGGTGGAAAGAAGGATGTACGAGTTGAGCTGAAGGTTCAGTATCGTGAGATACAGGAGGAAGATAAGGGTGAAGATAGTGAGGAGGTGTAACAATCCTATTGTTAGGTAGTTATGCAACAGGCAACGATAGTGGTTTCCTATAGTGAGCGAGTCTTCTTCTTTGTAATAAGGCGTACTAGGGAAATAGTATCTCTTCAGATAGTACGGAACTGGCTTGCTTGTCTTGAGTCGTTTACTAGAGGTAATATTTCTTCAGATAGTAAGGTGGGTGGATTGTCGTGCTTGATAGAACTATCACAATAGTCCTATGTTCGGGCAACCTGTCGAGACTATCACAATAGTCTCCAGGTTCTTAGAGCGTAGGTTCTCGTAAAGAAGGAGTGTACGTAGAGAGAGTAATCGTATTGCAATATCTTGAGTATAGAAAAGTACTTAGATGGTTGCGTGAAGATCCTACCCCTTGGTCGGAACCAAGCGCCTTATATAGGCATCTTCTCACAACCCTAACCTTGGTGACTC
>Ga0307509_10006183_pt1 | contig 16229 bp, 19 predicted proteins | sample 10_EM_MG_FD_202245 | JGI IMG/M metagenome (GOLD analysis project Ga0307509, IMG submission 202245) | Populus trichocarpa ectomycorrhiza microbial communities from riparian zone in the Pacific Northwest, United States - 10_EM | ecosystem: Host-associated > Plants > Roots > Unclassified | place... | reverse complement strand
GCGATCTTTTTATAAAGACTGGTCTGGGACCAGTTCAAACCGGACCGGACCACCCAAATTAGTCGAGTCCAGTCATCGCCATCACCAGGACTAGCCAGCCCGGTCCCGCCTCCAAGACTTGACCGGTTGGACTATTCGGAACCCTGTCCTTAGGAGTAGCGAGCAATTGAACCTGGTCTCTCACGTCCCGGATGGCATTTTCAATGGTGGTACAACAACTGTTGGTAGAAATGTAGATGAGATGGGAGAAATCTACGTGGGGTGGAACCCAAAATGTTCTTCTAAACCATCCACTTCCTCCCTCACCATACTAACCCTCTGGAAGGGATGAGAGACCACTTCACCCTCTGTGAGTTAGTCTACAAATGGAACTCACCACCCGCGAAGAACTCCCCAGCTGGCCTCACCACCCGCCCACGCTACGCCTCCCTACGTAAATAGTCTCAGGTGCCGGCATGTTTCTCGAAGACCCCGCAGTGGTAGGTAGTGTCTCTCGCGGATATGCTCAAAATCCGAGATCTTGTTGGCACTGTCGATATAAGAAGCATTCCGGAAGGAGCTGGCCACGAGGGTGGTGCAGAGGGAAGCACACAGCAGCGGTTTTATCCCCTTCAGGATGGGCCGGAGCAGCAGGACGGAGACGCGGGGGTGAGGGCGGTGCCGACCCCGTCCGGGGAATGTCTCGCCTGGAGGCCTCCGGAACTTGGGTCTCCGTTGCTCGGGTATGAGTCTTTGCAGGATGTGGAGGTATCTTGGCAAAATGCAATAGAGAATGGGAGATGGGAGTAAGGAGGGTGGATAAGGGGAATCTTAGTGCCAACTGGTAGACGGCAGAGGGAGATACTGATTTCACGCTTTGTTTCTTTCCTTTCTCTCGTTCAAGTGACTTATATGTCTTATTTCTTTGACTACGCTTTGCGCCCTTGGCTACTTTGATTGTGATATTGGTGCACCACTGGCGAATCGAGATTGCATATATTGTGTGCTTAAGTAGGCTGCCATGCTGAGACCACCCCCCCACACCCAGAATCTTTAACATCTAAGATCCTAGATATCTGCGAGCTGACACAATAAGTTGTTCCGGGGCATCCCTAGCCTGCCCCAAGCAAAGCCTATCATATCGTACCAGCTTTGGTAAACAGCCTTGGATTGCCTTTACCCTAAGAGATACTGGGAGTACATTCTAGCGCACCCCCGGCTCTCGCCATTGGTGTGATATTATACATAGCGAAAGAGACAAGCACCGTCTCACTTCGCAGAGGATTTTCTGAACCCATTCATTTATTTCATTCACGCTGTCTTCCCGCCACCACCCGGGGCGGGGAGTGTGGTATGTCGGATCATCAGCTATGACTTGCCTTAGGAACCGCTGGTACTTGATCGCCGGGGGATAGGGAGGATGCGGAAATGCTCGGAGAAGGTGGGAGGTTATATTTTATTTTGGGTTTTCGGGATGATTCGGGGTGCTCTTGCGAGGTTCTGGATAGGAGCAGGATTTAATTGGAAGAGAGGGCCTATATGGCGGAAGTAGTAGCACGGTCGTGGAGGCGTGGTGATAGGGGCAGGATGTCGCTTATTTTCTACGGAGGACGCTAGCCAAAGTTCACTTAAGTATCATAGTTAAAATTCTGCATGTGCGGCCCCTACATCTGTTCATGCCCTAGAACGTTCACTCTCCATACTTCAGTGTTGCTCCATACCATGTGCGCTTCCTGTTGTCAGCGCTCCTTTCTGCTCGTAATACAAAACTACGCTGCTAGGATCAATATACCATCAGCATACACCCAGGAATGCGGAGGTGGTGTACATCGTTGATGGGGAAGCAGCCGGGAGGGGGATAATGGGTTGGAGGTTGTGAGATGTTGATTTGTATGCTTAAACCCCATCATCCGTACAGCTTACGGGAATCCGTCGAGGGTTCAGGAAATGAGGTAAGGCTTCGGGAATGCGCTTAGGTTTTGGATCGATGCATCCGCCGGAAGGAAAGCGGGAGAGCCTGAAAGGAGCGTGAAGGAGCTAGATGCTCGGAAGGTATCAATAATAGGAGTATTTGTATTTTTTAGTGAGGGAGTACGGAGAAGGGAAGGGGGATACCCGGCGAAAGGAATGGATATGTGTGGTAACCCATGGGGGGATAGGACAACTTCGTTGTAGTTTATATATACTCCCGTCTTTACAGTTAGTTAGAATGTGAGCGATAGATTGAGGGGATGAGAACGAGCGAACTTCCCCGACCCAATTTGTGCGCTAGTGGTGGTATTTTTATTTTGTGGACTCTTGGGGTTTCATTTAGCTGTCGTGACTCTCGGTCCGCTCCGCTTAAGAATAGGCGCCAGAGGGTCTCGGCGAAGATCGACTGAGGGCGCCGAGGTTGGCCCTACGCTTCGGGAACTGCTAGAGGTACTTGGACTTTGATTAGAGAACCGAGAGCGACGTCAGTTGTGGAGGCCCTCAAAGTCCGCGCGGTTAGAGGAAGTAGAGCTGTTGCTGTTGTTGATGTTAATACTCGAGAAAGGGTCCTCAAGCTTTGGAAAGGGTTTAGATTGATTCGGGATGAAAATTTGTAATCAAAGATGATTGGCCAAAAATCTGAACCTGAACCCACGTATCCGCCCCATCCCGGCAATAATCATTTGGGCAACCTTAAAAACAAAACATAAAATACCCTTACCCTTAGTGCCTGGGTGAAAGCGCGCTGCTGTGAGGGTGGGAAATTAGCCATATCATTTAGATCTAGAAGATTTCGAAAAAAATACATTCACAGATTTCAGCCGTGGTACTTGGTTGCCAGGTATGATACTTGTACAAGTGTTCGCGTTAATTTGACCCCCCGCAGCACTCCCGACCAAAAATACCAGAAGTACTCGCCAAACGCAAAAGTATTCGGATAAGGCGCCGTTTGTTCACGGGCCTGCTCTCCCATTGTAAGAATGCAACGCCTAAAATATCCCTAAGGAATCAAGGGCTAGGGTTGGCGCCTTTTCTGAATACTTTTGCTTTTGGCGAGTACTACGAGTAGGGAACCTCATCCACTCTGCAACCAAAATCATCCCGATAGCGACACTAGCGGTTGCAGGGGGGCGAAGGGGAGAGTGGGGATAAAGCAACGGGAGTTGGGGCCAAGGAGGCCCCGAGCTATTGAGAATTGTGATGGAGCGTGTCGTACGATGGGTTGAGGGAACAATTGGTCGAAGATGCGGCGGTGCTGGGTGAGCGTCTTTCCCGAATATCCTCAAAATTCGACCTCCCGTTAGCGCTATCGGTATACGAAATGTGCCGGAAGAAGCGCACTACGAGGGTGGTGCAGAGGGGCAATGTCCAGCAGCGCCTTTATCACCTACACGATGGGCCGGAGCAGCGGGAGAGAGACGCGAGGATGGGGCTGGTACCGAGCTCGGCTGGGGAATGTCTCGCTTGGAGGGATCTGGAATTTGCGCCTTGGTTGCTCGGGTATGAGGTTTTGAGGGATGTGGAGGCGAATTGGCCGAAGAGAGTAGAGAAAGGGAGGGTGGGATAGAGGGAACTCTAGTCCGAAGTTATAACTGATGGAGGGGGCTACGGATTCTAGACGATTTGTTTCTTTTTTGTTGTTCAAGTTGCCCGTATGTCTTATTAATCTGCTTTCTTGCTACACTTTGGGTTCTTGTCTCTAATTGTGATATTGGCGCACCGCGGGTAAATTCGGGCTGCATATATTGCATTCTCAAGGACGGTACGGTAGGTTGCCACCCGAAGAGTCTCCCCCCCCCATCCCAACTCTTTTTAACACTCACAACCCTGTAGGTCTGCGGGCTCACGCAATAGATTGTCCTGGGAACATCCATCCCCAGTCTGCCCCAAGTAAAAAAACCCATCACACCAGCTTTTCCAAATAGCCATGGATCGCCTTCACCTAAGAGATGCCCTGAGTGCACTCCAGCGCACTCCCACCTCTCGTGACGGGAGTGCGGTATTATTATACATACTCGCCCAAAGAAAAAGTCTGTCCCCGACCTTTAGCGATTCGCCTTCTAAACCCACCCACCCCCGGCGCCTAGGGGGACAGACTTTTTCTTTGGGCGAGTACATAGTGGAAGAGATAAACACCCTCGAACTATAGGGGAGTCGCTTAAACTTATATATTTATTCCATTCGCTTGGTCTTCCCGCCGTTATCCGAGGTGGGAAGGGGGGCGTATCGGGTCGTCGGTTGTTACTTGGGTTATAAACCGCTAATCTCGGGTCGCCGGAATACGGTAGGGAGAATGTGGGGGTGCTGGGATCAAGTCGCGGGTTTTTATTTTATTTTGGACTTTTGGTGGTTTGGGGGCGTTCGTGGGGATTTGAATCGGTGGGGGATGTAGTTGGAGGTAGAGGCGGCGGTCACATAGCAGTGCGGGGGTGGTAGCAGTGCTGGCGGGTTGGTAGGGGGAGGGAAAATAGGCGGTGGGGGGTCTCGGTGGGGGGATTCGATTTATGCAGAGGTTAGGCTTAGACTGTTAGCACTGGTAGGGGTGCCGCAGTCGGAGAGCCGAGAGCGGCGCCGAGTGTGGAGTCACTCGAACTCGCGAAGGACCTAAATGCTGGTGTTGCTGTCGATGTTAGTGTGGTTGGGATTGTTGTTGCCATCGCTGTTGTTCCTGGTAGTTGCGCCCGTTGTAGCCTCAACATTAGTTCCATCGCTACCTACAAGGCCTTTGTCGCTAAGCTTTGCGTTAAAGAGAAAACTGTGAAAATTCTGCTGGGCTCCAATGATTATGTGACCTGTGCATCGTTAAAGTCTGCATCCGAAAGTCTGTTCGTGTCTTAAGTTTCCCCACTGTTGGTCAGGTTTCTTGGCGCTAGACCACTCGGTTGAGGAGCAACTCCCAGTATTGGTGTGCCAGAGAAACACAGATATCTGGGTAATCTATCGCATCGGGGATGGATACTGAAAACAGCTTTGAACGGTGGCGCCGGTAGGCTATCGGTTGCAGAAATTCCTGCTTCTTTGGAACACTAGAGAGGAAAAAGAGAGCATGAGCGGACGCGGCTAAACATTATGCGAGGAAAAAGTGAATCTCATCGGAGTTTCGGTAGGGATTAGTGGTTAGGCGTGTGTGTAACAGGTTTCGGGTCCAGTGATTGGAAACAGAGTTTTCAGCTATCATAACATGATAGCCGCGGGACTTTATCTACCCCGCTTCCCCCCAATTTCAAGGGATTGCGTTCGAGAAACTCCAAGTTAACCAACACATCACCTTGCTCTCAACGTTCACAGCGGTGAAAATTGAAAAAAATGCTGCAACCTTTCAAGAACAAGAATAACTCCCCCCCCAATGCCGATAACTCTTTTAACACCATAGGCTCTTTCAACAAGAACGAGAACTTTTCGAACAATTACGAGAACTGTTCCAACACAAATACGCACAACACAAACACTTACAACACGGGTACTGTTAACTACATCACCGCCGACGATAGATTAGAAATACTGGCATGGCTGTCTCCGTTAGTGCCACGGGTACGGCATCGAGACATTGCATCCCGGCGGGTCGGCAGTATAGGAGAATGGCTACTGGAGACTGAAGAATTCAAACGCTGGCACGAGGGTAGCAGGGAGGATGGATCTTATCACCAGACTTTATTTTGCGATGGAAATCCAGGGGCAGGAAAGAGCTATATCACGTAAGCAAGAATGTACCATTTCTGGGATTTAAAGAATACTATTGCTAATTTGTTGCGATGGTAGTTCACTAGTTATAGATAAGCTCTGCGATGAGGCCGTCGGGGGAGATCCTGCCGTTGTGTGTTTTTACTTCGACTTTGCTGCTCAGAATGAGCAGTCACCAGTAAATGTGCTTGGCTCCCTGGTGAGGCAGCACGTTAGCGGGGAGGGGGGAATTCCAGAAGCCATAGCCCAGGATTTTAGAAAGGATAAAGGGGCTATTGGGGGTAGAGGACTCCAAGTTCCGGGAATTCTAGAGATGTTTCAGACAGTCGCAAACACGAAACGCACATTTATCTGTGTTGACGCACTTGATGAATGTGTGCCGGCGCAACGAATAGCGGTTCTTAGGTCATTAGGCGAGATTCTGCAGGGGTCTCCGGAAACTCGCTTATTTATGACGGGAAGGCCACATGTGCGGAGTGAGGTGGTGAGGGAGTTGGGTGGCGCGGCAAAGTTTGTATTTATACAGGCTACGGAGGATGGCGTCCTTACATTTCTGCGTGAGAAACTGAGGTGGGACACGATCCCAGATATGATGAGCAGCACATTAGAGGAGGATATAATGAAGGGCATTCCCGCAATAAGTTCCGAAACGTATGTAGCAACGAGATCGAGGGCAAAGCTACCCCGAGCTGATGGCTGACATATCTGAGCCTAGATTCCTGCTGGCATCTCTCCACATCGAGGCAATCCTGCGAGGTACCACCGTTGCTCAGCGAAGGAAAACACTCAAGTCAATTGGGGATGGGGCAGGGTTAGAGGGCGTATACGGTGCGACGTTAGAGCGGATAAAAGCTCAGGACAAGGAAAGGGTGAAGCTTGCGATGGCTACTCTCACATGGGTTTGTCATTCGGAACGGCCATTACAAGTGGACGAGCTATGCCATGCGCTGGCAGTGGAAGTAGGGGGGGCTGGTTTCGATCCGGAAAATGCTCCTTCGATAGGCCAATTGCTAGACTACTGCCAAGGCCTGATCACAGTAGACGCGGAGGCTTTGACAGTGCGGTTGATCCACTATACGGTCCAAGAGTACCTTTGTAGTCATCCAGATCTCTTCCGTCAACCTCAATCGACACTTGCAGAAACCTGCTTAACCTATCTAAACTCACGACAAGTGAACAACCTCACATCACACTCTTTCCCACCCTTTCAACCCATGCCATTCCTCAAATATTGTGCGAGGTATTGGGGAACACATGCGAACAAGGATCTCTCGAAAAATGTGAGGGCTCTTGCGCTGGAGCTCTTAGATAAGTACGAAGACCACATATCTGCTGTAACACTTCTGGACCAGATACCGTACTACAGAGGTATCGGGGCCATCATCCCTTCCCCGCTCTTCTCTGGACTACACTGTGCATCATTCTTCGGGATTGTTGAACTTGTGACTGTGTTGATAAATGGAGGAGGTTACAATGTCAATCAACAAGATAGTGGGGGTAGAACGCCACTCGCATGGGCGGCAAGAAATGGCCACGGAGGAGTGGTCAAATTATTACTGGAACGGGGAAATGTCGACCCCAATTGCCCAGATAAGAATGACCGAACACCGCTCGGATGTACTGCTCTTGAGGGACACGAAGGAGTGGTCAAGCTATTGCTGGAGCGGGAAAATGTGGACCCCAATCGTCCAGATAGGCTTGGTAATGGGCCACTCGGATGGGCTGCTATCTGTGGACGGGAGGGGGTGGTGAAAATACTGCTGGAGCGGCAAGATGTCGACCCGAACCGCCCAAATAATTATGATCTAACACCACTCGCGTGTGCTGCTGTTGGGGGACATGAAGAGGTGGTCAAGTTATTGCTGGGAAAGGAAAATATTGACCCCAATCGCTCCGATAAGTATGGCCAAACACCACTCGGATATGCTGCTATCAATGGACACGAAGGAGTCGTCAGGCTATTACTGGCACAGGAAAATGTCGACCCCAATCGCCCAGATGTGAATGACCGAACACCACTCGGATGTGTTGCTATTGAGGGGCATGAAGGAGTGGTCCAGTTATTACTAGGACGGGGAGATGTCGACCCCAATCGCCCCGATAAGTATGACCGAACACCACTCGGAGATGCTGCTATCAAGGGACACGAAGGAGTGGTCAGGCTATTACTGGCGCGGGGGGATGTCGACTCCAATCGACCAGATAAGGATGGTCAAACGCCACTCGGGAGTGCTACTGCCCATCGACATGAAGAAGTGGTCAAGTTATTACAAGGACGGAGCAATGGCAATAGACAAGAGGGGTGGGATGTGTGGAATAGTCGCGTGCTTTCTTTCTTTAAAAAGTCAAGCTAATTTGTTAATTAACACATGCTGAGATACGCTCAGCTGTGTATGGGGGGAGTGGTGGTATCTTTACTGGCCTCGGATTGAACGACTTCAATTGTATAGAAAAAAACCAAAAGAGAGGGCCCAAGTGGGTGGTCGAACATGTAGGTAATATCAGTGATCTCACTCTTTGTCGGAATAAACCTGTTTTCTGTCCTCAGCTCATAACTCATCATCAGTTCCGCGCCCGCATACGCTTCCAAAGACGAAGCGTTAAAAGATATCCGACATATAGAACATACCCGACGAATAATTTAGACCCATCCAAAACCGCCCCACCATCTGAAGGAATGCAACCCGGTATGGAGGGATTGGATGAGGAAACATATGAGACAGAGGTGTTGTTGTAGACAACAGAAAACAATATATTCAATAGCACGTGGGTTATTCCTGGTTGAGTGAGATATTCTGAAGTTGGTTTAGATTAGAGTGGTTGAAAAAGGACTTAGCCCGTTTTGGAGTGATGGGGTGTACGGGAGCCCATGCCGTTTGAGTTTCTCAGGTGTGGTGAGGGAGTCCCATCCGACCTGGTCCGTCTTGATGGCTGGGTTATTTGATTTCGAACACGGATTGGTAATACTGGTTCAAAATGTGAATGCGGCACAATCGATTCTATGTGGATAATACTTCGCAAGTACGAGGGGGGTTGCGAGGCACGCTTAGCAAGGAGGTGAAGAAGGGATTGGTAGGAGTTCCGGTTCTTAATTCTTCTAAGCAATGTGGGCGGTAGCACCTTATTTATAGAAAAGTGCGCGTCCATATGCGCAAGAGAAATATAGGGAAAACAATGTAAGAAACATAAGTGCCAACATGTTTGATCCTGAAATCCAACCAAGTAAATCCCAAATAATGTGAGTGAAAACAAAAGGGTGTAGAGCGATTATTAGAAATATCATGACCAAGAATGGTGCATAAGAGATGCATAAACAACCGTAAAATCCTGAACACCTGATTGGAAAGCACATGTTAAATCCAGAGATATTATCCTGAAATAAACAATAAACACCATAATATATATCTTAACTGTAGTAATGTAAGCGGTGGACAGGCGGAGCTGAAACACAAACTAAGTAAAAGAATACATGGTAGTGTGTTGAATATACATAGGAAATATACAAAGAATTTCAACAATACTGTCATGAGCTCCTAGCGAGACCGCGAAATCTGGGCATCGGGAATGGAGCTAGGAGTTTGAAGGGGATTCAGGAGCTGGAACGGGGCTCCAGGTTTCGGCAGAGAAAACTAGGATCTGTAGTTAGTTCCATAAGAAAGAATGGGGGTGGGTGGGAATGGGTGGGTGGACTTGCCAGTGTGGTGCGGACCGTTACTTTAGATTTGTATATTGAGCCATTCAAAGTTGAGTAGGTGAGGTATCATACCTTGGGATTACTATACACTTGGGGGCTTAGTATTAGGGCCTGGGTATATTATGGTGATACGCATATTTTCTCGCGGCATTTCATGTTCTAGTGGCGTTCAGGGATCCCAAGTGGTCAGTCGGTCCGACTTTGGCTATGGCCGGACAGACCCTGCCTGTTTCAGGGACGGCCAGGCCGGACTACAGGAAAGCGGGATTGCGGGGGTAAAGCTGGACCCGGCCTGGGTGACCTGCAGGCTTTAATCCGTGCACAATAGATGGTCTATTCTTTCTCGGTCTTGAACATGCCTCTTATTCCATTGTAGTAATTGTTCATAACACACCATTTCTGCAAGCCCTCAAGCATCACCTCTACACAATCTAATACCCCTGAATCAAGCAATGATGCTTTCCCCCATGACTTCAAACATTCTAGGGCCTCAATAGCATCATCACTGAGCCGGTTTCGTCTATCTGAGAGTAGAATCCGTGAACTACTTGGACTATAAATGTTACTGTCTGTATCTTATAATGAAATGTGCTGGCAAGATAGAGAGAAGACCGATCCTACCTGCTAGAAACTCGCTCAACATCTGCCGACATGGCTGGAATACAGTGAATTGTGATAGCCATTGCTGCAATCTCCGACCAGTTCACATTCTTGCCTTTCTCTATCCAATAGTGAAGAATATCCGGAATATCACAATTGTCTATTTCGAGACCCAGAAATCGATCAAACTGGGCCCCTGATGGAATTGTGCTTCTGCCTTGCCGCTTTTGCCTCCATGGTGGGAGATTACTTTGCGGAGAAATATCAGTCATGACTCCTATTAATATGTTAGTCCGTAATGCTCCACCATCCGGATCTTGAATTTAGGACCGCCTCCGTGTCCGGATATCATACGAGTGGGGCCAGTTTCACCCACAATACCTCCATCCTCCTCATCCCCCATAATGGTGGTTCCGATAGAGTAATCCTCCTTCCACAATCCTTTTGATTTTTCCTTCGCCAGTTCGTTTTGAAATTCTTTCTATATTTTCTATGTATATTCAACACACTACTGCGTATTCTTTTACTTAGTTTGTGTTTCAGCTCCGGCTGTCCACCGCTTACATTACCCCAGTTAAGATATACATTATGGTGTTTTATTGTTTATTTCGGGATAATATCTCTGGATTTAACATGTGCTGTCCAATCAGCTGTTCAGGATTTTACGGTTGTTTATGCATCACTTATGCACCATTCTTGGTCATGATATTTCTAATAATCGCTCCACACCCCAGGGTTCCGAATGGTCGGCGGAAGACTGGACTGGACTGCTAGTCAGGTCGAAAGTCAAGTCTAGTCCAATGGTGGAAATTAGACTGACTGGTCAGTCAGGATTATGGAAACCGACTTGACCAAGACTGGTCTGACCAGGCCTCCCAAGCAATACAATATGCTATTTTTATCACTATATATTACGTTCAAATAAAGCTTTTCTTAATTAAACGTATTATTTCCATGAATTATATGGTGGAGATAGTGCCTCGCTTAGATTAGGGGTGGTGAAAATAGGTTCTTGAGTATCGAACCATTTGTGGGATACGCTTTCCATAAGGGGCAAGTCATTGTGTAAGGGCAGGATCATGGTGATGAAGCATGATGTAATAGACTATGTATATCGGAAGTCATTTCAGTAGCGCATTTGCTTTCTATAAGTCTTCGGTGTTTCTCCCCAATCGTAGTGGAACAAGTAAAGAAAATTCAACACCATTTTTGGTTCACTAAGTGAGTGATATTACATGACCACATGCCACAATACCGGTATTGGATGCGACTTATCCATCAGGTAAGCGTATTTCCACCGCATATCATCCTCTCCAGGATATTCTATCAACTTGTATTGAGGGGCTGTTGATTCATAGCGTGACAAGCGACTTTAAGATCCTAGTATAGGTTGGGCTTGGTGCCATTCAGACTCATGCAATCTTTATATAAAGACTGGTCTGGGACCAGTTCAAACCGGACCGGAACCCCCAAGTTAGTCGTGTCCAGTCATTGCCATCACCAGGACTGGCCAGCCCGGTCCCGCCTCCAAGACTTGACCCGTCGGACTATTCGGAACCCTGCCACACCCTTTTGTCTTCACTCACATTATTTGGGATTTAGTTGGTTGGATTTCAGGGTCAAACAGGTTTGCACTTATGTTTCTTACATTGTTTTTCCTATATTTCTCTTGCGCATATGGACGCGCACTTTTCAATAAACAAGAGGCTACCGCCCACCTGGCTTAGAAGAATTAAGAACCTGAACTCCTACCAATCCGTTCTTCACCTCCTGGCTAAGCATGCCTCGCAACCCCCCTTGTACTTGCAAAGTATTATCCACATAGAATAGAATATGCCGCATTCACATTTTGAACAGGTTATGAGCCCGGCGCTCTCCTTACTCTATACGAAATATGCTCACATGCTGCCACCTCTAAGAGCGATGAACCACCATCGTACACCTACCTCTCCCTCTACGTTAGCAACCGTTGTTGCGGGAACAGAAAATTCTCGGCATTCGGCCTGGCGCAACCCCTTGTCTTCACCTTAAAAGGACGTGTTCCTCCCGTTGCAACATACCTTCCTTTCTCCCCTCAACAACCATGCTCAGTCTGCGCAGTAGTAAACACTTGACTACAGGATACTCTTCTACTAGCAGCCCCTCGACCGAGCGGTCAAGCTTGGAGTCCATGTTCAAACTATAATTCATGATGAAGGCACTGTTAGAAAAGGTAGCAAATTTGGTCTTATCTATTATATTCACCTCCAATACTTGAGAGAAGCAAACTTGGCATGTCACTATATATGTAAAATACCGGTGTGTTTTCTTCCAGTTCATCCCATTATCTCACCACACCCTGATATCCATTCCTGGTGGCACGCAACAGGGAATTAAACAATAATTTTCTGGCTTGCGAGTGTCAACCCCTTTCACTCCCAATTGAATTAACACACTTGCACATCTACACCCCTAGCGAGTGTTCCCAACTGTCCCAGCCGGACGCCAGGGCCCTGGCATCCTACAGTCTCATTCTGCGCAGGCAGGGAGGGTCAGGCCAGCCGGGCATGGCCTCTGTCTTTTGTAAACGCCCCAGAACATTAGGTGTAGTGGCAAGCCCTACAGTATTTTTCGAAAGGGTAACTTCGGGTGGGTACCTACGCTGCGGAGTAAGGATGGGCATCCCTTGTAGGTCAAGGAAGTGAAATGGGGTCATGGTACTCATAATCAGGATCGGATATCATTGGCAGCATTGGTTGATTGATTGCGAAATTTGATAAATAATTGTAGAGCCTAAGCTTCTCTTCATTAGAATAAAAATGTCTCCCATCTTGATAACACTTACCTAATACTTATGAAATTCGAAAAGGAAACATGAACTAAGACACCTATACGGCCCGGCCGGCCATTCCGGCCATTGGTCGGTGTGGACTCCAACTGGGGGTCCATCCCATCCGATGGTCTCAAACTTGGCGTTCCTTCCATCTGAAGGTCCCACATGGCGTCCGTCCCGTCCTCGGGTAAAGCCGGTCAGACTGGACACTTGGGAACACTGCCCCTAGTATTGTGGTTTTCCGAAAGGTTGCGAAAGCAGCCCCCAGCTCTCCCAGCTGTTCTTTCTTTTTCAGAGCTCGATTGCGCAATACTATCCACCATAGGCCGCACTAAAAACCCGCTCTGGAGAATCAGATATACTGTGAACCTTTGTGGTCAGTGGCTTGTCAAGTTCTAATTAAACAGAGATCTCGGAGAAAAGAAAAAGAATTGGCAATCTTTTGTCCACCGAGTATTTCGCAACCTTTAGGAAAAGCACAATATCCTAGAGGGGTATTCGGCAGTGTTCCCAAGCATCAAGTTCGCCCGTCTTTACGTCTGGATGGGACGGACAGTAGTACATGAATTGGCGCCCGCCACTGACAGTTATCTTGGCATATATCAAGACGACATCCCAGGACGCAGTAGCAGAGACCGCATGTCACTCGGGTGGCGCAACCTTGCTAGTAATTCCGGATAACGCGGGGGCCCTGTAGGTGACTGGCGGGTTCTACCGGTGATTGGCATGAATCCCAGATGACGGGCAAAGACTGCAGAAGACGGGCAAAGACTGCAGAAGATGGGCAAAGACTGCAGCAGACGGGTGAGGACTGCAGGTATGATTCAGGAGTTACCAATACGTCAAGGACTGTAGAGTCCTACCGTCAACCTCTTAGAGAATTGTGCTTCTAAAAGGACAGACTCTCTTGCGCTATAGCTCGAGATAGGCGCTCGTGACGGGCGGGACTGTTGTCTGGGCGGCACCTACCGGGCGGACAGGATGCTTGAGAAGACTGGTGTTCAGCTGGAATCATCGGGCTTGTTATCGATCTCCCAATCCAAGACCTATCCTTCACGGTTTTTCTCCTTCACGGGACATTGCTTGTTTGTGTAAAATTGCATCGATACCTAAGATCGCCTATAGAAGAAGAGTCGCTGGATAGCTATTAGTAGATTGTGAGACATTTCTGAATAGCATTGCCTATACCTACCAGTTCCAACTTGAAGTCTATGCTGCGTAAACTTTGTTCGTTCAGATATCCTATTGCGGCCGCTATTCCGGGTAGTTTTCCGGTCCATAGCTCAACCTTTTGGTTCTATTGGTCTTCTTCTCGGTTTACCGCTACTTCCTGAAGCGTGTCTACTGCAAGGACGTACTCTCTGAGTCCTATATCATGCTAACCCGACTGCTGCTCGGCAGCTACTCGGATGACTTCTTTGCCTTCAAGTTCTGAGTGGAGTCTTTCGCCCTCTCTGTGCGTTTTATTCTGCTTTCCTGGCGGGTTATTCCTGAAGTGTAACAATTGCGTTTTCGGCACCACATTTCCGGGAAACACCAACAACTGCATTAATAATCAAGATAGGAAGGATCTTGACCACATATCACCAGGTTTACCAAAAGCTCCTGCCAGGAATATGTAAAATGGATGACTCACAACAGCAAGGTCGCCAACAGCAGTCAGACCGGCGCCCTGCTCCAGAAAAGCTAATACAAATGACCCAAGGGTGGAGGCGTTTAATATTATCACCAGCCAATCCCTGAATTGCTTCAAGAGAAGTTGCTATCATGGGATCGACGGGTTTTCGAGAAGCACTGATCCTCGGTTAATGTTAGCCCAAGTTCAAATCCATTAGACTGACGTGGAGCCGTCTTGCCATTACTCCTATATCTCAAATGTCCAGTTTCCACTGGCCGGCCGCCAAGACCACTCCACTCAGCCAAGTTGACGAACTTTAATCTTTCTTCAGCCGTTGGAGCATCAGCGTGATCCATTACCTTACAGTCTTGTGTTTGTGATTATTAAGCGGCGGGCTAGGTTTCGTAGGGTTGACAGGCTTGAGTACCGGGTGAAAAGGTATAATAAATACGAAGATTAAAGAAATCTTCTCCTCCTCCAGGTTAGTGGAGCCTCTCGCAGCTCTATGAACACCCTTTTCTTCTAGAAGACGGCTTTTGAAACATTAGAATGAGTCCCAATTGAATACCTGCTGAACGACTTACTCTCCTTCCCTTCCAGCACCAGGGCGGGTAGTGTCAAAGTCGCGACCATCAGCTGCAAACCCAGTGGACCGCTAGTACCTTTTGCCTGTTCCTTCGCCGTGGCTTTCATTGCCAGGCTTCATATCATCGCCGAGGAGTTGCGGGTCGCCCGTCAGGGAAGCAGCAACACTCGAATGATCGCCAGAACCCGAAGCCTGCTTGAGACAGGTGTCAGCACCCTGCTGCTTGTGAGTCGGTTGAGCTCCGGGGGCTGGCTGAGCGCCGGCGAAAGGTTCGACTGTTGCTCCTGAAGAGCCTCCAATAACTCCCGCAACAGCGCTTGGACCTGGATTGGTAGTAGCTACGGGTGGAGATATATGTGATTGCCTAGTGGCCCTGTGTGCAGAACTTGGCTTATTAGTAGGACCAGAACCGAGCTCAAAGCCTGTAATATTATCACCAGCTGATCCTTGCATTGCTTCATGACAAGTTGCTATAATGCGAGCGGTGGCTTTTCGAGGAGCGCTGATACCCTGTTAAGGTTAGCCTAAGTTCAAACCCATTAACCTGACCTGGAGCCGTCTTGCCATTACTCCCATGTCTGAACAGTGGAGTTTCTACGGGCTGGCTGCAAAGACCAGTCCACTAAGCGAAGTTGAAGAACCCTCAAGTGTCTTCAGTCGTCGGAGCATAAGCGCGATCTATTACGTTACATCAGCAAAAATAATACCTTGCGTCTTGTGCCCCCCGTGCGTCTGACGCCCGGGACGTCGGAATGCTAATCGCGAATCAGGACGTAACGTCGCATCGCCGCTGGTTCCTGACTTTGCGTCACCTAGCGCCATCCGTCCTGACGCCATCCGGACACGGACCCCTACGTCCAGTGCGTCCTGACTGCGTCCTGACTGCGTCTGGTGCTCCTCTATTACCTCCTGACTCCCCCTGATCTACGACTGTTTCGTTCCTACTGCGTCGGGTCCTCCGCTATTGCGTTCTGACTGCGTCGGATCTATGACTCTCTCGCCCTGATGCCGGTTCCTTCTCAGCGAACGTCAGGGCTTCACTCATCTTCAGATCTCGCGTCCTAATGTTTTCACACCCTGCCGACGTCGTCCGGATGCCACGATCCGCATCTCTCCCTTCCTGACGCCTGCTCACTTCTTCCTGATCTTACGCCCTATATACGCCGCGTCCTGATCCGATCGTGACTCTATCTGACGCCGCGTTTTCATCCGGACGCATCGTGTACTTAGTCTAATGCCATCCTGATCCTACGCCTAGGCACTTCTCTTCTTTCAAACGCTGTCACGA
>Ga0307509_10006182_pt1 | contig 16233 bp, 21 predicted proteins | sample 10_EM_MG_FD_202245 | JGI IMG/M metagenome (GOLD analysis project Ga0307509, IMG submission 202245) | Populus trichocarpa ectomycorrhiza microbial communities from riparian zone in the Pacific Northwest, United States - 10_EM | ecosystem: Host-associated > Plants > Roots > Unclassified | place... | reverse complement strand
TTACAAGGTACTACTTCAAATTGAGGGATTTTGGATGAGATGGTGAGCCCATAAATTCTGTGACCATGTGAGGCATGATGAGAACAAGCAGAAAATCACAAAATCTTGCTCATTTCTGTGGATAGTAGCAGTTTTAATCTCAAAATGACATTGAAGTCCCAAAAATATTTTGATCTAGGTGAAAAAACAGGTATCATATGCGAAAATATAAATTTTTTTAGCCCTTCGGGCTGAACCCCCTACAGGGTTTGACCGTTCCTTTGAACAAGGAAAAATGTATTCAGCTTTTACACCACAAATATTTGGGATCTCATTTTAATGGACATTGAATTTTACTCTTGACCATTGAAATATAGTATATGCAAAAAATTTCTGGATAATATGAAGAATTGAGGGAGCAATCGAATTTACAATCGGAGGTGGCCAGATTTGATCAAAACGGGTCCTTTGAACGGTGTCACACACACGCTGCAGGTGTGACATGTTTCAAGCCATTTTGACATTGTGACTATTTGTGACGGCCTGTAATGCGGACCCCAAAATTCCTCCACGCGCAATGATTTGTCTCTTGAAGGAGACACTGAAATCCAATTACCAAAAAAATCATAAGTTACAATGGCATAGTGAAGGGCTATCCTCTGGTGTAATTTTTATAACCAGAAGTTCAATATTGGTTCCATAAATCGTGAAATTGATTTTTTGGTTGGACAGCCCATGTCTACCATTTCTCCCAGTACGAAGCTACAAAATAAAGTTCCTGTGTAAAATCTGTATTTTACTGTGGGGAGCATTAATAAATAACTTATGGACACCAGAAAATTGCAAATGATTGACGAAAATGCGACTGTTCAAAGGAACCGAGGACCGGTCAAATACTGTACATCAGGTCACGGAACAACGGGCCGGGACCCCCTTGTTGTAACTTGAATAATTAAGTATACAGCTGACTCCCTCATAACGCATAAGTAAGCCATACTCCCTCATACCCCATAATTTTTGGTGGCTACCAAATATTTCACACCAAAATGGTCCCCTCATAATGCATAACCCCTCATAACTCATAGCCCGGGCTGTCCACCAAGGGGAGTCGACGATATCAATAACACGAACAAATAAATGGTTAACGGATCTGTAAATGTCGGTGTCGGTAAAGCTGAAACTCCAATACTTATGTCACTGGTTTCCAACATTCGTTAACATCTCTCATTCGCTTCTTCTCTCATGTCCTCAACGCCTCGTGAAATCGGCACTCTCATTGTCGTCGTCCTCAGAGCTGTGAGTTCGCGCCACTTGGGCGTCGGCACCAACCACTGATCGCAGTTTCGGATAGAACCATCTTCCTAATAAACGACATATTGGCAAACAGGATCCATATTGTCTTGTCACCGTCAACGGAGAAAAGCGCAGAACCAAGGCGATCAAGCGTGGTGGTCAACATCCAGAATGGGATGAAGAAATACGGTTTACTCTTTTTGAGGACGTAGAAGACGTGTTGGCCCGGACTGCGCACGGCGATGGAACCCCACCGCCACCTCCCCCGAAAGACGACAAAAAGTTTAAGACAATCAAGGGTGGCAAAACCATGAAACTTGCTTGCTATGCTGATGACCCTCGTGAGCCTGACCTGATTGGAGATGCCGAGGTTGATCTTACAGAGGTTCTAACAAAAGGAGAAACGGATGGTAAGTACCTGCATCTTACATCCAACAGTTATTTAACTCTCATTAGAATGGTTTACATTATCTAACAAGGATAAATTTGCGGGAAAGGTCTATCTCGAGTTGACGTTCTGGTCCAATGTTCGTCTGTCCGACCTGTCTCAATTGAGTTGCCCTAACATTCTACTGACGTAGGAACCTCCACCTGAAAAGAAAGTGACCCCAAAACCACCCAAAAACAACAAGCAGTATGGTGGTCCAGGATCATTCGTACCCTCTGGAGAGTCGTCTGTTGGAAACGCGCTTTCCAGGATCGCATCTTCTTCAAGTGTCCTTTATAGTCACTCACGGCAAAATTCTGATATCATACCATCATCAATCCGAGCGTCAAGTTCTGCAGCCAGTTTGGATCTCTACGTTCCACCATATGAGAGAAATCGGAACACTCAAATGGATAACCTAACTCAGGGATTTAGTGAATTTGGGGTGTCTGCGCCTAGACGGAGAGAGAGTTTTCCAGTTGCGTAAAATTCACCATCCTTCTAGCATTTACCAACCTATTTCCCCCAGCCTGTTCCAGGATCGTACTTGCATCAACCTCAACATGGTGGCATGAGCCAGTCAACTTATCCCGCTTACGGACATGAACCAATTATATCGGAGGGTGCCTCTGTCTATTCATATGATAGACCATTGACACCGAGTGGGCAACCATCGTCTCACCTCCAGCATAACTCCCCTGGCCAAATTCATCCGTACACATTCGCCCAAGGTTACCAGCAACTTCCACATGAAGCGGCCTCGCCAACGTACCAAATATCAGGCCGTGCACCCAGACATAGTGTTCCTACGGCCTCGTCGGGTTTCATGCCAATACACCAACAATCTGGATTTACTCCGTTAGCTTCCCATGTCTCAGAGCCATCAGGATTTGCCCCTCCCCCCCACACACCTGCACCAATGGCATATAACTCTCAATTCCATCCTCAACTCCAGTCGGTATATCCTCCACCGCTCTCCAATACTCCAGTTCCAACGAGCAATGGCCCATATCTTCACCACTCAACCTCAATGGCTTTCCACCCCCAGCAGTCATATAATTACAATACATATTCCATACCTCAATCGACTTCAGCTCCTGCTCAGCATTTCGCCTCGCCGTCTGTACAATTAAACGTTCCGCAACCGACTAATTCGGCATCTCCACAGGTCTATCCAGCCATGACGTCGACTCATGAGATCCAGTCAAGTCCAGCTTCGCATGCCAATGGACAATCGTCAAGGCCGTTACCTCAACAACCACAGGTTGTGTACACACAACAACAGATCCAGCAGCAACAGGTTCAGCCGATTACTACATCGCACTCGTTACCCTCACAAGTCGGTTTATCACAGGGTGCGAATTCTTACAGTCCCACCCAACCAGGAAATTCATATCCCTTGACCAATGGATTTTCGCCCATTCCACCGCCGCCGCCACCACCTCCATTGCAGTACAATACAACTGCACCAGTGGTTCAAAAGGGCTCCTCTAATCTTCCTGTTCCTCCACCTCCACCTCCCCCCCCACCATCTAATATTCAACCTCGTCGTCGGGCGAGCTTGCCACAACCCCCTGTTAGTTATCAACAACCGCTACCCCAGCCCATCTATCAGCTGCCCCCACCTCCGCCGCCGCCTGTCGAGTATTACGGCCAAAACCAGCTGCCCCCTCCGCCACCGCCGCCGCCCCTTCTTGATGCCACGGTCAACGTGCACAAGTCCACCATTTATCAGCAAGGCCTTCCTCCGAAACCCCCTGCGCCGGTTGATGAGTATAACCAATGGATACAACACGGCGACTCAAACCCACCCAATTTTTAAACACCCGTATTGATTTGGTGTAAACCAGTCACCCGCAATTCACTATTTATTTCTCACGAATTGAATACTCTAATCGCTCCATTTTTTGTGGCTCCCGTTGTCGTTCAGCAGCATATATTACTTTGTAGAAGCACGCAAGTATTTAAATATCATCTTTCATACTCATTGTCAGATATTAGTCGTGGTCAAGGCCTAGCCCCCCGAGCTTCGACCTCTTTCAAATGCTTGCTCCCTGGCTGCTTTCCAATTTGCGATTTCTGTTTCAGTGCCCACTAACCCCCTCCGAGCCAAGTCCAGGCGAGCTTCTCGTCGGAGGATGTTTTCTTCTCTCCGTCTGATATTCTCGTGTTCAATCAGTGCGCTTTCTGCCCCAAATACGAGGCCGAATATAGTAACTGCAGACCCAGATTTAGAGCCTGTTTTGTTTGGAGAGAACATGAAAGTGTACACCCAGAAACAATGAACCCTTTGAAAGCAAGTGTTTGGCGCCTACGCGAGTGATGGGTAAGGTGACCCATAACGATGCAGGAGGGAAGGAGCACCTGAAAACAGGCCACATGTGGTGGGCAATGACGGCCAGGCCTACACCTACAGCAGTGGACCTTGTCGCTCCCTACCACAGCGTATTAAATGGACATTAGGCATTCAAACTCTTAAGAATGTAAAGAAATAATACAAACTGCTATTGCGGCTTGCGATTGGAGTTCATATGCTTTCTCCACATCTTCACGCTGCCTAGCCCGACTTGACATAAGAAAGAGTATCAACATTCAATAATCTACGAGACCCGAATACCACCCGTGACCACCCATTATGTAAGGAATGATAGATTCTAAGTCTTCATCTTTGAAATTCATCGTTCAAATCTGCAAAGCCGAGACAAGTGGACGTCCACAAATTAGGAAAAGGTTCTGTGTATTTGCAAACAACTATTCATCAGTTGATTAAACAAGAAGCTTTTATCTCGTCCGAGGTTACATCCCTGAGTGGTTTTCGTGAGTCGTGACTTTGCTACTCAAGGAGCGCTGGTCTCCTTAGCCCTATTGAAGAACCACAATTCTCTCCAGGGTTTTCCAAGATTGTGTATTCTCAGCCGTGATATTATCTTCGTCGGGAACAGTGTACCACAAAGTCGGGAATCTCACTGTGCAGATAAATAACACGGCATGTTGTGGGTTTCCGAGGGTGTGGTCCATCCCTACCGAAAAAATAAGTTGGTAAAATATATGGCCACCACCTTAATCGACTTGTCTTTTGCACAAAGCTCGCTTCGCCTTGTTTTCCAATTTAAACGGATTTCTGAGGACGTAAGTGAAATGGACTGTATTCTTCTAAGATAATCACTCTTATGCAGATTTTTTGCAGGGCGTCTCGTAACAATGAGCTTCAACTTGAAACCATGAGAAATGCATCAATTACCAATATTCTGACGACGCCAAAGCGCATCTAATAGTTATTCTGTTTTGGACCCTAGGGCTTATCACATAGTGATGGACGAGGTGGTCAAAATTCCCATCAGAATATAAGGTGGGTATATATATTGGGAGAATTAGGTGCTGCAAGTTGCGCTTAGGTCATTGTAGATGGCTAATCTCCTGAACTCATGAATTTGCGGTCTGCGGCGGATGATGCCCCAGCCAGGGACCGCGGGTCAGTCATGGCACTAACAGAAGTAAGAGTGCCTATGCCTCACAGTTAATTCAAGTTGATATCGATAGGATCGATAGGTCCACCTGACCTGACAGAAGCGAGCCTAATCCAACACTAAACGCACCAGACCTAGAGTTGATGGATAAATCCACGGGCCGCTGGTCAGCAAACAACCCTAGATTTGAAAGCTCGCGGCAGGTTGACGACACTGGCAACGATGTCAGTCCCTCTCCACGCTTCCTCAACAATGGCTCGTGACCCCGCCTCTCAGAGAAGATTAAATTTCGATGCCTAGGCCATACAAGATATATGTCACCTCAGCTTCTAACCGTGCAGCTGCGATAATGCCATCGATGTCCAAACAAGCGCCGAACTAGCTTACAGGGGACTTTCGGCAGTACGGTGCTAGGGTTGCGTGTAAAACTCGGAGTTTTTTTTACAAAGTGTAATTTACAGTAATTTACTAATTTTTTACCAAACCAGATATCAGGTATGTAAAAAATGTAAATAATTCCTAAGTGGTCAGGCGGAATTGTGCGACGCCGAGGGGACGCAGGATCAAATGTGAGCTATGATGAGGAGGATGATGTGGAGGAAACCCACCAGGTTTCACCCTGCCTCCGTCGAGTGCTGTGCAGCGTGCTGCCTATTGATCAGGACGACGAGGTTGATTTATGCTCGGATGGGCTCGCTGAGCCCGATTTCACGTGTGAATAAGTCCAAAGTGAGTGAGCTGGGAGTCGTTGCGAAGGACTAGGTGGATAATGAGGATGCTAGTGGTGTTTTCGAGTTGAACTAGTGGGTGTAGAGAGCTGTGGCGCCCTCAACGTCGCTCCGGGAAATTTATGCACGTGACTTATTTAGATCACGTGCTCTGGCGAAATTTTGTAATTTACAATGTAATTTACATTATTTACCTCCGCCAAAAATCGCCCTTGTAATTTACATAATTTTAAACCTCGGCTGAGTTTTACACGCAACCTACAGTACACATCGTCTATTTACGTCTAACAGGCCGGACACATGATCAATCCAGATTTCAATGACACAAACAAAAAACGTGGTTGAGGGTGTTTCTGATTCATGTTTTTGTTCTTAGGGTCGGATTCCTCAGACTCAGCTGCCAGTTGTACATTGAGGATTCTTGCTTCTTTCACTATGTTTATCATTTCCTATGGAAAGGGCCGATTCAAGTTCGGCGGGATGGCAATAAAAAGGATTGATTTAAGTCATTGCACAGAGACGAGTTGAGGCGTCTCGCAGTCCGATCACACTATCTTGCGAATTCTATATACGTATATTAATGATCATCCACACAACTTCCAAATCTCCCTCATGCCTATGCAACAAGGCGGCTGTGATGGCCGAATGTTCCGAAGCCAGGATATCTCAGAGTTTTGAGCCCTTATAACCCCCCAGTTCCACGGCAAAAGCAACCGCGAGTTTAGAGAACTCCAACATATGAGCAAAGCTAAACTCTTCGGAGATATCAATGCGACTAAGCAGGTTCAAGGGAGTCAGATATAGATTGTGAAATGGGCGATGGAACGAACTCATTTGTAGAATGGATATTCTTGTTTGAGTTCTCAAAGCTGCTTTCTGAAGGAGGTATTTTTAATGTGCGTTTCTGAACAGGAATATAGCTTACCGATCGTGAAAGATGAGGGGTACCCTGCTTTTCCCCACGAGGCGCTAAATGAAGGTAAGTTGTCAGCCTGGATTCGGCATGAGCTAGGGTGATTGTGTCACTCAACTGATCACTGCAAGCATATCCGCATTTGGTCTGCGGGAGATTAAAAATGAGTTGGGCTGTCGCCAAGCCTGGCGCGTCACACACACCTCCACATATGGGATATCAAGGTATAAGTCTACCAGCGCCTTGTTGAAGTCGGTGAGGCTAAATTATCAGTTAACATTAACGATCTTGAAAAAAAGTGTGACGACTAACCCTTCGTCAGTGAAATCAGTGATGATGCCGACTTCCTCGTCGGTTCCTCGCTGTCATAATCATTTAATAACTCCACAAGCTGGGAGAGAAATACACAACCTTGACCCAAGCCGTCATGTCGAACTTGCGCAATTAAATGAGTGGATGTGAAATATGATTTCAACGGATGCCTAACCTGGCTCATTGCGAGGACATTGACCGAACGATTTTCATAATCCTTGGCAATAGCTTGTGAGCCCAAAAGCCCTCCTTCCTATAACGCCACGTGTTATCACAGCGGTCCGAAAATCGACAAAACAACCTTACCTCTGCGGAGTACCAGTGAAACTCTAGAGTGCGAAATGGGCGGAAATCGGCAGCAATCAGGGCACGATATGATTCTAGAATTGTCACGCTTCCAGAACCATCATCTATGTTCGAAAATGAATGGGTGGAAGATCGAGGCAAGAGTTTACGACAAACCGTCGGCCCCTGTAATTTATACGTTAGCCTTGAAGAGTGAGGTCAATAAGGGAGTCATACCAGGCGCAGGTAGGAATGGCCACATGTTTGTGCTATATTGGTGTTATTTTAGGACACAGACATCGTGCAGAGACCCACCTATCCAGGTGAGCACCGATAATAACGATACTATCATCCGTTTGGGAAGACCCTTTAATACGGAGGACCTAAAAGTGATTAATAGGAGCATCGATTAGATGATTAGAAGACTTACTATCGAACTCTGACCCCACGAATGAGGGAACTCTTTGGCTGTAATAAGTTCTCGCAGGGAATCCGACGCATGTTCCTCGGTGATCTATATTTCAGGAGTCAACGACTGTTTGCGGCGGCGGATAAATGAAAAACCTCAATAATCTTGGAAAGAAGCCACTCTTGGCTTTTCTTCCCAGTCTAAAGAGCAGTGTTAAGGTGGTTAGGTTAATCATGCACCGTAACTTACATCACTTCGGTAATCTGAGATGAAAATTAGCAAATTCGCCATCATAATCGTGGAGACGCACGCCTGGTTCGGAAGCTAGAAAACTTTTTCAAATGCTCTTGGGGGCCATCCGTCGAAAGAGTCTTCAGAATTGGTCGAACAATCTCTGTGGCGTTTGGAGTGGGAAACAAGGCTAATATCGAGGTTGAGCTGATGATCAAGGCGCCGTAAAACATACATACATTTGTTCTTCAGTCTGGAATGAGCGGAGAAGCCAAGTTCTTGGGATTCAGTACTAATATTCGCAAATCACATTACGAAGTTATACAAGGCGGGCAGTCAAAGGCTCACTTACATGTCGAAGAACTTCAATCCACGAGCTTTGGCATTTATCTAGATGCATAGAAGTAAAAAAAATGCGCCGTGGGTCAGAAAATTCTTTGCTTTATAACCTTGTCTAACTCGGTCATCCACACTGGGGATTCGCTCTCCATCTGAACAAGGCGAACTGCATTCAAGTCAAGGTCAAATCCTGGGTAAGACCCCTGTTGCGTGCCAAGCGGGAACTGCTCATTGTAAACCAGAGGAGTGGTTGAAACGAGAGACACGAGAGGGATGAGGGTTAGGAAGGACTTCATGGTAGAGTAGATGCCAGAGGTGGAGTTCAACTGTAAACCCCAAATGGGCGTTACTTGAGCTGTACACGTGCTCCGGGGCACGTGCCATATGTGAAGTGGCTGTTTCCCTCCACACTCCATCATCCAGAATGTCCAAGGCGGCTTCAAAGGCCAGGGCGCAGGTTGTAGTAAGCATAGTCCTTTATTTTACGAAGTTTCATCTCAACATTCGATTAGCGCTTGCTCATTCCAGCCGGGAAAGCTGCCCCGACCCCTCCAGTGGGTCCTGCTCTTGGAGCTCGTGGTGTAAAGTCTATGGACTTCTGCAAAGAGTTCAACGCAAGGACAACACATATAGAGCCTGGTGTCCCTATTCCGACCCTTATTACCGTGCAACCTGATCGCACTTTTTCCTTCATCACGAAAACCCCGCCTGCAACCTATTTTCTCAAACAAGCCGCCGGAATTGAAAAAGGTACTGGCCGTCCTGGACACGAGGTTACTGGTACAATAACTCTCAAGCACGTTTACGAGATTGCGAAAATCAAGGCCACCGACGAGCATATGAAAACCTTATCGTTGGAGTCTATCACAAGGATGATTATTGGGAGTGCAAGGAGCCTGGGAGTGCAAGTCGTAGCGTGATCGGCATCCGTACCGTATGTCCTAGTTTCCTTGTTTTATATCCACAAAATTTTGACACCCTCTTAGATTATATTTAATTCTAGATATTATTGCGGTGTATCCAAGAATGATATACCATAATGAACGCCTATCTGGGCTAGTGTCCTTCTTAATCCCAGCGTGCCAAAGCACGGACACAGAATCCGTTATTTGCTATTGAATGACAGCCCTTCGTGACTCGGAAGGCTAGGTTCGTCCGAAATTAAACTTCTGAACTGATCGACGACCTGAGATATTTGGGCAGGCTTTTGCCAATGATACTCCCTTCAACGTTATATACATCCCGTAAAGGTCCTTGCAACGCACGATTTCCTCTCTTATCTTTTTGTGCCTATTTGCCGGAAACGGTATGTTGACCACGATGAAGACATGCTTTTCTAAACCCCGGATACAAAATTACACGTTGATGTCCTTCCTCACTTGACATTTTTCATGTTTCTGACTTGCCTAAAAGGGAATGCCTCATGGAGTTTGCAGGGAATCTACCATCAGAGATCACAAAACGTCCAGCCCCTCCAGAGTTTTATGCTGTATCGTGGTCTCTCGGTGTACTTCCGATGCAACTGCAACCTGAGACCGATGCTTGAAAGGGGCAAAATTACTCCCAACGATCGGATATTTCACAATAGGGAACTGTTGCCAGCCAATGGAAGCTCCCAAGCACTGGCATTGGATTCGAGTCCCTCGATCTCAGAGATTATACTTTACTACCGGAGCCTCGCTCCACTCACCAAGGCTCATTGGATTTCGAACCCTTGCTCCCACTCCGTCACGTTGAAGCAAACTTCATTTTTATCTTATTTCGCTGTCAGCGACCACGTTCCCGATCAGTACAAGGACCTTCTGTCATTCTGGGTGAATATTGAAGTATATAAACGAGGGTGAACAGTCGACTTTTATTTCAGAATACGGTTCTACCTCATCCCCATCACTCATTGCTTATGAATTCTCAGCAGAACTTCCCTCTGGCTGCTGTCGCTGCCGCCCCCAATGATATCCTTTCCTGGACGAACCAGGATTCTCGGGAGAGTATCCTCTTCAATTCTTGGGGTGTCCTCTACAAATTTCAGGTGTGTATTCATCGCGAGTGGTAATTATGGAGGGATCGCTCATTCGATGACCCAGTCGACCGTGGCTCAAAACGGTCAAACCGTCACTACTCTGTGGCGCACGCTCCGTCCAAACAAAGAAGACCGCGTCGCGAAGCTCGAATGGTCCGCAAATGGTGGTTTAGGTCGCGTCGTGATGGGAAAGGTCGGCTTGACCTTCCTCGTGCAAGAGGAAACACCATTTTTCTTATTGTTCATTTTTTTTTAGAATGCGTTGAGGATGGCGGATCTCGCTCGACCGGACGAGGCGATCTACGTGAGGCTTAAACCTGAATTTAACGTCCGAGCATCCGTTCTAACGCCTATCTATTCCAGGGGGCGCGTAGTTTCACGGGACCCGACGGCCTTCAATACAGATGGCGGCCAAGCACTACGACTGTGGATGTTGTGGTAAGTTCGGGGTGACTTAGATCCGTCAAATTTCTTCTGAACTTGTTCCTGTAGCTCCAGGACCCCAACGGTGAAATCATCGCGTTTTTCCGTCCGACCCGGCAAGTTCGTTACCAGATCGGTGATGTCTATGGTGAACTGCACTATATCCGAAATGCTGGACTGGGCACAGTGGTAAGTTGGATACTTTTAATTCAATGACGAAGGAAATTTACTAAAAACATCCTTTCCAGATGCATCCACCCATGATGGATATGGTGACCCTGACCGCCATGCTCTATCGATTTTGCACGACCTGGAACATCTGATTAGCCTGTAGTCTTCCCCCGTCCCAAAGTCTCCAGCTCCAATTGTACATTAATGCAATTTCCTTCGCCTATGATACCCAACCACATAGCCTGCTTCTCAATGACGACATTTTTTGTTTCTATCTCGCATAATTTAACCCGCGAAAGCTTGAGATAATTAGCGTGCTATGAGCATCGCACTTTTTGGATCTGACAACAAAAATTCATTATCGGTGATAAAGTGGGCATTGGATTTAGAATCTTCAATCTTGCATTCACGTGCAGATGAGGTGAGGCAGGTATGCGAGGCAAAAGATTGAAATACAAGCAACACGATGCATATCGCCCGCAGGAACATTGATACAGAAGACATGGGTCACCCGACCCCATTCCATATCATAATTTGACCTTTGCCTGCTGCTGCTGATCCTGTTCCAGTTCTTTCGCTGACACACCATCGAGGACATCGTCGACGGTACGAATGATCCATTCAGTCCCTTCATCGCTCGAGAGCCATTTATCTTCGTCATTTTGGTGCTCGACGTCCCGGGCCTTGAGAAGTCCAAAGGTGTGACTTATCAATTGTGGGCCTACGCCACCTTCTGCACGGAGAGATGCGATCCCAACGACAGAGCCCAGTGCGCGACTCAGATTTCCCTGATCGGGATCCTCCAAGCTGCTCGTGTCTGAAAAAAGCTTCGTCCCTCCGGGCAGAGGGGCAAGGACCGAGCCGTAGCATTGGATAATGAACGCTGCAAGAAGGGGGAAAAAAAAAAGGGAGGCCCTGGTCAGCCGGAGGATTCTCAACAAGGCAAAGAAGGGTTTTTTTTTTCGCAAAGCACATCAGATAAGTTGCGTGCGGAAGAGATGGAAGAACATCCGGAAAAAAAAAACAAAAGAAAAAAAAAAAAACTAGATCGGCCCCCCCTGAATGGCAGCGATTTTAAATGCCAAGATTGGAAGAAATATGCCAGGAAATCGGAAATGTGGATGGACTTACAAATGAAATCTGGGTGGTAAGAACCCAGCTTATCGTGGAGTTTATCTGCATGCGGCTTATAGATTGAATTCCAGAGGCCCCTTCCCCGCGTCACTATCGATTCAACGTTGCCCGAGGTTGCATCTCTGTCCGAAGACCATGGAATTGAAAGCGGAGAGAGAAGTCACAACATCCAGCACGCCCACAGAACCAAAGCAAATAGAATTAACACACTCCGATGAGTAACAATCTAGAACCAATGAACGGCGATTCGCACCTTCTGGATTGCGTCCTTAAAGCAAATTTGACCTCATCATCGAGCGCTTCATGCAGCGCAGCAAGGGAGAGGATGACCTGAGAAAATACGAGGAATCAAGTTGCATAAGTCCTCGTGTTGATCAACAGAGAAAGGTTTAGCTCACTCGCGGCACTCCGATAAAGATGGCGCTTTTTAGAGCAGATTCGCGCATCAAGGCAGCTTTATTCACAGCACTCGCTAGATCGAGAACACCCTTTCCCCCTTCTTTCTCTTCAAGGGTAGACCTTGTGACAAAACGATACAAGTGCCCTACCGCCGAGGGCCGGTTGGCTGTCAAGAGCGAACATGTCTAAGAAATCGTGGTTCCTCGTCAGGCTTAGCGCGCAGAACAACAAACGCGCCATACCGTTGCCACGAGCCAACCAGTTTCTGCCTTTCTGGCTTTGGCATCGCGGAAAGTGTCCGTAAAGATACGGTTCAACTGGGGAAGAGGGGGGCTCGGCAATACATTGGGACTGCGGAGAGTCAAGAGGTGTTTAATTGCGGGTGTCAACCTGATGTTGGCCATTTCCGTCTTGACGTACTTGGACAGTTTGTGCTTCCAGTTTTTGGAAGTTAGGATGTATTAAAGCCCGGAGATTGCGTGGATCTCCCCGGAGAAACGAAAAATAGACAAGCTCAGGAGCAACCTCGGGTTGTAGTTTTTCTCATGATTTGAGAATAATGAGAAAAAGGTTACGAACGACATTCACGTGTCCCACGGTCAGCGGAGATTTGGCAAACAAGAAATCCATGCACTTTATATTGCTAAATGTAATAAATGCATGCGCAGCACTACATCATCGTGAAAGACATCGAAAACCCGCAACGATTTAAGCAGGAGAACACAAGAGATTATCAAAGACCCATTCGGGTGGCTGGCACCTTGGCTGGGGTTAGAAAAATGGAAATTACGTCGGGGGAGGGGGTATCATATAGTGAATGTAAATCCGCGTAAACCGAGAATGAGGACGCGTTCCAGATTCAGACCCTTCATTGCAAGTAGGTCCAGCCAAGCGCGGTGGGTTGACCATTGCCCGCCATAAGTTGGTTTAATGGGTTGACGCCAGCCATATCATGCATGAGACCTGGTAAGGTTAATAAATTCAAGGCTCGTCCATGTCGACAAGATGCAGTGTCACTTACCGAATGCAAAGTATTTCTCAACATACCCTGTGCTGTCCATCCATGCGGTGACGGTGTTCATAAAGTTTTGGACTTGTGATTGGGAGCATTGGGCGCCTCCAGCGAAATTCTATGATGGAACTTGAGTTGACAAAATAAAGGTTACGAGTAAAATACGAACCTGGCAAGCGAATTCAGTGACCCAGATGTTCTTGTTGAATGTGTTGTGGAAATCTTGAACGTAGCTGATAAAGGCTTGAGGGTCAGTGCCGTACCAATGGAGAGCAATGGCATCAACCTGGAAAAGATGGGTAAATAATATGAAGTGATAAATTTGAAGAGAGACGTACATGGCAACCGCCACAGGAGTTGAGGAAGTTTTTTAGCCAGGTCTTGCCAGCCGGAGCCGAAGTGACAGCAGGGGAGATGAGACGATAGCCAATGTTTTTCAAGGGTTCCATGTTGTCGCGCCAAACTTGGGCAGCATAGCCTGGGTCAAGGGCAGCCTGACCAGAGTGATCAGGCCTAGAAAGAAGGGTGGTCAGATTAGATAGGTGCAAGTTGGATGACATACTCGTTAAAGCCGAGAGCAGTGTGAGCGTAGCCAGCCTTTACGAGACGCTTGAAATCGGCAATTTGCTTGGTTCCCCAGAGCATAGGCGCAAAATCCAAACCAAGGGCATCAGATCCCGCAGGTTTCCATGGACTCCAAGTATAGATACTGGGGGGAGGGGAGGGTGAGTGGGAAAGAAAAAAAATAGGAGAGAAAAAAAATCGCACGAAGAAACTTTGCCGGTGACAAAGTTTTTGAGAGAACCGTCGTCACCATTGGCCCAGGCAAGGCCGACCTTGCCCTTGCCAGATGAAGGAGGGGGGGCGGCTGGGGCTGGGGCTGGAGTTGAGGCGGGCTTGGTGGGGGTTGGAGTTGGAGCGGGTTGGACCTGCTTGGGTGGGGTGGGTTTGGAGGCGGGGGGAGAGGAGGAGGAGGTAGGGCGGGGCTTGCAGCGCCTGGAGTCGGCGCGTTTCTTGTGGGCAATGGCGTGGTGATGGCCTAGGTGACGGGCATAATTGGGAGACGAGTCGATGGAGAGAGCAACGACGTGGGCTGGGGCAAAAGAACAGGCGATGATGGCAAGGGAGGAGAGGGCAAAGAGGTTGAAAAGTTTGACTGCCATGAAAGAGTGGGCGGGATAAAGGAATGTCGGGGGACGTAGCGAGAAGGAAACAAGTTGGGTTTCCTTCTCGTCCGTTCTTGTTCATTTTATTGATGGGAATTTGCCATCAACCCGCACGGACCTTGAAGTGTCATGGCGACTATTTACGTGACTACATAAACCACTGATCACTTTTCTTTTTCTCTTTAACCTTCAAGTTTGACACGAAGAAACCGGTTCCCGTTCATCCACCTCCAAAAAAAAAACCCCCCCACCAGTTCAACCAAGCCCATCATCATGTCTGACGCCCAAGCCGCCCTTGTCACCGAAAACGGCCTGTCCCCAGTCGCACAAGAGGAAGCGCCCGGCTTCAAAGTCCTTTCTTTTCCCATTGATCGTCTCACCCCTTTCTCATCTTCTTCTTCTTCAGGTTTTCGCTGGGAATCTCGCTTACTCGACCACCGATGAAGGGCTGAAGGCGTTCTTTGCTCCTGTTGCCAGCGACATGTACGTGGCAACTTTGCACAGCCTCGTTGCATTTTCACCCTTTCCCCTTTCCTCAGCCTTTCTGCCCAAGTTATCCTCAGGGGCACCCGCTCTGCGGGTTACGGGTTCGTCGCTCTTGCCACAGCAGAGGCCGCCCAGAAGGCCGTCGACGCACTTGACAAGCAGGAGCTCGATGGTCGCCCGGTAATCGTCGAGATTGCCAAACCGTCCGAACAAAAGGACAAAGAGAAGAAGGAGAAGAAAGCAAAGAGGCGTCCTGGCAGGCGTGGTAGCAAGGCCGTTCCAGGTGAGGTCTCAGAGGCCGAGGCAAATGGTGAGCCTCCAAAGGTCGAGTCCCCCGCTGCCCCAGAATCTGGCGAAGCCGCTAAACCCAAGAAGAAGAAGAAGAAGTCAGCGGTAAGTTTGTTTTCGTCTTCGGATTGCCCGATCATTCCTTGATTGCTTCTTTCATTATAGCGCAAGGCCAAGAGAACCGACGCTGAGGCTGCCGCCGATGGTGCTGGTGATGATACTCCTGCCCCAGAGGCCGAGGCGACTCCCGAGTCTTCTGCCAAAAAGCCTCGTGCCAAAAAACCCAGGGCCCCTCGTCCAGCTCGCCCCGCTGGTGAGGATCCTGCTGGCGAGCCATCCAAGACCATGCTCTTCGTCGCCAACCTTGGTTTCAGTGTTGACGACGCCGGTCTCTCCGCCCTCTTCACAGAAGCTGGCATTAACGTTGTCAGCGCCCGCATCGTCCGCAGGCGCTGGGGTCAGCCCAGGAAGAGCAAGGGCTACGGCTTCGTCGATGTCGGTAGTGAGGAAGAACAGCTAAAGGCCATCGCAGCCTTGGAGGGGAAGGACGTCGGCGGACGACCCATCGCTGTCAAGGTCGCCGTCAACACCCCCCATGAAGATATCGAGGGGGCTGATCCTACTGCCGCCTCGGCTACTGATGGTGCCGCCACTATCACGGCCTAATGATCACGCTAATGCCCTTACGATAATATTCTTACGGTGACCTCACATTTTACGCTGTCCTTTATTCTCCAAGAGTGTGTGATTT
>Ga0307509_10006181_pt1 | contig 16234 bp, 12 predicted proteins | sample 10_EM_MG_FD_202245 | JGI IMG/M metagenome (GOLD analysis project Ga0307509, IMG submission 202245) | Populus trichocarpa ectomycorrhiza microbial communities from riparian zone in the Pacific Northwest, United States - 10_EM | ecosystem: Host-associated > Plants > Roots > Unclassified | place... | reverse complement strand
TCTACATGATCAGATATACTTCTAATGTACTTGTCATAACAGTTATTAACATGTTGAAAGGTTATTAACAGGTTGCTGTCTTTTTCTGCGCACGATTATGTAAGAACTGTGTAGTACATATAAGATAAGATTGGGTACATACTTGCCTGTTTTAGTTTATTACCGGCTTCCCAATTCCTTAAACCTTAAGTTTAATTTTCTTTGATGAAAGCTGCTCTCTTTCATGTTTTAGGGATAATTTGGCTTAGTAAGGAGACTCTTGGTTAGTTTGGCGAGAAAATGGTGGGTAAAAGAGAGACCACTTTGAAGTAAAAGCATCACTATCTAGAATTTTTCAATGTATCATATAAAAAAAAAAACAATAAGAAATGGCATTGAAAATACATTATTTAGGCACTTGTGTCAGTATTGAAATAACACCACAAAGAGTTTAGCCCGGATATCCCCTCGAGTTTTAATTATGAGAGCAACAAATTCCTTTATTGGCTCCGAAAGTCTAGAGCTCTCGTGATATTAGAACGGGCAATCGAGTGATATTCAAAGCATGCTGGTTTGGCCGATCACACTTCCAAATGGGTGCGGGTCAATCTGTGATCGCTTCCAAAATAACTTCCAGTTATTGGTATGCTAGGAGCTAGATTAATTTGGTTTCCTTTACTATCATAAATAGGTGTAGGATTTCCCAGATGTTACCATCAGTTCTGGTTGCTGAAACCAAATCCACGATGATGCTGTTCAGAGGTAATGTTTTGGCCCTCGGTTCCCGTTTGGGTTCATCAATACATGTAAAGCCACCTGTCTCTACTCCTCAGCCCAACGGTTGAATGTGACTGCTTCCTCTCCCACCCACGAGCGTAAGGTATACGACTCAACTCCCACGCCACAGCAGAGCAAACTCCTCTTCCTACTTCCAACTTCGATAAGAAACAATTACTTTCTGAATACCTAACGAAATAGAATACCGTTTAAGACTTTGAGAACTTTGGCCACAATGGACTACCTACGATGTAAGTGTTTCTTTTCCTCCTCTGCCGTCCGTCCCAAATGAAACATCGCAAAAAGAGTTGTGAGCTCCAGCCTGCTAACCCATAATAAAGCCCGTACGAGCTCAGAAAAGTTCAACACTCTCCCGTCGGAGAGAGATATATTGGTCCTCCAAAGACTAGCGGCCGAAAACGAGAAGAAGGTTAGACGACTTGGCCTAAAGCTCTACCTACTAGCATTTGAGAGCCTGTCCAGGGTGCAAGCAGACAGGAAACTCGTACCCTACCTCATGAAAGCAACCGAGTTTGTCGAGGAAGTCAACGAAAGAGCAGAAGTAGCATGCACAGGAAAGCTTCCAGCGCAAGAGACCATCCAATTCATCTTGCGACTTATGGGCTCGGTAGATATTTGTGTGAATCTGATAGACAGCCAGCAACACCTCCTGAAAACCTCGCAACCACTGAGCCCGCTTCCGGAGGAGATTCTAGACGTTATTCTCTTTGAAGCCCTCTCTGCAACAGAACCAAAAGGTGCCAATTGCTCTCACACTCATCCAACACCAGTTGGCAACGCTGCGCCTCCAGCTGGAATTTGGGAGATGCTTTGTAGGTGGATTTTCTTGGGTGAGGCAGGCGACAGGGGGAGCGGTATTTCAAGCTGGGACTTCTGGCAATTATTTTGATATCTCGTCTCTAGCGGGTCCACGCACCACGATACCGCAGAAGACCCACGACGTGAGAAACGCCTCGGGGGGTTATTTCCGCAGCGTTGAACGGACCCTTCTATTTTGGAAACCCGCAACTTTTCGGGTGTTGCTGTGTCTGTGTTTATATATCCCATATTTGCTGATTCTCCCTTGAAATGTTATCCGCTAGTGAGTTCCGAAAGATGTAATGGGGTTGATCAGGGAAGCTAGTGTCGTGGTTGATCATGGAAGTAATGAGTCGGTGGAGATTATTCCGGGGTTATAGCGGTTTATGGAGAAGGCACTCCAGACATGTCTTGCTCCTACTACGGGGGCGTGCAAGGAAATGGGGATTGTATGGAGGCAAAGAGACATGTATGGCGATCCACAGAAGGATCAGGGTGAACTTATTATGTCTCATACCTACAGTGCTAAATGCCTTACCGTTAGTTTAGAGAGTGAAGATAACGGAGCCTGTGACCATACCGGTACATTTTTTTCCCTCTTCTCCTACCCAACTCCCGAGTCCCAAAACTAATTCACTCACTCTACCACTAAGGCATTTATTACTTAGGTTAAGAAAACGTATGAAGGGTTCGCGGGTAAAAAATGGCAGGCAATTCCACTAGCATAAAAGAAAGAGAGTTCCGTGATCACATCACACAACCCAAGCAGCCAATCGAAAAGGGATTATCACTTTACTGACATATTCTATTAGAAAGTGGGTTAGATAGCGAAGTGAATTAGTTAAAACCCACAAAAAAAAATAAAAAATAGAAATCTTGAAGCCCCAATTGACATCCAACACTAGGAGGAGGAGTTCAGAAGAGTAGGATATACCCTAATAGAGCAGCCCCTTCGATGTCCTTTTTTGAGCTGAATTCGGAGGCTTAATTCCATCGAAAATTCCCGGTGAGCAAGGTCAACATAATATACAGAGTGATTTACTTTTACATCTAATCCGCGTTCCCCTACTAATACGTTATTTTACTTTTTCGGAGATTTTATACCTTATCTCCAATAATAATAAAGCATGAAAATGCCAACAAAACACTGCCACGATTCACCACTTTATTACTCACCATAATAACCCTAAAAGAAAACCCCCGATACCGTAGTACCTCAAATAATTGAACCGCGTGCTATGTGGCCCATATCCTCCCCCGCCCAGAAAAGTGACGGAAAACACAACAAAAGGTGGATCTTCTGGCCTCTCTTAAGGGCAAAAGAAGACAAAAAAATGGCAGACCATGCCGTGGGCTCAATTCAAACGACATGGAATACGGTCCAACAATCGAGATCCCACGGTAAGGCTCGATAGAACAGTCCACTCTTTCTATCGCCCATTTCTCATTGCATCTGTGATACTTCTCCAAACCTTCATGGAATCAGGTAAAATGCGTAGTGGTAATAATAGACACCTTACCTTATGGGGACACAACATGAGGGTGCACCGAACCCACCCCGACTTAATGCATCAAAGCTCAATATCATACCGAGAGCTAACCACCCGTCCTAGCCTTGCTCCTCAGTGACTAATCGCTACTAACATCTGCAAATAATATTAAGAATCCGCCTCCGGGCCTGAGCATTTTGTTTAATAAGCATTAGTAAAAGAATAAGCACTGGAGAACCACCCCTTCGCCACCTACAATAGCAATAGCCTATCCAATGCCCCTGCCATGAGCTTAGGCCTTGCAGATCTGGACACTGTGTGCCTTTAGAGAATTTGAATTTTGTACCGGTAATCCTATCATAGTTCATGATAAATCTACTCGGGCTTAAAATAAGTTATGGTACATTGGTGCGCACGGTGACAACGAAGGAATACCAAAGTGATCACAACACCCTCCGGCAAACACTCCGGCAATGTATCCAAGATGAGGAGGGAAATAATTTTCAAGGCTAATCTACACAATTCTGGTTCATTTTGCTCTTCTTTTATATTTTATATTGTTTGTTGTTGAGATATTCATGATAGAGATCATACTTGTGATCATTACTGATATGGTTGCTATGCTCGGTCGTATGTACCATAACTTATTTTAAGCGCGAGTATGGCACACCCGAATGGCAGATGTATTTTCCACCGAGTACTGAGACATAAGCATGCGTTTCGCGATACTCGAGTACAGTACTCGAGTACAGTATTACCGTCCGGGGGCTAATCAAATTATCCGCTCCTGCGATACGGTAGCTAGCCTAATAGGCTGCCGCGCAGGGAAGCCAGTTGCACAAGCAGTACGTAGCACCGTTCATTGCATGAGTAGATCCATTCCACTAGCATCCAGCAACAGAATAACTCAAGCATCTTCATGAACGATCCCCCTTATTTGTTGCTGAATGTCCAGCCGCCGCTTGGCCTTTTTCATCATCATCCCCACACGTCCAAATATAGCGTGATAGAGAGTCTAGGATCTCCAAACTCTATCCCAACGACGCAATAATTCTGTTAGAACTGTAGTTCACCCTACTAGGCCCATCCCCATCAAAATTCATCAGAGGGCATGACCCACGGAACCACAATCAAGTATGGCTACCTAGTTGACTCCGCTCTCCCGCACGTTTCAGCTTGGTGGCCAAAACTTGGTTCGTAGATCACCTCACCACTTTCTTTACCCGTAAGAATCCTCGAGTAGCATGAGGCGGCAGCAGTTGCCCAAATCCTAGGATCATTCCGATGTGGCTTTCATGCAAAGCCCATATTGGTGGTTGTCAAGCTATGCGATCAGCACAGGGTCAAGAAACAAGCTGCAGAGAACGCCAACGATGTTATTGCGCCGGCATCTTCCACCAGAGCGAGCGCTTAGTGCGATAACACTGCTTACTTGCATACGGTATTCTATCTGTTGCCAAAACATTTTACGGTATCCCGTAAATAGTGCAAAGAAATGAGAACTCGGCCATTCGACGCTGCCCCGAGACAAACCGTCCCCGTAATGTCTTACCTCGTGGCCATCACCGCTTCCAGTCCAAAGGAATTCGCACCAATACACCGACGGAATATATCCCAATACGACACCATCCCGTTTTACGACGATCATCGTCGATAGTGAATGGATACCAGCATCCGATCAGGTCCCCCCTACATGCAGTATTACCCCCCCCCCCCCCAATTCTATTTTTCTAGCCGCCGGCATTCGCGGGATATATAAACCTCCTCAACCCCCCACCACGCAGAATCTATTACCTATAAACCCAGACACACACCCACGAGCACGTCAGTGTGAGACAGATTGGAGCAAACATGCTGATATATCCGATCTTTCTTCAATTTCCCTTACCGGCAGAGCAAATTCCTCCCCCGGGAACTACCCGAAAGCTCATAAAGTCTTGTTTCTCCGAAGGGTGGAATCAAATCCAAAAAGGCATTTTACCGGCCCGGAAGGCAAAGCAGTGTGTTAGGCGGCTCAAACCCTCTTTATCTAGGAAGGACGCGAAAATAAAGCGGAAACAAGGTGGGTTGAGCTAGATCAGTTGTCAAGGGATTCACATCTAACCAGACCAAGTCACTTGCTGTGGTGGAAAATACATACGATTATGAGCTCGGATCCCTCTTGAGCTCTCCTCTCGCGGCGTTGCCCGATACTATGCACCATCAGATTTTTCCTTCCGGAGTTTAGCTGGCGTTATGGAATAGGTTTTACTATACGGATACGGATCCGTTGTCCATGCTTCTTTCTTCCCTTTGTTCTCGCAAAACTTATTGTTTCTCTTATCGTTCACGATCCACTCATTTTTTATTCATACCCGCTGCCCATTTCCTTATGACTTAGCTCAGTTCAGGCGCGGTGTATTATACCCCCAGTATGGTCGGGGAGCAGGGATAGTCACCCGAATTTCATTGTATTACAGGTTAGAACTGTCAAGATACTGCGCCAAGCGAGTTCTACTTGCATCTTGAGCCCCGAATCCTTCCCCGCTGAACTAATCCTATCGCAAGGGATATTCCGTATCTTCAATTGGTATGTTGAGGTATAAATTCTCGATTCAAACACTGAAGAGTCCAACCCCTAAAGGCGAGACATCAAACCCGATAAACCTCCCATGCCACCAGAAACCCCCATACCCGCCTAAACATATGCCGGGCGGTGGGCCCGCACGGGGTATCCCCTGTTCATAGCCCGTTTACGTGAACGATAGGAAATCTCCCGGGTGAGGGCGTCCGGGTGGCCTCCGAAAGGCACTGCGCCAAAACTCATTCTCTATCACTCGACAATCCAGCACGTTGGGGCAAGAAACGAAAAACACCTTAAACCCTCTACAAGTATTTTAAATTTCACCACGCAAAATAGACTCGCACCGATACGCTCAGTAACGCCTCGTCGATACAAAATGCAGAAACGGGGCGCCTCATTGGGTTTAAATGAGCATATTGTTAATCTTCCACTATTTCCAACCAGGTGGCCGATATTCTCTACAATGCGCTTCCTGCACTGAGAAACTATACTGCGACGCATCCAGAGAACAGAGCTTCAGGCTTCTACCCTCTTGTAAATGCTATGTTAAATATAACCCTTCTGGATTAGTCTAGCTCAGTAATACCCCGGGAAACTACTAAGATTACAATAAAATATATTATCCATATCACCAAGAAATCCCCCTTCTCCTGACACCACCTTGTAAGTTACATAGCAAGAAACCACCCATCAGACCATGCTCCCTACAAATCTCCAACCGATATCCGCAGTTCGAGCCTACAACACCCCACCAAGAAACCCAATTACCCCACACCACCTCACAAGCCAATCACGGACCCACAGGCCACTCCCAAAGCCATAGTCCCTACCCTCCCCAAAGGTGCCTTGCCAAGGCATATTGCTCCTTAAGTATAATATACCTACACAAGAAAGGCACCCACCCACCCAGCCAGGGGTTGAAAAATAAACCATCTTTCGAGTGCCAAGTTTCCAATTGATCTGCCTCGTATACATGCAAACAGGGCGCTAGGCGCACCAGTGACTTCCAACTGGAAGAGAGAAAAAATTCTATAAACGCTTTTTCAACCTGGGGACTAAATGTCTCTAATTGTGAACGCCTATCGCAGCTAGAGCCAAGACGTCACCAGAACGCGCCGGACAGGCAGTGTCACCATCATAAGCCACCCCCAGGGTGGCAATATAAAGTACTACTCCGTGGGTGTGGTCTTGAAATTGCTCCGAGAGAGAGACGCAGGGCTTTATGGAGTTTTCGGTGTCGGGATTGGTGCTGGTACTGTACCGAGCTCGTAGCATTAAATAATTAGATCATGGATAAGAATACTCTCCCGACGCGGAGGGCAGGTCGCATTATTTTTTTAATCACCCTAGTCTACTGTATGTTTTCGTAGTAATGATCGAGATAACCTTAAAAACAGGATTCGACGATCTTCGGCGCTGTCCAGGTTTTCCCCTCCAGCAACTCGTCCACCACTCACTTTCAAAGAGTTGGTATATGTTCAGAATTGCTCCAAGGTTCAGGTATATACAATGTATCCTACACTCGAAGATAGCTTAGGGAACATCCCGCCAGACAAGACACCAGTGTCAACCGGGGCCACCATATCCAATCTACCAGACAATGTCAACCAAAAAGAAAAACCCCTCCCTCCCTCCCTCCCTAACACCATTCGATGTGTCCTTCCTCCCTTCCTTGATCCCTGGCCAATCCTACACACTGTGGCCAGGCAGCAATACCTCCCACAATCACCTACAACCACGGGAAACAACTACTAGTGCCCTTATGTATGACAAGGTATCCAAATACCAGCCTATGCTGTCTACCTACCATCACCACTTAACTGTTAATTCTCAAAACATCAAGTCAGATTCCAAGACTATACACAATACCTAGCAGCAACACACACACACACAATAACTTCTATCCCACGAACCCCCTCCCCCCCAGTTTCTTCCGACTAGCTTCGGGAAAGCCCCAGTCGCCCACGACCTCTCACCCCAAAGTAAAAGAAAATACCCTCAAACTCCCCATGATCTCTCTCTCTCTCCCTCTCTCCCTAACTTCCTATCATACCGCAGTCCATTCCTATTGGTTTGGTTACCTACCCCTAGCGTGAAGAGGAAAGAAGAAAAAAGAAAAATCGATCACCCAAGAACTTCCCAAAAACGCCCAGAGCTCACCAAGTGATAAAAGGTGGCAAGTACAGTTACTGTACCGGCAGCCCTATACCAGCAGGGTACAGTATGAATTCCGGTAGTAATACTCTATTACCCGATTACCGCACACAAACTTCCTTCCTCCCTCCAGTACCCCTTACCACATCCTATGTTGCTGTAGGTCTCTTTGCTTTCATGTTCGCCGGGGCAAGGGAGGGAGGGAGGGAGGGAGGGAGGGAGGGAGGGGGAAAAAACTCCCCTGGGAGACTACCACCACAACCAAAACAGGGCGTCCCCCCTTACCGTACTCACTCACTCCCCCATCTCATTGACCTTTTTTCAAGATTGTATATAACACGCACGCCATAGCACTTCCAGGAACTCCACTAGTAAGTAGTAGTAGTACAATACAATACCCAGCAAACCGGCGCCAATGAGGTAACTAACCTACGCTACTATATCCGTGCTCCAGTCTCTGATAGTCGAATATTGTACTTGAAGGGTAGCACCTATACCAGAAGCGAATGTCACCCACTACGGTAGTAGGTAACCCCCCCACCCCCCTCAAAAAGAATAGGAAGAAAGAGGAGAAAAAAACCCCGCTCCATCAATGCCATGCACAAAGCAAGGTCCATCCATCCACCGCGGACGTGAACCAATCCTGCGCACCCGTCCGATCTCTGTCCCTTCCTTCCTTCCTTCCTTCCTTCCTTCCCTCCTTCCCGAATCCATTCCCTACGCCATCCCGACCAGTTTACATCCCTGACATCCCCCATCTATCCGTAGCTCAGCAAACCATTAGGGGAATCTCTTCGCACATCCTCACGATTACATGCACAGGTATCGAGTGAGTCACTATGACTGGAGGATAACTGTACTCCTCACCTGCATTCCCCCCACCTAGTCCCTGTCGCCCCACCCCATAGAAAGCAAGAAGGTTAACTTAATCCCGTTCTTCACCCCCCGTCCCATTCATCAATGTATGGTACCGCGGATGCAAGACGGAATTCCGTCAAGCTCGATTACCCATGCAATCATGGGGGGTAGAGAGACGGAAGAGTGGGCAGGCAGGCAGGGCCAGAAGTTCGTTCAACGTAGGAACAGACAGACAGATGGTCCATCGGTTTGCACTCGAATATTTATGCTGTAGGACACGTGATGATGACGAAATTTAAGAACACTCTCACGACAAACCAATTCTCATACGGGTGTATTGATAATTTCCTTTGCTCCACTTCGCTTTACTCTACTACGAAAATCTTTTGCTTTATTTCCCACGATCCGAACATTGCGCTAAGTGCTCGCCGGCTACCAGGACGATACAAATGGACCCAACCCGCAGTCAAACTTATCAACCATCACTGTTACCCATCACCTCACCAAGTACAAGGCAGGAAATCCCCTAGAAGAAAAAGAATCAAGGGGAAAGGGAAAAAGGATTGCTCAAGCAAAAGCTCCTACAAACGCCATTCCAAACGCCCCTGCCAGAACATACATGCATGCTATAACTCGTTTCCTTCCTGTTAATACTCGCCAGCTTTCATCGCTGAGAAAGTCTTCTGCGAGGAGCTCCACAAGGCCGGCGAATACGAGCAGGCCAGACGAAATAGCATTCATTATTCCAACCACTAAAAGACCTGTTTGGCTTCTTGGGGAGTATAGAGTATGGGTTGCGAGACCAATGGCTTGGCCAACAGGCGTGCTACTCATATGTAAGTTAAAGCATAGTGATGGCAAGAAAGCAGGGAGCTCACGTCAAGCCATATGCAACCGCCATAAGCCAGGGTTGGGCAGCACCGTCTCTCCAGTTCAGAACCGCAATACGTGAGCCGAGGGCCAATCCCTCAAAGGTTTCTATTTGCGAATCAGTTCACCGTTAACAAATTATAATAGAAGAAACATACGATGAAAGATAATAGCAATCAGAAGGACAACAAAGCCAGATCCTCCAGTAACGCTCAATGCCATTCCGATGAACACGCTATGAAAGAGAATCCCCATTTCCAACAATACGCACTGGAGTAGGGCCTTCTTATGAACCTGCTCTGGCGTCAGATGAGTGACCCCAGGCAATGTTTTGGACGCGTTCACAGTAGCACGTTCCGAACCCTCATCACCAGTCACACTTTCCTCTCGGCTTTCACAGTTGTTGGTCATCTCTAGGATAACATCGTCAGCACCAGGAGTCCCAATAACTGTAAGACTACTGTCATTACCCCCCGCAGTCGGAGGGCCCTGCCCCTGCCTCTCCTTCTTTTCCATTTCCTCATATTTTTGTAGCCGTTGGCCGACCGAGTGGGACCGAGACCTCCGTTTCCCAGCCATCCCAAATCCCATCCTACCAACCCCGTCCTTCCCACCTATCTCCTCGCTCCCAGCCTTTCCCAACCTCTCCCCGCCACACCGCTCTTGACCCGTCTCATCCGCTCTCCCATATCCCTCATCGGCATCAATAGTATTGCAGTAGCCATTACCAGCCTCGAGCTTCGCATCTCGCTGGTCCGTGCCCGAGCAGTTCACTTTACAGAGCCCCCTGGTGAATACCATTTCAACAATAGTAACAAAAAATACAGCCATCATAGCGATCGCTCCTGCCATAGCAGGGTAAGTATCCTTCCAAAATGTGGGAAGGCATCTATTTGTGAGCGAGATGAAGGCCGTAGGGAGAAGGTGGACAAAGGCAGTTGCAATAAGGACTCCCGTACCAAAGTGACGAGCGCCGAAGAGAAAAGATGGGGGAATGCGGAGACGGGGGAATTTTTTCGCAATCAGCGGAAAGCCACATGCTATAATGACCTGTTAGCCCCCTGGGTCTCAAGGCATTCAAAGGGACCGGTTCAAGTACCAAACGAGGATTGAGCCAGGACAAGAAACAATGCCATAATATGTAATCCCAAGTTATATTCATCACCGCTAAGGCTACCACCACCACATACGAGGGAAGAGCGCGTAGTTAGAGTTTTGTCGAGGGCCGGGGGGTTCTGGTTGAAGAATGGATTCCCTAAATGCAGGAGCCGACGTTAGCATGATATTCTGTGTTTTCACCCATCACCAGATCTTGGCATGGCTGGCAGTGAGGATACTCATACCAGTGGGTTCTGGATCTCGAGTCGGGCAATTCATAATTGCAAATCAGAAGGAATGAATGGTTTCCGTGCTGAACTCAAGCTTGTTCGGTAGTGAGAAGAATACCGAAACAAGTGGGGGGATTTCTTTTGATTTTTTTCTTTCTCGGTTTCTATTGAAAGCTCCAGGAAAGCCGGAAGGGAGCAAAGAAACACTCTATCTAAAAGCAAAAATAGGGGATTAGATCTGGCCGTGGATAGATGACCTATGAGGGGAGACGGCGAGATCGAGGCTCTTGGGAAGGCGGTAAAAATATATTTGAGTTGACCCACGTTGTAATATTCCTGTCAGGTGCCTTATTAAAGGGGTGAAAATTTTTTAGGACAGGGTGTTTATAGACTAAATGGTGAGAGGGGGCAAAAATGATGACTAAAGAGGTTGAGAACCCTGTGGGTAGCTTGGGCACTTTGGAGTCTGTGAGAGCAGAAGGAAAATCCGGAGAGACGTCGGACTATTTCTACCAATCCGCCCTCAACCCGGGCAGCTGGGGCCCTAGCCGACAAATTCTGAAGCCCCCCACCCAATATCTCTTAAAGGCAACCTCTTCACTGTTCTCTCGTCGGTCTGACTGAGAAACCCTCTCTGTGTCAGGGTATAATGGCATGCATCCCCTATCACGCTTGTTGTATCCAACCCAATTATCTCCTCCTCCTCCCCAAGGAACAGGTCGTTCCGGCAGTTCCAAAAATCTGATGGGTCAGCCAATTGGCATTTAGTTGGGCGCAAACCTAATCTGAAACCATCCTGCAACTCGTTGGTATCAGATATCCTTTTCCCCCAAAGCTACCGATAGCACTGGTACTCGTACAGAACTCAAAAAGGTTGTTTTTCATCTTTTCTTTTGTTTTTCCAATGCACAAGAGTGCATATAAAGTGGTACCGATACCGGTACCACGATATAAAGTCATCCATACAATGCTGTGTGTCGCTACGGTAGTAGACCATCCTGCGCGGTACTTCTGGACTGGGAACTTGTGATACCACAGCTACTATTAGTGCAGTACTGTGCTCGAGTATTGTACTTCACTAATTCAGCACCCGTCTTAGCTCCTTTCGTGGCTTCAACTTCGATTCCAAATATCCAGAATGCACGCCTTCAAGACTCCACTCATGCCTATTTATATAGTGAGGGATTAAATTACCAAGAACTACAAGCCTTATCGTGTTATCTCGAGTTCGCCAAGGCAAGGCGTTGCTTATGGAGCCAGCAATTTCAGACCCACCATGTAGTGGTGGTAAACGGTTCGTTCAACAGTCAGAATTAACAGTGAGCACACCTTAAGGAAGATGTAATATTTGAGGGAAACCCCCATAGAACTGCCCAGGGGCCGTTTTCCCCTAATACTGTCAACTCTGTTTTCCCTAATTAAGTGAGCACTACCGGTGGTCAAGAGATAAGTTACTGACCCCGAATGAACATGCACCATAAGCAAACAACGTCAGTTTTGGGTGCCCAGTGTAGCGCAGCTAACTGAGCAGCAGCAACTCAATTACGGGGGTCAGCCTGGCTGTCAAACTGCCTGCTGCTGTGTAGTAAGCAGTATCGTTCTGGATTCTCAAAACCAACCCCGCTCAACCGGGTACAGCCTCATACGATACAAAATCTGTATCTTCTGCCTAATACTCGCCTAATAAAAAAAGAGGGCTGCACTCAAGAACCCTCCTCATTCGCTAGTAACCTTGGCCGCTGATCTCAGTTGACTGCGGGGTCAACTTCAGATTCCGAGCACCATACTCGTAGAACATCAAGCAACACCTTGTCTTGGCGAAAAATCGTATAACCCGAGACAATACGGTATTTGTATCAGACCGCCTCCAAACGCTCGCTCTGACCTTAGCTTTACCTTAACCCATCGTAACCCGAGGTTGGCGTAATCCATTACCGCAGAAACTTACGGTATGCAAACATGCAAAGACAACTCTGGTTCCGCAGCCAAGCAAACTGCAACCTCAGCCTGTTTGGGACTTCCATGCAAACAACCGATAGATTCTACCCTTTATCAATGCACCCTGCCCCCCCAAAGTCATTGTAAATTCTTTACCAGGGCATCATGCGGGTTAATGGATGGCCAAGCCATTGTACATCCAACTGGAAGCCTTTCCAGTCCCATGCACCCGGCAATATACCTTTCCGATGCCATTGTCCGGGAAATACCCATCCCAGGCAAGAGGTGCCAGAAAACAGGGATAATAATATTGTGAAATATCCAGGTGTGTCTGAGCGCCCATACAAAACATGGCCCTGTGTTTTTTCACGTACCGGTACTTCTTATTTGGGACGAGTACGATATACTGTAAACTCGCGTCGGGGGGGTATGTCAGTTCTGGAGGTACGTCGGGAAGAGAGATACGCAGTGTGCGCAGGAACTAGAATCAACATTTGACGTCATTTGAGTATTCGAGTCTCTACCAAGTACCGAAGTATGCTTCCCTTGCGTATCTGAGTTCCCGACATACAGTACCTCCGGAACCGACATATTGTACCCCCCGACGCGAGTTTAGCTCATGTGGAACGAGCAAGCCTTTTCAATACCCATGCTCGGCAACAAAACCCTTCAGGCTCTGTTGAAGAGTGAAACATTTACACAGAATGGCCTGCCCTTTGTATCACAGGAGTGTGAAATCGATGCAATCGATTTTCTATATCAGAAAATCCTTCTGTGTGCTGGTCTACTCCGAAGTAAAAAGTGATATGTGGTTTGTGTGCCAGGAATCCCAAGAAAATCACTAAAACTCTTCACCTTATCAGTCAGTCCATCATATAAAATTGTGGGGAAAATTGTGAAAAGTGCCGGCATGCTTGAAGCAATTTGTGATACTTCCAGCTAATTTTTGAATTCCTTTGTGTTATTTAGGAAGTAAAAAGACAGGTGAAAGTGGGTAAATATCTCATCGCTCGCCGCAATGGGGTGTTTGAGAGGGTTTTCCCCTATGTGTAACCTTTGGAGAGTACCGGTAGGATATGTCCCCCCCCCCCTCTTTAAACAGATACAGAATAGTGATAAGAAATCACCTTTAGCAGTCTTCACTCACTAAAAAGCACAATTCTGCTTTCCTCTTGTTGAGTTTTTGTCTATTATACCAGTGCACAGGTGCCACTATACAGTACAAGTACATGTATGCACAGGGATGCGTGGTACTGAAAAGGCCTTCTCGCTTCCAACTGTGAAGGCCCTGCTGAACCGGGAGAGCGAGTGCTGTATCGCCATTGAAACTACCCTATTTCCCCCGCAATCTGCAAAGGTCGACCCACCTACTCGGCCGGGCGGAAATGTGCTCATTGCGCGAGCCATACCTATATGTGTCTGGCGAGTTTTGTGAAATGATGAGCAGTATGTGTTGGCTTGTGGATACAAGCACACTTCTCGAGTTGACAAACTACCTCTGTATCTAGATGAACAAGTATGTACCCGTGTGCGAACCACACGGGGAAACAGGTAATAGCATCTTAAATACTGTATCTTGCAAAGTGTAATTAGTAGTAGTATTGAAGATGCTTATCTAGGCTTTGGCTGCTCAAGATGCTTAGAATAGAATTCAATAAGGCATATTAGATGTTGTAACAACTTATAGAGTTTTGAAATAATTATTGCATGAATATTTTTTAAAATTATTTCAACTATTATTTTATATTATATACTCAAACCTGGTAGATATTTCAAAATTTGATTGTAAATAAAGTGACAATTTGTTTGATATGCAGAAAGTTATACAAATAATTACTGGAAAACTTCAGAAAATACAATATTTTTACACATCCCTTCTGTACCCGACAGAGATGTAGGTAGTAATACTTTCACCCTGGTAGCACTTGTTGCTCTTGACATCGCGACATATAATTGGCCATGACTGAATACCTCGTCTTGAATATTAAGTCCAACATGCATTAATGATTGACCTTGTGCCTTATTGATTGTCATTGCATAGGCCAGGCGGATTGGAAACTGAAGTCGAATAAGATTTAATGAGAGATCTTTGGAAGCCTCTGAGGAAATTTTGATTCTTGGAATCATAACTCTTGTTCCTTTCTTTCTCCCTGTCAATATTGTAGCTAGGAAATACCAAAATGTTAGTAATTCTAGAATACACTAATTTGGATATTGGATAATAAGAAACACACCTTCAATCACATAGTTTAAAAGACGTGTAATCTTTAAGCGAGTACCATTACATAACCCAGCAGCAGGATTAATATTTCGCAAAAGCATAACAGGAGCTCCAAGTTTTAATCTTAGCTCATGAGGTGGTACTCCAGATGGTTGAAGAGTATTAAGATATTCTGAACTATAAAGTGTTTGATCTTCTTCAGTTACAGAATCTGCACTTTTATAAACCCGGATATGATCTTCTGATATTCTGTGATGTAGTAATGTAGAGTTAATAACATCGACATCAATATTTCGTGCAGCCAGAATAGCACGTTCTGCCAAAAATTCATCATCTGGACAATTCAAAACTAATTGATGTGCAGGATATATTGCATCAATTAATCCTTCAAGATTGGAGTTTTCCAACACCATTGACTCCTGAATATTAACAAATCCATCTAACCCTCCAGTCTCTGTCCCATTACCTATTCGAAGCAGATATTCTGTATATTTAGACTCTTCTGCTTGTCTTTGTAAAGACATTCCTGGTTGAAGTAGTCGAACATTTTTCTCCAACTGAAGCAATGTAATCATAGACCAGAAAGATAATTGCTTCAATGTAGCACTGACAATTTGGGCTCTTGAGCCACCAGGAACTACAGGAAGACATTGGTGGAAGTCTCCAGCAAAAAGTACTGTAAGACCACCAAATGGATTGTTATTTTGTTGAATATCTTGAAGCATTCGGGAAACAGCTTCATAACCATAACGGTGCTGCATTGTTGCTTCATCCCAAATTATCATCTTCGCAATTTTGAATACCTCTGCTTGCATTGAGCCATGGTCAATATTGCAGCATGATTTATTATCCAGAATTAATGGTATTCGAAACATTGAATGGGCTGTTCGACCACCCTCCAATAACAGTGCTGCTATTCCACTTGATGCTACTGCTAGTGCAATATGTCCTTGACTGCGTACTTTAGCCAGAATCAGATTTTCAACATATGTTTTGCCTGTCCCTCCAGGACCATCCAAGAAGAACATTTTTCCACTTTCCTTATTGACTTCTTCAATAACTGAGTCATATGCATATCGCTGTTCCTGATTCAACAGAGGTATCATTGTTAAAACTTGATTGCATAATTCTTCTTGGTTCCAACTCAGCTGATCTTGCATTAATCTATTTCCTCTGACTGTCTGTATTGTGATATCAAATCTGATACTTGGCTCAGGAAGCCCAACCTGCTGTAAAG
>Ga0307509_10006180_pt1 | contig 16235 bp, 17 predicted proteins | sample 10_EM_MG_FD_202245 | JGI IMG/M metagenome (GOLD analysis project Ga0307509, IMG submission 202245) | Populus trichocarpa ectomycorrhiza microbial communities from riparian zone in the Pacific Northwest, United States - 10_EM | ecosystem: Host-associated > Plants > Roots > Unclassified | place... | reverse complement strand
CGGTCGAGCCCAACTTCCGCATTTGAGTGGCGACTTCGGCGATCGTCAGACCGCTGCGGTAGGCGACCGCGCCGTCCGTCGCGAACAGCAGCAGGCGGTGGCCGCGGTCGGCGATCCCCACGGCGGTGCGCACGGCCGAGGTCGTGTTGTCGAGGCCCGGGAGCGGCAGGCCGCCGCGCAGGACCGGGTAGCCGCCCAGGGCGAAGCGGTAGGCGATCCGGGACTTCGACGCCACCAGACGGTGCAGCACCTGCACCCGCTGGCCGACGGACAACTTCCGCAGCTGCTTCGCACCCGCCTCCCGGCCGACGAGGACGGTGGTGCCCGAGGCGATGGCACCTCTGCCCGGAGTGTTGGACACCGACACGACTCGTGCGTGGCGGATGGTGACTTCGTATGTGTTCGCGCTACAGGCGCCGGCCCGGTTCAGATCCGTGCCACATGTGGCGCGCACCCGGGAGGCGCTGCCCCACTGTGTGGTGAACGCACCGACGGAGTTCTCCGGCAGCGCGTACTGGTTGAACCCGCCGAGTGGCAGTCGGCCCTGCGGGGTACCGACCGTCCCCTTGAGGGTGAGGCTGTCCAGCCGGGCCACGCGGTCGACACCCACACCGAGCACGTTCCGGGTGTTCGTGCCGGGAGGCAGTTCGGGCCCGAAGCGCTGGCCGTCCGGCACCGCCGCCTTGAGCGCCACACCGCTCGCGATCGCCGGTCCGTCGGTGGAGCCGGTGGCCTCGACGCCCGGGTGCTGGGTCTCGGTGATGTTGAAGAAGTCACCGTTGACGCCCGCGACGGCGCCCGCCGAGTCGGCCAGTTCGGAGACGGGCTCCCGGGCCGCCACCACACCCGGGTACAGCAGGTTGACGCGCACATGGGCGGTGCGCAGGTCCACGACGACCACATGGGCGTGGGTCACACCCTTGGCCGCCGTGATGTCGAACTGCCGGTAGGTGACGCCCGGCGCGAGCTGAGTGGTGCCCGGCACGGCGTCGGCCGGTGCCGCCCCCACCAGGGCCGCACCGGCCAGCGCGCCGAGTGCCGTGAGATACGTGAGTGCGAATCTGCCTGCTCTGAAAGGCTTTTGACGATGCGTCACAGCGTCCCCTGATATCTCGTCAACTCTCTCCGGACTCAGGGGAAGTGCATCAGACGAAGACGACCGGCGGGGCCGCTAGGCGCCGACTACACGGGAACGAGTGAGAAAACGCACCCCCTCGGGTGCTTCCAACGAGAAACCACTGCCGCGACCCGCTACGACGTCCACGATCAGCCGTGTGTGACTCCACACCTCGTACTGGCTGCGCGAGATCCAGAACGTCACGGGCTCCGGCACACCCTCGACCTCCAGCTCGGCGAGCAGCACGTCCGATCCGCCGGTGCGGAACTCGCCCTCCGGGTAGCACATGGGCGCGCTGCCGTCGCAGCAGCCGCCGGACTGATGGAACATCAACGGGCCGTGCTGCGCGTGGAGTTGGCGCAGCAGGTCGGCCGCGGCGGGGGTGAGTTCGACGCGCGGTGCGGTGTCGTCCATGTCAGCCGTCCCAGGGAGGCGGGTGGGGTGGGATCAGCCCAGCACGCGCAAGGTTGCGAGAGGGTTGCGTCCACCTTCGGGGTTCCCGTCCGGCGTGGCTCGGATCGCGCGCGGGTTGACAAGCGCACGGGCATAACTGAAACTGAATTCAGATTTACTTTTCTATTGGTGAGACTGTCGGAGGACCCATGCCCGCAACCGCCACGTCCAAGGGCGAGCGCTCCGCAGCCGAGCTCAAGGCCGCCGCCCTGAGGGTGATAGCGCGCCAGGGTTACCTGTCGACGAAGATCGGCGACATCACCGCCGAGGCGGGCAAGTCGGCCGGGATCTTCTACCGGTACTTCACCGACAAGGACGACCTGCTGCGCTCGATAGCGGACGACTTCGCCGCCGCCCTGCGCGAGCGCGTGGTCGAGCAGTCGGGGGAGTCGCATGCCCTCGCCGGGGTGGAGGACATCCGCGGGCACGTGCGCGCCTACTGGGACATCTACTGCGACCACCGCGCGGAGATGACCGCCATATACGAGGCCTCGCTGGTCAGCGCGGAGTTCGCCGCGCACTGGGATGCCATGCGGGCACGCCATGTCACTGTCTGGACCGTACATGTGGCCGAGGCGCGGCGGCTCACCGCTCCGGACCAGGACGCGCGGCTGACCGCCCTCGCGATCGTCGCCATGATCGAGCGTTTCTGCCAGGTCGTGGCCCCGCCGGAGACCGAGGCCGAGGGTGACGCGGCGGTCGAGGCGCTGACCCGGCTGGCAGCGCACGGCCTGCTGCGGCCCGACCCGCCTCGCTAGTCAGGACGCGCCCCCGCCGCCGTACACGGAAACGGACGTACACGGAAACGGACGTACACGGAAACGGAATTGAGGAACCACATGTCCGCCACCCACACACCCCGCCTGACGGAGGTAGGCGCGCTGCCCACATCCGGGGCGCGGGCCGTGGAGCCCTTCGAGCTCGACGGCATGCACCTGCTGGCGATCCCCCAACTCGCCTACGACATCCCCGGGACTCCGGCCGGCATGAACGGCGGGGACAGTGACACCGAACTGCTCCTGCTGCGCCGGGCCGAGGGTACCGACACCTACGAGCCCTTCCAGACCCTTCCGGCGCCCGGCGGCGAGGACGCGGAGTTCTTCCGGATCGGCGAGCGCGCCTTCCTGGCCGTGGCCGACATCCGCTCGGGCAAGGGCCCGTACGCATACACCACCGACTCCACGGTCTTCGAGTGGGACGGAAACCGCTTCACGCCCTTCCAGCGCATCCAGGGCTTCGCGGCCAAGCAGTGGCGCCATTTCGCCATCGGCGAGCGGCACTTCCTGGCGCTGGCGCAGGGTGTGACCGTCCCGGGCCACGAGGACGAGAACCAGCCCTCCCGCATCTACACCTGGGACGGAACCCGCTTCACCGCACTGCAGGACGTCGACGCGCTCTGGGGCTACAACTGGCACGCCTTCGAACTCGGCGGCGAGCACTTCCTCGCCTACGCCGACCATGTGCGCCCCTCGGTGCTGCTGCACTGGAACGGCGAGAAGTTCGAGCACGTCCAGGACCTCGCGCCCCAACACGGCCGCGCTTTCGCCCACTTCACCGACGCGCGGGGCGAGACCTATCTCCTGGTCGCCTGTCTGGCGAGCCCCTCCCGTCTGCTGCGCTGGGACGGGGAACGTTTCGTCGAACACCAGGCGCTCGACGGGCTCGGGGCGCGCGAGTTCGCCGTCCTCGACACCGAGCACGGGCTGTACGTCGTACGCGTCAACTTCATCCTCGGCACCCAGGCCGAGCCCGTCACCGCGCTGGACTCCGAGCTCTACCGGTTCGTGGACGGACGCCTGACGTCGGTGCAGTCCTTCCCGACCACGGGCGCCACCGACGCCGCAGTGCTGCGCGGCCACGACGGGGGCCTGTTGGTCGCCGTCAGCAACAGCCTCAGCGCGGACGTCCGTTTCGCCGCCCGGACTGTTCTGTACCGCTTCGACCAGTAGGAGTCGGCCGAGGCAACGCCCTTTGGAGATCACGCCCTTTGGGGAGCTGGAGAAAGGAACCGCCGATGCCGTCCCACGAAAGCCCCGAACTCGTCGACCTGTTCACGACCTACACCGCCGGGCCCGGCAGCATCGGCTCGCACCTCACCCGGGCCGCCGTCGAGCAGGGCGGCGCCGACCCGCTGATCGTGGCCACCAGCGCCGACTTCGCCCTCTACCCCGGCGACGGCAGGCCGCCCACCGTCGAAGGCTTCCGCCTGTCCACCCGGGGCTTCAAGGAACTGGCCGGCGTCTCGCACCTCGGCCCCGCTGTGGCCACCCTCGTCCAACTCCGCGAGAAGTACGCCGACTTCGGCTGGCGTGCCGAGGCCGAGCGGCTGCTGCGCGAGGTCGAGCGCTCCCGCGCCGCCAACAGCGCCGAGTTGTGGCGCGAGACCATCGCCGTCGAGGCGTACCGGGGCCGCGAGCAGGCGATCGCCGACATGGTCGACTACGCGTGCGCGGTCACCGCCCGCTATCTGCGCGCCGCGCTGGCCGACGAGTCGTATCTCAACTCCCGTACCCTGCGCGAGGATTACCTGGAAGGCGGCCCCTGCGGCCAACTGCCCGTCCCGGTCAACCGGATGATGATCGCGACGTTCTTCCTCGCCGGCCTGGACATCTCCCACCGCATCCTGCGCTGGTTCAGCACGCAGAAGATCGACTGGGCCCGCGCGATGGTCGTGATCGCCGGTCAACAGGGCCGCCCCACCGCGGGCGTCACCTGGAACACCTCCAGCGTCGCCACCATGATCCTGGGCGCCTCCGAGTACCAACTGCCCCTGGATCGGCTCTACATGGCGCCGCACGCCCCCACCTTCGCCACCCCCGTCGACGGCGACCTGACGGAAGTCGCCGCGCTGGAGGAGCCGTTGCGCCGGATCTGGTTCAACACCCGTGCCACCGTGGAACTGGGCGAGTTGATGTTCGACGGCTATCCCCGTTACGCCCCAGGGCAGTTGACTGCTCCCGACGTGGCGGACCCCGCCGTCACGGAGATCGGCGAGATGCCGGTGATCCACGGCCCCGACGACTGGCGGGCCATGACCACCCGGCTGCGCATGGTCCTGGAGGACCCACGCCAACTGCTCTCCGGCTGCGTCACCGACTTCGCCGTACGCCAACTCGTCGAGGCCGGCAACGACCCCGCCAAGGTCGTCGTCCCCGGCCTGGACGGCGTCGCGTATCCCACCGGCCTGTAGACCCCGCCGACCCGCGCACACCTTCCGGGAGGGACCCCGTCATGCCCGCGACCCCTCTCAGCCTCGGCCGAGCCCGCCATCTCGACGTACCCGACGGCCGTATCGCGTACTACGAGACCGGCCTGACCGACCCCACCGCACCGGTGATCGTCTGGGTGCACGGCCTGCCGCTCGACTCTCGATCCTGGGCGGCCCAGCGGGAGTTCTTCGACACCCGCGCCCGTAACGTCTTCCTCGACCTGCGCGGCTACGGCGCCTCCAGCAAGCTTCCGCCCGACGTACCCGGCGTGACCGCCCTGTACGTCGCCGACCTCGCAGCGCTGATCCAACACCTGGGACCCACGGCCCCGTTGCTGGTCGGCTTCGCCTCCGCGGGGCATGTCGCGCTGCGCTTCGCCGCCGAACACCCGCACCTGGTGGGCAAGTTGGCGGTCATCAACGGCTCGCCCAAGTTCCGCCGCTCCGCCGACTGGCCCTACGGCTTCGACGAGAAGGGCATCGCCCACTTCACCGACGCGGCGGCCGAGGGCGGCATCGAGGGCATCACCGACGCCGTGCTCGACCCCGAGGTCGTCTTCGCCGACGTGGACACCGCCCGTGCGGCCGAACTCGGCGCCTGGTTCCGGGAGATGAGCCACAACGCGGGCGTACGGACCCTGCTCGGTTTCTTCGAGGACATCTCCCTGGACGACGACCGGGCCCTGCTCCCGGCCATCGAGGCGCCGACCCTCCTGATGACAAGCACCATCGGGCAGGAGGTGCCCAGCGGAGTCTCCCTGTACCTGCGCACCACCATCGCCCGTGCCCGGCTGGCCGAGCTGCCCGGCGCGGACCACTTCGCCTTCGCCACCCGCCCGGAGCTGGTCAACAGCCTCCTGGACTCCTTCCTGACCAGCTGACGCCCCCCACCTCAGCGAAGGCGCCACCGCCTTCCCGACCGCAGAGGAAGCGACACCATGCCCCAACCCGCCACCCCGAACCCCGAGTTCATCCCGGCCGATGCCGCACCCCAGCTCGACCTCGCCTTCGCCACGTCGGTGGCCGAGAGCGACACCAGCACCAGCATCGTCGTGGACCCCACGGGCGAGCCCCAGATCACCGTGGGCAAGCGGAAGCTCGCCGAGCGGCACGACATCGTGTACGCGACCCCGCAGGACGCCGACGGCAACCCGTTCCCGCTCCGGCTGGACCTGCTGGTCCCCGACTCGGACGAACCCGCGCCGCTCGTGCTCTTCGTCCCGGGCGGCGGTTTCATGATCGCCAGGAAGGAGCTGTCGCCGGACACCAAGGCCTATGTGGCGGAAGCGGGATTCGCGGTCGCCAGCATCGAGTACCGCGTCATCCCGCAGGGCACCACCTTCCGCGAGGCCGTCGCCGACGTGCAGAGCGCGCTGCGCCACCTGCGTGCCCATGCCGAGGAGTACGGCATCGACACGGGGCGCGTCGCGCTGTGGGGCGAGTCGGCCGGGGGCTACCTGGTCGCGATGACCGGAGCGCTCGGCGGTCGGTCATTGCTCGATCCCGCCACGACGGACCCCGACGCCGCGGTCCAGGCCGTAGTGGACAACTTCGGCGCCTCGGATCTGACCAAGATCGCGGCCGACTTCGACCCGGTGACTCAGGCGGCGTACGAGGGAGCGGACAATATCGCCGCCATGTTCGTCAACGGCCCCACCAGCGGCGCCTCTTTGGCCGACGCCCCGCAGGCCGCCGCCGAGGCGAACCCGATCAGTCACCTCGACGCCACGCCGGCGCTGCCCGCCTTCCTGCTCCTGCACGGCACCGCCGACCCGGTCATCTCGCCCAGCCAGACGCTGCTGCTGCACGAGGCCCTGCGCACGCACGGCGCCGACTCGACCCGCGTCGTCCTCCTCGGCGCCGGCGACGGCGACCTGGCCGTCCTCGACGACGAGGAGGTCGGGCTGCCCTGGTCGACCAGCCGCACGATGGACCTGATCACGGATTTCCTGCGCCGTACCTTGCACCGCTGACGGCTTCCGGAGCCTCGTCGGCGGAGGCCTTTACGGATGTTTTGGCTGATGTTTTGGCTGATGTCTTGGCGGAACCGAAACCGAGTCATTGCCCAGGCCGAAGAAAACTCGATTTCACGCTCAGTAGGCTTCGGCGATGAAGAGAGAATTCCTGCCGCGCAGGGACGGTCCGGTCGTCAGACGACGGTCGTGGCCCATCTTCAGCTGGGGTTGTGTCATTGTGCTCGGGAGCATGTATGCCTGGGCATTTCGAGCCAATGCGGGTCGCGGAGATCCCGGTGGCCTGTGGCTTGTCGCGGCAGTGATGCTCGCTACGGCTGCGTTCCTCCGGCAACTGGGAACCTGTGCGGTGATACTGCGACCGGAAACCCTCGTGGTTCTCAACCCGGTCGGTTCCCAAGAGGTCAGGTACGACGCCATCCGCGGGGTCGAGGCGTTTCCTGCTGGAAGTCTCAAGATGTATACGGTTCGTGATGAATCGCTTTACCCTGTGGTTTTCGGCGGATCCCTTGCAGATCTCCGGTTCCACACGTCGGAGAAAGCTGCCGACGTCATCAGGGGGCGGCTGCCTCGGGTTGCGCGGTCTGTTCGGAATTCTGATCCGGTCAAGAAGTCCTCAGTGAGATTCTGCTGGTCGGCAGACACCTTCTTGGTGCTGGCCGCACTCGCCGCAATCGTAGGAGGAGTGCTCAAGGCGGTGGATTAACCTGCCTGCCTGGATATGCCGCGGGCCCCGAGGGCGAAACATCGTCCTCGGGGCCCGCGTATGGAATTGCGCTGTTCCTGCGTCTGGGTCAGCCCTCGATGACGCCGGAAGCGGCGATCTCGATCTTGGCCTTCGTGGAGCCCGACTGCGAGCCCAGGGACTCGATCTTGTCGATGATCTCCGTGCCCTCGACGGCCTCGCCGAAGACGACGTGCTTGCCGTCGAGCCACGAGGTGACGACGGTGGTGACGAAGAACTGCGAGCCGTTGGTGTTGCGGCCGGCGTTCGCCATCGACAGCAGGTACGGGCGGTCGTGCTTCAGGTCGAAGTTCTCGTCCGCAAACTTCTCGCCGTAGATGCTCTTGCCACCGGTGCCGTTGTGGTTGGTGAAGTCACCGCCCTGCAACATGAACTGCGGGATGACGCGGTGGAAGCCGGAACCGGCGTAGCCGAAACCGTTCTGCCCGGTGGCCAGCTCGCGGAAGTTGCGGGCGGTCTTCGGGACGACCTCGTCGAAGAGGTTGAAGACGATGCGGCCTGCGGGGGCACCGTCGATGGTGATGTCGAAGTAGACGTTGCTCATGGTCAATTCTGTCACTTTCGGTGTGTTGCACCCTCTGCCCGGCGTGGCCGTGTGCCGTACGCCAGGCCGTTACGTCAAAGGGCTCTGATCGGAGTCCAGTCCGTCGAACTCTATCCACAGAGCAGAGCTCTTGCGTCGGCGCCGGCTACCGGCGGCGGGGTCCCGGGCGGCGCCTTCCGGCTCTCTCGGGCGGGAACGTGCGTGATAGCGTCTGTATACAAACTGTATGCGATGTCTGGGGGTTGCCGTGGCGTCCGGTCGGGAGAAGGCCTACGCGTATCTCAAGGACACGGTGCTGACGGACCCCGAGATGCAGGGGGCGTTCCTGTCGGAGCAGGAGCTCGCCGATCGTATCGGTGTCTCCCGCACCCCCATCCGCGAGGCGCTGCTGATGCTCGCCGCGGAGGACCTGGTCGAGCTCGTGCCCAAGCGCGGCGCCCGGGTCGCCCCCCTGACGGGGCGCGAGGTCCGGGAGCTGATGGAGCTGCGCGGCCTGGTCGAGCGGTACGCGGCCGAACGGCTCGTAGCGGCCGAGCGGGTGCCTCTTGAGGAGCTGCGCTCCCTGCTGGAACAGCAGCGCGCGCTCACCGGCGCCGAGGAGGCCCACGAGTTCATCGCCGTGGACCACCGCTTCCACGCGTCCCTCGTGTCGGCCGTCGGAAACACGCTTCTGGACCGGCACTACGACGGTCTCCGCAGCCGCCAGGTCCGCGCCGGAGTGGTCGCCGTCTTCAACCAGCAGGGCCGGCAGAAGGCGGTGCTCGACGAGCACGAGGCCATCGTCGACGCCCTCGCCGCCGGTGACGCGCAGGCGGCGTGCGCGGCCATCGACCACCATCTGCGGTCGACCCTCAAGGTGCTCCTCGACGGCTGAAGCCCCCCTCGGCGGTCAGGGGTAGGTGATCACGAGCATCGTCACGCCGTCCGCCGAGGTCCACGGCCCGTGCGGCATGCCCGGGGGGCGGCAGGCGTACATGCCCGCCATGAAGGTGCGGTCCAGCGTCAGATCGTGCATCGCTCCCTCGACGAGATACACCTCCTCCCATACGTCGTGCAGGGCCACGCCCGCGACCGAGGAGTCCGTGCCCGGCGCCCACCGGACGAGCGCGGTGCGTCTGCCGCTCTCGGGGTCCTCGGCCAGGACGCACTCCTCGACGCCGGGTCCGGCGCCGACCCAGGGCCCGTCGGGGCGGTGGAACTCCAGCTCGGGTCCGCTCATCGCCACACCTCCGGCCGCCGGTTCGCCAGTACGGACGTCTTCTCGCGGACCGCGCCGACCTCGTCGACGTCCAGGTCGGTCACCAGCAGCTCCGGCTCGGCGCCGAGGGAGGCCCGTACGGTTCCGTCGGGGCCGACTACCAGGCTGTGCCCGATGCCGGTCGGCGCGGGGCCCGGAGGGGTGCCGGGATCGGCCTGGCCGACGGCGGCGACCCAGACGGTGGCGTCCAGCGCGCGGGCCCGCACCAGCAGCTCCCACTGGTCGAGCTTGCCGGGCCCGGCACCCCAGGAGGCCGCCAGCAGCGTCCCCACCGCCCCGGCGTCGGCATGCGCCCGGAACAGCTCGGGGAAGCGGACGTCGTAACAGGTGGCCAGGCCCAGTCGCATCCCGTCCACGTCGATCACGGCGGGGCGCGAACCCGGGGCCACGCTCTCGGACTCCCGGAAGCCGAAGGCGTCGTAGAGATGGATCTTGTCGTACGACTCCTCGACGCCGGGGCCGGTGGCCAGCAGGGTGTTGGTCACCCGGCCCTTGTCGGCCGGGGTGAACATGCCGGTGACGACGACCGTGCCGGTCGACCGGGCGATCTCGCGGACGCCGTCGGCCCAGGGTCCGTCGAGGGGCTGGGCGAGCGGGGTCAGCGGTGTGCCGAAGCAGGCCATCGACGCCTCCGGGAAGACGACGACGCGGGCTCCGGCGTCCGCCGCGCGGCGCGTCCACTCCTCGACGAGGCGCAGGTTCTTGTCGGGGTCGGGGCCGGTGGTGAGCTGGCCGAGGGCGATCCGCATGAGGCGGTGTCTCCTTGTCCGGGGTGGTGTGGGCGTTGTCAGTGGAGGTCTGCCGTGGCCGGGGTCTTCGGTGCGGCGAGCTGCGCGTCCTCGTCCACGGCGGCCTCGGGGTTGCGGCCCAGCATGACGCCCACCAGGGAGATCGCGGAGGCGAGGGCGATGTACAGGGCCAGCGGCACCCAGCTGTCGTAGGCGCTCAGCAGGGTGGTGAAGAGGAGCGGGGCGATGGCGCCGCCGATGAGCCCGGCCAGGGTGTAGGCCAGCGAGGAGCCGGTGTAGCGCAGCCGGGGTGAGAACTGCTCGGCGATGAAGGCGGCCTGCGGGCCGTAGAGGCAGCAGTGGATCACCAGGGCGACGAGGACTCCGGCGGCGAGCGGCAGCCAGGAGCCGCCTGCGGCCATCGGGAAGAACACGAACGGCCACACCGCGGCGGCGATCGCCGAAATGCCGTACAGCAGGCGGCGGTTGACGCGGTCGGAGAGTGCGCCGGCCAGGGGCATCAGGAAGACCTGGACCGAGGAGCCGATGAGGACGGCGGTGAGGGCGGAGCCGCGGGACATGTCGAGTTCCTGGGTGGCGTACGTCAGCACGAAGACGGTGAACATCGCGTAGAGGACGTCGGGGCCGACGCGGCACAGGATCGCGGCGGTGAGGGCGCGGGGCTGGGTGGTGAAGACCTCGCGGATCGGCGTCCGGGGGCGGGACTGTTCGGCCTCCATCGCCTTGAAGACCGGGGTCTCCTCCAGCTTGGCCCGGATCCACAGGCCGAAGCCGACCAGTACGCCGGACAGCAGGAACGCCACACGCCAGCCCCACGACTCGAACTGCGCCTCGGTCAGCAGGGCGCCGAGGGCGGCGAGCACACCGTTGGCGAGCAGGTTGCCCGCGGGCGGGCCCACCTGGGCTGCGGAGGCGTAGAAACCCCGGCGGCGGGAGTCGCCGAACTCGCTGGACAGCAGGACGGCGCCGCCCCACTCGCCGCCCACGCCGACGCCCTGGGCGAAGCGCAGCACGACCAGGGCGATGGGCGCGGCCACGCCGATCGTGCCGTAGGCGGGCAGCAGGCCGATCAGGAAAGTGGCCACGCCGATCAGGACGAGGGTGGCGATCAGCACCTTCTTGCGGCCGATCACATCGCCGAGCCGGCCGAAGACGAAGCCGCCGAGGGGGCGGGAGAGGTAGCCGACCGCGTAGGTGGAGAACGCCAGGAGCGTGCCGGTGAGCGGGTCCTCGGAGGGGAAGAAGAGATCGCCGAAGACGAGGGCCGCCGCGGCGGAGTAGACGGCGAAGTCGTACCACTCCAGGGCCGTGCCGGTGAGGCTGGCGACGAAGGCGCGGCGGACGCCGGAGCGCTTCGCCGCGGTGTCGCTTCGCGCGGCGTCGGTGTCGCTCCGCGGGGCGTCGGCGTCGCTCTTCGGGGTGTCGTGCATGGGGCCCATCCTTGCTCGGGGACATCGACCTTCCGGCATACTTCTTGTATACAGGTCGTATGCGCAAGCCCCGCGCCGGAAGTTAACCGTGGAGAAATCAGGTTCCGCGGGCCCCTCACCGGTGTCCGTTCCCTGTTCCCCGATCCCTGGGAGTGCCCTCATGGCCGTGCTGACCTTCGAACTGCCCGACGGATCGACGCGCGAGGTCGACGTCGTCCAGGTCCTCAACGCCGGGTACGCCGGGCGCAGCCAGGACGACGTCGCCGCGCACGTCGCGGAACTCGCCGAGCTGGGTGTGCCGGGCCCGTCCGTGACGCCCGCGCTCTACCCCGTCTCCCCGTACCTCGCCCAGCAGACCGAGCGCGTCGCGGTCCAGCACGGCCGCACCTCCGGCGAGGCGGAGTGGGCGCTGGTCGTCGCGGAGGGCGGGGAACTGCTGCTGACCGCCGCCTGCGATCACACCGACCGCGAGCTGGAGGTGCACGGGGTGGCGTGGAGCAAGAACGCCGGCCCCGACGTCCTCGCCCGCCGCGCCTGGCGCCTGTCCGACGTGGAGTCCCGCCTCGACGAACTCACCCTGCGCGCCTGGGTGAGCCACGAGGGCACGGAGACCGAGATCCAGACCGGCACGCTTGCCGAACTCCTCACCCCGGCCTACTGGGTCGACGTCCTGCGTTCCCGAGGCGACCTGATCCCCGGGACCGTCCTGATCTCCGGCACCATCCCCATGGCCCCCGGTGTCGACCAGTTCGCCGACAGCTGGCGCGTCGAGCTGGCCGACCCGGCGGGCGGGGACGTCATCGGGCTCGCCTACGACGTCCGGCCGATGCCGGAGCCGATCGGCTGACGTGGCGTGGGTGAGGGAATCGCCAGGGGAAGTCAGGGGAAGTGCAGCGCCGCTTTCTCCAGGACGTGCCCCGTGAACATCCCGCCGTACATGCTCCTGCCCCGGTGCATCGTGACGCGGGTGACTCCCGATCCCGTCGTCTCCACCGTTACGGGCCGCCCTGTCAGGGACGTTGCGGGGACCCGGGCGTCCTTGGCGGCCCATGTCCGCGCGGCCGGCCAGTCCGCCCCGCAGTTCTTCGCGTAGTCCAGGGCCCATCCGGTGAACCTGGTCAGCAGGGCCTGGTCGACCTCGGGCACCGGGGTGGCGAGGACGAACAGTTCCGCATTCTCCGATTCCGGTGCCCGGTGCTACGGCGAGGTGGGCGGGTGCGGGGAGCGGAGTACGAGTAGGGTGATCTCGCTGGGGGCGAAGACGCGGAACGGCGGGCCCCAGAAGCCGGTGCCGCGGCTGGTGTAGAGGAGGGTGCGGGTGCCGTGCCGGCTGAGGCCGGCGAGGGCGGGCTGGTCGAGGCGGACCAGGTGGTGGAAGGGCCAGATCTGGCCGCCGTGGGTGTGGCCGGAGAGCTGGAGGTCGATGCCGGCGGCTGCCGCGCGGTCGATGAACTTGGGCTGGTGCGCCAGGAGCAGGACGGGCAGGTCCGGGTCGGCGCCGTTCAGGGCTCCGGCGAGGTGGGCGCGGTGGCCCGGCAGGCCGGAGGACTCGGCGGTGACGTCGTCCACGCCGGCGACCACGAGGGTGTCGCCGCCGCGTTCGAGCAGCACGTGGCGGTTGCGCAGCGGTTCCCAGCCGAGCTCGCCCATCAGGTCGACCCAGCCCTGGGCCTCGCTGTAGTACTCGTGGTTGCCGGTGACGTAGACCCGGGCCTGGGTGGCCCGCACGGTGCCGAGCGGGAGGGCCTGGGCGCGGCGGCGTTCGGCCGTGCCGTCCGCGATGTCGCCGGTGTGGCAGACCAGGTCGGCTTCCAGGGTGTTGACCGTGTCGCACACCCGCGCCGACCAGCGGGCGCGGTCGAGCGGGCCGTAGTGGGTGTCGGTGATGAGGGCGACCCGCGTGCCGTCCAACCCGGCGCCCAGCCGCGGGAGTTGGACGTCGAGGCGGCGCACGCGCGGAACGCGGCGGGCTTCGGCGTAACCCCAGCAGAGGAGCACGGCGGTGGTGGCGAGGATCGTCCAGGTGACGATGCGGGCCCGGTCCTGGCCGTCGCCGACGCCGGTCAGGGTCAGGGCGAGCCGCAGCAGGACGCCGAGCAGGACGGACCAGGTGAACAGGATCCAGCTGGCGCCCAGCAGCGTGTCACCGATGATCGCCGCCCCGTCCTGCTGACGCCGGCCGTGGCCGCGCCCCATCGCGAGCGGCATGGCGACGAGGCCGAGGACGAACAGGGCGGTGCCGGCCAGCGCGACGGGCAGCGGCCAGTGCTGGCCCGTGTACAGGAGCACCCCGCAGGGCACGGCCCACAGCAGGACGGGCGCGATCAGGGGGAGGTAGCGCATCACGCGGTGCAGTCGGCTCCGCCGCGGAGCCTGCACTTCACCGTCGGCGGGCCGGGTGTCGCTGGCGTCGGTCACGCTTCCCCTCTCTCACCAGGCTGCGGTCTCGCGCACTGTATCCGGTCGCCCTCGGCTGTCCGGACGGGCGTTCACGGGTGCGGCCCCGGGGAGCGAGGGGTTCTCCGCGGGACGGCGAGCGCGGCGGGTCAGGGCTGTTGGCCGTCGCGGGTGTGGAATGTGAGGTTGGTGAAGGTGTGACCCTGGATCACCGGACCGTGTTGCGTGCCACCGGTGATGCTGTTGTGCACCGTGCCGGACGGGGCCGCGGGGGCGAACTCGTCGACGAGGCGCCGGAGTTCCACGGCGGTGTCGGGGTTCTGCTCCAGCAGACGGCGGAGCCTGAGCCGTACCGTCGCCGTCAGATCGGAGGTGAGATCTTCCTGATCGGACCTACCGGTGGCCGCGATCAACGCGGCACGGGTTTCCTCCAGTTCCCCGGCCACTGCGTTTTCATCGCCGCCGCGCGAGAAGAGCCGTACCACGCGCTGCTTCGTCTGTTCCCAGAGGTCGGTAACCATGAGGCCGACAACCGTCGTGGTTCCCGTCCCGACCAGTGTCACCAGTTCCGCGTCCAATGACCTTCCTCGATTCCTCTGCGCCCCGACGGTGTGCTCAGGGGTACAACGGTGTGTTCAGGCGTACACGGTAAGCCGCAACTCGTGTGCCCTGCCACGGCGGAGCCGCTTCGGGCCGGTCAACCCGGGCTAGTACGTTGAGGCTTCAGGCAGGTGAAGGTCGAACGGAGGGCGACGGGATGGACGAGCGCAAGCTCGGGGTGACGACGACCACGCAGAATTCCATCTCGGAAATGCCGTGATCACCGGCCCGGTCGTGATGGCCGGGATAGTGGAGTCGTTGTCCTTGGCGCCCGCTCCGCCCAGTGTGACGCCTCGTCAACTCCCGCCCGCCACCTCGTTGTTCGTCAACCGCACGGCGGAACTCGACCGTCTCCAGTCCGTCGCGGCCGCCTTGCGCACGTCCGGGGCGCCGGGCATCGTCGTTCTCTCCGGGCTCGGGGGAGTGGGCAAGACCCAGTTGGTGGCGCAGTGGGCCGCCAGGGTGCTGGAGCCGTCGTATCCCGGCGGCCACCTCTACGCCGATCTGGAAGAGGGCGGACGGGACGGCACGAGTGACGTCGGTGGAGTACTGGCCGGCTTCCTGTGCTCACTGGGGGTGCACCCCGACTTCGTCCCGGGCGAGTTGGGCGAGCGCACCGCGCTCTTCCGCAGTGTCACAGCCGGGCGCAACACCCTAGTCGTGGTGGACAACGCCCGGCAGGCGGCGGAAGTCCGTCCCCTCGTACCGGCCACCGGCCTGCTCGTGGTCACCAGCCGCACCGGCCTGCCCGGTCTCGTCATTCACCGTCATTCATCCGTCGATGCGCCGGCTGGACGCGCCCTTGATGGTGATGCCGCACGGCGCCGGCTGCAACCGCCTGGTCAGTGAATCGACCGGAGACGCCACCTCGCCCGCGGGGCTGTCCCGCCGAGAGCTGGTGCACCACGGCAAGGTGGTGCCGGCCACCATCGGTCTCTCCCACCACGACCAGCTCGCCACCCTGTTCAGGACGTGTCCCGAGGCCGTGCCGCGCGCGGAGGTGATCGGCGACTGGTGCTGCCAGCGCATCAAGGACAGTGAGGGACAGCGCGACTGGTACCGGGAACGGCTCGGGGTCACCGACGGACGACGGCTGGTGGTCGTCCACTCCACGTGGAGCGAGCACTCACTGCTCGGACGGCACCCCCGCCTGCCGCTCGACCTGGTCACCGCCCTGCCCGCCGACGAGTTCGCGGTGGCCGCCGTCTTCCACCCCAACGTCTGGGCCAGACACTCCTGGCCCACCGTGCTGGAGCGGCTGCGCAAGCCCATGGAGGCGGGGCTGATGGTGATTCCTCCCCAGGAGGGATGGCGCGCGGCCGTCGTCGCCAGCGACTGGGTGGTCGGGGACCACGGAAGCACCACGTTCTACTCCGCCGCCGCTGAGCGCCTCACCCTCCTCGCCACGACAGGCATCGAGGAGCTCGATCCCGCCTCGCCCGCCGCCGTGTTCGGGCGAACCGCGCCCGCACTCGATCCCGAAGGCGACCTGCACGCCCAACTGCTGCGGGCCGAACGGGACCACGACCCCGGTGTGCTGCGGCCCGTCATCGACAGCCAGCTGGCGGACATCGACAAGTCCGGCGAGCTCACGCAACGCCGCCTCTACGAATTCCTGAGCCATCGCGGGGTCGTGCTGCCCCGGCATCCTCCCGACCCGTCTCCGGTCCCGGACCCGGAACCCGAACGCAGGCGTCCGCCGACCGCCTACGAGGTGAGCGGAACCGTCCGGGCGGACGGCTCCGTCGAAGTGCGGCGCTG
>Ga0307509_10006179_pt1 | contig 16236 bp, 17 predicted proteins | sample 10_EM_MG_FD_202245 | JGI IMG/M metagenome (GOLD analysis project Ga0307509, IMG submission 202245) | Populus trichocarpa ectomycorrhiza microbial communities from riparian zone in the Pacific Northwest, United States - 10_EM | ecosystem: Host-associated > Plants > Roots > Unclassified | place... | reverse complement strand
CGTGGCGCCGCCGGACTTAGAGCGTTTTGACACTGCCCTCTCCAGTGCTCCATCGCCGAACAGGGCCTCGGTCCAACAGCGTGGTGGAAAGCATCGGAGGCAACGACGGAAGAAGGATAGTTCGCTTCTCTCGTACTTCCCAGCGAAAATGCCCATTTGGGGTCGCACGGGGGCGCTATCTTCAGCGCCCCAGATATAGGTGGCCGATGCGACCGTGGGGTCGACGGCGCGAAGGCAAACAGCCAGGCCCGCAACTTACATTCCTCACGAAACGTGTACTCCTAGAGCTACAGAACAGATAGCGCAAACCCGAATGTTAATCCAACTCATTGACCTCGCGTGCATCAAGCAAGGTGGTGAGTTGCTCGTACTTTTGCTCGCGAATCGCGAGCCACCAATTTCCTTGCGCCCGAGGAAGGTGCTGTCATGCCACAACGGCAAGTCGTGCAGCCGTGGAGTGAGTGATAAATCTGCGTTGCCCATCTCATAACGGATATTCCACATCATCAGCTCTCCAACCACCAAGTCAGACTTTGCTATAGGTAGGAGCGCTTATGAGCGCTTGCGGACTTTTTCCAGTCTTCTCTTGCAGCCCACATCTGAGTAATTTTTGTTCTGACGTCAAAATAGCAGCGCGATGGATGCCGTGGGGCTTTAACAATTGGACTTGGGGACTGGGAAAGCTAACGGTCCAGGTACGTACTGCTTAGTGGTCAAGCTGCCATAAATTTACTGCTTGATCACGAGTAGTAAACATTCTTCGATTCTGATCCCACCCGACCCGAGCAGGTTCTAACTGCCGTCTGCGGTCTGCCATCATTGATCCGCAACTGTCAGTTGCGACTGCAAATCTGCAATCCAGTCATATCTAAAATCCAGCTAGGCGCGCGCTTATATTCTCGCCACAGAAGTCCGGCACGTACTGTATCAATCAACTTTTTTTTTTCGCAAAATTGAGACCGAGATCCGCTACCCTTCGGTAGAAGTTACAATTGCCTTACCAGGAAACTCGATGTGCGCGATCGACACTCCTCCCTCCCTAAAAGGGCGTAGCGTTTCTACTCTTGTGTGATGACATTATTGTCACCAATAACTGGTCCGAGGACACAGCTTTCGGCTGTGTCCTCGGGACCTCGATTATCGGGAAGAATCGTGAGGGACCCTGACCAACGTGAACTAGGGCCTGAAGTGGTACTCCGCAGCGCACTTGACCATATACAAATATGTGGGTTCACGGCTAGGTTGAGGGGCTGTGGAAATCCCGGAAGGTAACCTTGTGAGATTAGGTGATGATCGATGATTAATGATTATTAGTATTGGCTTGGCTGAGCCACGTTACGTAGCATGCATAGTTGGCCGAAATATACAGTAACGTTTCAACGTTTCTGGCAGCTAAAGGAAATGATAAATGTAGTGTAGAATGGTAGGGACCAGAACGGGTTGATCGGCAAGCAACAAGCGTCACTGAATGTTGAATATTAAGCGCTGAATGGTGACTGCGAGTTACAACGAGGTGCGCCCGAAATAGTCCATTCGACGGAGGGGACGCCAAGTTGCCAGCCATTACAACCCTACAATGCAGGCTCTACTCGGGTGCACCATCAATGCATCAGTGCGCATCGAGTGCCCGCACTTGCTCAACTCCCTTGTCAGAGATTTCACCATTTCTAATCCATGGATTTTGGGGCAACCCGAAATACCCTCTCTCGAAACCCACACCGAGTATTTGGTGTCCACGCACGGCCATGATTGGCTATGACTGGGTCAATTGTATGACATTTAAGTTCCAGGGAGTGGACTATTGGTATGCGAAATTACAGCCAGTCACGGTGATGCATGTGATAAGCCACAGCCACAGGCGGATACTTTCGGCGGTTCCCGGGGGTCTCAAGCCTCATACAAACAAATAGACTCGCGAAGCCATCTAATCATCGATTCCCCCCCAAACCCGTCCTTTGTCCTTCTACCTGCGTCCCCATCCAGTTACTGTGCAGTATCACCCACATAACCTGCAGGGTTCCCCTTCCCCTGCCATATCGCTTGGCAGGGTATCTCTTACACCTAACCACCTTACGCTCTTCTCTCTCGTCTCTTCTCCCCATATCGGTTCCTTGTATCTGACGACCAGAGTGTGGTCGTTGTCTGACCACACTCTCCACTCACACGGACCACGTACCCTCCGAGTTTACGTACTGAACAGAAGGGTTATTTTGAATATAACAAACATATTCAAAATAATAGTTACTTTGGATCTTACTATTATTTTGAACATACTTGTTATCTTGAACATAGCGTCTATTCTGAGCCCCGTTACCCCCGCGGTCGAGGCTTATTTATCCGCAATGTATTCCTTCCCAGTTTCTCTGTCCTCACATATCTGCCCTCCACCACACACCTCTCCGCCGCTCTTCTCCCCATCCATCTACTCATCCATCGGTCACTATGGCCCCCCTGGTATACCCAATTCCGTCCGCCATCCGTCCAGACACCCAAACAACCGGTCCTGCCTCAGCGATGGCGCATCCCAACACCGGCCGCTCCGGATGCTCGATCCTTGTTCCCCACTAACAACTCGTATCCACATCTGCTCCAACTGAACCAACATGGTGTCTATGCGGCGATGCTCCATAGGAGCAGCCGCAAGCGTGCGGCGTTCTCAGTGAACACTCTCCACATCACTGAGCGCTCGGTGCCGTGGCGCCACGGCCTTGGCATCGTGGAGGACGTGGCAACACTCGTACGCTCACTATTGGGCATGCCCGGGATATTCGAGGGAGCGAGTGGGTCGCCACCCGTGGATATCCTTACCACTGCCCTTACTAGCTGCACTGGGATGGGAATGGACCCAAGTACACTAGAACCTGAGTTATCTGTATCGCCATCCCTCAACTCCGTCCTCGTCCAAATCAATCATCCTCCGAGTCAGGATAAGGATCCGCCGACGCAAGGTCTCACAGTTATACATGACGGTGAATCTGAAAGACCGGATACTTCGGCCAGTTATGGAACAGATCCCCTGGCGGTTCCTGTTCACGCATATGAACAAATTACAGGTGATCAGTCCTGCGTTAATCCTATCAACACACTGTCCAGCCCCGTCGAGGAATATGTCACCATTCCGCGTCCTGACTCACCATTCGTGGATGACTGGCAATGTGTTAACGCAACCAACGTACCGGCTTTCCCCACTCAGGACCATATTTCTCCGTTATCTCCCACCCCTTTTCGCGTTCTGGCACCCCCAGATAAATTGCACTCAACATTAACTTCCTTGCTTAGAAATACGAAGTTATCCCACCTCCTTGATCGTGTACAGAAACTTGCATCCTCTGCTCCCGCAGAACAGCAATCTCGGCAAATGGTGACGTTGCGTGCAACGTTCAAGGAACAACAAGTGCGGTTCATTGAGTTTTTGCGGTTGAGTGAAGAATTTGCCGGCCAATATCTACGCGACATCTCTACCGAGATTCAAAGACAGACCTCCTACTTGGCTATGCTGAAAAAGCGTTCAGATACGGCAAAGATCTTACTTCGCCAGATTGTGGATCTACGAAGGACATACAAGTCTGGAACGATTGCGGCTATGAGAGATGTTCGCGCTAAGGGTAAGGAAGTCTCCTCTCATATGCCGAGTTGAAATATTGAGAAGGTCGTTGATTCTTAGCATTGTCACGGCCGCTTCCAGAGGACCTCGACCTATTCCGCGAGGCAGACTCTATGCTAACTCGGATTCAGCAATATCTCAAGGCATTAGACAAATTCTGGAAGAAGGAGATAAACCACGCTCGTAAAGCCTATGAAATGGTTCGCGTTGATTCGACAGATATCGAGCACTGGAAAGGCTTTCATGCAAGCCTTAAGCAAGTCACTGAGTATTGGAAGGTATGGCCGCTTGCACCTCGCATATACATCCCTGACCTGATCGAAATACACTGTTTAGGCCGTACCACCAAGTCGCGATATCCAAACCCCGTTATGCAAGACACCGTGCGCTTCTGAAGTTTGTTCATTCACATTCCCGCTTTGGCCTACCTTTAGATTGACCGTACACAGGGAGCAGATATTGGGACGATAGCCTTCTCTTTATCGCCGGCAATGGCCTCACTCTGCGAAGCACTGAAGTGTATCCGTTCGAGCGCCTCATTGGAACACGTTTCGCACTCGGGCCTTTCGCTCGTTCTGCAAGTTCAACTCGCATTTTCCCGGGACTGTGACCGGTGTCTTTCTTTCCTACGACACTGCGCAGAGTACGGCGAGATCGTGACCGAGTTCTGCGCATTCCCTAGTTCTTTGCCTGCGTCCTCTCACCTGCGGGCCTCACAAGATCTGCGCCAACGCGCATTGGGGCTTCAGATAACTGTCGTCTCTGAAAAAAGTGCCGTCATTGAACAAGGTCTGTCCTCATACCAACTAACACCTTGGGACGTTTCTCACTGCCAACCGCGACCATGATTATTCTCCAGGCCCCCGGAAGTTCAAAACTGCATATAAGCAGGCCGTGTCACTAGAACAGAAGACGGCCGTCGGGCTGAACGCTCTGCTCGATTATCTGTCCTCCTTAATTGCAGTCATGGATGACCCTCCAGGTGATGCGCCCTCGAATGAAATCACCCTTCAACAGCTCTGCGAGCTGTCGGACGCCTGGGCGGAAGCGAGAGATTCTATACGTGCGGCGTTGGCGACTCTGACGAACGAAACGACACAATAATTGTGATACTCATTGGCCTCACAACTCCTAAGGTAGGGCTCATGTGGATACATCCAACGTCACGTGAAAAGATAAAACAGCGAATAACTTTACAACAACAACATTTTAGAAAAGATGGTTTCTGCATAAAGGTAGATTGGTCCATGTTTATCATTTATGTGGAAGCAGATTTTTATAAGTCTAGTATTTGAAGAGTTATTCAATGGCAATGGGTGACTTTGTAGTTCAGCTATCTTGTCACGTGACGTTGGATGTATCAATATGAGCTTACCCCAAATCTACGATGAGGCGATGGAATGATGCAGTCGTGCATGCTGTCATTCACGATATTGTACTTACGCTTTTACATTCATTATGTATAAAAAATTGCCTGCTACTTTGCGGCGTCTATTATTATAAGAAGTGATACCTATTTTACCACTCTGTTTGTGAGACAAGAACAAGGCCGTGTTAACACCCAACTTGCGGACAATTTTGCTCTGTGGTCGACAACTAAGACGATGAGTAGTGAGAACACTTGGCACAAGACCTGGACAGGGTACCAGATAAGGGCAGTCCGCCAATGCAAGGACAATAATGTAGGATGGATTCGTCAGAAGAGGAGACTGCAAGGAGAAGGACGACGGACAACATTTCGACCAGCATCAAGGTGTAGAACTTTGTACGCGCTGCGCGCAGAGCGCTCTCAGGCATGTGTGCGAATGCGTGTGCATAGTCCCGTTGAGCGCATTGAAGATATCTGTGAAGCCGCAGGGGCAAAGGGATACTATGAAGGCGCATGTGAGACCCAATGAGAGGCTGAGGGACTAAACAGAGTTTACAAACATGGGCAAAGCAGCAGGTTTGACGAAATCTCGGACTGCGATGAGTGAATCCGAAGTACCCGTTATTGGGTTTTATGACATAGAAGTTTGATGGGGTATCCGTCCAAGGGGAGACTGGGACGTGATGTTGGTTTGGCTGCCCGAAGGTCGCGGGCTGGGCAGAGAGGTCGTATGATTGGTTAGACCACGTTAAGACCGAGTCGACCATGCTACCCCCTGGAATGGCTGCTTTGAAAGTCTCAGAAGACAAGTTTTGTCGCACCTTCGTCGATTACGCTGAACTCGAACGCACGCTAGACGAACTGTAAACGTTGAAAATGACGGAAGGACGCGTGGACGAGTATATCGCCGATTTCAAAAGGCTTGCGCATCGCATCGGATGACCCCACCAACTTGCGGACATTCGCAAGGGGTCTACCCCAAAAATGGGGCATATGCGTGCATCGACAAAAGACAATCCGGAATTGAGCAATGGTCGAAAGTGGCACAACGCCAGCAGCGAATCTGGCTAAAGAAACAAACACTGGAATCGGACTACGGAGCAGTACAGGCAAATACTGGGGGACAAAATCAGAGTCAACGCCGAGGGCAATTCGTTTGGACACGCACCAGTAACAACTAAAAGCCAGGGTCGCTCCAACTCGAGCCCCAATCCTGCTAGACCCCACCTCCCTCCACGAAATGACGACGCGATAGATACCAGCGCCACGATTCGAAAGGCGTCCACTGAAAGGGAGAAGGAAGAATACCGAAAGACCAGTCGCTGTTTCGAGTGCGGGAAGCAAGGCCGCCTCCCGCGCAACTGCCAACAAGAGACCGCGCGTCCGCTCCGTCCAAATCGAGGAAGAAAATCCCACCGACGATTCGAGGAGGGAGAGCAATGCGGCCTTCGCCGCTCGTATCGCTCAACTTTTTGAGAGACAGGGATTACCTCGTTGACGAGATGTACAATTGGGCGGAGAAATGGGTTTTCAGACCGCCTGAGCATTGAGCCCTCTCTCGGGCGATGGATTCGGGGACCTTGTATGTTGTATCTAGCAAAATATAGGGCAAAATAAAGCACCTGTCACAGGTCCCGCAAAAAAACGAATAGATCGAAAAGTTTCGTTAGACAGCGGGCTACGGAACACCTCATCGAGGCGTCATCGCGTCATCAACCACAGGACGGTAGAGCAGCCCAAAATGAGAAGGAAACTTGTCAATGCTCGAAACGTTGATGGAACCATCAACAAACTTGGAAAATCGATAAAATAGTGGTCTATTGGCCTATCACACACAGGCTCATTCCTCGTAGCTGACATCGGGTAAGACGATTTTATCCTAGGCTACCGCGATCTTCCCCCATCGCTTTTGCGTTTGGTTTCGTCTCGTCTCGCATCGCCTCATTCTGTTTCATTCAGTATCGTTCATGCGGCGTGCGCACACACCCACACCCCATGCGTCCCATGCGCCTTCGCCTTCCTTTGGGACCCGTGACCGTACGAAGGCCGGGACCTGACGCTCCTCCGTATGTCCTTGGGCCCTATTCTCAGTGGGTGTTTTTTCGACTACCGATGGTCGGATGTCTCGGTACGGTGAGGCGCGTGGGCGCGCTCTGTATGGAACACCCTCATCACTTCATTTTCTCCGTCGCCCGTTCTCAACCGTCTCGCCCGACGTGACTAACGCCACAGGATGGCGAGCACGCATCCATGCCGCACAGCCTAGGAATCATCCCCCGAACTCACACAGCGTGGACTTGCCACCTACGCTACAGTACTCAACCGCAGCTCCATTCCTGGGAATCAGCGACCCATTTGACCATATATCCTAGACGGCATGCCTTGCCTGGTTTAAATTCTATCGAAAAATCGTCGATGAAACATGCCATAAATTGCTGCAGAATCGTTCAGACCTGGTACTATAACAGAGTCCTATAATCCATACTAAGTTTGGGATATCATACAAGTGACCGGATCGTGGTTACAATTGGTAATCGATGTCTCTGGAGTCGAACGACGGGATGAAAACATAATGGCAGGCTGGAAGCAGGTGACACAAAACACTGATGGCATGAAGATAAAAAAAAAAAACGCTCATCGGTCATCGTCAATTCGCATATATGCTTCCCTCTCTCGTTTCCCAACGGAGGACAGCTACGGGGTGACTGGTGCGCCGTCGCGCGGCGAGAAACTGCTTAATAGCTTCCTGGAAGGGTCCAGAGTCTGAGGGCTGGAGTCCTTCAAAGAAGATATTTTGTAGCACGGGTAGCATCCCTCTGACTCTCCTCCCTGCATTGGCGGCCTCTTCCAGAGCAGGCGCGATACGTAGAACAAGCTCCTCAGATATGAAAAGATCCTTCACAGCAGTAAACGGGCTTAAAAGTCCGAGCCATTGAATGTTCTCCATTTCATACTGCCATTGCGATCGCTGATATTGTTCCACGCGGATTTGGAGGCATTTAGAAGAAGAGAGTGGGGGGAGGGACGAGCGAAAGACGTTGGACAGAGACGGGGGCCCATATGACTCTCTGCACAAAATGCTCAACGAGAGCATTGTGTCGTCGTCTGTCTCTTTTTGCGGGGAAAGTGTCATCTCGACGGAGTCCTTGGAGAAGCACAAATCGGCTTTATCTAGCGACATGAACTTTTCTGCGCGACGGATGAACTGTGGAAGCTCTGAGATGTCGTAGGAAGGTTCATTGAAGAGTGTGATCTTGATAGAATGGAGTAGAGGGGTGTCAAAGTACGCCACGAACACCTCCAAGTACACGCTCGTGCCGTGAAACCAAAAATGGGTGAGTTTGGGGAGGGCGATGCGCGAAAACAGAATTGGGCTCAGAACCTCGCGGACGGGGGGCGATCGGAAGGGGTCGCGCGAGTGGAATCCGAGCCCGAGGGTTTTGAGCTGAGTGAGCGAGGACAGGGACATGGCCATCATCTCGGGTGAGATGTAGCCCGAATCTGGAATATTCCAAAGGTCAAGATCGACGAGGTCACTGGCAGACGAAAGTAGTGTCCGTATTCCCTGGAAAGGGATGAATTCCAACCGAAGGGATCGTAGACGTGGGGCAGATCCACCCAAGAATGAATCGGGAAGTGCCAGTCTCCATTCATTGTCCGATCGCAACTCCAGATCTGTCAGCGACGGGAATGGTTTCTGTGTCGCCGCAACGGATCTTAACAACAACGAGGTTGGATCACCACGGAGTTCGATTTTGCATACGCGATCGTTGCGTTCGAGTGCGGCAATAATGTTATTCACACCCGGGTTCGCATTGCCTTCGTCCGATATGACAATAGGCAAGGTGTATAAGATGTCTAACATCTCCTTGAAATGATTGCTTGCCTTGCACCGAAGCTGCAGGTGCAGGCGATACGGTGACGTAAATACGAGACTTCTCCATCTTCGACACACTTGTGCAAGCGTATGCCACCCGGGCCTGTCTTCACTCGAATCTTCATCCAAATAGAAATCGTATATATCTAGGAGCGTATCGTCGGGAAGCACCTCGATTGTAACCTGGCCTACACCGGATCTGTCAACGTTTTTGGTACGAACAGCTTCGAAAAATCGACGTTTACCTCGCCTACTACGACTGAAGAAAGAGCGGGAAACGCTGCCGAACCATGAGACTAGGCCACGGATGCCACTGCGTGCTTGGCTCTGACTACGTTTGGCTTTAGTTGGTTTCTCCAGCAACGGGGGGAGTGAGGCCAGACGTACTCGTCAGAACTCATTGGTGAAGACTTGGTGTTTGACGGTGTGGCGCCCCTGATACAGCTGAGGAACTGCAACTTTTAGGCGAACGTTCAAACACATAATATATCGCACACGCCGTGTACACGTGTACACGATGCAGCTGCGCAGTTGGCCGCGTGGCTGAATCCGGCTTTCATTTGAGATAAGCAGCACATCATACCCATATTGATGGCACCACCTGATTCCTGAAGCTTCACGTTTTCTGGTTGTCTGGTGTATTGCGTTGTCTTCAGAACTTGAGAACAACACCAGAAATGCGCGTCGTCCATAGGGCGAAACACCATGTTCGCGAACGAGACGCAGCGAGCAACTGGATACATCCTACAGCAACGAGGCCCCAAAACGTGTCTGAAAGATCGATAGGAAGATACAGGTTGCGTATCTCATCACTGTCTGTCACGCTTCTACGTGGGGAATCCTCGACGCCGCAGTCAGCTGAGGGTTAAAGCAGGTCTTGTGATTGGGACCTGGTCAATGCGGACGGGCGAGTTGATCACCGCGTCGGGTGAGATGTACCCAGAATAGGGGGCCACAAGACTAGCAAAGAAAAGTGATGATAATGAGAAATAGAACGCCAGTAAGCCGAGGTGATTGTAGAGCAGGGCAGATCCACCGAGGAGCGCATCGGGAAGGACTGGGACTGGCCCTTCCATCGCTGCTGACGAAAAGCGAACTTGGCTTTGAGGTCGATACGGCACACACAATCGCTGTACTCGAGGGCTGCCATGGTGCCGTTCGCATCCGTCAGCACCACGAGAGATGTCGAGTCGACACAATCAGTAAAGGTGATGGGGAAGGCCCTGGAGAGAAGTTGTACGTCGATACTTCGCGATGCTTCGGCACAAATTGAGGAGAATCTGACAACAGCGTTAACACCCCGGCATTAGCCGATGGTGCTCTTCCACCTCATCGCAGTCGTTTTCAGGGCTTTTACTTTTTAACGTCGACTTGCTGAAACTATGCCACCGCGTCGCGGAACACCATGGGTCTCTTCTCGCGGGTCCCTTGTCTCTGACCGTATCCGCCCTTCTGGGCCGTCGCAACCAGCGAAGTCGGAGAAGGGTCAGGGAAAGGGAAATGGAAAAGGAGGGGGTGGCAAAGTGGCCGCAACCGAGCCTCCCCCCAGCACTGCGGTGCGCAGGCTCGACGAGCTCATCGCGGGTTTCACCACTACCACCACCGCGGTGGCGACGACGACGACGCCTGGCATCGCCGTCGATCGCGATGCGTGCTTCTGCCAGGGTAAACGTTTCATCATTCTTACTTTTGTCTCGGAACACACCCCCAATCTGCCATCATCGTCCTAATCATCATATTCTGATTCTACGTCACCTCCCACCCTTCTGCGTAGCCCGCGTGCACGACTTATCGGAATACACGCCCATCTGCACATCCTGCGGCCTCGTCCTCTGCGCCCAACACCCCCCGTACCGCGCCTGCCCACACTGCGGCGCACCGCTCCTATCGCCGCCCGCGCGTAACGCACTCGTTGCCCAGCTCGAGGAGTTGCGCGCGCAAACGCTTGCGGAGGAAGAAGAGGCACGCGAGAGGGAGGAAGAGGCACTTCGCCTCGCCGAGGGCGCGTTTCCCGCGCTGGGTGGGAGCGACGCCGCGCCTTCTGGCAGGAGCGCCGCAGGAGGGAAAGGGAAGGGAGGCGGTGTGACTGCGGGTCCAGGCGCGGGTCGTCGTGTGCTGTCGGTTGATTCGCGCACGAAGCGCGTCAGGGTCGAGTCGTATGGCGGTCTTTCGAGGGCCCCGGGACATGGTGATGGCAGCGAGGAGGAGGAGGCTGAGGGGGACGGCGTCGATGTGCCGCTGTCGCGCGTACCGCCGCCACCGAGGGAAGTTGACTATGTGCGTGTGCAGCGTGGGCCAGCGACGCGTTGGGTGGATTTGAAGGGTGGTGGCGGAGCGGCAAAGTATGTTGCGCCCCCGGCTCATACATCGCACTTAGCGATAGCGAGATAGAAAGGTAAGGGTGATTCCGTGTCATGGATTGCTGCATAAATTGTCCTTTTTTCCCTTGGCTAGAAACTATGTGGCACTATGTATGATATACCTCGTGCTGTACCAGACGGAGAAAATGGGCCTGCGGCCTCCTTCCATGAGGCGTCAGCACACATCGCGAATGGTGCTGCCGTGCGTATGGCGTACAATGTCCCATTATACCCAAGGTCAACCTAGAACTCTTTCCAGGGTTAGGAGAGCGAAACTCGTTCGCAAGGCAGGCCGGACTGTGTGAGTTGCGTTCAAAATCTCACAGCTAGCCGTCGAGGGCCGGTGCCCTAAAAGCGAATCGACATACCACATCCCATGTCGCTCGGCCTGCGAGACAAAGCCCGGAGCGTGCATGTTTTCAGAGCTCGGATATGTCCTTGCCATGATCTCTGCAGAGCAGAGTGTCACACGGACCAGACTAGCGAAGTAAGATTCCACGACCATGATGAAGCCGCATTTATGAGAGTGCGACAAAAAAACGCGAAGGGGTAGCGCAAGGCCTCGGATTCCAACTTCATCAAGGCATTCAAGTTTGTTGGAGGACAGGGGCATGGATGTGTGTGCATGCAAAGGAAGTGTGACGCACAAGGTAGGCTGGGGCATCATTTTGGTAAACGGTTCATAACGACATAAAACTCTTCTGGAGGAACCAACAGTAGAATGGCAGTATACTCGACAATTAATATACCCTCGAATACCTAAAGCGGATTAAAAACGACCGTATAGGGGAGGGGGTTACCTCGAGGCCATACTCTGGATCTCTCCAAGCGACATGCTGCTATCAAACCGCATGTATTAGAAGAATAATAGTTCGTCTCCAAGTATACAGGTGCGATAACCGTCCGTCTATTGGGCGTGGGATCAAGGAGGGAAGAGCATACACTATAATGTGGACAGAATGTTGTTGAGAACGTTCGTAACGCGGTTGGAGTAGCATACGCACTGTATGATCGCATCCGATTTATGCTATGGACCTGGTGTCTCCGAATGGGGGATGGTTTCCACTCGTTGCACCCTCTCATATACTTCCCTCTTTCGCTGGGACCGCACAAGTTCTTCCTCTCTTTCTTTCATTTTACGTTTCCGTCTTTCGTCATCCCGAATGACCCCCTGGTACATTGTCTAGAGTGTGAAAAGTTAGCGAAGCACATGGAATTGTCAAGGAAGGACAGTACACACGTCGTGTTCTCGTTGCTGAAGGTAATGGACACCCCATACGGTAAGCGAGGATATGACGACAGAAGTGATCAATGTAGCTTTGGCCGCTCGAGACATTGCGGCTTCCCGTCGAGTTCCGTCACCAATGTGTTGCGGCTTCCCGTCGAGTTCCGTCACCAATGTGTCCTCTCAAAGGCAGGATCACGTGATGTGGGTGTCAAACGCGTGGAAAAAAAATTGAAATTACGCGTGTCAGGACATTTGACATCGTACCACACCCCCGTACCATGTCCGCAATCTCGACAGCGACAAAAAAGCCCACAGAGTTACGTCAAAGAGCCACCGACAGCTCATCGGAGACCGCCGTCACAGATGAAGGGCGCAAGACCGATAAGCTTCTCGATTCTCACACCAGGTGAGTTACCGGTATTTTCTCACCTCCCGTTTCTTCCAACTCATTTCGAGACGCTCATGAGGTGGGAGTTTGGTGGACCATGGGGGGTCACCGCTATGATGATCGGATTTCCGATGCTCATGTACTACCTGTGGATATGTCTCTGGTTCTATGATGGCCAACTCGTCCTCCCGACTTCCGTTGCGGGAATTAAGCCGTTTATCAACCAGATGTGGACCCACATTCGTGATGTCAGTTCTCCTCCTTTGGCCGCGTGGGGTGAAACACAATCGTCTTACCCATCTCCCTTCACGTAGGACGCCAGCCCGAACCTGTACGCGTGGAAGGTGTATTCCGGTCTCATTTTCTACCAGCTCTTTCTTGCATGGGTCATGCCAGGTTATATGCAAGAAGGCTTGCCTGTCCCATCTCTGGGATACAAGACCCTCATGTACAAATGCAACGCGCTCTACTCCGTCTACTTCACCTTCATCACCGCCGCGGTCCTTCACCACTATCACATATTCCGCCTCACCGAAATCATAAACAACTACGGGCACATCATGTCTGTTGCCATGATCTGGGGTTTCGCGGTATCATTTGGGACATACTTTTGGACCGTCGCACGTGGTGAACAGATGCGCATGTCGGGCAACTTCATCTATGATGTGTTCATGGGCGCCGCTCTCAACCCTCGTATTGGCCCCGTTGACTTGAAAATGTGGGCCGAGGTCCGCATTCCTTGGGTGATCGTGTTCTTCCTGGCTGTCTCTGGCGCATGCAAGCAGTATGAACTCTATGGTGCCTTCACACCGGTATGTGCTGTTTTTCCCTCTATATGATTTGCTCTGAGCAACCTTCCTAGAACATGGCATTCATGTGCCTAGCAACTTGGCTTTATCTGAACGCATGGTGAGTTGTGATTTCGGTGAAACGTCATCCAGCTCTGACTTCTCCTTGAAGCTGCAAAGGCGAAGAGTGTATACCTCAGACATGGGATATGTTCCACGAAAAGTGGGGCTTCATGGTTATCTTTTGGAATTTTGCGGGGGTCCCATTCGTGAGTCCATCAAATCACCTTTGTCTCATCTTTGTTCTGACACCCTGATCTTGACAGACCTATGTTTACTCGGTCGTCTACATGGCCTCCCACGATCCAGAAAAGTACAGGTTTTCGACGCCAACGTACATTGCACTGTTCACCACGTTACTAACGGCGTACTACATGTGAGGGGGTTGTGCGTTTTCTCGCTGCCACCGGAGATCTGACGCATGGGCCGTAGCTGGGACACTTCCATGTCCCAAAAAAGTCGGTTTAAGATGCAGACGCAAGGCAACTTCAACTACCGTTGGACGTTCCCCCAGCTACCATGGGGCACAGTCAAGAACCCAACCTACATTCAAACGGCACATGGGTACTATCATTTTATTGTTATCAATGCTCTGAGAATCCAGCCTGATTCTACCACTCTTAGCAACCGACTCCTCACAAGTGGCTGGTGGCAGGTCTCTCGTAAACCGGTGCGTAGTCCGACCACGAACTAGGGTGCGGATGATTCAGATGAAATCCCTGGGGCATAGAACTACGTGGCCGACTGGACTATGAGCTTCACCTGGGGCCTGGTCGTCGGCGCGGCTTCTCCCATCCCTTACTTTTACAGTGTCTTCTTCATCACCGTGCTCATCCATCGCACCACCCGCGATTTCGAGCGGTGCGAGTCCATCGCCTCTTTACGCCTAAATGCGACTTGCTGAATCCACTTCTAGGTGCGCCATTAAGTACGGAAAAGATTGGGAGCGCTATTGCGAGATTGTGAGGTGGAAGTTCATCCCTGGGGTCTACTGAGCTGTTGAACTCTAGCTTAATTTTGATACCCATCGTAGACTGACCTTCTTGAATACCTTAAATTTACTTTACTATGGCCAACTATGATCCTATCTTCGCGAGAGACAGTGTTATATAATGACCTACTCTAACAGCGACATGAATGTGAGAAAGCGTGGGCATCATATTATTCGTCCATGGACAAAACATATATACATTAAAGCAGATCATGAGGGATCATCAATCATCATCACAAGTGTCCCGGAAAACTGTGCGTTCACTCAAATGGCATATTCTCCACCCCTTGAACCAACGACGCCCAATTCGCCGCGACGGCATCGGCATAATCCCGTTCTTCGCGGGCAAACGACTGCACGACCTGAGTCAGGAGCGCGTTTTCCCTGTTATGCAGCACCACGCGCAGTTCATGCCACATACTGTTCAACCCCAGTTCCATCAGCATTCAGTAATACGAAATATGGGAAAGGGAGAAAGGGGGAGGTTTGTTCCTCACCATGCGCGAATGAACACCCGGCGATTGAGCTGCGCCGTAATCGTCGCCTTGTCCTTCTCGATGTTGCCCGCGATCTTGTCCGCTTCGTCTTCCCAGCCCTCCTTGGCGACCGCCTTGACGCTCTCGAGCTTGAGCGAGTTCGTGTCGACCCGTTTCTTCAGGCGTTCGACTTGGTCGACGGAGAGCCGGTCGTGTCGGACGAAGAGGTCGCGCATGGCGATGTACAGGTCACGTTGGCCCTGGCAGTACCCGAAGGACACACGGGGAAATCAGCTGCAAGGTAAAAAGAACAGCCAGACAGACAGGGAGGGATGGGAGGAAATGTGGGGTGCAGAAAAATTGGACCAGGAGCGAACCTTTAGACCTTCCAACGTATCCTGCATCAACAAGCCGGTCTAGACGCAACCAACCAACCCCGCCACGGGGAATTTCGTCAGGAAGACAGAACGCAACGATCAGAGCGGTGGCTGTCGTCACGCACCCGTAGTTCCAGCAAGTCCGCATGACGCTGGGTGTGCGCGGAAACCACGCTGATGCCCTGCCTCACGCCCTCGGACAAATCGCAGTCTTGGCCCTTCCAACACTGCCCGTTTATCTCCACCAGCGTCTTGAGCGTGTTCGTCAAGCGCGACAGGTCTGCCTGTGCGGTCGAAAGCGGCGGCGACAAGGACGAAGCGAATGCGAAGGGCATTCGAGGGGTCGAATCGGCGGCGTCGGCGGAGGTGGAGGTGGAGTAGGAGAGCGAGGGTGAGGGCGACGACAACGGGGAGGATACGCGGAGGGCAGGTGGCAGACGCAAATGAGGCATGAAAGACGGCCGAGTGTTGGTGCTTCGTACCGCTGCAGCCTCGCGCTTCCGGATGAGGCGTTCTCCCAAAACACAGATCTTCTGCCAGGCCTCGATCATGGGGACAATCTTCTGTCGGACATGCCTAGGGGACCGACGCAGAATTCACAAATCAGTTGGAGAGATTGTTGGGGAATGAAGGGAAACAATGACAATGACATACCCGAGTTTGTCTTCCAAGTCACTGGGAATGGTCATTTCTTCCACGCGGTCGATGCGCTTGCTCG
>Ga0307509_10006178_pt1 | contig 16236 bp, 21 predicted proteins | sample 10_EM_MG_FD_202245 | JGI IMG/M metagenome (GOLD analysis project Ga0307509, IMG submission 202245) | Populus trichocarpa ectomycorrhiza microbial communities from riparian zone in the Pacific Northwest, United States - 10_EM | ecosystem: Host-associated > Plants > Roots > Unclassified | place... | reverse complement strand
CTACATCACATCTTGTTGTTCGTACCAATCCACCACGCATCCATCCTTTCACCTTTCATCGTTCGGGTTTTCCCCTTATGCTTACCTCCCCTCCCCCTTTTTTGTTCGACTGCGTTTCTGATCAGGCCTTCGTGTCGCCACCATCCTCGCTTGCATGTTTTTGTCAAAGGGATACATGTTGTTGCATACTTCGTCGCATTGCTGAGTTTTCGTGCTTGTTGAATTTGCTAAATGACGCTTAATTATTTCATTTCTGCTTTTTCTGTCACATCTTCACACATCCACACTGCACTCCCACTCATTCTCATCGTTCACGTTCGTTTCCTTCCTCTTGGGTCTCAGTTTCTCTACACAACGCGTGCACGCATGCAACTCAACCTCAAGAACGACAAGAGTCATTCACCGTTCAACTGTTTCAGTATATCTAGGCACATTCACACTTCCCACCAATCGACGACAGCTCCCCATTTTTCTTCCCCCCTTCAAAATCACCCCCTTCTATAGACGCGGATTGCAGGTGACTTGTTGGATAAGTCCTCCCCGCCCTCTGTCCGCTGCCATTTCTCCCTTCACATATGATCTCCTCTTTCTTCAATCCTACCTGTTTCTTCGTTTCTTTCTTTCCCTCCCCTGTTTTTGTGTAAGAGTATGCCCAAAAAGAAGTCAACCATGTCATGTTTCAATATCATTCTCGCACTGTTCCCTGATGTTTGCCTGCCTGTTCGGCGGTGGAGGGTGGCTGGTAAAGTACAAGTTGTATTGGCAATCTGTGTCCCCAAAGACAATAGTTACGTGTTGTAAACTACGCTGTCGGGGTATCACTGGAGGTCGGCGACATCCAGCGAGAGTGGAGAGAAAAAGTCAATCTACGAGTGGATTGAAGCAAATCTGGCAGTTCTTATCCTGGGACGGGTTATTGAACGTGCACGCCGGGCACGCCTTCGTGCCCGTATAGTGGGACGGACTGGAGCTCGGGGGGTGTTCGTTTCCGTCCCCGTTCATCCTGGACCCGCCCGGCGAGGGGGCTAATTCATCCGCATCCGAACCCTCAGTGCCGGTAGTAAACCCACCCAACAGCGTCCCTCCAAACCCTTCAACCTCATTGGCCCGGGGTTTCTGGATATCTTCGATATCGCTCGTCTGATCAGTTTCTTGATCTTGGCGAAGGTCGAGCGTGTCGTTAAGCAAGAGCCCGATCTCTGCTACGGTTGCAGAGCCATCCGCGAGCTCTTGACCGTTCAGGAAGAGAGTTTGGTACGCCGGCGAGATGTCAATTTCTTCGTAGACCTGAGCAAGAGGATAACGGATGACATAGTGAGGAATGAGCCGTGGTGGGGAGCGCAAAGGGGACCGACCATCATCTTGATTTCCTTCACCGTCGTGCTCTTCCTGATCACGAACCGTCGTCTCTGAACGCGGGACTTGCCATTCCTCAACCGCCTCGACTTGCGGTAAGTGATGATACCGTCCGCACTCCTGTACTGAGCGATGTCGAGCTTCGGTGCGCCACCTTTGGATGTCTGGGCAGGAACAGGTTCTCCAGGAGCGTGGATCCGGATCATGATTTCCGCCTCCTCGTAATCCGTGAGCCTGTTGTCGAGCCAGTCAACCAAGTTCTCCCAAGCAATGGACTTGTGACAGCGCACCTTCGAGTTCGACAATCTTGGCAAACCTCGATTTCGTGCGTGAAACCAGGATATGCCTCTCCAATCGTAAGTCGTTCGATGGTCAGCACCGGACCCGCCTTATACAATCCCCCAAGGGTCTCCCAGTCCGCCATGGCGACCACGGATAGGGAGTCCATATCCCCGGGGGAGTTTGGGTTAACGAGCAAGAGATTGTGCTCGCAGAACAGGGCTGCGGTATCGACGGAGGTCGGTCGGGGAAATTCGGTCGGCCGGAAAAGCCATTGCTTCCAGTCCTGTAAGAACCCTTCAGGGATTACACATAGCGGGGTGTCTTCGGGAAGGGAGGTTTGACTCGAGAAGTCGTTATCATACATGCGTCTTAAGCGATTCTGCGTCGAGGAACATTAGGACAGAACGGTTAATGGGGGTCAAGGTTACCTTCTCGTCCTCTGCTTGTTTCCGAAGACCGCGGTTACTCTCGTGCCATCTGGACACCGAAGCCTGGCACAAGGGACACACCCCAACATCGGTGGATGGTGGATTCCATGATGGGTACAAAGTGCGGATTATTTGAGCGCCTTCTTCAGATACCCGCCTACGGTGCGCAATATTGGGACACAGGCCCCCATGTTCGCACCGTACATGGACATTATATTCAGGACAGTCTGGAGCCGGATCGTCTTGGTAGGGAACGTGCATCTTCGGTTTTGCGAGTCTCCAGTCTAAGGCACTTGGGTGAATATATTTCGGAGGTTGGTTTCCGGAGGGTCGTTTACCTTTCAGCCACGGCTTTGATATCCAGAACCCAGGCTCATCCAGGGTAACCTCACAAACCTCATTAAAAGCGGCAACCAAGTGGGGGTGCTCTTGCTGGTATCGCTTTTCTATACATCGTAGGAATTCGGTACCCAGGTATCTCTCGGTTGAGCGTGGGCTACGAACCTCGATATGTTTTTGTGACGCAAACTGAACAGATGTCGCTCGCGTAGAGCAACGGTGTGATCTTGCATCCGGTGGCCGAAATCTTCTCGTAGGCCCCCTAATCCTACGATCTAGTTTTCCGGTCCTGGCAGCGGGCTCTGCGCTTACCTCATTTATGCACTTCATGCGACTGGCTTTGGATGGATCGAGAGCATTGTGCTCACAAAGGATATCTGAGACGGATATTTCTTCCGGGGCTTCCCCCTCCTCGTCGTTGGGTTGCGGGAGGTGGGTTTGGTTCCGAGCGAGCCACCCCTCCAAACTCTGCTTGCTCACCACGACACCCTGGGCCATCGTCAGGGAGGGGATGCAAGATCAAAGGAGTTCCAGACCTTTGCGGGGGATGACGCCTCCCACGAGCGGTAAATATCCATAACCTGTTCCCGGACCCGGGAAAACCGCTCCAGCTGGATCTTTTGCCTGTGAGACATGTTAGGATTTCATAAGCATCAGGGTTCCCCGGCGACCTTGTGTTGTATTCCTCGCATTTCCTGTGATAACGTTCATTCAATTCGTCGACGGCTGTCATAACGTGGGGCGGAGGCGTGCGAGCGGTGGGTTCAAATGGGGTAGCGTCCGCGTTCACATCTGAGCGCCGGACATAAACTAGCATGTAGGCATCCTTGGAAGAAACACGCCTACGCGAGGGTTAGTTACAAAACTGTGACCGGTTCCGCCAGCGAACCTTGGGATAGTCGGACTAGGTGCGCATAGGATTAGAGTAGCTGAACCGGTTATAGGGTCGATACGCACTCATCCTCGTCGTCGGATTCAATCCTACGTTTCTTCTTTCCTCGGCCCGAGGTTTGCTTCCTAGGTGAGGTGAGATCACACAACCAATACTCAGGAGGGCAGGCCCTCACTTCGCAGTCCCCTCTTCGGTGATATCGATAGCATCGGTGGGTTTCACCTTGGCGCCCAAAGTCCCTATGTGCGTGACGACTTCGTCGTTGAACTGATACCACAACTGATTTCTGCACGCTGAGGTTAGCCCCGGTTACCGAGCACACACTGCACGCACAGCACATCAAAAACCTGGGCTTCATAGTGGCCGTGGTAGGCGCTGGCCCCCTTGTGGAGTAGCACACCACGGAGGTCGTACATGAGTGGATTTGCGGTTTGTCGTTCAACTGCGAGGAACTGGTTCATGTCGAGGCTAAGTGGGAAGTTTATGGTATGTTTGGATTTCTTCCGCTCCATGGATGAAAGGTCATAAACGAATCGAAGGATCGAAAAGTGCAAGACGGGTGGGAATGTGTTGTACGCAGTGCAGCGGGTTGCGTCCACCAAGCTCTCGCACTTGGAACAAAAGTACCTGCACGGGACCGTGAATCCAGGTTCAGAAACGAAAATTGGTCCTTACGCATTGTCTCCGCTGAGAGTTTCTGCCTTTAAGGAGACGGTTAACCTATCCTCCAGTGTGGCGCCATTTTTCTGCATATGGCATAAGCCGTAGAAAGGTAACGGAAGGATGTGAAATACCTCAATATTGACTTCAATTTCAAGATAGTCACTTGTGCGATCTGATTGGTTATTACATCTGCCGCAAATTGTGCGATAAACCTGTTCGCCTTGGAACTGTTCAGGGTTTAGCGCTCTCGTCAGGTGCGTGAGTAGGGTTCCTCAACCTTATCTGCCACCAAGGTCCTCAGCCCAGGCTGAGATTGTTTCTGAAAGGCTTCGTCCAAGTGGGAGATGAAAAGTTTGGAGAATCTACAAAATTCTTAGGCCAATGACGAGTGCGATCAGATGATTTCTCACTCCTGAGCGTCTTGTTGTTCTGTAGTGCGAAGCTTCAAGCTTTCCACAAGCTTGACGGGGTTGAAGACGCTTTCGGAGCTTTCTTGCAAAGCCGCGAAAGTGGCCTGTAATTGAAAGATCGGTGTCTCCTGTTTTGCGAGCGTTACTGGTTGTCCCACGCATGCCGCCGGACGAGTCACCTCAAATTTGTCATTGGAATCTGTCGGTTGACAGTCGTACACTCCGTTTCTGAAGTCCAGATCCTGGAACCAGACCTGTCGGGGTTCGGGTTTAGCGCCAAAGAATAGATGGTGTAATTCGCCAGACCTGAAGGAAGGCATTTGCGTAACACGTCGCACCCAAATTCTATGCCAGCGATTAGATCGTAAGGGAAGTGGTTCAGGCCAGTAAATGAGCCAATACCTTCAAGCCGACTGGTTGGCCAGGTTCACGAACTCTTGTGATCGGATCGGAACCGAGCTTCACGAGCTTCAAGTAGGATTTCTTGGAGAACCCTAGATAATTTAAACTCGAGGCATGGCGCAAGTCCCCTGAGAGCACACCTTCGTCCTCCCACATATGCTGGCCAAGGTAGTTCAAGCAGTAAGGGTTACTTTGGCAAGACTTCTTGTCGCAGACCAGACCCTCGTCGTCTGACACAACGATGAGGTCACCATCCGAATCAGTCGCCGGGGGCGGCTCGGAGCCCGCGGTGCACGATCTAGCATATTTGTTGCAACAGAATCTGGGTTGCGAGTGAGGAGAGAAACCGCAAGTCCTCAAGAAATTATCGCCCGAGATACTCGTCGCGTCTGGAACGGAAGAGATCCAGCCCCAGCAAAGTTCTTCCCTGCCAGGAAGTTGAGCACGGTCCAAAGTTTCACCAGGAGCAAGCCCGTTGGACTGAGCAGCCGTCCGTCGTTTCCGCTTCATTGTCATGGCTCCGGATGGCGGTTGGTGGCAAAGATGTCCGTGTTGGCAATACCCCTCGGCGTCAACTTGCCGAAGTTCAATCCGAGCTGAATCAGATTCCCACGTTCAGAACGCCTCCTCGACCGCCAACGTAGCCTACGTGACGGGGTCAAATATTTCCTGGTTCCCCAATAATATGGCCCCAAATCTTCGCGAGATCCTGGGTCGACTGCGAAACCGCGCCGGAGGCTCGAAACTGAAGCGTCGCAAGGCTCTGGATAACGCTGTGTGGACACACTTCCCCAGACTCAAGATACTGTTGTTGGTCGTCGGATATGCGTGGATGCTTTGTCTGCCTCTGAAAGATCTGAGCAGAGGGATATACATGGACGAGAATGCGCTGCAGCCTGGAGGGGTCCGTATCGTTAATTGCCCACGATTGTTTCTAACCTGTGCGTACTCCAGGTGAACACATACTGGAATTGGGGAGACGTGCATCGGGCAGATACATACCTTGACGAACTGGAGAAATTGCGCGACGGCAATGCAACTAGCGCTGAGTGAGTGGTGATTATTTCATGACGACCGTGACCACTCATCGTCCCCAGACGTGCAGAATATATCAGCCTCCAGTTCCAAAAACTACGGATACCCGCTTCCGTCCAAAACTACACCTTCCACACAAGAAGTGGCGTACGTTATTACCTCCTTCAGTCACAAAAACTGGGTCTGCAACTCACACCAGCCTACTTCCGGAAGCAATGCCTACGCCGTCCTATCTTCGCCAAGATACTCGGGAGCAGAAGCGGCTGTTATAAGTGCGTCGTGGTTGAGTAGGACGGGGGACGGGGATGGTACCCTCAACCTTCGAGGTATAGCCACTGTGCTTTCACTGGCTGCATTCCTCAATCGTCAGTCTTAGCCCCCCTCCTATTCGTACATCCAACTGATTTTTTCTCAGAGTATTCGTTCTGGTCGAAAGATCTGATATTCGTAATCTCTGACGGTTATATGGAGGGCATGCAAGCGTGGGCTAGCGCGTACCACGCGCATTCACAATCAAGTACGCCCAACTCACTACACCTGGTCCCATGCTAAACATTTTCCATTCAGATATGGATGCCGAGCCCTTGCAAATAACATCGGGCGTAATCTGGACGGCACTTAACATCGATTACCCTGGTCACTCTTTCTCTCATCTGGGGATTTTCTGGGGTGAGTAAGTTGTTGCAACGTGTACCTTCGTCTGAGAAACTCGTACAGAGGGCCTAAATGGACGCCTTCCGAATCAGGACCTCTTGAACTCGTTCCACATCATTGCAAGGAACACCGGCGGGGTGCCAGTTCTCTTGTACGACAACCGTGGTCCTGACGACAGCGACTGGCAAGACTCGCCATTGGTATCATGGCTTCCAAGTGCCCTCAGGAATAATCAGAGGGTCAAAGACTACACTTATCGCGCTCGAAACCTACTCCGCCACGTCAGTTACCAGGCCCGCGGCCATCCGAGCGGTATACACGGGTTGCTGCACCAGTGCGTGGAACTCCCTTCCCTCGAAAAAACCTTGACTTATTGTCCTCAGATTCCACATCGACGCTCTGACGATATTCGCCGTTCCAGCGACTGGTCCACACGGTTTCCACGCAATCGGAAGGTAAACAGATCCGCTCTCCCATTGAACTCTTGCTTAGTTTCGCCTAGGATCGTCGAGTCGACACTACGAACATGCAACAACCTTTTGGAAAGACTCCACGCGTCTTTCTTCTTCTATCTGCTTCCAGACCCAGGATCCTTCAGCAAGATCGGCAATTACCTCCCAAGTGCGGTGGTCATCAGCACTACGATGTTGTTCAGTGGCCTGCGGTCCTGGGTGCAGGCTGGTTGGGTCGAGATGCCGGTTCCAGGTAGTAAAGATGGTCAGACTATGAAATGGGAACACAGAAGCCGCCCATCGTTGCAAGCAGTGCTTATCATTCTTACCACACACGCCTGGGGTACACCCCTATACTTCATTTCGTCATGGTCAATTCTCCCCAGATTGGTGGGTGTGTCTTCCGTTCCGTCTATCCAACCTTTAACCCGATTCTCAGCTCGGTCTTGGCTGCCTGTCGCTCCCAGTGTTGTTGGTTCCACGGTTTATCGATGGGATCGGTTCTGATCCGAGAAACACCGCCCCGCTCTGGATGCTCTTGAAATCATTCAACCTTTGTTTCGCTTCGACCGTCATATCCGCCACATCTGTCCTTAACTTTTCCCTTGCAGCTGTCCTGGCCGTCCTCCTTGGGATCCCCTTATCATTTTCTAGACCCACAGACGGTGTTGTGACCTCACTGGCTTTAAGACTTGCCTATCTGCTTCTGGCAGTCTTCTGGTTTACCCCAGTGTGGAATGTAATGGACCAGGCGGTATGGGATTGGGAGTTCTTGGGCGGCTACTTTGCTCCGTTCATCTGCATAATTTACGTCCCTATCGTATGGCAAGCGGTCATCGTTTCTTCATTAACCAACCGGTCATAGTGTACAATATATACAATACCCTAGCACTCTCAGTCACAGAGTGAAGGTAGCGATTTAACCGATTTCCATCATATCATCTTGACCCTCATCGCCGAATAAATCGTCTTCGTTGTCTTCTTGGTCCACACTTGGACCCCTCTCAGCGTCTTCTGGGGAGATGCCTTCCCTTTGCAAACGCTGTCCCTCCTTGGCTTCGTCGCGCTGGGCCACCTTCATCTCCAAGTCGGCCTTGAGCTTTCTCAAGGCGTCCTCGAAGCGGCGCTGCGAACAGTGTGAGAAAGTCATGGTGAGGATGTGAAAAAGGGATGCATACTTTGATGAGAGGATTCGAAGAACTGGCGATTTCGTGTTCTTTCTTCGCCACAGCTGCTGTCAGGTCTCGAATCTCTTCGTTCAGCAGCTTCATCGACTGCGAAGTCTCATCATCTTCATCCTCCTCCTCTTCATCGCTATCGTCTTCGTCGTCTTCGTCATCTTCATCATCCTCGTCTCCCTCTTGGCCTTGGTCGCCTAAGACCATATCCAATTCTGCTGCAAGCTCTTCGTCGATATCACCGTCCTGTTCTTCATCACTCTTGTCTCCATGGCCGCCCTCGTCGTCGCCCAAATCAGCTGGAGTTGCGTGGTCACCTGCTTCCGAGGGCGCACCAGGAGTAATCGGGTTGGCCATGGGATCGCGATCTACCAGTTCCGAGTCTGATAGGTCCGGGTTGACGTTTTCGAGTATTTCTTTGGAGAGGGGTCAACACGAGTAGTCATTGAGGGGCGGAGCTCACGTACCGTACTTTACCTCCAGCGCTTGTGCATCGGCTTCTAGCAACCGTTCTACGGCTTCTTCTACGCTCTCGATCGTCTGAGAGGGGTCGCACGTTGCCCGGTTACTCGCAACTTATCCAATCAAACGAGCGAACGCACTCTTTTGTTTATTCGTTTACGAAACCGTCGTTTCCTGACCCAGTGTAGTGGGGGTGTGACTCCGTGTGGCCACAGAAACTCATCAATCTCGAACTTTCGTTCGGGTTGGTGGTGCTCATCAGCTATCCGGTCTTCGACCACCAACATCTAGAATCTCGCAGGTCAGTGGGGTTTCTGGCAAGCCCGAAGTAACCACACAAAACCTGACAGATATCTGCGACTTTGAACAACTGCTTGTTGTCTAAAGTCTTTTGTGATTCGATCATGCATGGAAGGTCGACGAGTTTTGACGAGTAAGTTGAGTTTCCGATGTGAAAGATGCCACGACGCGAATCTAACATCGCATTTTGAGCTTGAGGTTAAGGATACACCCTAAGTGTAGTTGACGCACCTTTAAACTTGAACCAGACGTCGTCTGAAACCTCCCTCGACGAAGCAATCTTCCTCAACCGCTCACAGTCCTCCCCTGGCGGAAGCCTCAAGATAAACTGTTCTTCGAACACCAAGTCTTCGTCGTCATCCGAGTCAAGTTCACGATCGTACGGTCCCAAGAATGACATCCCAGGGGCTTGAGCGGCAGCCTTCTCACTCAGCTTCAGCTTCAGTTTGGGCTGCATCTTTGCCTTCTGTGGGGCGCGTAGTCTATCCGAGGAATCGGAAATAGTGGGTGTCTGGGCCATTGATGCTGCCCTACGCGGTCGCCCAGAGGTAGACACGGTAGGCATTGGAGTTGCGGGTGTTGGAGGGCCTCCGTAGAAAGAATTGGGGTTCGTGGCAGCATTGAGACCGGATCCGGAGGGCTCGTTGTCATCGACAACTATCAGATCCTCTTGCATGGCAGTGAACACACGAGTAGCCCTGAGGATGGAGTAGGTGGAGGAGAGGATTCAGCAGTTCGCGTACAGGGCGCGTGGGCAACAACGATCGACTCGGGTGATCTGCCACCGCCACCCAGATTTCCTTCAGCCTCGATGGAATGGCCTTTTGGCCAGCTGATTCACGCGAGGACGTTCCGGTACCCTCGAATCCCTTGAAGAAGAAAGTCAAGCAAACGCGATGGGAGTACCCGTTCGTCACGGAAGGGTCTGTAACGGCGACCACGTTGGTAAACAAGGGCGGGAAGTTCGAGTGGACACATGTGCTGCAAGATAAAGGTCGGTTCGTTTCAATCGCGGATAAACTCTCCAACGACAACCTTTTCGAAGGGTTGAGGATACATCCGAGAGGGAAGAGCACTCAGATCTTCCCTGCTACGAAGAGTCCTGATCCGTGGACGTGGAAAAAGTCGCCCGCGAAATCTCCGGAAGCAAGTGTGAGAGACAGTGGTGACTAGTTTGCATTCGCACTCACTGTCCCTAGGCAAACTTTCTGCGGAAGGCATACCCCGATGTAGACATCACGGCTACTCTCCTTGCATCAGAGACCGCAGAAGACACCGAACTCCTGAACGAGCGACGGATATTTGACCCCCTCGCCGGGAATGTCCTTGAGGTGTTGTATCGAGAATTGAGCCCAAGGAGGTGTTTTACATGCCTTGCATTTCCGGTGGGAGATTCTGGGCGACAGCTGAGTTGGTGTTCTCCATCACGACCTTATCGTTGGGATCTGACGCATTGGTCAGACATATCTGCGTTTTCTTATTCCAAGAAAGACAAGCTCCCTATATTCAGACCCACATCCAAGCCCTTATGCGAGCTTCCCACCCCGATCTTGCAACTCGACTCTCTGAAAAGCTCGGCTCACCCAGACGTTTCTGGTAGGCACTCATTTCCAGCGATTGTAGTTCCAATCACTGAGCCCTTCCCAGGGTCCTTGTTAGCCGTACGGACGATGGGTTACGTTTCGATATCCAGTCTGCGATATAGGTTGGGACTGGATTCCCTTCCCAACATCACGGCCACGGAGGTCGCCCGAATCCATCACACGGAAACCGGAGGAAGGCCGATCGTCGACGCGCGGATATTTGACACGATATCCGGCCCCGCAACTCTCGTCATCAACGACGAAGGGACGATCTTTCAGTCGAGTGTGATGTCTAATACTCAAACGATGTAAGTCGATTTTCAGTCAAATGATCACTCGCGCTCAAGAAGCAGATAGATATCCGATCCATCAGCCTTCTGAGATCAAGGGGGCACCGATAGAAATGTTCCGGAGGTTAATGGTCGGGACCACGTCCCCGACCTGTTATATTGTGGCTCCATACCAAATTCAACGGTTGGACCTTAGGGTACGTGCCCGTAGGTGTATTCTTGGAACCACCCTAACAGCACGTTAAGACACACAGCACTACCCAACCCTTATGGTCGCTTCCTGCTTCAGGGCGAACCGTGATCACTTCTGCGGAGCTGGCTCTGACCGGGCAGCTCTCCAATGCTGTCAATACGGAAGGAATATATTGGTTCGATGAGCGACACCCTGGCAAACCTGTCCTCGGAATCAAGCACTACCGAGATTTTGATAGGACTTTAGAAGCTCGTACTGCCTTGCTTCGAAGTGGCGCTGAGGTGGATAGTCAGCCTGTGACCTTCTTAACTTCGAGGAGAACGGGCCTGGTATCCGTTTACGATGTCTCACGTGGAGAGGACGATCTTGTTCACATGAATGCCCCATCCCATTGCCTTTCATCCGTCACACCACGTGGTGATCTCCCCATTGCCGGTTGGAATCTATTTCAACACCCTCTCATGGACCCATCGCATATAGACGTACTTCATCTTTCATCAAGGGGTGGTATCACTCGCGTACACGCTCAACTTCACTCGGATGATGGTGTTGGTTCGTCCGCCTCCGACCAGGGTTTTTTATGGAACGACGATGTGAAGGAGCTGGCAAATACAAATCTGGGCTTTGTAGGCTCAGATCGATTGACTGACCGCGAGAGTTCTCTGGTGAATCTCGGGCCTGCATACCAAGGTTGATTCCACCATACATTATGCTTGGTACGATCTTTACTCACGCACCCCAAAGACCTTTTCCTTTCTACCGCTGATGAGGATAAAGGTGAGAGCGCGGATGCTACATACGACGCCCTGGATCGCCTCCCCTCCTTTTGGCAAACCCTTGACGCCCCGGTGGATCACGTCGTAACCATGTTGGTTCTTAAACAGTGAGATGATCCATTCAATGTCTGACGGTACTTTTTCTAGAAACGATATCGCTTGTCGGTTAGGAGACGATCCGCCAGACACCGACAGGGCAGATTTCCTCACGCCCAACCCGGTCACTGGTAAACGAGGTTATCGGGCATGGAAACAAGGCCGAATCGACCCTCAGGATCTATCTCAGGGTTCCAACTGGGATTTCGATCTTACGGGGGTTCTCAAGTCCTCTACGCCCGACTTTTCAGATGACGTTGGGGAGGTTATGGACGGACTTCAGTCTCACAATCTCCTCCTCGGAGATAACCGGACAAAGGTGTCGTTGAAGTTCGAGAACGACGCCTGCGAACAGCTGGCGTTGGACCTCGGCATGGCGTCGCACGTTTACACCTCTAAACCCTTTTCGAAACCGGACGCTGCGCCACCCGACCGGGCACAGACTTTCGAAGACGTGATGGCGGATATGTCACTGGCCACCGGGGCGCTTTCCATCAATGTTTCTGGACCTCCCCCTGTCCACTTTGGTTTCCTCACACCGGTTATTGCTGGACCCATGGATCGTAGCCCAAGCGTCGGGCCGGAGGGGCCTCAGACAGGGGAGGTGGAACTTGTCCCTCTGGGGGTCCGGTTGTTGATGGACGAATGGAAGGTCGGCGAGGATCCCAAGGATTACAAGTACTTCGACCCGTATAACGATGACATATCAAGCCTCGCGGAACCGAAACGTGGAACTGAGGAGGAATCGGTCCCACGCCGAAATGCTCAAAGCCAACCGATGGAGCTGACCTTCCAATTAAACCCTCCGACAGTGGTGGCAGCTCGCGTCCCCCCTCTCGTCGCTCCTTCGAAGGCTACGGTCAAAGAGAGGGAGAAAACGCCCGTTGGAGGTGGATTCACTCAAGCGAATCCGTTGCAAGCCCAAGGGTCTTCGCAGGACATTGTGGCGGTGAGCACACAAGTCGAGCCAGGAAAGTTCGGGGATCGGAAGGCGGTACAGAAGAAGCGTCAGAAACGAGTTGGGGGATTCTAGCTCCACGATGTGTAGGTCAGAACTCCAGGCCTGTAGCAATTAGGGTGTCTTGCAATAAAGTACAGTCTCAAACATACGGCGATTACACAAATGGTCCGTAAGGAGGAAACAACGATAGGAATGCGTGGATGTCATTATGCGCTCGTCGAGGCAACGGGAATGGGGGAAGCTGCCGGTTTGGTTCCTGAGCTCCTCCCCCTGCCCCACTTAACGCTAACTCTCTGACCGTCAATATCGATGCCGTTCGCCCAGGCTTCCGCTGCGCGTTCGGCTGAGTCACGATCCTTGAAGTTAATAAACGCGCATCTGAGGTGTTGTTAATTCCCTGGTATCCCAGCCTGTTTTATACCTGCAAACACTCACTTCGACTTTGCGACATGTACAACTGACTTGAGCTTCTCCGGGTTCATGGAAGGCAGTGACTTGATGACCGTGGTGCGTAGTGACTGTTCAGTGGCTTCGGCGGGTAACAGCGACAGGAACAGTGACATCTAAAGTGCTGTGAGTTGGTGTGCCGATCCATTCAATTGAGTGGCCACGTACAATTGAGGTATCCTCAGGAGGCTTAAGGCCTTGATTTTCTGCGTGCTTGGCCATAATCTTATGGGCAACGGGATCGTTGTGACCATGATACCGGTCCCGGATGTTTTGTTTCGCAAGAGCGCTGTCTGTAGGTTTCTCGTGTCTAGTGACCGCGTTAGCTAGTCAACCACCGACGAGCGTGAAGCACTCACCTGAACGGACACTGGGTCCCCCGATTGCACTCTCCTTTCACAAAGAATGAACAAATATGTGGCCTGTTGCGCTTGTAATATGGATCCGTTCGCGCCAGCTGCTTCAGCATATCCTTCGCCGCCGAACTCGCCCGCGTTGAATCCAGCCCCGATCTATTAGCCTCCAGCTAAAACCAAGAATCAAGGGTGATTAATTGCCGATTCTCTCGGATTTCAGGGTGCGACACACCTTGCCCTCCATATTCTGTGCGTAGTATTCCCTATTCACGTCGCTCGTGGGTGCTTCGTTTTGCAGCGCCAAGGCCGTGTCTCGCACTTGCGTGGGCAGTCCGTACTCCAAGTCGAGCAAACACGTTTGACAAACGTTCTTGATCTTTGCACAGGTTTGGCAGATCACGGTCGTCTTGAAGCGCATGCCGTTCCCGGGGTTCCAGCGGAAGATCGTGAACGGTCGAGCGCACGTCCCACATTCGCGTCCGAACTCTTGTTTAGACTGCACGCGTGGCGATGTTAGCACGTATGTTTGGTGTGAAGAGTTGATTGTATGCGCACCATCCGGATAAATGGGTTATCTCCAAGACCTACAACGGCTATGTCAGCCACGAGCAAATCCTTTTGAGGATAGAATGAGAACGCGACGTACATGTTTCACATAAGATGGGGAACTCGCTCTGTTCCCACCCGGCTTTGTTGATATCGGATTTTGGAGGCATTTGTGGTGTTGAGACTGAGACCGGGAATCAGGAAGTAGTGGAAGGATGGGAGTGAGCGTGTGTCACTGTAGGCGGCAGAAGCGGTCGATCGCCTTAGTCAGCGCGTATCACGTGAGGCACTCTCAAGGGTGTGTGGTACGGTAACGATGATGAGAAATTATATGGATGCATAGAATATTCGTGCATAGGTCCTAAAATGGATCGAAGTTGAATGGGGAGGATCGGCGTATCGAGGGCCGGAACTAAAGAATTTACAATGTCCAATGCATAGCCCTCCGACGGCCCTCCGCCCTCCATTTGAGGCGTAGGGTACTTCGCTACGCACCGACGCAATTCCGACTGAGAAGGCGAGGAGGGGAGCGTGCAGGAAGCAAGAAAATCGGAACTGCAGCGAACGGGACACCACCGGTAGGACTCTATCAGAGTGAGATATTGTCTGCCAAGATGCCACCGAGGACAAAGGGAATCAGCCACCCGACCAACGACCAAAACGTTGGATCTCTCTGAACTGCTGCTGTTCCCAAATTCACGAGTGCAGGTCCGGCTGCACGTGCAAACGTTAAAACATGATCTCGCTCGGAACTGGGGAGGTGAAAGACGTACGACAGAGACCCTGGGTACCCCATCCAATCCCAAAGATCGCAGCCCCGACGAGCAGCCGTCTGTCGACCACGCCATCCTTCGGGATAGCCCATTTTCCGCCCAGTCGCGGTTTCTCCTCACCCCTCCCATAGTAGTAAGAAAGGATGGCGACCGGCAACGCTCCCAAAGCAAGGAAGACGAGGGTTGGGTCGAAGCCACGATGGAACGGCGTGATGAGGAACCGAACAATCCGACTGGGGACCGTGAGGGAGGTCAAGTGAAGTCCAAGTCCAAACTGTACGGCCGTCAAAAACGAGGCGAATCTCCTGTGCGGTGGCAAATATTCGAGTTCGCCATCGGAATTCGCTCGAGGTTTTGGTGTCTGCATCTACGGTTGAGCCTCGTACGATCAAGTACTCTATCCAACACACTCACGGCCTTGTAGAGGTATAAGGAAGTGAGGAACAACGAAGCCTGGGCAGCAGCGAAAGTGCTGGCAAATTCACCCAGTGACCAATCCAATGCGCCGGGTGGAGATACGGACTCTCCGTGGATAATGGTGGCCGCGATTGCACCGGTCAGTGTAAAGGTCAATGTCGCGGCTGCGGATCTGCGTAGAGGGCGCTTAGGTCCTGACATGGGGAATGGTTCGCCACATCTGTAGAATTGTTTACCTCAGGGAAAGGCGCGACAGGCCGCATACCATATGTCTGGGAGTGTGTTGTGAGCTCCGAGTCATGAACCCGTCAGCACGGAGAACTTACCCAGAGGTGCAGCCGTTGGAGAGCTGTCAAGAGGCGATCGCGTCAGCAATTACATGACTGGTGCCATCTTGCGTGATCCCCGACCAACCTTTGTTCCTAACCCCACCAAAAAGCCAGAGGCTGCGACGATGGGCAAGCTATCGACGTCGGGTAGGATCGGTGGAGGTACGGTCGATCGTAATGCGCCGACGGCCATACCTCCAAGGATGAGCCCTGCAACCGAGAAGGCGGGCTCAACGGTGCCGCGGTAGCAGTTATGAATGAATCCAGAGATTCCGAAGGAGGAACCATTGAGGAGGAGGAGGTTATGGCTGGCCAGGGCGATGCCCACACCCCCAACGAATGCGCGGAGGGGTACGGGGTTCGACATCCCGATGTGGTAATGCAACAGCAGAGGTGGGGAAGAGGAGTTTCCCCCCTCGGATCCTTAGCGGACTGCCGGGGCACCGTCCACGTGCCCGGAGGAGACAGGTTGACAGCGGCTCCCGCCAAAGCCCGCTAAGCGTTCGTCGGCTAGACCGAAATCCTCGGGACGGCAATCGGACTCTCACCACACGGTGAAGGTCATGGAAGCCAATGCCAGAGCGATATCAACCACTGTTGGCTCGGGTTGTTGTTG
>Ga0307509_10006177_pt1 | contig 16236 bp, 15 predicted proteins | sample 10_EM_MG_FD_202245 | JGI IMG/M metagenome (GOLD analysis project Ga0307509, IMG submission 202245) | Populus trichocarpa ectomycorrhiza microbial communities from riparian zone in the Pacific Northwest, United States - 10_EM | ecosystem: Host-associated > Plants > Roots > Unclassified | place... | reverse complement strand
AGATGATGAGTGAAATGGAAATTGTTCCCGGGGGAATATTGAGGGGCTTGCGAGAGCAGACAGACGCCATTTACGCAGACGAACCGCAACTAGTTAACATCGTGCAAATGCTGCAACTCATCACATCCTCACAGCCCACATTTTTGTGCATTGACGCCCTTGGCGAATGTGGTGGGGTTCAGCGGGCCAAGGTTCTAGAGTTATTGAAACAAATCGTTGAGAAGTCCCCGGGCACCCGAATATTCGTGACAGGGAGATTCCCTATTGGGGCCGAGATAGAAGAGCATCTCCCTGGACGAGTGGTAAGTGTATCCGCAGACCCCAGAAAAGACGATATTATCAGATACATTCGCTCTAGACTAGCCAAGGATAAAACCCAAGACGCGATGGATGGGTGTTTGGAAGAAGACATTCTGGAGAAGACTCTGGGAAATATATCGGGAATGTGAGTGGAGTCAACGGTGCTAGGAATCCAGCCCCTTGTTATCCGCTAACAGATATACTTAGGTTACTACTCGCTGCCTTACGCATCGAAGCAATTCTGCAAGGGTCGACGGTATCCCAGAGACGAGAAAGGCTCATGGGAATGACAAATGGATTGGGGTTGGAAGATATTTATGCTGCGGCGATAGAACGGATAAAGGCACTACGTGGTGATAAATCCAGACTAGGAATCGAAGCCTTAATGTGGATCACTTATGCGGAGCGGCCGTTGAGGGCTAATGAGCTCTGCCATGCTCTAGCAATCGAGCTAGGCTCTAGCGATTTCGATGCCAACAACGTCCCTTCAATGGCTGAAGTGGTTGGCTGCTGTCAAGGGCTCATCACCGTGGATAAGGAGACGTCGTGTGTCCGACTGATCCATTTTACGCTCCAAGAGTACCTTTCCCACCATTCGGATATTTTTGGTAGTCCTCACTCAGCAATAGGAGAGTCATGCTTGACGTACCTGAATTCCAGACATGTCAAATCCCTTTCAACTGACTCCTCTACCGGGGCTAAGGAAATACCCTTTCTAGAGTATTGTTCTCTAAACTGGGGGATCCATGCGAAAAGGGAACTCTCACAGCGGTCTAGATCACTTGCGCTCCAGATGTTACAAGAGTATGATGGCCACGTATCTGCTAAATTAGTTTTAGGACAACCAAGGTATCAACTTGTGCATTCCGGTGCAGGTTCGCAGTTCAATGGACTAGACTGTGCATCTTACTTTGGAATTGTGGAGCTTGTAACAGCCTTGATAGAGATGAGCTCTTTGGATACCAACAAAAGGCGTTTTGGGGGATATACTCCCCTCATCTGGGCCGCTCAAAATGGACATGAGGAAGCAGTAAAAATACTACTTGAGAGGGGACGGGTCGACCCCGACAAACGAGATGAGGATGACGAAGGGCCGATCTCGCATGCTGCTCGCAACGGCCATGTGGGAGTGGTGCAAATACTGCTTGCGATGGAGAATGTCAACCCTAACAACCCAGGTTTTTGCGGAATGCCGCCGATCTCACATGCGGCTCAGAATGGGCACGATGAAGTGGTGAAAGTGCTACTCAAACACAATGATGTCGACCCCGAACAACCAAAGTATGATGGTCAATCACCGCTATCATATGCAGCCCAGGCGGGCCATGAAGGAGTTGTCAAAGTACTGCTAAGGAGCAAGAATGTCATCCCCGACAGGCCTGACATTCTAGGCATGAGACCACTTTCATATGCAGCCCAGAATGGGCATGAGGGGGTTGTGGAGATGCTGCTTCGGCAGCCATCGGTCTGCCCTGACAAGCCATGTCGTTACTACGGCCGAACAGCGCTCTCATATGCAGCAGAGAAGGGACATGAGGAGGTAGTAAGAAGACTACTCGGGCGGGAAGATGTCAACCCAGACAAGCCGGATATGCGCGGGCGATCACCGCTCTCGTATGCTGCTTGGTCTGGACGCGAGGAGGTGGCCAAGATTCTACTCAGGTGCAAAGGGGTCAACCCTAACGACTCTTCTTATCATGGTCAAACGCCCCTCTCATATGCTGCGCAGAAGGGACATGAGGGAGTGGTGAAAATACTTCTTGAGCGGGAAGAGGTTAACCCCAACAAGAAAAATACTTGGGCCAAAACACCACTCTTATATGCAGCTCAGAAAGGAAATCTAAGCATGATGAAACTACTACTCGGGCGGGAAGATGTGGATCCCAATATCGCAGATCATACCGGCCAAACGCCCCTCTCATATTCAGTTGATAATGGACATGCGGAGATGGCAAAGATTCTTCTCGGACGGGCAGAGATTGACCCCGACAAACCCTGTAACCATGGCAGTACACCCCTGTTGCGGGCTACATGGTCTAGGCACGAAGAAATTGTGAAAGCACTACTCGAGCGCGAAGATGTCAATCCCGAAAGCCAAAGCAAGGGCGGCAAAACACCCCTACTGCATGCCGCTTTTAATGGGCATGAGGGACTGGTGAAAATACTGCTCAGCAGAGAAGGGGTCAACCCAGACAGGCAAGATCATGCAGGGCAAACACCGCTTATGGCTGCTGCTACGCAAGGGCATGACGGTGTGGTGAAGATTCTCCTCGGGCGGCAAGACGTGACCCCTGGCAAGCCTGATTATCGCGGCCAAACGCCTCTCATGTCTGCATACACGAATGGCCATAAGAGAGTGATAGCGCTTCTGGAGGCGGCGGAAGAGGTCAAACCAAAGCGGAAGTAGGAGGGTCCGGGACACCGCATGGTGGCATACTTCTGAGAGGGGAATGCGCGTATGTGCTATTATCCTCTTCTAGAACTCCATGTCTCAGTCCGCAAGATGGAAATTTACGAGGGTTGGTCAACAAAGAGCAGTAGTCTCTGGCTAGTAAGGTGAACTAGTTCTATTGTACCGAGAAGGTTCTGGTAATAACTTTCTGTTTTCCTTTATCGTATGATACTTAATTTTTCTCTGGGCGTAATTTCTTGTACACCCTTTTATTTTTCTCTGCCATTTCTCTCTCGTTCCTTAACTCTCCCCTCACCCTCTTTCATGTATCACAGACAACCCTAATACATTACGTTTGTTTGCATGGAAAGGGCAGTATATAGAGGTGCAAAAATCTTTCATGTGATCGAGAGCAACTCTACAAAGACAGTATCTGTGGTGCGTTGATGGTTACCACATATGACACGGCCAGATATAATTCGATAACTCACTTTGCGGATCCCCGCTAGCCGCCTTGTTATATAGACGTTCGTCTGCAAGGCAAGGGAGGCCAACCAAGCACTCTTTTCACACCCTATGACCCCCACCTCTTTCGCGATCTAGTTGATCGCATGAAACATTCCAGTTGAAGGTACGCTAATCCGCCTTGTGCCGTAACTTGGTAGCCATTAAGCGACTGCAGGACTCTTTTCCAATTGTGAGGAGAATGTATAAGTGGAAAGGTGTAGCGTCTTTCAACTCCAATAGTGGTTTAGGAAAAAAGAATTAAATAAACCACAGCGCGGTAGGGCTATGTCTCCTAGAGAATTTGAATAGGCAGAGGTTGTGTTCAGGAGTTTCTTGGAGATCTTGGTTTTTTCCCATCCTTTTTTTTTCCCGTTCTTTTTTCCAAATTAATATTAGATGACGGGATATACTAACCCGGCTGGGTCAGCCTAGTTAGAACTAATCCTCTGTCATCATTTGGTAGACGGATGCTAACGAAATCTCACACAGGTATTTCTAGCGCGTATTTTTAGGATGCTATGATCTGCTCGTGGCGAGAATCAGTCCTGGGTGCAACTATAATTCCCCGCAATACATATGGATCATATTGGCATAGCTCAAGTCAACCCCACAGTCAAGATCAAATATTCTATGACCCAATCGCGTGCTCCTAGGGAGTAGGAGGTGACAGGGGTATAAATATAGTTATGAGATCCGGATGGGAGGAGTACTCGGTGGAAAGATGAAGAAGTACAGAGATGCCAAGGAGGAAACGTGTATATATTTATCGGAGATGCGCCTTGCTTATCCAGATATCTATGGTTGAGAAGGAGGTTTAAATACAGAGAACTTCACGACCCATCATAGCCTGGCGGGAATCCTTCCGGAAACAATATGACTCCCCAACACGCACTGTGTTTCGACCCATTCCTCGCTCTGCTCCCCGCGCATTTCCGGATATGTCTACGATCCTTATACTAGTATACAAACAAGGTATACTCGCTCCCCCTCCGTGATTGATAATGAGTGACAAAGAAACTAGTAATAAACAACTAAGAAATATAGGAAAGGTACCAACACACAATATGCTCGGGCACGGGGTGATCGCCGGTGATTTTCAACAATAAAGGCCCTAGTCATTATAGTTGTGGTTGGGATACTGATCACTGTTAGAATATTCACAAAGGTTCTATTTCTACGACACGGCTACTACAACAAATGTCTAGATTAGGAGAACTTTGGTTTGGAGATTGTTTTGGAGGTATAGAAGTTGAAGCGATGGCTTGTATGGACTAAAAGTTAGATGCAGCGGAGATGTTTTGGGAACATGGAAAAATCACACTAGGATGTGTCGAAGGTTTGGAACTAAGGTTAGGTGGAAGTTGGAACGAACAGGTGTCACACTATCATGTTAGCGAAACAGGCACCGGTATCATGATTGTTAAGGAAGCGAAAACTCTGCATATAGCCGAGACGAAGTCAAGGGATTCAGAGATGAGATGTGTCGGATAGTTGAGGGTGTGGTTTGGAAACAAAAAGACGGTTATGGAAGAATCGACTTGAGCGAAGGACAAAGAGCAAAGTTTTTCGTGCAGAAGAGTTTTTGTGTATATATAGGACGCTGCTGGCAGTACACAATGGACAAGAACTCCAATACACTCTCTACTGATCATAGCCTATTTTGAAGAATTACTAATGTTGTTGTAATCGCCAGGGTTCCGAATAGTCTGACCGGTCAAGTCTTGGATGCAGGACTAGGCTGGCTAGTCCTGGTTGATGTCAATGACTGGACCCGACTAACTCGGGTGGTCCGGTCCGGTTTAGACTGGGCCCAGACCAGTCCTTATAAAACATTGCATGCGAGTCGGAATGGCAGGCTCTCGATACAAGTTGATAGAACATCCCGGAGAGGATAGTATGTGGTGGAAATGCGATTACCCGATGGATAAGTAGCATCATACCCCCATTGTTATTTAGTGCACCAAAAATAGTTTCGATACTTGAGAACCCATTTGAGCCACCCCTAATCTAAGCAACTATCTCCACCATATGATCCATGGAAGGAATAGATTTAATTAAAAAAAGTTTATTTAAACGTAATATATTGTGATAAACATAGAATATCCTCTTGCTTGGCGGGCCTGGTCGGACCAGTCCTGGTTGAGTCGGTTTCGATAACCCTGACTGTCTAGTCGGTCCAATTTCAACCACTAGACTAGACTTGACTTTCGGCCTGACTAGCTAGTCCAGTCCTGTCTTCCGCCGACCATTCGGAACCCTGGTAATCGCAGTTGAATCCGCTTGTGGTTACACCCATTGTCACAGAATTTATTTCTGACCGTGAGTATCGAGGCTGAATTAGATGCCCAGCATTAAAGTCATTTTCTGCTACTGTTGGCATTGGGCTTTCGGGTATGTACTCTGTACGCATTTGTGTATGATACGACAAAGCCGGTCACTCTCCTTGAGTTCCGGTTTCCTACTCTCCGAGTTAGACTTGCTGCATTTGACTTTTTCCTTCATGTCACCGCTCAAAATAATCGACTGGATACGCAATTTTGTTCTCATTTGTTTTCTCTTGTCTTCCATATTGTTTCCTTAACTTCTTCTCCACTGCCGATATACGTTGCTCGTTCACTGTAACCCCCGATTGGTGGCTTGCCCGCAACCTAGGGCACTCTCAAGAGCATCACGGCTCAACGCTAGTAACAGCTCAACGCAAGTTTCACGCCCAATCCAGACCAAAGTCCCACTATACGAAAATCAAAGATGTAAAAGAGAGAGAAAAAAGGAAGACGTATTTTCGAAAACTTGAAACAATGTGTGAGAAAGTTGGAAGGACATTTAAAGCACCAGAGAGTGTTTAGTAGTGGTTCGTGATTCTTAAATTCACATACAAATTGAAACTTGCGTTGAGCTGTTACTTGCGTTGAGCGGTGAGACACTCTCTTGATGGTGCCCCCGCTTTCGAGCAAGTGAGCAATCGGCGGAGCCACAACCTTGGCACGGTTATAAATAGTAGACCTTCCTGGCCCACTGAGATCGAATGAAGTTCTTAAGCATCTCTTGCGCGTACATGTTTCCGGTATATGGCTTGACCATTAAACTTGTTTTCAATAGCTACAGTTAAGCTCATCTCGAGTGATATTTGATGATCCTTAATTTACCCATACGTCAACCCTATTTGTGCGAAACTGTTATAATAGATGCGCGTAGAACATGTACCGGGTGGTGGTAGTGCTGCCTACGCTTTTCCGCAGTTGGATGATTTCCTAGTGGTGGCCATTCCTTGTTGTTTTGACGCTTTCTTTCTTTTCTGCTCTCTCTCTCTCTCCCTCTTAAAAATACAAGATTATCGCCTTCAGGGATACAATTCGCAACAGAAACCCCACCCATCAGAGATGAGAGCATTACAGAGCTCTTCGGCAGAGGTTTTGACTCTGACAAATTTCCTATCTGTTACCTATAGGGGAACCAGGTGTCAAATACCAGGCTGTGATCAATAGTACTGTGGTGCTAAACGAGAAAGCGCTGTGAAGGGTTAGGCTGTATCAATAATTGCCAGAATATAGGATTCATAGTATTGGTGAGCGAGAAAAGGTTCCTGGCACCGTCTCCAATTTTACGCAGCTTTGTTGATTGCAAAAGAATTCCAAATGTGCGAGAGCCTTTTTCAAGTGCTCTAGGTGTTGTCGTTTGTGGGCGAATTGTGGTGGGAAGGGCGTAGATTGCGACAAAAATTGGATAAATCCCCAGCTCTCTACCCTCATACTAAAGCGCAAAAAATGTGCTAATTTCTACTGAGAAAGTCTAGTAAATTGAGTTTTAATTCTATATTTCTTTCGGAGGAGTTGTGAGTACTGAAAATCAGCCGTAAATTTTTGGGGGATGTAGAAGACCTCTCTCGCCAAGGTTGTTCACTCACGAAACAAGTCTTGGCGAAAGCTTAGTCAGCAAACCTGGCTGAATAGCACTGCACCCTCGACGTAGATATTCACACAATATATTATTATGACACAAGGTGCTCGAGTATTGACGGATTTGTAAATAGCCTTAGTCGCTTTCGGTATTTCCTTTAAGAATTGAGAATTGTCTATGCTTTTGCGTGGTGAAGCAGGCTGTTAAGGCAGTTGTAGTCCTATGGGGGATTTGTTTCTCCTCAGCAGCGATTGGAACCTGTCTCGGACTTCTCCCTCCAGGTTTCCTGTTATAGTACTGGATCGCATTAGTCAGCATTCTCCAGGTTCCATAACGAGCCTTTGCTTTGGGACGTTAGCAAGGGTAACCAGGCATTTGGCGCTGCAACATTACACCACCTAGCACCGGAACCCCGCCCGCTCACTCCCGAATCCACCATACTTTGACCACAGCAAAAAAATCACAATAAAGCAGATGGGTAATATACAAGATATTAATTAGGATTATATATATGTTTTATTTTTAAATATTTATTTGGTTGTGGTTTTGGTAGTTGTTGAGTCGGGTGTTGGCAAGGAAGAGCAGCTGTTGCAGGTTGATGTTCAGTTATTTATGCTGAAGTGCAATACCGTAGTACAGTACAGTGCTGAAAAAGAAGAAATCAGGGATAGTGTATCTACTCTATGAAACGCGAGAGGGGCGGTAAACAATTGTCACTATCAAGAAAACACACTTAAACAGAAACCCCACAAGTCAGAATCAATTCAAGACCATTAAGCTAACCCGCAAACCATTTACCCGAAGCTAATCCAAAGAACGGCACAGCAGAGAAAAAATATCCAACCGCAAAGAAAGCCCAACCCTACTGGTTGTCCAACTAACTAGGTACAGGAGATCCCCCTCTTGTCATCCGCGACCACAAATTTTCCTTCCTCGGTTCACAGTCCAAACGGTTCCTCCGTTGGGGTATGTTGCCTTCGTAGTCGACTCGTCGTGGGGGTTGGTGGGGAGAGGGCGCAAGAGAAGCGAGTGATCTGAGATCGTAAAATGACAGTGAGCCCCTGTCTGCCAAGACTAGGCAACAGCCATCCCTGCAGAAAACGTGACGCCTTCCCAAGCACAGATCATCTATTATGTACTGTACAACAAGTCTTGGCGTGTGCGATCTGATCATCTGATAATCCCATGTGAACCCTATAGCAACAACCCTACCAAACCCGTCCTTACTGCTTCCAACCACTTATACACAACACGCTTGAGTATAAGGTAGGTGGAAATGCAGAAGCAATTAACCCTTTGGCCTTAATTAAATTAGATTAAAATAAGGCACAAAGCACTTCCATGTAGCCGTTTGAACATCTACGATTTGGTTTTGATAAGTGATTTTATGCTAAGACATTACCTATTTGCTGCAAGCCCAGTGTTGTGAATAAGGAGCCAGAATCATATACTTGCTTGCCAATAAAGTGAATCCCCATGGCTGCTGTATCGAGGGGAGAGGTTAAGAAAGAATAAAAAAATGGGAACAAGATGAGAAATAGAAGACATAAAGCGTCTTGACTAATATAATACTACAGTAACATGAGGTTTATGGATAATGACATTTATTCATACTTTTGTAGTATTATCCGAGGACAAGAATAAGGCCCCTCATCATTACCCCGCCCTTCCAACACTTCCCACACTACTCAAACAAATTTACGGTCAAAATCAACTCAAACTAAATCATCCTATCTGACTTTTATTTTCAATACACTATGACTTCTGTTTTTCGCAGTCATGTACAAAAACCTATTTCCTCTAAGCACCTCTCTCCACTTACTAGAGGGAATATCTTTGGGTTACATAAGGGTCAACTGGAATCAGAGCAAATTTCCTACTACCTTAACATTTCTACCACCATTATCTGGATCACAATTCCAAAGGAATATCAACAGTGCAAGGTGAATCAGGATAGAGGAAGATATTTTAAAATTACCAAGTTGCAGGCTAAAGCCACAGTTAAGGAAGCTCTCAAAAATCGCCACACTACCCATGGTGAGATTGCCAAAAAAATGTTGCACCTATTGTTTCTCCTAAGACAGTGAAAACAAGAATTACAGAAAAGCAACTTAAAAATAGGTGGCATAAGAGAGAGTCCCTTTGGATAAAGACTTAGCTTATAAGAGGGTGGAATAGGCATTGGCCCATAGGTATTGGACAAGGGAGATGTGGAGAATATAGGCAATATTGGGGGATGATCTATCTGTAGCGAGGAGTGAGGCAAGGAGAAGAAAATGGGTAGTTAGATGACCAAATGAGAAGTGAAATAAGGATTGTCTTCAACCTACTGCTAGGTGAGAAGAGAGAGAGATTAGACCGATAATAAAACGTTTTTTTTATGGTCAAACTCATGGTCTTTTGTCACATGTTTTATGTAATCCTTCTTCTGCTAGGGGTAGAGTTTCTGGAAAGTCTATTATTGATCTTAATCATGATCATGACACTCTGGAAATATGAGAGGACATTAGAGAATAGGTCAAAGAAGATGTATTTTAAATAATTAACAATGCTAAGACTTACTTGCCTTTTCATGGATGGCTCAGAAGGCAGGAAATTGCTCTTATGGATATTTCTACCTATTTATCGGATCTTAATTCAATTGAAAGTGTTTGGTCTCTGGTGAAAGATAAGGTGCATAAGCACTATTCTGAGCTATATATTATAAGGGGTGATGTCAATATGATCAAGAAGGCAATAGAGAAGGCTATCACTAATTGTTGGGAACATCTGGACTCAAAGGTTTTTGGTAGTTTGGCAGGGTCAATTGTGGATATAATGAGGCAATCATTAAAGCTAATGGATTGTATACAAAAGATTAATTTCTACTATGTATTTATATTTTTTGAATTATTTTCATGAGAGTGAGGCTAGGGGGTAAAGTATTGTCATTGGCGAAGATTGTTGCCTTGTGAGATTACCATTATTTTTGTCTCACGATAATAGTTGGCTGATAATCCGTGAAAAGCCAGGCAAGAAGCAACTCAGTAACAGGTGGGAGAATAGGGCTGGAGAAGGGGAGAGAGAGAGGGGGTGGAGTGGTATAACCAGTAGAGTCATTTGAGAGTGAAGCCTTTTCAAAGTCTGAATAAAGTCTACATTTGACAAGAGCAGACTCACTCTTCAAGATTGCAATTAGCACATTGCTTTCTTTCCAACATATATAGGTTATTCTTACTACTGACTAACAATGATATCAATAGCAGTAGGGGAGAATATAATCCAGCAAAAGGAGAACTTGAAGGGGTATAGGGCTGAGGAGTGGGAAGATGAAGAAGAGTGAAGAAATTGGGCAAATAGAGGGAAAAGGACAGGGGGAGAAGGGAGGAGGGAGTAAAGAGGAGATATGCATCATAGTAGCAGGAGGAGGTTGAATAGCAGAATGGGAAAGATAAAGGGTAAGTGGGAAGGGGCAGGTAGTAGGGGGTCAGGGCACTATTAAAAGAGAAGGGGCAGATAGGGGAGAGGTGAGTGGAGGCTCACAGTTGAAGGAGCAAAGAGGGGAAGGTTGAAAAGGAAAGAGACTGTTAATATCAGCAGATTATATATGGCAGAGTGGTAGAGGATAGAAAGAGAATTCACACAGAACTTACACACTTCGCTTATGCTATTGAAATTCTCTTAACTAAAAACAAAAACTCATAAGAAAAACAAGTATATAAGGAAAACATAAGTAGCACTGTGTGATCCTGCCGTCAAACACAACACATCTATCTCTATCCCTACCATGTCCTGATTCTCCTGAGTCTGTCTACTTCAAGGATAATAAAGTAGAGTCATGTCCATCTAATCTCTTTCATATACTATCAAACATTCTATCTCAATCATCCAAATCATCTGCCTGCATATAAACAAGCATACAGTCTCTCTTGCACAGTCCAAAGTCAAACACAGCCTTTCAACAGGAAAGCCAGTAGGGGCAGAAGGAACAATAAGTAGAATGAGAGACAGGTGCAAGGAAGGGAATTGGCAGAGTTGGAAGAGACTGAGAGGATGAGAGTATGAGGGTGTCGGGGAAGGAGCCTTGGTGTATAAAGACTAAAGTATGATCAGTGTTCCCAACGGTGCAAGTAGGTTGGGGCGCGGCAATGACTGACTGGGCTGAGCCTGCCGATAGCATGTATAGACTTAGTACTGCTTCCCTGATAGGGCTGCCAGGTCTAGATAGCCTAAGCTACCCTACTCTCAGCCAGCCACACTGCAGTGTTCATGGTAAGTTTTACAATTAATATTCTCTAATTATAGGCCGCATTAAAAATACAAGCTTAATTTCACTTTATTAGCAAAAATACCTCATATAAAGTAGTTAATTAATAAATTACATTAATTGTAGAACAGAATCTAGAACACTGAAGTTGAAAGAGGTGGGGGAATCAATACACTGTTAAGGTGATCTGTTTCTAATGCTGAATACGGGTCCTATCGTCTATAAAAATCAGGTCTGATTGATTTTTGCAGGTAATTCAAATTCAGTCGGTTGGAAACAGTTTAAGACAGCATCTACAGAAGCACATACTTCCCTCGAGGTCTCGAGGGTGGAGATTCTAGTCTATTATGTACTGTACAACAAGTCTTGGCATGTGCGATCTGATCATCTGATAACCTCATGTGAACCCTATAGCAACAACCCTACCAAACCCGTCCTTAATGCTTCCAACCACTTATACACAACACCCATGAGTATAAGGTAGGCAGAAATGCCGAAGCAATTAAGCCTTTGGCCTTAATTAAATTAGATTAAAATAATGCAAAAAGCACTTCCATGTAGCGGTTTGAACATCTAAGATTTTGTTTTGGTAAGTGATTTTATGCTAAGGCATTACCCATTTACTGCAAGCCCAGTGTTGTGAATAAGGAGCCAGAAAAATATACTTTCTTGCCAATAAAGTGAATCCCCATGGCTGCTGTATCGAGGGGAGAGGTTAAGAAAGAATTAAAAAAAGGGCAAAAGATGAGAAATAGAAGACACAAAGCGTTTTGACTAATATAATACTACAGTAACATGAAGTTTATGGATAATGACATTTATTCATACTTTTGTAGTATTATCAGAAGACAAAAATAAGGGCAGTTCAATAATCGATAGCAATGCACCCCTCATCATTACCCCACCCTTCCAACACTTCCCACACTATCCAAACAAATTTAGGGTCTAAATCAACTCAAACTAAATCATCCTATCTGACTATTATTTTCAATAAACTATGCCTTCTGTTTTTCGCAGTCATGTACAAAAACCTACTCCCTTCCAGCACCTCTCTCCAGTTACTAGAGGGAATATCTTTGGGTTAAATAACGGTCAAATGGAATCTGACCAAATTTCCCACTACCTTAATATCTCTACGACCATCATCAGAAGCACAATTCGAAAGGAATATCAAGAGGGCAAGAAGAATCAGGGTAGAGGAAGATATTTTAAAATTACCAAGTTGCAGGCTAAAGCCATAGTTAAGGAAGCTCTCAAAACTCGCCACACTACCTATTGTGAGATTGCTAAAAAAAATGTGCATCTATTGTTTCTCCAAAGACAGTGAACAGAAGAATAGCAGAAAAACATCCTAAAAATAGGTCGCATAAGAGAGAGTCCCTTTGGATAAAGACCTAGCTTATAAGAGGTTGGAATAGGCATCAGCCTACTATAGGTATTGGACAAGGGAGATGTGGAGAATAAAGACAATATTGGAGGATGATCTATCTGTACAAAGGAGTGAGGGAAGGAGAAGAAAATGGGTAGTAAGATGACCAAATGAGAAGTGGAATAAGGATTGTCTTCAACCTACTGCTAGGTGAGAAGAGAGAAAGATTAGACAGATAATGAATCGTGTTTTTTATGGGCAAACTCATGGTCTCTTGTAACATGTTTTATGTAATCCTTCTTCTGCTAGGAGTAGAGTTTCTGGAAAGTCTATTATTGATGTCAATAATCATTACAACATTCTGGACTCGGAAATATGAGAGGACATTCGAGAATAGGTCAAAGAAGATGTATTTTAAATAATTGACAATACTAAGACTTACTTGCCTTTTCGGGGATGGCTCAGAAGGCAGGAAATTGCTTTTATGGAAATTTCTGCCTATTTATCAGATCTTAATTCAATTGAAAGTGTTTGGTCTCTGGTGAAAGATAAGGTGCATAAGCACTATCCTGAGCTATATCTTATAAGAGGTGATGTCAATGTGATCAAGAAGGCAATAGAGAAGGCTATCACTAATTGTTGAGAACATGTGGGCTCAAAGGTTTTTGGTAGTTTGGCAGGGTCAATTGTGGATATAATGAGGCAATCATTAAAGCTAATGGATTGTATACAAAAGATTAACTTCTACATCAGCAAAAAAACTCGATTTTGCATCCACACGCATCTGAACGCACCCTGTAGTGGAGTTTGCATCTGGTCAGCATCCTGTGCATCCCATAAATCCAGTTTTAAACTTCAGAAGCCAAAATGGACATGTAAATGTTGTCCGTTAGGGCTGAAAATTCATGTTTGTCTACGTAATTGTTAGATTAATCTTAAAATGAAACGGGTTTTTTGATTACATAACTTCAAAAAAATTGTGCCACAGAACGCAGCCAGAAGATGCGGGATGTGCTGAAATGCAAATAACGCAAACTGATTTTTTTTGCTGATGTACTATGTATTTATATTTTTTGAATTATTTTGCATGAGAGTGGGGTTAGGGGGAAAAGCATTGTCATGGTGAAGATTGTTGCCTTGTAAGATCACCATTATTTTTGTCTCAGGATAATAGTTAGCTGATTATCAGTGAAAAGACAGGCAGGAAGCAACTCAGTAACAGGTGGGAGAATGGGGCAGGAGAAGGGGAGAGGAAGAGGGGGTGGAGTGGTATAATCAGTAGAGTCATGCAAGAGTGAAGCCTTTTCAAAGTCTGAATAAAGTCTACATTCAATAAGAGCAGACTCACTCTTCAAGATTGCAATTAGCAGATTGCTTTTCCAACATATAGGTTATTCTTACTATCCACTAACAATGAGGTATGATATCAATAGCAGTAGTGCAGACTATAATCCAGCAAAAGGGGAACTTGAAAGCGTATAGGGCTGAGGAGTGGGAAGATGAAGAAGAGTGAAGAAATTAGGCAAATAGAGGAAAAAGGACAGGGGGAGAAGGGAGAAGAGAGCAAAGTGGAGATATGCATCATAGTAGTAGGAGGAGGTTGAATAGCAGAATGGGAAAGGTGAAGGGTGAGTGGGAAGAGGCAGGTAGTAGGGGGTCAAGGCAGTATTGGAGGAGAAGGGGCAGATAGAGGGGAGGTCAGTGGAGTATCAGAGTTGAAGGAGCAAAGAGAGGAAGGTTGAAGAGGAAAGGGACTCTTAATATCAGCAGATTATATATGGCAGAGTGGTAGAGGATAGAAAGAGAATTCACACGGAACTTAGACACTTCGCTTATGCTATTGAAATTCTCTTAACTAAAAACTAAAACTCATAAGAGAAACAAGTATATAAGGAAAACATAAGTAGCACTGTGTGATCCTGCTGTCAAACACAACACATCTATCTCTATCCCTACCATGTCCTGATCCTCCTGAGTCTGTCTACTTCAAGGATAATAAAGTAGAGTCATGTCCATCTGATCTCTTTCATATACTATCAAACATTCTATCTCAACCTTCCAAATCATCTGCCAGCATTTAAACAACCATACAGTCTCTCTTGCACAGTCTTAAGTCAGACACAGCCTTTCAACAGGAAAGCCAGTAGGGGCAGAAGGAACAATAAGTAGAATGAGAGACAGGTGCAAGGAAGGGAATGGGCAGAGTTGGACGAGAGTGAGAGGATGAGAGTGTGGGGGTGTCGGGGAAGGTGCCTTGGTGTATAAAGACTAAAGTATGATCAGTGTTCCCAACGGTGCAAGCAGGTTGGGACACGGCAATGACTGACTGAGCTGAGCCCGCCAATAGCATGTATAGACTTAGTACTGGTTCCCTGATAGGGCTGCCAGGTCTATATACACTAGGCTAGCCTACTCTCAGCCAGCCACACTGCAGTGTTCATGGTAAATTTTACAATTAATATTCTCTGATTATAGGTACTAGGATTGAAAATACAAGCTTGATTTTACTTTATTAGCAAAAATACTTCACATAAAGTAGTTAATTAATAAATTACATTAATTATAGAACAGAATCTAGAACACTGAAGTTGAAAGAGGTGGGGGAATCAATACACTGTTCAGGTGATCTGTTTCTAATGCTGAATATAGGTTCTATAGTCTATAAAAATCAGGTCTGATTGATTTTTGCAGGTAATTCAAATTCAGCCCATTGGAAACAGTTTAAGATAGCACCTACAGAAGCACATACATCCCTAGAGGTCTCGAGGGTGGGGATTCTAGTGAAGCTGTACTCGAGTACACGTTCCAAGGTTCCCACCACTTCGAATTCCGCTAAGCGACCTTCGAACTACGGAGGCACTCCGGTGGAGTGCCTCACAACTCAACGATTCTCACAGCTCAACGATAGATTCACGCTTTATTTCAAAAAAGATTCCCACCATACGAAAAGAAAAGTTGAAAAGGAGAGGGAAAAAAATTGGAAGAGTTAACGTATGTTACAGGGTTCCGGCTCTGTACCCTGATGCGGCTCTCCATGGCAACCACAGGAACACCAAATCTATATTTTATTATCTGCACAACTAGTAGTGATACCATATTGCAAATATGTTAGAAAGTACTTTTAGAGATGGAGAATCTGAATCTGAAGTTTATATTTAATAATAAAAAATAATGCTTCTTGTATACTCACTTTATTCCAAACTAGTTCAAATAGTATCTTACCTCCAATAATAGTAAAGAAAGTTGAAACCAACCACAAAAATCATAGTTTAAGCAAATAATATAATCAACTAGGTTGTGTATTTGATGTATAAACTGCTTTGGTATTTGTTTGTAGCTATTTAGGAAGGCAGTGTGACTGGAAAAACAAGGATAGTTAAATATCTATCTTAAAATCCAGACAGGGTGACAGCTGCTCATAGGGTTTACGTAATATTCCAATACTTTGTAATCTACTTCAATTTAGTGATTCAAGATACTATATAAACCTCCAAGGCGGTTGGTGATGCCTTGCAAAATTTATTC
>Ga0307509_10006176_pt1 | contig 16237 bp, 14 predicted proteins | sample 10_EM_MG_FD_202245 | JGI IMG/M metagenome (GOLD analysis project Ga0307509, IMG submission 202245) | Populus trichocarpa ectomycorrhiza microbial communities from riparian zone in the Pacific Northwest, United States - 10_EM | ecosystem: Host-associated > Plants > Roots > Unclassified | place... | reverse complement strand
AAAAACCCCCCCCCCCAAAAAAAAAACACGTCTCATAGACCATCATATTAAAGTGATTCAACTCCGCAGCAGCGGCAGTAAGCCAATCACAATAAAAGATCACAAATAAGTAAACAATCAATCAATCATCCCAAGTGAGCACTCTGAAATGGCAGTACCTCAGGCGTTTGTTTCCCTGGCGACTTAAGCGCTCTACCGGTGCTCCCCTCCCTCCGTCAAGGGAAGTAAGCCCTCGATAACCAAGATAGGGTACTATACTCGAGTACCCGTGGCCCCGCCAAGAATGGGCACACCGTTTTGGAACAACCACCATAAACCCACAGTAGCCGGTAAAGGTCGTAATATTATGAGGATAATCTCACACTTTACAACATTAGATGTATAAAATCTAAAGACATGACTGCTAGTCCGAGCATGTGGAGAGGAGAACAGGTCCAATGGCTAATGGTGGCATAGAGTTCTTTGCTTAGAAAACCTTAACCCCACTCATTCACTCCGGCTATCTTACCAGCCCTGGGTTTACCTAACTATCGCACACCTTGGGAAAGCAGCGCCAAGGGCACCCCCCACACGGGTCCGGAGAGAGACTACTCCAAAACGGGCGGCCGTTCCTAGCGCAGAGACGCGAGTATCATAGTAGTTACTACCGGTAATATAAGCCCCACTGCCTCCTAGCGGGACTTTTGACAAACGACTATCATACACAAAGTGCCCAAAACAGCGAACGGGTCGCGAGCTGCTGGACTACAAGGAGAGAACGTTCATTATGCCTAAAACCGCGCACAGCACGGTCCTTCAAACCCGCTAGCAGATCCCCCCCCCCCTTACCAACGACCCATATCAGCGGTGCTGGCTCCGCCATCACAATCGTTGGCCTACAGTAGGGTGAGTTCTGTTTGCAGCTAGGCAAGAGTGAGCACCCATGACGCTATTAATATGGAGATTTTTTCCGCAGGGTAAACACCACAACACGTTATTTACTATACCACGTGGGCGATCTTCTTCTTCTCATGGGCTTAGTTTATTGTTGACCACTGCGCGGCGGCACTGTAAGGGGTAGCCTGAGCCTGGTGGTATGATACCCTTTCAACAATGCCATGAGAACAGCACTGCTGGCGTGACTGCCGGGCGCCAGTTTTGCCGGAAATCAGTCAATTCTGCTCGGCATGCTTAGGCTATCCCTTGGTGCGTCTGAAACAGTCAAACTTGTGGCCAGGACGTTAAGGCCATATTCGGCCCCCCAGGGTTCCCGGCTCGCTCTGAAAATACGATTTTTCAGCCTTTTCACTACCTAAATGGCTCAGCTCTCTTGCCCGAGTTGAATATTCTCAGCAAATCGCAGGGCTTAGCGTGCCGGGCTACAAATTTGACTGTTTCAGTCACCACAAGGGATAGTTTCTCTCGATTCGTGAAAGTGCAGAAGCACGGGAAGGTGTTTCCATCGACGGATGGGAAGGAGCATGGGCAGTTAAAGAAAACGCACGAGGGCTACGGAGTTGAAGGCAGGACAAAAGTCGGGCACTGCAACTAAAGGCGCAAGAGAGCGGGAGTCTTTGTGGTGCATTTCTTTTGTTAAGGGATTACACAGAATGTTTCCCCCTTTTGTTTCTGCTCCGGGATGTGGAACGTGCGGTGAAGAAAGCGGAGATGCGCGGTGGCCAATGGAAGGATCAGAATTTGGTCATGTTTTTGATATATACTTCTGTCTTTACCGCTAGTTTAGCAAGCAAGAACGAAGAGAGGACGCTGCGCGCTATACATCCCAGTTGCTATTCGGCGCAGTATTTTGACTATTGCAAATAGGTTTGTTATTAGTGGTGGGCAAGTTACAGCCAGCCAGGTGGAGTTAGGGAAAACTCCTTGGTTGCTGTACCGCCTGCAAGAGGGCCGAGCCGGTTCCTCTTGAGAGGAAGCACCGCTGCCAGGAGCTATATACATGATATAGAGCAATCATGACTAGTAACCGGGCGCGTAAAGTAACCTCCACAGAGCTAGGCAGTGCTAGATACTCTGTGGTACTGTGATCACAACAGCTGATCCAGTAAGAGCGAATACCCCCGGGAAAGCCCCGACCTGACTTGACTTGACTAAAAAAACAATAACAACCCGCTTCACAAATTATTATCAATAAAGATTAGTTAGTAGGGTATACATGACACATAAAACCTAACCCAACTTGCGCTTGCTCTCATAGCTACAACAATGGTATCACAAAACCACATCAAAGAAACATACCCACGAGCGGGGGATTAGAGGCGCAACAAGCTGAGAGAGGGATCGTGCCCACGCCTCACAACCCTCCTCCCCCCTCCCTTTTCCCTCATGAGCAACCTTATCACACTGCCAACTACAAAACAGCAACCTCGATCCCCCATCCCTATCCACGCTATCAAGCCCTTATACTCCCCACATGATTCCTCAAATGCTTAAAATTCCCTGTGGTAATCCACCTCTGATAAGCAATATACCTCTTCTTTTCCCGGTCTGTCTCGTCAACGCTGAGGGGATTCTCCGGGACTTCAACAAACTCATCATACAACGCCACATCCTCCGCCTTGGCTGTCATCCTAGCCGCGGCCTCGGGTGAGGTATTATTCACGTAGTCAAAGTAAACAAAATCCGGGTCTGCGTCCTCCGGGAGCTCCGAGGTAACAACAAGGGGGAGGTTCAGAGGGTGAGACATGTACCTCTTATACTCCTCCGCTTCCTCCTCACCAAGGACTGGATTGAGACTTCGTTCTATTGCCTGGTCCATGTCACGTCGCTCGATTTGCATCACATCCTTTCCGAGCGAGAAGTGCTGTTTTGTCGGGCTACTGAGGCCACGGCTTAGTTCGGGTTGGGGGTAGGCTGAGATGGTGGATGATTTCCGGGGAGGTGGCGCGGGAGATTGCGGGGGGGCGATGCCGTTGTGTGGTGGGAGCCAGCCGTGGAGTGCTGTGATCTTTTTGAGGCGGCCTTCCGCAGTTTCAGAGTCTCGTTCGGCCTTAGCCTTTTTCTCCGCGTTCTCGGCGTGGTGGTGGTGATCGACGTGATTCGATCTAACGGTGAATGGGCTAAGGTCGTATAGGCCAGTTTGTGTCATCCTAGATAGCGGTTAGCAGGCACCCGAATAGGAGCAGTTGTGAAATGGGGAAGGTACTTGACTGGGATGTATCTTAAGGTCGAATTAAGATTATAGGTGAAGACTTTAAGAAATGAGGAAAGAGCCTTTGGGCGATAGTATTCCAGCCAATAATCGTCGTAATAGCTATACGGTCTTGTCGCGAGTTCACCTAAAAGCGGTGGAATTTCTGGCATCGATCGCTCCACAAGGTTCTTAGGGGTCCACCATTTTATGTAGCTGCCACGGAAATGCATCAGGCACCAGGTAGGTCAACACATCAGAAAACTAATTAGCTTACCTACGACGCGTCTTTATAAGCCTCGGGTCTGCATGATGAAGATAGTAATCTGTCGACAAATCCCAAAGCATAGGCTGATCTTTAGCAAATATGTAATTCCCCAAGAACAAATTGTATGCCTCCTGCCGTTGCCCATCTGTGGTAGCCTTGGTTAGCTCTAGCCTTGTTAGAACCCATAAACACCATTGATTGAAGCATACCTAAAAACGAATTATTGTAGTATCTCTTGAAGCTTTCCAACATATCCCTCGAGTGGCTCGTCCACTGGTTAATCTTCCGATACGTCTCCATGGTATTGACTAGATGACTGCCAGCGTACTGAACGGCAATTGTGTCCCCGTGGTCGTGGTACATGTGCGTGAACAAGTTCACAGCGTCGGTATCATATTCGATGCTAGTGCCTGAGATGACTCCTAGCGCATGCAGTTGATGTCCCAATGCCCTTTTCCCGATAACAAATTGCGCAGCATTTGTTCGATCAAGACAGTCGATGCAGTTCGTTCTGCAGACACCGTTTTGTAGTGAGTAGCCACTCTCATTTTCGTTACCTGGCTTAAGTCCATTGTGGAAGAATCCTGTCGTATTCAATACGTTCTCAGCGATCGTCTCAAGAGTTTCTATCACGTCTTGGTCACGGCTGCGCACGATTAGAAAGAGCTTAGACGTTCCCTTCCTAGACGACTTACCTCTTAGACGCACGAGACATATCCCAAGCTATATACCTGATACTCTTCTCAGTTGGAAGGGACTGGTTCAGATAGTTGATGGCCTGAGTAAACTCCTTTAACAATAATGACTCCCTTGGTGTTCGCTCTCGAGACTAACAACTCATTAGCAATCGCATGCACCAGAGCAGGTCGGTAATCAAAACCTTTACGAGATTCAGAACAATCAGAGGCGCGCCATATCTCTGGAATAAATCATCAAAGTGCAACGCGGCAGCACTGAAGAAAGGGTCCACAAGATTCACTATAATCTCATAATTAGCTCCTATCCCGCAGAAACAAAAAAAGAAGCAAGGGCACAGACTTTCAACAGGTGGCTTGGGAGTGGCTGCATCGTTCTTCTGTGTCCAGAAAAGTGGGATACTGCCGCGGTGTTGCACGTAGGATGTATAGTTCGGATTGGAGTAAAGATTCTTCATAGGTGCATGGAACGAAGTAGTGAGCATTTCGGAAACAATCTGCTCTGTTTCGACATCATTCGCAACGTATCCCTAGGGTAAAATGTTAGAGAGTGATAAGCTGGTCTCGTTCCGTAAAGTAGCATACCAAATCATTGGCACCACGCTTCAAGAACCTTGCACCTGCAAAGTAGCGAGAACGTCGAGCAATTATAGTGATGTATATCACTCTCCCGTAGACAGAAATAGCTATTTCGCAATTTAGCCGTGTTCCATTTAGGGGCTCAGATCACTCTCACCAGCTTGGTCAACATAGCCATGAACAATTGGCATGCACCAGTCATACGCATTCCTCATATGGGATTTGGCCGGCTCCAGCAAGTAGTGATTCCAAGCAAACATTTCGTTATAGTCATGATTATCCGGCCTTGCAAGCCCTTTACCCAAAGCCTCTCGTTGACGAATGATATTATGTTGGAGTGTTCGAGTGATATCGTAGGAATAGCCGAAATAGAACGACCTCGTGAGATCCAAATTCCCAAGAATACTAACGAAGCGTGCCTCCTCTGAATTTCTCTCCGGTTTCTTCGGTGCCATCCCGGCCGTCAACGGGACCAACTCGGTGTTATCGATCTTTAAAACCTGTAAGTGATAGTCCAAATCAGACAAACTGGAGCAGCATCACCGAACCTGATACACATAGTGCCCTCCAATCATAGCGACAATGCTCCTTTTCGTAATAAGAAGCATGTAATATGGCCCAGTAAACCTAATAAACCCCAGTAATCCCCAAAACGGACACTTCTGTTTCAACCCCCCAGTAGAAATATTCCCATCCTCAATAGTTGCCAACAACCTCGCCGTCTCCTCTCGAGTGTATACAACCTCATCCTCCGTAATGCTCAAATCCCCAATCTCAGCCGTCCTATCAATCTTCAAGATCCGAAACCTGGAGTCCAAAAGATCCGACCCAACAATATAGAACCGAGTCGCTGTCTCATAGAGCGTAAACTTGTGCATCCGCCTCACGCCCTCGAAATCCTTCTCGTCGTCGTGCAAAAACACCTTGTGATCTTTATGACAGTGCTTGAAGTCGGAGCGATCGAAAGATTTCGGCACAGACGATTCCTCGTCCTTGTCGTCCGATATGCGATGCGGTTGGTTGGTGATGGGGCTCACAGGAGGATTATTCAACAATTGCGGATATGTGGGCTCCGGTGCCTCCAAACGGAACGACAAAGACGGTGGGTGGGAAGGTGTGGCCGGTGCCGGTGCCGGTGCCTCATCCGCAGCTGCAGGGGCGGGAGTTGTCGTGATTGTTGGCTGGGTGGTGACACTGGCATTCTCGTCCTCCGGGAATGTCCTCACGCTGACTATGCTCGGTTCTGATCTCCCCAGAACAGGAACTTCGCAGCCCATCCCCTTGCATGCTTCCTCACCCATATCCGAGCCGCATGAGGACATCCCGCACGACTCCGCGACAAGTGAGGACGGGGATAAGCTGCCATCTGTGTCTAGCTGTGTCGAGATGCCCAGGGGGTTTGTCGAAGAGCCAGGATTGCTGAATACTGGTGAACTTCCTGTTGTGACAGCCATAGCTTGTCTTGGTTAGCCCAGTATTGACAGGTTGCCTTTTTTTTTGGTGCGGTACGGCACAGTATTATGAATTAAGGCTGTTATCTAGACGTTGTGGTGTGGGGAAAACAAGAATAAGGTTATTCAGGGCCGCTTAAGCCCTTAGCTTTCAGGTGAACCACCAGAAAAACTTTGGAAAAGAGTCCCCGACTTCAAAGAGTGACAGAAATATCTACAGCCTTCTACAATTTTAGGTGCGAGCCTCAAGTTCGGCACGCCCGCGTCTTGTGCACCCTAGAGGGGCAAAGGTCAAGCGAAGGTGACGTCTAAAAGATAAAATTTACAAGCATGAGGAGCTGAGGCTCAAACCGAAAGCTTGGCCTTCAGGAACATTCAACGCCACACCCCGAACCTTCCTGACTGATCATCCTTAACCCTCTCCCAGCAGACCCCTTCCACCACCATTCATGGGCCAAAACGATTATGAAGAAGAAGTTCCCGACTGGCGAACTCAAGCCCCCTATGGTTCCGGAATCCGTCGAAAACGAGTAGCTTTCGTTTCAGCCTCTGATTCACCCAACATCGGAACTGCCGCTCCAAAGCCGTCGAAGCTAACCGGTGGCGAAGCTTCATCGCTCTACCTTTCGCTAGTAGGCTTAAGCTCGAAAACACTCACCACCACAACGGCAGTTTCTTCCCCATCGCCAGATCCCGAGCCGTCAAATTCTTCCAAAGATCCACCTATCTGCGAGATCTGCTCGCTACCAATCGCCGACGAACACACTCACGAAAAGTCTACGGCTCACCAATACTCCCTCCCACATTCTCATCCTCCACATCATTACGACAGATCATCGCTAGGGCTAAAGGTCTTGATGGACTCTGGCTGGGACCCAGATGAACGAAAGGGGTTGGGAAGGGAGGGCAAGGGGATGAGGTATCCCATCAAACCAGTTCCAAAACACGACAATCTGGGTGTTGGTGTCAGGGCGAAGAAGAAGAAGAAGGGGAAGAAAGGAGCGGAAGAGAAAGTGAGGGAGGTCGTTGGTGCCAAGGGGGCAAGAAGAATGGATAATCGGGCGAAAGCGAGAAGAGCGAATTTAATGAAGGAGATGGGAGGTGGGATTGATGTGGAGGCTATATTAAACGGCAAGTCGTGATGAGGGGGGGAGCTTAGAACTTGTATCAATATTTCATTGAGGTCTCGGACGGCGTTTGGATTACTCGTGGGATTTGAACTTGCTATTTGTTTCATCAGATTCCTCTACTAGAATTTTTCAAAATTCGCTGCATGCTTACAAGTAAAGCCAAAGATTTATGTACTCGAGTACTCTACGGTGGTGGTATTCCACACCTCACTGTGTCTACCTTTGTACTGTAGTTTCCACCCAGCCAATAGCTGATCATTGAGACAGGAACCGTGGTAACACAAACCCCACCGACAAGTCTCTGCACGACCAAGATCAAATCCTTATCAGATCACATCTAACCTTATCGGACTGCCCCTCCTCATCCCACATCCCGCCAGCCGCCAATCAACGGAACCCGCCGCACAGGCAGCTATCGAAGAACGACCCACCCCACCACCACCACGGAGCAGATCCCGCAAACAGGGGAGCAACAAATAGACTTTCACTCCCACCGCCGGGACTCGTTCAGGCCTCGCTCCGCATCACGCCTTAGCTCCCGGAAGCCCGAGGATACAAAGTAGCCCGCCCCAGATCACTCACTGCAAGTATTCCCACCCGTTCCTTCCTTCCTTCCTTCCTTCCTTCCTTTGACCATTCCTCTTTTAAAATAAAAACCAAAATCCTTCAGAAGTCCAATGCTAAAAAGAACCCCCGCACCAGAGCAATCATGTCAGCGGCCGCTAAAGAAAAGCTCATCTGTGCCATACCTCCCCCCATCCATCCATCCTCCCACCCATCCATTCATCCATTCATCCATCCTCCGCTCCTCCCTTACCAAGGCTAACCTAGCCACCCACAGTCGCCCCCAAAGATGACCAATACGCAACCTCAACCCTCACCTCCACAGACCTCTCCCCATCCCCACTAACCCAATTCCACACCTGGTACACGGCGGCGCAATCGCGCGCCATCCACCAGCCCGAGACCACGACCCTATCCACCGCGCACCTACCCTCGGGCCGTGTGAGCGCGCGCACAGTCTACCTCAAGGAGCTCGACACCCGTGGCTTCGTCGTCTACTCCAACTGGGGCACGTCCCGCAAGGCGGCGGACGTGGCCAGCAACCCCCGCGCCGCGCTGACCTTCCACTGGCGCGAGATGGAACGGCAGGTGCGCGTCGAGGGGGTCACGGAGAGGCTGACGGAGGAGGAGAGTCAGGTTTACTTCGACACAAGGATTCGCGGGAGCAGGCTTGGGGCTTGGGCGAGTCGGCAGAGCGTTGGGATTGAGGGTAGGGATGTGTTGGAGGGGTGGGTCGGGGAGGTGGAGGAGAGGTTCAAGGATCAGGAGAAGATCCCCGTGCCGCCGTTCTGGGGCGGGTTGAGGATTGTGCCGGATTATGTGGAGTTTTGGGTACGTTTTGCTTGCCCCCGCTTGCTTGCTTGCTTCTATGATATAGGTTAAGTGTGCTTGCTAATGTTTTGCAACGCTTGTGTATAGCAAGGGTATGATATATCCACTCATCCACCACTACCCCCCCCCCAATCCCCGCGTTCCAAAGGACACATACTAACTCCCTACCTCACAGCCGTCCCAGCCGCCTCCATGACCGCTTCGCCTATACCCGCGACTCTATCGACTCCAACGCCTGGAATATCCAACGTCTCTCACCTTAACCTTCCACCCACCTCCCACTCTACCGTACCGTGCCATCACAAAAAAGAAAAAGGAGCACCCACACAAGTAATCAGGGGAGTTAATTTTCTTTCGGTACTAATACAGCTAGCTAGTTACACTAAAACTACTTATTTACACCTCTCCATCTATCGTACCCATCCACCATGCAAGGGAGATTTTGTGCCCATCCGTCAGCGAATAAGTGTACAGCCCGTCCATGCAAGTAACAGAAAAGAAAGCCCCAGAATGAAAATGAAATGAAAAACAAAAATAAAAATTTTAAGAACCCCCCATCCCATCGAATGGGGAAAAAAATGTTTGAAGAGTGGAGTGTATATCATGCCAGTACCGTAGTAGAAAAATGACAAAAAGATAAATGCAAAAACGCCCACCCCCCCAGCCAGAATTGATCCCAACCCTATCCTACCCTGTCCTTCCCTGCCGAACATGATGAAATATGAAGGGTAGTGTAATATTTACATGAAAATAGGAGAATAAATGGGAAAACATAAAGGGACTTTTGATATCATACAGGTGGAAAAAGGCGTAACAACAGTGCAGATGGACTTTGATGTATAGGTCCCTGTAGAAGCCATACTGTAAGAATGAGTAAAGCGGGGGAAAAAACACCAAACAAAGAAAAACAAAACCCCTCACTCTATCAATTACAATGGGAGAAGTCCCTCACGTAAACAAAAAAATAAAGAGGTGGGGGGATATTAACGAACAAGGCGAAGAAGACAAGTCATCATTAAGGGGAGAAGAAAAGAAATTCTACTCCCCCCTCCCCCTCACCAAATCCATGACTCTAACCATGACGGCATTCGGATACCCGCGCCCACTCATTTCATTCACGACCTTGAGCGCGCCGGCACGATCCTCGACAGCCAGGTACGCTCTAGTCATAGCCTCATATGTACTCGGTTCGCGTTTGAGCCTAGCGTTCTCGTCCTTACTAAGGGACTTGTAGACCTCTTCCGCCTTCACGATGTCTTTCTCCAGCGCCCATCCGTGGATGAGGGTGTTGGCAATATACGGGGTCATGCGAACGCCACGGCGCTCCATGTCTGATAACCATAGTGTAGTGTCCTGGACGCGGTGGTTGGCGACGAGGGACTCGAAGAGGGCTTGGTAGATTGTATTGTCGAGTTGGGGTTGCAGCTTGGCGGTGGAAGTGGTTGGATGCAGGAGGGATTTGAAGTGTGAGATTGCGGCTTCGACGTCTTGGAGAACGCATCCCTTTGCGTGGATGAGGGCGGCGTGGTGAGACGATTCCACAGGCTGGTTCTTCGCGCGGATTAGATCAAGTACGCCCTCTGCAGCAGACATGTCCGGAGGATCAAGCGTTGCGTAGGCTTCGATTAGAAGTTTATATGTGTGCGAGGTAGCTTCGATACCTAGGGAGGTCATGCGGTTGAAGTAATCCATGACTTTACTCCTGTCGCGCTTAGTGTTGACGAAGAATTGCATGAGGGAGTTGTATGGTGCCGGACGGGGTTTGTAATTTGGCATGGCCTCCATTTCTTGGAAGAGCTCTTCTGCGAAATGCTCGTCGCCGACACGGGTCAAGGCATTGATCATAGTACCGTAGGTTACGCTGGTGGGTTTTATGCCCAGCGCGCGCATCTCGGCGAAGTAGAAAAGGCAGTCGTCCACACGGCGGGCTTTTGCAAGTTTACCGATAAGAGCGTTGTACAAGAAGGAGCTGGGGAGGACGTTCTCTGCCTTGGCTCGCTCAAAGATCTTGAGGGCTTCGGAGGCCTCGTCGTATGTTTGATTCGAGCCTTTGAGTGAAACGATGTAGAGTCCGTAGGTATTGGCAGATGGAGAAGCTCCCATCTTCAGCATTTCGTCGTGGTACACAGCGGCTTGTCGCCGGTTTCCAACGGAGAGTTGCCCGGCAACCATAGAGTCCAAGAGAATACACCAGACATACCTAACAGAACGGAACTCCGTGAGGAGAGGAGTGTCCATTCTCGCATTCTGATAGATCTCCTCCATGAATTCCGGCTGGCCCGCGCGAGCAGCAGCACCAACCATCCTCGCCAGAGTCGTCATCCTAACCAACCTGCCCGCCTTTCGGGTCTGCTGATACATCCGTCGAGCGTCCATAAGCCTAGCCCTAGCCGTCTTCGCACCCTCAAGAGCATTATCGATAGCCTGCGAAACCTTAACGTCGGTCTTGGCCCAGTAGGGATCATAATTGTCCTCAGCAACAGCCTCCCCTTCACTAGGAACCAGGGTGGGTGATGCAACCGCATCCTCGGTTAGCGGCGCCATTGGCATGTTCTCCCAAACCTTTTGAGCCTGCGCGAATGCAGTCCATTCCCCCAAGAGGCCTTCATTGATACCACGGGCTGCAATAACACCATCGACAGAAACCTTCATGGCCTTGCTAAGAGGAACTCCGGCATTCAGCGCGAGAGTTAGCATTTGCTCAAACTTCTGAATGCCCTCCGAAGCCGGCTCTCCGGGTTGTTGAAGAACGCCAGCCTGAATCTGCAGAAGAAGATCCAACTGCGGCAATGTCAGCCCGAGTATTCGCTGCTCCCCAAAGAGTCCCAAAACAATCCTGGACGCCTGAGCTCCCATACGTCCACAATGTCGCATGCTAAAACCAGAAATATCGAGTGCGACTCCATGAGTAAGAAGATCCTTTGCGGCAAGCCTATCAATCAAGCTCTCAAACGCTTCTCGTAGATATTCCGCCCTTAAAGCAAGCGGGATACTGGAAGGCCTCTCCATAAAGAACTCGCTAAACTGTTTTAACACCACCAAGGCCTCATTTGTAAGTCGATTCTCAAAAAGCATCATGGAGTACACAACAGCAGCTTCCACATCAGGCCCATTAGACAAAATCCTCTCGGAAAGATCATTCCAAACGGCCCTAGCGTTCTCGATCTTTCCCTCCTTTACGCAGAGATTCAAAAATGCCATCTGGGCAATTGAGGTGCCGGAATGGTTAATACCATGGAGACGAACATGGGCCATGAATTCCGAATAAAGCTGGTCCGCAAGCCCATAATCCCCCAAATCCGCAACTCCAATAAGAACTCTTGACAGTCCAGGGTATTCGGACGCCCCGGTCATTCGGCCCACAATCCACTCCTTGGCAGAGTGCAGATCACCCTGTTGCAAGAAACCTTTGATTATGGCCACCGCCAACAATTGAGAGCGATGGGCATCTTTGCTAGCACCTACAATTTTCTCCAAGAATGACAGCGCACCAGCAGGATCACCAGCCTCCATGTAAGCAAGAATCAATGACTTGTAAACTAGATACCGCTCATCGACACTGCCCGGCTTTTTCGAGCTATCCAGAGCACAGTAGTTGTTGTACGTCTCAACAACAGAGCGAATATTTCCAGCCTTCCCAAATCCCTTGATAAGAGAAAGCGTAGTGTCCAAGCTCGGCAATACGCCATGCACTTCCATATGTGTGTACACCTTGAGCATATCCTCCTCACGGCCACTCTCAGCGCATGCCTCAATAAGGATGGAATATACAGGCTCGGAAAATGCACGCTCTACCCGGACCTCTGTACTAGCGTAAAATATGTCCAAAGCCATATCCAAAGACTTTTGCGAGCGGATCTCATCCAATTCCCGCTTCCGAGATGGAATGACAAACCCGAATCTCAGAATATCATCTTGAATTCGCTGAGCAAACTGTAACGAGGATTTACTGCTTGCGGCGAGGTAGTCGATAAGGATGGAATATGTGACAGTGCTAGGCAGGACTTTGTTCCTGAGCATGTCCTGGTAGACATTCAGGACCCGAGCGATACCGCCGGCGCCGGTTTGTACGAGCGCAACGAGAACGTGGTTGTAGGTGGTGGTACTAGGTTGTACACCTTCTTGGATCATATGCTCAAAGAGGGCCGAGATTTCTTGATACTTCCCTGCCGTTCGTAAATCGCGAAGTTGATCGTTATATCGATCGGTAATACCAGATACTTCTGGCGAAGCAGGAACCAGTGTCTCTTCAGACGAAGTAGGTGAAGGTGCAGCCTCAGCCTCAACCTCAACCTCAACCTCCTCCACAGGAGCGACCTTCTCGGAGAGCAAAACCTCCGACTCTTCAGCGGCAGGCTCGACAAATACGGCCTCCTCTTCCTCCTCTCCTTTGAGAACATCCTTCGACGGTAGCTGAGCCTCCGCTTGTGCCAGGGAGGACGACCGCGACCTTGGTAAGCCCAGTTCCAGGGACGGTGGATTCTCCAGTAACGCCTTCTGCTGCTGCTGATGTTGCGCCTTGGACCATAATATTTTTCTCGAGAATAGGTACTTCCTATTCTCCTTTTCCTCCTTCTCATCTATGGCCTGCGACTGAACGGCATAGTAAGAACCCAGACTGTCGCTACCCTGTCCATCCTTCCCCGGCGCCGCCCGGCCAGAGTTCGCACCGCCAAAGGCAGTGTGCAGCCGAGCCGGCGCATTTTGCTGCCCTAGACGGGAGAGTTGGACGGTAGAAGACGCATACGAGGATTGTGTTGCGGCAACGACGGACTGGGCGTAGCCGTTGACGAGATGCTTCGAGATGCTCTGACGAGCTAGGGTGGTGAATGGTTTGAAGACCATTCAGAGAACTGGTATCTAGGAATTTTTAAGGAACGTTAGTCTTTGCAACCCCTCATTTTGCCCTTTTCTTCTGTATCATCATACTACTATACTAGTACGAATACGAATGGTGGGGGGGTGGAAAAAAAAAAGTGCACAAATCTTAATTCCCGAAAGAGTAAAAGGGGAAAAAAAAGTAACATGAGGACAAACGTACGTGGTGAACCAAGAGGGTTATTGCAATCATTGGCAGACGACAAAACAATGCCGTCCGAATAAGTAAATGTGGGATGATATAATAAGAGGCGAAGAAGTGCGATGTCTTCCGGTTCTCGGACACGGAAAAGAGGGATGAGAAGAAAAAGGTGGGACGATGTTTGCAAGTTATGAGAAGAGCGATGACAGTGGTGGAAGGGAAAGTGTGAGAGAAGGATGTTGAGGAGGATATTATGGGGGAATGTGGGAGGATGACCGAAGGGGGGTATGGCTCGTCCCTGTGAGGCTATGAGATGAGATGAGTTCGTGGGGAGGGGGGGGAGGTAAGAAGGGAGAAAAAAAAGTCCCAGGGAATTTTTAGGGCGAAAACTTCAGGCTTTTTTTTTTTTTTTTTTTTTTTCCTGATTCCCCACAATGGAAAAAAATATCGGCAGACCGGCCCCAGCCTGAGACCTAACTAGTGCCCGCACTCGAGTACAATAGCATAGTATCATAATTCAACTAACGCGGGGAAGGCAAGGAGATATTCTGGCCGCAAAGGCGTGCGATAGTCTAGAAAGCAGACAATGGCGATCATCACCACCACCACCGCCACCAGCAAGTCATCACAAGTTCTAGATGCAAAGCAATTACTAGTACCGGTACAGCATCAACAATCGTCCCGAATCTCAGGCCGAGTCAGCCAATAAAGCACAAAAACCCAGGACAAACAGTGCACAAACAAGGAATTAATTACGAGGACAATTAAGCAGACAAAAGTCAAGAACACAGCCAGATTCGTGCACCGCGCGGAGAGCAAGAGGAAGCGGAAGCACAAGAAATGGAACACTCATTCGGCCCCCCCGAATATCTCACTTCTCCCTCATCTCTCTCACTCACGCGCGCATCCGAAGAAAAGAAACCGGAAGGAGATGAAATGGTCAGGCAGCAACCGTAGCTCACCACCACACAACCTCCCCGGAATCAGATGGATCCGAGCGAGCGCCCATCCGCCCGCCCGTCCATCCATCGAGGCTCAGCATGCTCGAGCACAGTAAGTTACTCGAGTATGATACCTGCGATGAACAAAAGATCAGATAAAAAAGACATATATATCCTATAATAATAATTACAATAAAATTCGCCATGACAGGAGGTAGAAGACGAATTTAGCAACAGAGCTCAAGAAGAAGAAGACACAATTCCCTACCGTTATCAATCCACCTCCGGGGTTCAAACAAGAGAAAAAAAAAGAAAAAGAGAAAAGAAAAGCCCATCCATTCCATCAATCATGAGACCCAGCTCCCGCCCCCGGCACGGTAAAACGCCCTTTCATAGGACGAACATCCCCCCGACCATTCCGAATAATCCCGTTCCCTCCCCCCAAGGCCTTGCCCGCCAAGTGAAGGAAATCTCGTTAGGACGGACCAATGCAGCGAGCGGTGCGCACTAGTACATAATAGCAAAAAGCCTAGCTCCCCTCTCTAAATTCGATGATTAGGAGGAACGAACGAACGAATGGATCAAACAAGAACGTTTTACTGTGATTATCCCAGTCCTCTCCTCTCCGCTCCGAGCAATAATCAACACCCCCATGCGACAGTCGCCCCGAAAAGCCCAAGGCAGTATGCGGTGCGGTGCGGCAAACATCATCATCATCGTCATCATCATCATCATTGTCATTCCGCCTACGGTATCCATCCATCCATTCGCCAAAAAAATAAAAAATACATCAAACCAATCCTTCATTCCATTCCATCCCATCATGACCCCGAAATACACAATGACTCCAACCAACCCACTTCCCCTACCCTACCCGACCCCGTACGAGTACAACATCAACCCTCAGCTCCCTTCCTTCCTTCCTGCCACAGCCCCCCCAACCTTATTATAAACCACTCTTACATTCTTACATACCATAATTTTCACACGGAGAGGCACCGGTGCAGTACTAGTATCATACTCGTACTCGTAATCGACCGCTATTTTGCACGACAAGCCAAGGTTAAAGCAAAAAAAAGGCTGAATTTTGAACGGTGCACGCAAAGGCAAACCGTTCACAAGCATTGGTTCAATTATGACTATCCTACCCTACCGCATTACGCGTCTTTTGCGATGGCTCAGGTAGGCAGGTATCCCGGGTTCCTGGTCGCGGAGGTGGGGACACAGACAACGGCAACCGTGTCGTGTGAGAGGGATAATACCTATGCGGGGTCATGGTTTATCACTCATGTTGGTCTTTTTTGTTTCTTCGTTATCAGATGTTGGACCGGGGCTTTCTTGGGAGAGCCCCAATTAACCCACTAATCAGGACTTGCTATGATATCATACAAGTAGTATGATGATAATAATATGATACTTTATATCGCCCACGATGTTAGCAGATTCTAACCTCCCCCCCCCCCCCCGTTCATGACTTTTATGATATCATAGCTGGATAAAGCTCAGGATTGCCTGTCGTATGATATTATGTATACTCGTAATGTCCTGACGTTTGTGAACACAACTGCTATTGCATACCGCCAAAATTCAGCTTTTTTGCGCTGATCTTGGCATCATGCAATAGCAGTTGT
>Ga0307509_10006175_pt1 | contig 16237 bp, 22 predicted proteins | sample 10_EM_MG_FD_202245 | JGI IMG/M metagenome (GOLD analysis project Ga0307509, IMG submission 202245) | Populus trichocarpa ectomycorrhiza microbial communities from riparian zone in the Pacific Northwest, United States - 10_EM | ecosystem: Host-associated > Plants > Roots > Unclassified | place... | reverse complement strand
CCTTTGATTTGTAGCATTACTATGGGTTGTTATTGGACTCTAGAGGTATGAGTCTTATCACGGTAGAGTATGTCCCGAGAGGCTGGCTATGGGTAGCGCCCACTTAGCCAACCATCGGCTACATCTCCCCGGGGGAGCTTGCATCTCAATTTATCACATTAAATAGTCGCGTAGATTAAATGATGGACTGCATAGCTTGTATAGACGAAACTGCCACTGGGCCAGTGAGTCCACCACCTAGGTATGGATTCCGGTTGTTGTCATAACAGTTAGCCACTGGTATGACTTCGATAGGAAGAGTTTTTCACCAGCGGTTGTATTAGAGATGCATGGCAGAAACTCATAGCATATTGACGGAGTTAAGGGTACCCGAGTTGGTCCGACACTTCCGGCAGGATAAATCCTGATGGAGGGTAGACCTCAGACGAACCCTGAGCAGGACAGGGTACTCGCACAAAGGTCGGAAGTAGTGGTGAATGTCAAAGGCTTAAATCTGATATCTACTTAAGTTTAAGCGTTTGGCATTCTACTTTAACAACCAACTTTTCCTCGAGAGAACTAAATTGAGTAAAGCTTCGAGCTTAACTATATTAAGAGTTACCGTTGATTCTTCTGAATTATTTTACCTCATGTTTATCTTCTACTTTGAGTGTTTGGTGCGGTCGCAACCTTAGAGTTCACCTCTATATAGGGTGCCCCCGTTACAGGTTTACAGCATGTTGCGCAGTGACTCATAGGAGTCATCTGATGGATTTCGGGTATGACTCGTTATGAGTCATAGGACCATGTGACTCGAGTTATGAGTCACCAGGGGTAGGGTTGTTGGCGTGAAGAGTCTATATAAGGAGGGGACTCAGTCACAGTAGTCAGCATCCTCTGTCTCCGCTACACCTCCGGCGATTAAAATCTCAACACCACGAGAAATCATCGTCACTTCCATCCTCCCCCCTCTCCTCAGACACGCCACATTGCCTCTGTCTGTGTGAAGCCATCTCCCCTCTCTCTTCCTTTCCCTTCTGATGGTCAGGCCTGGCAACCTTGTTCCTAGGGGTTGGTTGAGTTCGCCTTCACCCCCTCTTCTCCAGGCTCGCTTAGGCAGTCCTCCACGGTCGGCAACCCCTCACCCGTCAACGGTCGGTTTTTAGTCTCGGTCGATCGGTAAAGTAGCTGTCCCCGGTGGCACTGCTCTCTGGTATTGCACTATCTCCTTTCTGCTCTGCTGGTACGGTCGGACATTTCGAAACATCATGACACCGTTTCTGTCAGCCTTCCTCGCACTTCTCGTGTCGGTTAGCCCTCCGCCCCCCCCCTCCCCGACATTTGGATCGGCTAGCACCCTACTGCTCGCGGCTCTACGCCCACCACCTGACCTCTGTTCCCTTCTGATGTCCTCGGACTAGGGGAGCATGTTTAAACCTTCTTTCCGGGTCCTGGTTCCCGAAATAGCGGACCGGATCTTTCCTCGGCTGCCATAAGCCTGCCTTCGTTTGGCGACATTCTCTCGAACTCGGTTTTATCTTCCTGAGCCTCGGCTGGCTGGGCTATATGCCTCCGGGAGGTTTTCTCCCCTCGTTGCTTCCCCGAGACCTATATTCAGGAGTCCCTATTCCTTCGGAAAGCTGGGCCAGGTGGGGTTTTACTACAGTTTAGCTTATAGGTGGTTTGACTAGGGGGAGTGGGTTTGTTTTCCTGTGTTGGTAGTGTCTACTGTCAGTTGGGAATGTTTTTCTTTTAGGCTAGGCTTTTGCGGGGGTTATTGGTTCGATGCTGTCAGGCCCGTGTTCTCATCACCTTGTAGTTTCTACCCATAGTACCGGGCGGAGATTTCTTTGTCGGGGAGGGTCAGAGGGTTTTAGCTTGGGGATCGCGGGATGGCCTGTAGTTGGAGGTTTTGGACGACATGGTCTTCATTCCGGCCGAATGTCCGTTGTACCTAGCACTGTGGGATTTAGCACAGTTGTGCCGTAGCCCCGATAGAAACAATTAATAAACGAGATTCAAAAAAAAAAGAAAAAAAAGAAAAAAGAAACAGTCACAGTAGTTACCATCCTCCGTCTCCGCTACACCTCCGGCGATTGAAATCTCAACACCACGAGAAATCATCGTCACTTCCATCCCCCCCCCTCTCCTCAGACACCCCACATTGCCTCTGTCTGTGTGAAGCCATCTCACCTCCCTCTTCCTTTCCCTTCTCATGGTCAGGCCTGGCAAGCTTGTTCCTAGCGGTTGGTTGAGTTCGCCTTCACCCCCTCTTCTCCAGGCTCGCTTAGGTAGCCCCCCACGGTCGGCAACCCCTCACCCGTCAACGGTCGGTCTTTAGTCTCGGTCGATCGATAAAGTAGTTGCCACCGGTGGCACTGCTCTCTGGTATTGCACTGTCTCCTTTGTGCTCTGCTGGTACGGTCGGTTTTTACGAAACATCGTGACCCCGCTTCCGTCGGCCTTCCTTGTACTTCTCGTGTCGGTTAGCCTTCCACCCTCTCCTTCCCCGACGTTTGGATCGGCTGGCACCCTACTGCTCGTCGCTCTACGCCCACCACCAGGCCTCTGTTCCCTTCTGATGTCCTCAGACTAGGGGAACAAGGTTAAACCTTCATTTTATCCGAGTCCTGTTTCCCGAAATAGCCAACCGGATATTCCTCCGACTGCCACGAGCCTTCCTTCTTTAGGCGGCATCCTCTCGGACTCGATCGCTCTTCCTGAGCCTCGGCTGGCGGGGTTCTTTATCCCCCGGGAGTTACCTCCCCTCTGTAGGTCCCCGAGACCCATCATTCAGGAGTCCCTATTCCTTCGGGAGCTGGGCCCGGTGGGGTTTTACTACGGTTTAGCTTATAGGTTGTTTGATTTGGGGGAGTGGGTTTGCTTTTCTTTGTTGGTTGTGTCTACTCTCGGTTGGGGATGTTTTTCTTTTAGGCTAGACTTTCGCGGGGGTTTTTGGTTCGTGGCTTTCAGGCCCGCTTTCTCAGCTCCTTGTAGTTTCTACCCATAGTACCGGGCGGGGTTTTCTCTGTCGGGCAGGGTCAGTGGGTTTTAGCTTGGGGATGGCGGGATGGACTGTAGTTGGACGTTTTGGACTACGTGGCCTACGCTTGGCAGAAAGTCGGTTGTACCTATGACGGTGGGATGAGCACAGGTGTCCGTTTGCCCCGATAGAAACAATTAATAATTGAGATTAAAAAAAAAAAAAAAAAACAGAAAAGAAAAAAAAAAGCAGTCACAGTAGTTAGGATCCTCCGTCTCCGCTACACCTCCGGCGATTGAAATCTCAACACCACGAGAAATGATCGTCACCTCCCTCCACCCCCCTCTCCTCCGACACGCCACATTGCCTCTGTCTGGGTGAAGCCATCTCCCCTCCCTCTTCCTTTCCCTTCTGATTGTCAGGCCTGGCTAGCTTGTTCCTAGGGGTTGGTTGAGTTCGCCTTCACCCCCTCTTCTCAGGGCTCGCTTAGGCAGCCCCCCAGAGTCGGCGACCCCTCACCCGCCAACGGTCGGTTTTTAGTCTCGGTCAATCGGTAAAGTAGCTGTCCCCGGTGGCACTGCTCTCTGGTATTGCACTATCTCCTTTTTGCTCTGCTGGTACGGTTGGACTTTTCGAAACATCATGACACCGTTTCTGTCAGCCTTCCTCGCACTTCTCGTGTCGGTTAGCCCTCCCCCCCCCCCTCCCCGACATTTGAATCGGCTAGCACCCTACTGCTAGCGGCTCTACGTCCACCATCAGACCTCTGCTCCCTTCTGATGTCCTAGGACTAGGGGCGCATGTTTCAACCTTCTCTCCGTGTCCTGTTTCCCGAAATAGCCGACCGGATCCTCCACCGACTGCCATGAGCCCTCCTTCGCAGGGCGGTACTTTCCTCAAACTTGGTTGCTTTCCTGAGCCTCGGCTGGCGGGGGTATATGCCCCCGGGAGTTGCCTCCCCTCGTTGTGTCCCCGAGACCCATATTCAGGAGTCCCTATTCCTTCGGGAGCTGGGCCCGGTGGGGATTTACTACGGTTAAGCTTATAGGTGGTTGACTTGGGGGAGTGGATTTGATTTCCTTTGTTCGTGGTGTCTACTGTCGGTTCGGGATGTTTTTCTTTTAGGCTAGGCTTTCGCGGGGGTTATTCGTTTGTGGCTTTCAGGCCCATTGTCCCATCTCCTTGTAGTTTCTACCCATAGTACCGGGCGGAGGAGTTTTTCTTTGGCGGGCACGGTCAGAGGGTTTTAGCTTGGGGATAGCGGGAAGGACTGTAGTTGGAGGTTTTGGTCCACATGGCTTACGTTCCAGCCGAGGACCCTTGTACCTAACACCGTGGGATGAGCACAGTTGTGCATTTTGCCCTGATAGAAACAATAAATAAGCGAGATTAAAAAAGAAAAAAAAAAGAAAAAAAAAGAAACAGGAACAGTAGTGAGCACGAACCATCTCCCCTACACCTCCGGTGATTGAAATCTCAATACCAGGGAAATCATCGTGGCATCCACCACCTCCCCCTCTCCTCCCCCTTGATGGCTTCTGCCTAGGGGAGTGACGCTATCACCGCTCCTCTCCCTTTGGGGTCTACCCCCTCCTCAACGGGGTTCTTGTTCCTGTTCATCGTTGACTCCCGCTCATGAAGTTCGGTTCTCCCCCTTACCCCGAACTTCCTTTGCACATTGCGTAGGTTTTGCACGGTCGGCATTCTGTCCCCTTCTCTCACGGTGGGCGCTGAGCTTTCCAAGCCCTTGGCGAAGTACCTTTCCGTCTCGGTTATGTGGTCCTGTCGGTGAACACTTCGGTTAGTAACTTCAGCACCTGGTCTTCGTTTCGCATTCGGATAAGCATCGGCCGCGGTTACTCTAGTCGGTCGTCTCAAGTGTTCGGAACTCCTTCCTCCTCCCATCTCCCTTCCTCTACCTTCTTGGTTTTCATCCCGTTGCTCGGTTACAGCTACTCCTATCCCCTCTCTTCCCACGCCCTCAGGTGGCACCTGACTGCTCCCCCCCCGCGGTCGATCTTCGTTCGCTATACAAAAACCCGCCTCGGCTACGCCCGTCTTTCTGGCCGTCGCTAATGCCGCTTTGGCACACCCTCCGGGGACCCCTCACCAGAGTCGCCTCCGTACACCGTCGTATCCTGCCAGCGGGCACCACTTGGTCCCCGGGCACCGCTCCGGTGTACAGGTCCATACTCTCACTTCCTAGCTCGGGCTGATACACGTCACTTATTTGACATAAATTTCCTTTGTCAGGGGTTCATTTATCTCCTTTGTTTTTATATTTTGTAGATGTCACTAAGGGTTCTACTCTCCTTCCTGCTTGTTTCTTTCCTTACTATTTCCTTCGGGTGTACGTGTATATTCGTGTCATTTGGTTGGGCGATAGGCGAGATGTGCGGTTGGTCTCATACCAGAGGGACTTGGGGGTTTGGATGTTTCTTGGGGTGAGGAGGGTAGGGTTTTTGTCGGCCATATCGTTAAAGATGCATGCTGTCTTTGTACCTTAACAAAAGAAAACGCACTTGATTTAAAAAAAATAAATAAAAACAAAACAGTCACAGTAGTTAGCATCCTGCATCTCCGCTACACGTCCGGCGATTGAAATCTCAACACCACCAGTAATCATCGTCACTTCCATCCACCCCCCTCTCCTCAGACACGCAACATTGGCTCTGTCTGAGTGAAGCCATCTCCCCCCCCTCTTCCTTTCCCTTCTGATGGTCAGGCCTGGCAAGCTTGTTCCTAGGGGTTGGTTGAGTCTGACTTCACCCCCTCTTGTCCTGGCTCGCTGAGGCAGCCCTCCACTGTCGGCAGCCCCTCACCCGTCAACGGTCGGCCTTTAGTCTCGGTTGATGGGTAAAGTAGTTGTCCCCAGTGGCACTGCTCTCTGGTATTACACTGTCTCCTTTGTGCTCTGCTGGTACGGTCGGACTTTTCGAAACATCGTGACCCCGCTTCCGTCGGCCTTCCTCGTACTCCTCGTGTCGGTTAGCCCTCCGCCCTCCACCTCCCCGACGTTTGGATCGGCTGGCACCCTACTGCTCGTGGCTCTACGCCCACCATCAGACATCTGCTCCCTTCTGATGCCCTTGGACTAGGGGAGCATGTTTAAACCTTGTTTCCGGGTCCTGTTTCCCGAAATAGCCGACTCGATCTTCCTCCAAATGCCACGAGCCTTCCTTCCTTAGGCGGCATCGTCTCGAACACGGTCGCTCTTCCTAAGCATCAGCTGGGGGGGCTATATGCCCCCGCGAGTTACCTCCTCTCGTTGTGTCCCCGAGACCTATCATTCAGGAGTCCCTATTCCTTCGGGAGCTGGGCGCAGTGGGGCTTTACTACAGTTTAGCTTATAGGTTGTTTGATTTGGTGGAGTGAATTTGTTTTTCTTTGTGGGTTGTGTCTACTGTCGGTTGGGGATGTTTTTCTTTTAGGCTAGGCTTTCGTGGGGGTTTTTGGTTCGTGGCATTCTGGCCCGCTTTCTCATCTCCTTGTAGTTTCTACTCATAGTACCGGGCGGGGTTTTCTCTGTCGGGCAGGGTCAGAGGGCTTTAGCTTGGGGATGGCGGGATGGACTGTAGTTGGAGGTTTTGGACTACGTGGCCCACGCTTGGCAGAAATTCCATTGTACCTGGGACGGTGGGATGAGCACAGGTGTGTGTTTGTCCCAATAGAAACAATTAATAATCGAGATTAAAAAAAAAAAGAGAAAAAAAGAAAAAAGAAAAAAAGAAAGAAAAAGAAAGAAAAAAAACAGTCAGTGTAGTTAGCCATCCTCCGTCTCCGCTACACCTCCGGAGATTGAAATCTCAACACCACGAGAAATAAGCGTCACTTCTATCCACCCCTCTCTTGTCAGACACACCACATTGCCTCTGTCTGGTTGAAGCTATCTCCCTTCCCTCTTCCTTTCCCTTCTGATGGTAAGGCCTGGCCAGCTTGTTCCTAGGGGTTGGTTGAGTTTGCCTTCACCCCCTCTTCTCCGGGCTCCCTTAGGCAGCCCCCCACGGTCGGAAACCCCTCACGCGTCAATGGTCGGTTTTTAGTCTCGGTCGATCGGTAAAGTAGCTGTCCCCGGTAGCACTGCTCTCTGGGATTGCCCTGTCTCCTTTGTGCTCTGCTGGTACGGTCGTACTTTTCGAAACATTGTGAAACCGTTTCCGTCAGCCCTCCTCGCACTTCTCGTGTCGGCTAGCCCTCCGGCCTCCCCCTCCCCGACGTTTGAATCGGCAAGCACCCTACTGCTCACAGCGCTACACCCACCACCAGACCCCTGCTCCCTTCTGATGTCTTTTGACTAGGGGCGCATATTTAAACCTTGTTTCCGGGTCCTGGTTCCCGAAATAGCCGACCGGATCTTCCTCCGGCTGCCACGAGCCTTCCTTCTTTAGGCGGCATCCTCTCGAAATTAGTCGCTCTTCCTGAGCCTCGGCTGGCCGGGCTATATGCCCCCGGGAGTTACCTCCCCTTGTGTGTCCCCGTGACCCAACATGTAGGAGTCCCTATTCCTTCGGGAGCTGGACCCGGTGGGGTTCTACTACGCTTTAGCTTATAGGTTGTTTGATTTATGGGAGTGGGTTTGTTTCTCTTTGTTGGTTGTTTCTACTGTCTGTTGGGGATGTTTTCTTTTAGGCTAGGCTTTCGCGGGGTTTTTGGTTCGTCGCTCTCAGGCCCGCTTTCTCATTTCCTTGTAGTTTCTACCCATAGTACGGGGCGGGGCTTTCTCTGTCAGGCAGGGTCAGCGGGTTTTAGCTTGGGGATGGCGGGATGGACTGTAGTTGGAGGTTTTGGACTACGTGACCCACGCTTGGCAGAAAGTCCATTGTACCTAGGACTGTGGGATGAGCACAGATGTGCATTTGCCACTATAGAAATAATTAATAATCGAGATAAAAAACAAAAAAGAAAAAAAAAAGAAAAAAGACAGTCACTGTCGTTAGCATCCTCCGTCTCCGCTACACCTCCGGCGATTGAAATCTCAACACCACGGGAAATCATTGTCACTTTCATCCACCCCCCGCTCCTCAGACACGCCACATTGCCTCTGTCTGAGTGAAGCCATCTCCCCTCCCTCTTCGTTTCCCTTCTGATGGTCAGGCCTGGCGAGCTTGTTCCTAGAGCTTGGTTGAGTTTGCCTTCACCCCCTCTTCTCCAGGCTCGCTTAGGCAGGCCTCCACGGTCGGCAACCCCTCACCCGTCAACGGTCGGTCTTTAGTCTCGGTCGATTGATAAAGTAGCTGTCCCCGGTGGCACTGCTCTCTGGTATTGCACTATCTCCTTTGTGCTCTGACAGTACGGTCGGACATTTCGAAACATCGTGACCCCGCTTTGGTCGGCCTTCCTCATACTTCTCGTGTCGGTGAGCCCTCCACGCTCCCCCTCCCCGACATTTGGATCGGCTGGCACCTTACTGCTCGCGGTTCTACGCCCACCTTCAGACCTCTGCTCCCTTCTGATGTCCTAGGATTAGGGCTGAATGTTTAAACCTTCTTTCTAGGTCCAGTTTCCCAAAATAGCCGACAGGATCTTCCTTCGACTGCCACGAACCTTCCTTCCTTAGGCGGCTTCCTCTCGAACTCAGTCGCTCTTCCTGAGCCTTCGCTGGCAGGGCTATATGCCCCCGGGTGTTACCTCCCCTGAGTGTGTCCCTGTGACCTATATTGAGGAGTCCCTATTCCTTCGGGAGCTGGGCCCGGTGTGGTTTTACTATGGTTTAGCTTATACGTTGTTTGACTTCAGGAAGTAGGTTTGCTTTTCTTTGTTGGTTGTGTCTACTGTCGGTTGGAGATGTTTTTCTTTTAGGCTAGGCTTGCGTGGGGGTTATTGGTTCGCTGTTTTTCAGGCCCGTGTTCTCATCTTCTTGTAGTTTCTACCCATAGTCCCGGGCGGAGTTTTCTTTGTCGGGCAGGGTCAGCGGGTTTTAGCTTTGGGATCGCGGGATGGACTATAGTTGGAGGTTGTGGACGACATGCTCTTCATTCCAGCTGAATGTCCGTTGAATCTAGAACTGTGGGATGAGGACAGGGGTCCGTTTGCCCCCATAGAAACAATTACTAAACGAGATTTTAAAAACAAGAAGAAAAAAAAGCAAAAACAGTCACAGTGGTCAGCCACAAAATATCTCCCCTATATCTTTGCCGATTGAAATCTCAACACCAGGGAAATCATCGTGGGATCCCCCACCACCCTCTCCTCCCCCTTGATGGCTTCTGCCTAGGGGAGTGACGCTATAACCCCTCCTCTCCCTCCGGGGTCTACCCCCTCATTTCAGGGGTTCTCGTTCATGTTCGGCTTTGACGCTCGCTCATGAAGTTCCGTTCTCCCCTCTTACCCCGCACTTCCTTTGCACCTCACTTTGGTTTTGCACGGTCGGCATTCCGTTCTCTTCCCTCACGGTCGGCGCTGAGCTTTCCAAGCCCTTTGCGAAGTACCTTTCCGTCTTGGTTATGTGGTCCTGTTGGGGAACACTTCGATTAGTAACTTCAGCACCTGATCCTCGTTTCGCATTCGGAAAAGCATCGGCCACGGTTACTCTAGTCGGCAATCTGAAGTGTTTGGACTGTCCTTCCTCCACACATCCTCCTCTCACCACCCTCTTGGTCTTCGTCCCGTTGCTCGGTTACAGTTACATCCACCCCCTCCTCTTCCCACCCCCTAAGCTGGCACCTTACTGCTTCCCGGCCGCGCTAGATCTTTCGGTCCCTGAACAAAACCCCGCCTTGGTTACGCCCGTCCTTCTGGCCGTCACTAATGCCGTTTTGGCAGACCCACCGGGGACCCCTCATCAGTGGCTCCACCATCCGTTATCCCATCCTACCATCGGGCACCGCTTTGTTCCCCGGCACCGCTCCGGCCTGCAGGTCCACACTCTCACTCCCTAGCTCAGGCTGATACACGTCACTTATCAGACGTAATTTTCCTTTGTTCGGGGTTCATACATTTCTTTTGTTCACCCTTTTGGTTTTTTTTGCAGATGTCGCCAAGGGTTCTCCTCTCCTTCCTGCTTTTTTCTTTCCTTTCTACTTCCTTCGTATGTACGAGTATCTCCGTAGGATTTGGTTGGGCGATAGGCGAGATGTGCGGTTGGTCTCATACCAGAGGGACTTGGGGGTTTGGATGTTTCCTGGGGTGAGGAGGACACGGTTTTTGTTGGTCATAGCGTTAAAGCTGAATGCTGTCTTTGTACCGTGATTTCTTTTCTTTTTTCCTTTTTTTTTTTGGTATCATTTTAGTATTGTTTAAGGTACAAACTCCCGTATGCAGATCGCTCTAAGACAGGATAAACCTCTACCTACAGTCCATCCCGCCTCCCTTGTGATAAAGCCCTCTGACCCAGCCCGACACCAAAGCGTCCGGTACTATGGGTAGAAACTACAAAAGAGCATACAGGCCTGAAAACAATGAACCAAAAAACCTCCACTGTCGTGCAGCCCATAAGAAAACCCCCCACCCTGACAGTGAACAACCAAGGAAAGTACAGAAACCTCAACAACCACAAGGAAGAAAAATCCCAGCCGAACCCATAAGCAACCCACCCACAGCCCACAGCTGACCCCATTCTACCGCAGCAGGGGCGGGGCCAAGGAGCCGGCAGGACAATGCCGTAGGCCAATGATCACACACTAAGAGGTACCTATATAAGTACCTGGGGCTCTCACGTCCCGGACCCAAGGGCAGACAAGACCACCAAGAAGAAGATCGGTAACCGAAACCAACACAAACGGAAGTGTGTGGCAGGGCGATGTAGCGACCCTAGGCCCACCGGAAACGAAACTGGGAGGGAGTGCATGTCACCCGGAGGCAACAGAGGCGGCAGGCATGAAGCCCCTACCCCAAACTCAGGCAAAAGCCACGCACGCAGCCATGACAATTACCCAAGCCCAGAGATCAGAAGGGAACAGTGGCCCAGGGTGTAGAAGCAGTAGGGTGCCAGCCAAAGAGCGTAGCAGTAGGGTGCCAGCCGATCCGACCATGAGGAGAAGAGGTGAAGGAGGGGTAGACCCTTACCGAGAAGTGCGAGGGAAGGCGACCGAAGCGAGATCACCACTTTTCGACGATGCCGACCGTACCGGAGAGGACTCTCAGGAGATAGTGCAATACCAGAGAGTAGAGCCACCGGCGCCACTACTTCACCGATAGCCCGAGACTGCGACCGACCCGTTGACGAGGTAAGGGGTTGCCGACCGTGCAAATGCTCTAAGCGAGGGAGAGCAAGTGCGGGATAGGGAGAGGAAACATCATCAAAGAAGACGAAATCCTCACCCAGAGTGAAGAAAGCCCAAAGGGATAAGCCTAAAGGGAGGGAAGTGTAGAGGAGGTATGACTCCACCCCCTAGAGTGAGCTCATGGTGGGGGGTGGAGAAAAGAAAAGTGGTGATAATCTCCTGGTGTTCAGATTTCAATCGCCGGGTGCGTAGAGGAGACGGAGGATGGCTGTCTTTGTACCTTAAACAAATGCACATGATTTAAAAAAAAAAAAAAGAAAAAGAAAAAACAAAGAACAAAAGAAAAAAAAAAACAGTCGCAGTAGTTAGCCACGAACCTTCCCTCCTACACCTCCGGCGATTGAAATCTCAACACCATGGTTAATCATCATGGTTGGTCCCTCTCCCCTTCTTTAATGGCCTAGTTGCCTAGAAGGGTGAAGCCACTCCCCTCTACCTCTCCCCTCTGATTCCCTCCTGATGACACTGTCTACAGGCAGTCTTTGTCTAGGGGTTTCACGGTTACTCTCCCATCCGTTCTCCGCACTGTGTTTCGCTGCCCTCACTTAACACTTTGCACTGTCGGCAACCCCCTTTCCTCGTCAACGGGTCGGTCGCAGTCTCGGGCTATCGGTGAAGTAGTGGCCCTGGTGGCACAGCTCTCTGGTATTCCACTATCTCCTGAAGTCCTGTCCGGTATGGTCGGCATCGTAGAAAAGTCGTGATCTCGCTTCGGTCGCCTTCCCTCGTACTTCTCGGTTTGGGTATACCCCTCCTTCACCTCTTCTCCTCATGGTTTCTTCGGCCCGCACCCTACTGCCTTCTCTCCTTGGCTGGCACCCTACTGCCCTCACCGCCTGGCCTCTGTTCCCTCATGATGGTCTCGCGTTGGGATCAGGCATGGCTGTGTACATGCGGGTGAACTCCTTGTGTTCCTAGGGGTATCATCTTGCCGCCTCTGTCCCTCGCAGGACATGCACCTCCCATGGTCCGGTTTCTGGTGGGCCTACGGTCTTTACTCTCTCCTGCCACACACTCCCTATGTGTTGGTTTGGATTCGGATCTCCCTCTGGGGTTCGCTTGCCCCTTCGGCCGGGCTTTACGCCCCGTGTATTCTACCCCTTTGTGTATGCTGTTGAGGCCATGACTTTGTCCTGCGGGCTCCTTGATCCCTTCCCTGATTCGTCAGAATGGGGTCTACTGTTGGTCTAAGGGTGGGTTGTCTACGGTTCTTGAGTTTTGGTGTTCCATTCTTGATGGGCTTGAGGTTTCCTTACTGTTCCTCGGTTGTTCACTGTCGGGTTCGGGTTTCCACTTATGGGCTGCACGTCTGTGGAGGGTTTTTGGTTCGTTGTATTCAGGCCTGTACTTTGGCTTGTAGTTTTGTACCCAGAGCACCGGATAGTTCGTTAGTCCAAACGGTATCGGGCAAGGTCAGTGGGCTTTTAGCAGGAGGGAGACGGGATGGACGGTAGGGGGAGGTTGTTGGCCGCATTCCGAGGGGTGGAAGGACTTTGTACCTAGGTAGGTTCTTAGCTTAATGAACAAATTTAAATTATATAAAAAAAAGAAAAAAAAGAAAATGTCACAGTAGTTAGCACGAACCATCTCTACTACACCTCCGGCGATTGAAATCTCAACACCAGGGAAATCATCGTGGGATCCACCACCACCCCCTCTACTCCCCCTTGATGGCTTCTGCCTAGGGGAGCGATGCTATCACCACTCCTCTCCCTCAGGGGTCTGCCCCCTCCTCCACGGGGTTCTTGTTCCTGTTCATCGTTGACTCCCGCTCATGAAGTTCGGTTCTCCCCCTTACCCCACACATCCTCTGCACCTCACCTAGGTTTTGCACTGTCGGCATTCTGCCCTCTTCGCTCATGGTCGGCGCTGAGCTTTCCAAGTCCTTTCCGAATTACCTTTCCGTCTTGGTTATGTGGTCCTGTCGGGAAACACTTTGGCTAGTAACTTCAGCACCTCGTCTTCGTTTCGCATTGGGAAAATCATCGGCCGCGGTTACTCAAATCTGTGGTCTCAAGCGTTCGGAAGTCCTTCCTCCTCCCACCCCCCTTCCTCCACCTTCTTGGTCTTCGTCCCGTAGCCCGGTTACAGCTACAACCATTCCCCCTCTTCCCACCTCCCCAGCCAGCACCTTACTGCCCCCTTTCCCCCAGTCGACCTTCGGTCACTATACAAAAACCCGCCTCGGTTACGCCCGTCCTCCTGGCCGTCGCTAATGCCGTTTGGGCATACCCACCGGGGACCCCTCAACAGGGTCTCCTCCACCCGCTTTCCCATCCTGCCATCGGGCATCACTTCGTCCCCCGGCACCGCTCCGGTCTGCAGGTCCATACTCTCACTTCCTATCTCAGGCTGATACACGTCACTTATCAGATATAAATTTCCTTTATCAGGGGTTAATTCATTCCTTATGTTTTTATACTTTTGTAGTAGATGTCACTAAGGGTTCTCCTTTCTTTCCTGCTTGCTTCTTTCCTTTCTACTTCCTTCGGATGTACGAGTATCTGCGTAGGATATGGTTGGGTGATAGGCGCGATGTGCGGTTGGTCTCATACCAGAGGGACTTGGGGGTTTGGATATTTCCTGGGGTGAGGAGGGTATGGTTTTTGTTGGCCATAGCGTTAAAGCTGAATGCTGTCTTTGTACCTTTTTTTTTCTTTTTTTTGAATCATATGATTATTGTTTTAGGGTACAAAATCTTGCATACACCTTACGCTATGGCATACAAATACTGCCAACTACCCCTGGGAAAAAGCCAACCCCCCAAGTCCCACTGGTGTGGAACCAAGCGCACATCTCGCCCCCAACAAGAAACCCTTGACTAGGTAAGAAGATAGACGAAAGGAATCAAATCAAAGAACAAGCAGGAAGAGTCAGGAAAACCCATGGCACGATCATCCGAACAAAGGAAAAACAAACACCAAACGTAGCGGAGACCACTTGAAAAAGATTCCACACACTCAGCGCGGTAGGGGCCAGGCTCGGCATGATCGAAGTCCTACGGAGGCTAAAGATGCCATCTATTTTGGCCGGACTCTCGACAAAGAGGAAGGAGATAGTGCAATACCACCCTCCCAGAGGCAGGCTGTGATGGACCGTGGTCATAGTCCGAAAGGTGAAGAAGTAGTTATGGATACCAGCCAGGTAGTAGTGTGTACTAGCTAGAAAGGTGAAGTAGCAGTAGGGTGCCAGCCGATCCGACAGTGAGGAGAAGAGGAGAAAGAGGGGTAGACCCAACTCTGTGCTGTAGAAACTATCGGTAATCGTGTTCATGTCTTGACTAGGCAGCCGCTTAAAATAAAGAGAGTAGAGAAATTGACGGTGGCCTGTTGCAAGGTTTGCTCTTACTGCGAACCGTGTACCCGGCCGTCTGTAACATGGGCGTTGAGAGGAGTATTGCCGACCGTGCAAATGCTCTAAGCGAAGCAGAGCAAAAGCGGGGTAGGAAGAGCAAACATCCTCATAGGAAGATGAAATCCATCAACCTAGAGTAAAGAAAACCCAAAGGGATTAACCTAAGGGAAGGAGAGAGTAGAGGAGGTATGTCTCCACCCCCTAGGACGAATCCATGACGGTGGGTGGAGTTTGGAAAAGTGGTTATAATCTCGTGGTGTTGAGATTTCAATCGCCGGGTATGTAGAGGAGACGGACGATGGCTGTCTTTGTACCTTTTTTATTTCCTTTTCTTTTTTTAGTATCATTTTCGTATTGTTTAAGGTACAAACTCCCGTATTCAGATCGCTCTAAGACAGGAAAAACCTCCACCTACAGTCCATCCCGCATCCCTTGTGCTAAAACCCGCTGACCCTGCCCGACAGAAAAAGCGCCCGGTACTATGGGTAGAAACTACAGAAGAGCGTACAGGCCTGAATACAACGAACCAAAAAAAACCTCCACAGATGTGCAGCCCATAAGAAAACCCCCGCCCCAACAGTGAACAACCAAGGAAAGTACAGAAATCTCAACACACTCAAGGAAGAAAAATCCCAGCCGAACCCATAAGCAACCCACCCACAGCCCAACGACTGACCCCATTCTGCCGCAGCAGGGGAGGGGCCAAGGAGCCAGCAGGACAATACCGTAGGCTAATGATTACACACAATGAGGTAAATTTACCTGGGGCTCTTACGTCCCGGACCCAAGGGCAGACAAGACCACCAAGAGAAAGATTGGTAACCGAAACCAATACAAACAGAAGTGCGTGGCAGGGCGAAGTGGCCACCGTAGGCCCACCGGAAACAAAACCGGGAGGGAGTGCATGTTACCCGGAGGCAACAGAGGTGGCAGGCATGAAACCCCTACCCTAAACACAGGCAAAAGCCATGCACGCAGCCATGACAATCACCCAAGCCCAGAGATCAGAAGGGAACAGAGGCCCAGGGTGTAGAAGCAGTAGGGTGCCAGCCAGTGAGCGAACCAGTAGGGTGCCAGCCGATCCGACCGTGAGGAGAAGAGGAGAAGGTGGGGTAGACCCAGCTCTATGCCGTGGTAACTATCGGTAACCGCGTTCGTCTCTGACTAGGCACCCTCTCAAAGAGAAGAGAGAACAGAGAAATCCACCGTGGCCTGTTGAATGTTTTCTCTTACAGCAAACCGTATTCCCGGCCGTCTGTAACATGGGCGATAGGGAGAGTGTTGCCGACCGTGCAGATGCTCTAAGCAAGGCAGAGCAAATCCGGGGTAGGGAGAGCAAACATCATCAAAAGAAGACGAAATTCATCAACCCAGAGTGAAGAAAGCCCAAAGGGATAGACATAAGGGAAGGGGAGTGTAGAGGAGGTATGACTCCACCCCCTAGACCAAGCTCATGGCGGGGGGTGGAGAAAAGAAAAGTGGTGATAATCTCGTGGTGTTGAGATTTCAATCGCCGAGTGCGTAGAGGAGACGGAGGATGCTGTCTTTGTACATTTTTTTTTTCTTTTTTTATTTTTTAGTATCATTTTAGTATTGTTTAAGGTACAAACTCCCGTATGCAGATCGCTCTAAGACAGGAAAAACCTCCACCTACAGTCCATCCCGCATCCCTCGTGCTAAAACCCTCTGACCCTGCCCG
>Ga0307509_10006174_pt1 | contig 16238 bp, 13 predicted proteins | sample 10_EM_MG_FD_202245 | JGI IMG/M metagenome (GOLD analysis project Ga0307509, IMG submission 202245) | Populus trichocarpa ectomycorrhiza microbial communities from riparian zone in the Pacific Northwest, United States - 10_EM | ecosystem: Host-associated > Plants > Roots > Unclassified | place... | reverse complement strand
CCTCGGTGACACGCCGCCGGATATCTCGTCGTGCAATCCACCCGAGGGTGTTCCCTACTTCATCGCCACGATCGAGCCGATGTACTACAAGCTGCCCGATACGACCAACGGCTGTGCTCGCAGCGGGTCGTGTCACGACCAGGCGCACGGTCTCGCGCTCAGCCGCACGGTCGGCGACGACATGAACAACTACAAGGTCACGCTGGGCTACCTCAACTGCGGCCAGCCCAAGGCGAGCGACCTCCTGACGAAGCCGCTCGCCGGCCAGAACGGTCACGGTGGCGGCGATCTGTTCAGCCCCGGCAGCCCGGAAGAGAAGGCGTTCCTCGGGTGGTTCGATCAATGAAACCCGCGCTGATCCTCGCGGCGCTCCTCGCGACCAGCGGCGTCGCGAGTGCCGAGGCCTACCTCCGGGTGATCGCGCAGAAGGCGCCGGTTCGCTCGGGCCCGGGCACCGGTTATCGCGAGGTCGCGGTGGCGACGCGCAACCAGGTCTACGAGGTGCTCGAGCGCGGCACGAACGGGTACTGGTTCAAGGTCGAGCTCGACGATGGCACCACCGGCTGGATCGTCGGCGACGTGGTCTATCCGTTCGAGGTCGGCGAGGAAGAAGAGCCCGGCGCGTTCACGCGGATGGGCCGCGCGATCAAGCGCGCGATCCTCGGCCCGTCGCCGGTCGCGTACGCGCACGTCGGCCTGTCGTTCTCGTCGGGCCTGCTCGAGGGCGAAGGCGTCTACATCCTGCGGCCGTCGTGGATCATCGATCCGTACTGGGCGCTCGAGGGGTTCGCCGGTCTCTCTCCGCGCTCGGAGAAGGACATCTACCTCGGCGGCTTCGCGTTCGTGCTGCGCCTCGCGCCCGGCGCGGTGATCGGCCCCTACGCGAGCATCGGCCTGGGCTGCGCGCACATCTCGCCGAAGGCCGACAACTACGTCGATCCGCGCGAGAACCTCATGGCACTCGGCGCCGGTGGCGGGCTCGAGATCACGATGAAGAAGCAGATCACCGTACGGCTCGACGTGCGGAACTGGTCGCTGTTCAACCAGAACCACTCCAACAACGGACAGGAGTACACCGGTGGCCTCGCGATCTTTTTTTAGAGCCGTCTTCGTCGCGGCAGGGCTCGCGGTCGCCCTCTCCGCCTGCGGCCGCACCGCGGTGCGCGCGTCGGAGAAAGAATTCCTCGCCGATCAGGTGATGGTGTTCGACAACGACCCGCACGAGGCCGCGTCCGACGACCACATCATGACGAACCGCGAAGGCGCGGCCGGCGGCCACGGCGCCGGCGGCGGAGGATGTGGTTGCAACTGAGCCGAAGAGATAGAAAACCGGTCCGCTGCGAAGCAAGGACCGGTTTCTCCTTGCGGCGAAGGAGTCCCCTTGCGGGGCAACTAGCCAGGTTCATCGCGCTCGCCCTGGTCCTCGCACCAGCGGCCGCGCTCGCCGACGATCGCGCCGAGGTCTCGACCTCGGTGTTCGAGGAGCGCCGCCAGGGTGACAAGGGCGGGCTCACCGTCGTTCACCCGCAGGTCGGCGTCGGTACCGACATCGGCAGCCACGTCTCGCTCGACTTCGGCTACTCGGCCGACGCGGTGACCGGCGCGACCGCGACGACGTATCAGGTCGACGCGGTGACCGCCGCGACGACGTTCTCCGACGTCCGCCACGAGGGCACGTTCGCGCTCGGCTTCATGGGCCGGCGCTCGAAGATCGCGTTCAGCGGCACGCTCGGCACCGAGCGCGATTATCTGTCGCGCCAGATCGGCGGCGTCGCGTCGATCGATCTGGCGGGCCGCAACACCACGGTCGAGCTCGCATACAGCCACAGCTTCGACACCGTCTGCGACAAGGACAACGGCGACGCGATGCCGCTCGAACGCCGCGCGCTGACCGGCGCCGACGAGTGCCGGAAGAAGGCGCTGATCCTGTCGAGCGACATCCCGGGCACCACGGTGTGGAAGGACCTGTCGATCGACACCGCGCAGTTCACGCTGACCCAGAACCTGACGCCGACGACGAACATGCAGATCGCCGCATACGGCCAGGTGCTCGAGGGCTTCCAGTCGAACCCGTATCGCCGCGTCAAGGTCGGGGGCAACTCGCCGCAGGAGCACATCCCCGACACCCGCGCGCGCTGGTCGCTGACCGCGCGCTTCAATCGCTTCCTGCCGAAGCTCCACTCGGCGGTCCACCTCGGCCTGCGGTTCTACGACGACACCTGGCGCGTGATCGGCGGTGATGCCGAGCTCGGTTACTCGCAGTACATCGGCAACTCGCTGCTCGTGAAGTTTCACGCGCGCGTCTACCAGCAGAGCGCCGCGAGCTTCTTCAAGGACGCGTTCTTCTACGAGACCGAGTCGACCGCGGGCGAGTACTACACCGGCGACCGCGAGCTCTCGCCGGTGCGCAGCGCGATGGTCGGCGCGAAGCTCACGCTGATCACGGTCGCGGGCGACAAGCCGGTCTGGGGCCTGTTCGACAAGCTCAACTTCAATCTGAAGGGCGACCTCCTGATCCTCGATCAGCTGCCCGCGGATCCGAGCCTCTCGAACCCGATGGGTATCGACAAGCAATTCCTGTACGGCACGGGACTGCTCGATGCGGTGATCTTCCAGCTCGGGCTGCTCGGTACTTACTGAAGTCCTGGGAAAGTCCGTTCTCCGGAGGATGCGGGGTATACTCGTGCCCGCATGTATCGCTACGGGGACGGCACGCCCTTTCCGCTCGACGAGAACTTCATCGAGACCCTGACCGCCGCGGTCGAGGCGTGCACGAATGCGTTCATGCCGCTGACCGAGCTGGACGAGCGCCGTAACCGCGCGAAGGCCGCCCGGATCGAGGCCGACGGCGAGCTGGGCAAGCTGGCCGATCTCGAGAAGACGATCTCGAATGCGCTCGCCCCTTATATGGTCCCCGAGAAGAAGGCCCAGCAGGCGCAGCAGGTCGCGCAGAAGACGCTCATCGCCGCGAAGCAGACCATCCTCGCGTCGAAGGGCCAGATCGAGAGCCGGGTCTCGGCACTCGAGGCCCAGGCGAGCGCCGCGACCTCGTCCGAGGCCGTGCTCCAGGGCCTGCGCCCGTTCTTCGATCACAACCAGCTGCCGAACGCGAAGTGGATCATGTCGTGGGACGTCCGCGGCAACGAGCCCGCCGCCGACTCCGTGATGACCGCGGGCCGGCTCACGGCCAACTTCCGCCTCCAGGTCGACCAGTTCCGCCAGCCGCTCCGGGTCGACCAGCTCGCCGAGGGCGTGGTCGTCCACATGATGAAGAAGGGCCTGCTCGGCAAGGCCAAGCCCGCGCCCGTCGATCTCGGCAAGTACGTGATGGTGTCGTTCGAACGGACCCAGAACGAGCACGTGATCACGCTGCGCGAGAAGCCGGATCGCCAATCGCAAGGTCTGCGCTTCACGGTCGGCGAGCACACCGCGACATGGCAGTCGCTCACCATGAACGGCGACGCCGAGACCGAGCCGAACCCGCTCGACGGCGAGGACTTCGCGGGCATCCGTCGCCTCGGCGAAGGCGCGCAGAACGCGCTCAAGGACCTCACGAACAACCGCACGCTCACCGACATCACGCTCGGTGGCCAGCCGCTCAACCAGCTCCCCGAGCCCCGCGTCGTCCCGATGGAGGTGCTGCACCAGCTCACCCCGCTCGCGCGCACGATCCGCGAGCGCAGCCGGATGTCGGGCGAGCTCGTCCTGAAGAAGGACGTGGGCGGTGGCCGGCGCGAGGAGCTGTTCGTGCCGCGCGCGCAGCTCTCGCAGCACTTCGCGAAGCTCCCCGACGGCTATCGCAAGCCATTCGAGGAGATGGGGATCAGCGGCGAGGATACCCAGCCGGCGATCCAGCTGCCCGCGAACCTGCGCCCGCCCGCGAAGATGGACAAGAACGATCGCCCCATCCCGCCGCCTCCCCCGCCGCCCAGGGTCGATCCCGACAAGACGCTCGTCGTCGCGCCGGTGATCGTCGACGAGGCGCTCAAAGAAGATAAAGGCTAGATCCGACCGAGCTCGCCGTACTCGCGAGAGGCGGCGTCGAGCAGGTGCTTCGTCGCCAGCGACGCGCCTTCCGCGGCGGCCAGCACCGCGGCACGGACGGCGGCGTTGCGGATGTTGCCGCCGGTGAGCTCGTAGCGATCGGCGACCTCGTCGAAGTCGAGCTCCTCGGCGCGCGGCGCTTGCGCCGGGATCATCTGGCGCCACAGCTCGGCACGCTCGTGCGCGTCGGGAGTCGTGAAGCGCACGCGGAAGTTGAGCCGGCGCTTGAACGCCTCGTCCATCCCGCTCTCGATGTTGGTCGTCAACAGGCAGACACCCTCGAACGCCTCCATCCGCTGGAGCAGGTAGTTGATCTCCATGTTCGCGTAGCGATCGGTCGCCGACTGGACATTGTTCGTGCGCTTGCCGAACAACGAGTCGGCCTCGTCGAACAACAGGACGCCGCCGTTGGTCTCGGCGTGGTCGAACACCTGCTTGAGGTTCTTCTCGGTCTCGCCGATCCACTTCGAGACCACGTTCGATAAGTCGATACGGAAGAGGTCGAGATCGAGCTCGGCCGCGATGATCTCCGCCGACATCGACTTGCCGGTACCCGGGGGGCCGGCGAACAGGACCTTGAGCCCGCCGTGGACGCGCTTGCCGAAGCCCCAGTCCTCGAACACCTCGCGGCGATGCCGCGCGAACTCGATGATCTCGGAGATCAGCGCGGTCGTCGCGGCCGGCGCGACCAGATCCGAGAGCGTGCGCGTGGTCCGGATCCGCTCGGAGAGCAGCGAGCGGGTGTCGAGTTGCTCGCGCGCGGCCTGGGCGAGCGACGTCGCGTCCAGCCCGCGATAGTTTGCCTCCGCCGCCGCACGGAAGATCGCGCCGTGGCCGAGCGGGAACCGGCGGGCGAGCTCGTCCGCCTGATCGTCGACCCCGGCCTCGCGCCACAACCGCGCGCGCGCCGCCGCGTCGGGCCGAGTGCACACGACGACGCGCGTCCGCCACGGTGCCGGCATCAACGGGCGAGCCTCTGCGATCACGAACAGCGGTCCGCTGTAGGTGACGAGCTGCGCGAGGAGACCGACGAAGTCGGGGTGCGGGACATCGCCGAGATCGATCACGGGCGCGACCCCGCGCAACACCGCGGTCCGGATCACCGCCGCGATCTGGAGCGGCGCCCGCGTGTCGAGCCGGACGTACGCGGTGCCGCCGCCGGCGAGCTCCTTCGCCCGCGTCGCGCGCCCCGAGCCGAGGGGCCCCTCGACGATGAACGCGGTGGGCTGCGTCGTCCCCGCGCGGCGTCCCGGCGGCAGCGCGATCCGCGAGCCGTCGACGACCACCCCGAGCGCCTCGGCCTCGCCGTCGCGGCCGAGCATGGCCGGATGCACGCCGAGCGGCTCGTCGAGTGAATCGCCACCGCGGACGAGCCCGAGCGCGCGGAGCCAGCCGCGCGGATCGCCGAGCCCGAGCACGGCGTCGCGCTCCTCGGGCGTCGCGAGCTGCAACAGGCTGGTCAGCCGCGGCCGGACACAATCGACGCGCCCGCCGAGGAGCTGCCACGCCCCGACGAACCGGGTGTCGAGATCCTGCGAGAGCACCGCCGCGACGATCCAGCGCTCCGTCGCGGCCAGCCCGAGGTCGCGCAGCGTCTTCGCATACGCGCCCGGCTCGATCGGCCCGCGCTCGTCGGCGAGCTCGACCATCGCGTGCGCGAGCCCGGCCCAGCCGAGTGGCGGCACCCGCCCCTGCAACGCGCGTACGAACCGCTGGCTGACCTCGCGCAGCGCGCCGCGGACATCGCTCGGCCACGCCGCGGCGATCGGCTCTACTGCAGGAAGATCGGTTCCGGGTTCTCCCACTCGCTCTTACCGAAGCATTGCTGCAGCTGATAGTAGACCGCCGCAGCCTCGTCGCGCCCGGCGTTCGCCACGAACGCGAACGTGAATCCGCTCGCGAACTCGAGCAAGCGCTTGAGCTTGTCGCCGGGAACCGTGGTCACGAACGCGTGGAGGCTGCCGGTGTGCGCCGCCGACAGGCCGCCGTACTTCTTCTGGCCGTAGTATTTGCGCAGGTTCTCGGCCGCCGCCATCTGGTAGCTGTCCGTGAACAGGAACGGATGCTCCTTCGCGACGGCCTGGACCTCGTCGGGCTTCCACTTGTACTGGTCCTTCTCGACCAGCTCGAGCGCCTTCTTCGCATCCTTGTCCGTGAACACCTTCGCGAGCTCGCCCGTGACGTGACCGTAGGCCTGGGTGTCGTCGAGCGTGCCCTTCTCGTCCTTGCGCCGCTTGTCGCCTTCCGGATCGCCGTGGAAGATGTGCGCGATGTACGTGATCGCCGTGCCGATCACGTTGATCGCCTCGCCGATCGGCTGCAGGCCGGGCACGCACATCACCGCGCCGCCGACGATCGAGATCGCATCGCCGACGCCCGCGACGAGGTCCGCGGGGTTCTTCGTCTTCGCGAAGCTCTTGCCGTCCTGGAACAGCTGGACGCCGCCGAGCGCGATCGCCATCAGCGGCAACAGCTTCAGCTCGAGCCCCGCCGCGCTCACACCCTCGGCCGCGGTCGCGAGCTCGGCGCCTTCCTTGCCCGCCTTCGCGACGGCGAGGAACTCGCGGCCCTGACCGAGCACCGCGTTCGCGAGTGCCGAGAGCTCGCCGGTCTTCGCGAACTCACCCGCTTCGGCCGCGCCGCCGATCAGCGCCGCGAGACCCTTGCCCGCGCGAACCGCGACGCGATCCTCTTCACCCGCGAACACCTCGATCACCTTGCCGAGCGCTGCTTGCTTGCCCGGCTTGTCGAGCGTGCTCTTGATCGCGAGGTAGTGCTTGAACTCAGGGAGCGCGCGGTCGATCTGCTCGCTCACCTTCTTGAGGCCCGCGAACTGCTGGTACGCCTCGTATGGCTTGCACAGCCGCTCCTTCGCGGCGCCGAGCACGGCGATGATGCCACTGCCCTTCTCCTTCGCCTCCGCCGCCTCGAAGATCTCGCGCAGCTTCGCGAACTCGAGCGGCTGGTCGAGCTCGATCGCCCGCTCGGCGAGCTCCTGGAGCTCCTTCTTGTTGCCGGCGAGCGCCGCGGGCGGATGATCCGCGATCGCCGCGAGCAGCGGCGAGTTGAACGGCGCAGCCGCGAGCGCGCGATACGTGCTCATCAGATCGCCGCCGGCCTGCTTGCCCTGGACAGGATCCTTGCCGTCGGCGCCGAACGCCTCGAGGTCCGCGCCATCGCGATGCAGCGTCTGGCCGAGCGCTTGCGACGCCGCGTTGACGCGCGCGATCGCGCCCTTGTACTCGGGCTTGGCCTGGTACGCGCGGATGTACTCGACCTTCTTCGCGTCCGTCAGCGTGACCGCGATGTGATCGCCGGCGAGCTGCTTCGCCAGCTCGTTGTCGAGCTCGCGCAGCTTCTTCTCGGCCTCCTCGAGCTCCTTGCGCTTCGCGTTCAGATCTTCCGCCGCGCCGTGCTCGGCCTGATCGGTGAGCGCCGGCTCGCGCGGTCCCGCCATCCCCGATTGCTTCTCGCGATCGCTCTGGACGTGCGCGTCCCAGCCCTGGCCGTTGAACGCGACGACGGTCGCCGCCGGCACGAGGCCATCCTGCACGGCCTTGCCGATCACGATGCCGACCATCCCCATCCACTCGGGGTTGATCCGCTTCACCTCGTTGCCGAACTTCTCGAGCCGGCCTTTGTTCTGGAGCTCGGAGACCATCGCCTCGGCGCCGGCGCCGAGCCGGAATTCGCGCATCTGCTCGACGAGCATCATCGTGTTCGTCTCGCCTGCCGCCTTGCGGCCGGCCGCGATCTCGTCGTGCGCCTTCTTCGCGTCCTTGAACACGTCCGAGTGGCCCTTCGCCGCGGCCTGGACCGCGTCGAGCTGGCCGCCGACGAGGTTCACCATCTCGGACAGGTAGAACGGCTCGCTCCGGTGCTCGACCATCTTCTGCGCGAGCTGCGCCGGGTCGTGCTGGTGGGCGTTCCAATCGGTGTGGGCGGTCTGGAACGAGCTCCGGCTCATATCCGGATCTTACGTTCGAACCGGCCCCGAAATGCCGCCTAGCGTTGCGCTAATTCCACAATACCATCGACCACTTGCTCGAGGATCACCCGCTCGGCCAGCTCCCGGCCGAGGGCCTTCAGCTGAGGCCCGGTGAACTCGTGGGTCCGGCTATCGAGGGTGATGTCGCCCTTCAGCGCCCGATCCGCGTTCGCGAGCCGCTGGGTCGCGTTCGCGAGCGCGCGCGGCGAGTAGAACCGCGCCTGGTTCGCGAGCTTGTCGACCACGAACGGCGGCACGCCGATCCGGCTGCCCCAAGCGCCGCGCGGGATGTTGTCCGCCTTCATCACGTGTACCAGCGACAGCTGGCGGATGTGGCGCGCGAGCATCACGACGACGCCGACCGCACTCTCGCGCTGATCGCACAGCGACGCGACCGCAGCGAGCGCGCGCGGCCGATCCGCGGCGCCGATCGCGTCGGTCAGCTCGAACACCGAGCGCTCGCGGGTATCCGCGATCAGCTCGTCGACATCGTCCGAGGTCACTTGCCGGTTGCCGGCGTAGAGGCCGAGCTGCTCGACCGACAGCGCGAGCCGCGACAGATCGCTGCCGACCGTGTCGACGAGGCGCGTGATGGCGGCGCCATCGATGTCGACCTTGCGCTCCTTCGCCTCGTTGCGGACCCACGGCACGAGCTGGCGCGGCGCCTCGAGCACGTGGAGCCAGCCCTTCTTGCTCGCGGTCGCGAACGTCTTGAGGCGCTTGTCGAGCTTCGTCGTCATCGCGACGATCACCGTCGACGGATTCGGCTTCGCGAAGTACGCGAGCAGCGGCTCGGCGTCGTCGGCGGGCATCAGGCCGAGGTCGCGGACGACGACCATCCGGTACTTCGCCATCATCGGCAGGGTCTGCGCGAGCGCCGCGATCTTCGCGCCGCTCGGCTTGCCTTCAACGACGTCGTAGTTGAACCCGCGGGTCGCCGGCTCGATCGCGGCATCGCGGATCGCGCCGAGCGCGCGCTCGATCAGGATCGGGTGCTCCGAGTGCAGCACGTACACCGGGTCCAGACCGTTCTCGACGAGCTCGTGCACCGGCGGGCAAGCTAGCACGTGGGGCTGATGTTAGTGTCGCCGCGATGTCGACGCTGCTCGTCACGGCCGATCGGGCGATCACCGGGACGGGCGCGCGCGGCGCGACGAGTGTCCTCGCCGTCGACGGGTTGATCGTCGCGGTCGGCGATCCGGCCGACGTCGCCGCGCACCCGGCGGCCGCGGGAGCACGCACGCTCGCCTGGAGCCATCGCGCGATCGTCCCCGGGACCGTCAACACGCACAACCACAGCTTCCAGTCGCTGCTGCGAGGCATCGGCGACGACCTGCCCTTTCTCCAGTGGCGCGATCAGGCGCTCTATCGCTACTCGCCGAAATTGCGCGCGGAGGACATGGCGACCGCGGCGCTGTTCGCGTTCGGCGAGATGCTGCTCCACGGCGTCACGACGGTCTGCGACTTCTACTACGTCAACAACCAGGGCAACGATCACGCGTCGGCGACGATCGAGGCCGCGCGCCGGCTCGGGATCCGGATCGTGCTCGCGCGCTGCTTCTACGACTGGGACGGCGCGCCACTCGCCTATCGCGAGACGATTCCCCAGGCGGTCGCGAACTATCAGGCGCTGCACGCGCGCTATCGCGATCCGGATCGCCATCTCGTCTCGATCCAGCCCGCGCCGCACAGCCAGCACGGCGCGAGCCCTGCGATGATCGAGGCCGGCGCGGGATGCGCGACCGACGCCGGCGAGCCGTGGCACATCCATCTCGCCGAGGAGCAGTACCAGGTCGACCAGTCGCTCGCGCGGTTCGGCAATCGCCCGCTGCACGCAGTCGCCGAGCTCCAGGTCGACTTCGCGAGCATGATCGCGGTCCACGGCTGCTGGTTCGACGCGACCGAGCGCGCGCTCCTCGCCGATCGCGGCGGCTCGCTCGCGTACTGCCCGGGCTCGAACATGTTCCTGGGGGACGGCGTCACCGACCTCGTCGATCTCGTCGCGCGCGGCGTCCGCGTCGGCCTCGGGACGGACGGCGGTTGCTCGAACAACCGGGTCAGCGTGTTCGACGAGATGCGCACCGCCGCGCTGCTCCAGAAGGTCCACCGGACCGACGGCCAGGCGATCACCGCGGAGGCCTGCTTCGCGCTCGGCACCCACACCGCCGGCGAGGTCCTTCGCCTCCCGGTCGGCAAGATCGCCCCCGGTTACCGGTGCGATCTGGTCGCCCTCGATCTCGACGATCCGTCGCTGTGGCCCGTCCAGGCCCTCGAAAAGAATGTGGTCTATGCGCTCTCGTCTCGCGCGATCACGGACGTCGTGGTAGATGGACAAGACGTCGTCTCGGCACGCCGTCTCTGTAATGTCCACCTCGACGAGATCCAAGCCCGCGTCGCCGAGCTCACCCGCGGCTGGGGGCGAGACGGATAGTCCGGCCCGCGAGATCCGCGACGTCGAGGTCGAGCTCGAGTCCCCGCGCCAGCGCCTGATGAGCTGGACGGTGTTCGGCGTCATCTTCGGCGCGCTGCTCGTGTGGAAGCTCGGCACCGTCGGCGTGTGGGTCGGCTGGGTGCTGATCGCGCTCGGCTTGTGGCGCGGCTTCCAGCTCGTGCAGACCTTCATCTATCCGCCGGGCGCGATCCGCGTGACCGCGACCCGGGTCATCCTGCCTCGCCGCGCGCATCGCCCGCGCCCGCTCGAGGTCGTGCCGACGGACGTGACCGCAGCCTACCTGCTGCGCCGCTCGGTGCCGATGTATCACGCCGCACCCGTGCTCGTGATCGAGCTCGGCTCGCGCGCCCTCCTCTACCCGCGCGACTGGTTCTCCGAAGAGAAGGATCAGCGCCTGGTGGTCGAGGCACTGCACCGTCACATCGCGCCCACCAGCTAGCGCGCGAGCTGCATCACGACCTCGACATGCGAGGTCTGCGGCATGAGATCGAGCGGCCACGCGCGCTCGGCGCGATAGCCGGCCTCGACGAGGCGACCCGCATCCCGCGCGAGGGTCGCCGGATCGCACGAGATATAGACGATCCGTTTCGGCGCGAGCTTGGTGATGCCGTCGAGCGCCTCGGCGGCGCCGGCGCGCGGCGGATCGAGCACGATCGCGTCGAACGTGTCCTTGCCGCGCCCGATGATCTGCGCGAGCACGCGGTCGGCGTGACCGGTGTGAAACCGCGGCGGCATCTTCGGTGGCGCGACGACATCGCTCGGCGTCACGGTCCAGCCGTCCTCGGTGAAGCCGCGCGTGAAGTTGCCGGCGCCGGCGTAGAGCTCGAGGAGGTTGCCCGGTCCCGGGCCGAGCGCCGCGCGCGCGAAGCCGATCAGCGCGGCGTTGCCGTCGGCGCTCGCCTGCGCGAAGTTCCACGGCGTGCCGACGACGCCGGCCTCGATCTCGATCGCGGTGGTCCCGGTCGCGACCTCGCCGGCGAGCACGCCGACGATGCCGGCCTTGCCAACGAGGGTCGGCGCCGCGCGCCACGGCCGCTCGAACCCGATGACGATGTCGCCCTGATGGCCGCGGACCAGTGCGAGCTCGCCGTCGGGCAGCGGCGCGTGACGCCCGGCCTCGACGATGGCGGCGTACGCGGCGTCGAGCGCGGGCTCGAGCTGCGGACAGCTCGCGAGCGAGAGGATCCGGTTGCTCTTGCGGTGATAGAGCCCGACCCGCCCGGCCTCGACATGAAACCGCGCGCGCCTGCGCCAGCCGAGCGGCGGCGCGGGTGCGGCGATCGGCTCGATCGGTACGGCGAGTCGTTTGAACGCCTGCACGACGATCGCGTGCTTGGCAGCGAGCTGGGCATCGCGCGCGACGTGCTGCCACTGACAGCCACCGCAACCGGCGGTGAAATACGCGCAGGCCGGCTCGACGCGATCCGGAGATGCCGCGAGCACCTCGACGAGCTCGCCACGCGCGAACGACTTCTTCTGCTCGGAGAGCTCGACCCGGACGCGATCGCCCGGTGCGGTACGCGGCACGAACGTCACGCGGCCGGCGTCGTCGCGACCGACGCCGTCGCCACCGGCGGCCAAGCTCGCGATCGTCAATTCCGTCATCTGTACTCGCTTCCCAACGTTGCGGGTTCGATCAACGTGCCGCGTGGCGCGTCGAGCATGCGGTCGGCGCGACCATCGCGCACCGCGATCTCGATCGTCTTCGCCGAGCCCACGTACGCGAGCAACTCGTTCGGCAGGACGCTCTCGTAGGTCTGGACGATCGCGAGCCGGCGCCCCGCGAGCGTGACCGCCTCCCCCGCCTCGTCCGGCGGGAGATCGGTGATCAAGTTGCCGTAGTGATCGATGTGGACGACCCGACCAACGCCCTCGGGCCGTGGCCCCCACGGGAGCTTGCCGGAGAGCTCCACGCGCGCGCCGATCGCGGTCGGATCGATCTTCAGCGCGAGCGCCGCCGCCGCCGTCGCGAACACGTCGCGGCCATGGAACGTCGAGGACACGTCGGGTGCCGTCAGCCGGGTGTTCTCGATCGCCCGCGCCCAGTACGGCTCGAGGTACGCGAACACCCCGTTATCCGGGCCGACGTAGTACTGGCCCTGCGCGTCGAGCACGACGCCGTTGCGACTCCCGCCGACGCCCGGATCGACGACGACGATGTGAATCGTATCGGCCGGAAACTCGTGGCACGCGGTCTTCACGACCCAGGCGGCGTGGGCGATGTCGCCGCGCGGGATGTCGTGGGAAATATCGACGATCGTCGGCTCGCGGCCCAGGCGGACCAGCACGCCCTTCATGGCCCCGACGTAACCGTCGCGCGAGCCGAAATCCGTCGTCAGCGTGATGATCGCCATCCCGATCGGCAGTAAGACACAGGCGATGAACAAGGTCTACCCGGACGCCACGGCGGCGCTCCACGACGTGTTCGACGGGGCGACGATCCTGGCCGGCGGCTTCGGGCTGTCGGGGAACCCGGAGAACTGCATCCGCGAGCTCGCGCGCCGCCAGACGAAGAACCTGACGATCGTGTCGAACAACTGCGGCACGACCGACAAGGGCCTCGGCGTCCTGCTCGCGCAGGGCCAGGTCAAAAAGATGGTGTCGAGCTACGTCGGCGAGAACAAGGTGTTCGAGCAGCAGTTCCTGTCGGGGCAGCTCGAGGTCGAGCTCTGCCCGCAAGGCACGCTCGCCGAGCGGCTGCGCGCGGGCGGCGCGGGGATCGAGGCGTTCTACACGCCGACCGGGTTCGGGACGAAGGTCGCCGAGGGCAAGGACACCCGCGAGATCAACGGCAAGCACTGCGTGCTCGAGCACGCGATCCGCGGCGACTTCGCGATCGTGAAGGCGTGGAAGGGCGATCGCTGGGGCAACCTCGTGTTCAACAAGACCTCGCGCAACTTCAACCCGCTCGTCGCGACGGCTGGCGTGGTGACGATCGTCGAGGTCGAGGAGCTCGTCGAGGTCGGCGAGCTCGACCCCGATCACGTCCATCTCCCGTCGATCTACGTCCAGCGGATCTTCCAGGGCACGAGCTACGAGAAGCCGATCGAGCAACGCACGACGAGGAAGCGCTAATGCAGAAGCTAGATCGAGACACGATGGCCAAGCGCGTCGCCGGCGAGCTCGCCGACGGCTTCTACGTCAACCTCGGCATCGGCATGCCGACGCTCGTCGCGAACTTCATCCCGGCGGGGATGGACATCGTGCTGCAGAGCGAGAACGGCCTGCTCGGTATCGGCCCGTTCCCCTACGAGGGCGACGAGGATCCGGACCTCATCAACGCCGGCAAGCAGACCGTCACGACGATCAAGGGCTCGGCGTTCTTCGACTCGGCGACGTCGTTCGCGATGATCCGCGGCGGTCACGTCGACGTCAGCGTGCTCGGCGCGATGGAGGTGTCGCAGAACGGCGACCTCGCGAACTGGACGATCCCCGGCAAGATGATCAAGGGCATGGGCGGCGCGATGGATCTCGTCGCCGGCAGCCGCCGCGTGATCGTGATGATGGACCACTGCGCGAAGGACGGCTCGCCGAAGATCCTCCGCGAGTGCTCGCTGCCGCTCACCGGCCTGCGCTGCGTCCACACGATCGTGACCGACCTCGCGGTGATCGACGTCGCGAAGGACGGCCTCGTGCTGCGCGAGCGTGCACCCGGCGTGTCGAGCGAGGAGATCGCGAAGGTCACCGGCGCGACGCTGCGCTGGGCGGCCGAGGTCCCCGAGATCCGGGTCTAGCTGCTACAGACCGGGCAGGCCTTGCCGCCGCAGCTCGTGTCGAACGGGTTGACCTGCCCCTGCGGCTGGCACTTCGGTTTCGGCGGTGGCGCTGGCGGAGCGGTGTGAACCGCCGGCGGCGGGCTGTGGACGACGGGGCGCGGTGGCGGGGTCCGAATCGGGTTGTGGACGATCGGCGGCTTGTCGGGTTTGTCCGCCTTCACGTCGTCGCTGCCGGAGCCGGCGTCGATCTTATCGGGGGTCTTGACGAGCTCGATCTTGTCGTTCGTGTACTCGTCCGACAGATCGATCTTCGACTGGAAGTCGTCATAGCCGGCCAGGTGGACGACGAGCGTCGTCACCGACGCGCCACGGGCGAGCACGCCGTCGAACGGCGTCACGCCGACCTTGGTCCCGGCGATCAGGACGTCGGCGCCCCTGGGCTGCGAGCCGACGTGGATCTTGATGTTGGCGTCGACCGGCGCGGGTGGCGGCGTCGGCGGCGGCGGGGGCGGCGCGACGAGCACGGCGCTGCCCGGATCCGAGCCGACGGTGATGCCGTCGGTGTCCTTCAGCTTCGTCCCGCCGCTCGCGATCAACGCGATGATCACGACGAGGCCGATCACGAGCGCGCCGATCGCGAGATAGAGCATCCGGCGGTTCGGGCGGATCTGGACGTCGCCGGTCTCGCCCGTCGGCTCGTAGCGCGGATAGCCGAGGTCACCCTGCGGCCCACCGGGCTGGGTCATGCCGACGCCGCTCGCGTAACCATGGCGCGTGCTCGGGATGGCGGGCAGCGCGGCGTGCGACGGATGCGAGCCGGAGCCCGGGGTCGACGGGAACGCGCCGGCCGGCGGGACGATCGTCGGCAGCTGCGGTCCGGTCTGGGTGACAAGCGGCAGCGGCTGCGAGCCGTGCACCACCGTCGGGAGCTCGCCGATCTGCGCTTGCGACATGCGCAGGAGGTGAGCCGACGGCCGCAGCACCTCGGTCGCGAGCTCGTCGTGCGCCTCGCCGTGGAGTTGCTGGAGGTGGTGCGCGTGCGAGACGTTGACGACGGTCGCGAGGTCGGCGGCGCCGGAGTCGGGGAACCGCGCGTCGCTATCCGGAATCGCCGTCCCCGGCGGCTCGGTCTCGGTGGCAGCGCGCTCGGCACGGTCGGCAACACCGCGCTGCCATTCGGCAGCGCTGCCTTGCCGGGGCAAGCCCGGCTCGTCGAGCATCGGCGCCGCACTGACCTCGCTGCGGCCGTCCGTCGACGAGATCGTGTTCTCTTTCACGACCGGCGGCGGGTTGTGCGGCGCGCCGAGCCAGGGCTCCTGGATCTCGCCGAACATGTCGCGCATGAACCGGCCGAGGCCCATCGTCGACAGCGAGAACCGGTTCGCGATCGAGAACGCCTCGAGCGCCTCGAGGAGCAGGCCCGCGCTCTGGTAGCGCTGGATCGCGTCGACGGCGAGCGCCTTCATCACGATCGCCTCGAGCGCCGGCGGATAGCCCTGGACCAGCCGGCTCGGCCGGACGACATCGCCGGTGACGATCCGGTGCATCGTGTCGAAGTCGCTGTCGGCGCGGAAGCACCGATGCTGCGTCGAGATCTCGTAGAGGATGATGCCGAGCGAGAACACGTCGCTGCGGCGATCGACGTCGCGGCCGCGGCACTGCTCCGGCGCCATGTACGCGAACTTGCCCTTGATGATGCCGGACTGGGTCTCGACCGAGCGCGACGTTGCCTTCGCGATGCCGAAGTCGAGCAGCTTCACCGAGCCGTCGTAGCCGATCATGATGTTCGACGGCGACACGTCGCGGTGAACGATGCCGAGCGGCGTGCCATCGGCGGCGCGGCGTTCGTGGGCGTGGTTGAGCCCGGCGGCGGCGCCCGCGACGACGGTCAGGGCGAGCTCGAGCGGGATCCGCGTGCCCTGGCTGCCGGCCTTCGCCAGCAGCGCGCGCAGGTCCTGGCCGTGGACGTACTCCATCGCCAGGTAGTGGATGCCGAGGTCCTCGCCGACCTCGAACACCTGCGCGACGTTCTGGTGGT
>Ga0307509_10006173_pt1 | contig 16240 bp, 12 predicted proteins | sample 10_EM_MG_FD_202245 | JGI IMG/M metagenome (GOLD analysis project Ga0307509, IMG submission 202245) | Populus trichocarpa ectomycorrhiza microbial communities from riparian zone in the Pacific Northwest, United States - 10_EM | ecosystem: Host-associated > Plants > Roots > Unclassified | place... | reverse complement strand
CTTAAACTATGATTTTTGTAGGTTGGTTTCAATTTTCATTACTACTATTGTAAGTAAGATGCTATTTGAACAAGTCTGGAAAAAAGTAAGTATACAAGAAGCATTATTTTTTATTATTAAATATAAACTTCAGATTCTGATTCTCCATATTTAAAAGTACTTTCTAAGAAATTTACAATATTCTATCACTTCATTTTGGGTGGAGAATAAAGTGTACATTTGGTGTTCCAGTCGTTGCCATATTCAGCGGCATCTAGGTGATGAGCCATTGCACCGTAAATCACGTTACACGACTGAAACGTGCAGGGTGGTTCTTTAAAATAGAATATCACTTGTATGACCTGGAGGATACTACGATTTCACAATAACCCCAATGTGGAAGAATTCAGAAATGGCAGGCTGGGTGGACATCGTTTATTTCCTTAGTTCTTTATTTATAGAAGTTTATTAAAATTATAATCTTAATCCTGTTATGCAGTATCACTCCTTAGCATGTCACAATTAATTTATTCTGATATTTTAACTTATCTCCTGTTTGGCCAATATCATTAAAGATTTATTGTAGTAAAAGTTGAAAATGGTATCCCATTAAAGATATTGATTGCTGAGACAATATATAGATGTTTGACTAAAAATAAAGTAATGGTTGCCCTGAAAGATAGATTTAGGCAAAAAAAGAATAAATAAGAAAAGGAAAAAATAAAATACATATTATTGAAGAGAAAGGAGTCAGATCAGAATCAAGATTAAAAATGATAATGCAGAGTTATGTACTGTTAATTTAGAAGATAAGAGATTTTAATAAAGATTTTGTACTATATTTCATAGAATTGCAAAGTATATGAAATAAACAGAAGATATTTGTACTTTGAAGTTCATTCTCATAAGCTTATTGAAAATCTTAGTAGAAATAACTTGGCTTTGACCAGGCTATATGAACATTATCATTTCTAGTAGCACTACCTCATGACAACTATTAACAATATATCTTGTCAAGAGCTTAACAGTTAAAGATAACTGATATTCAAATTTGTAACACATATAGATATTCTAGTAAGTGAATACATGAGTGGAGTGCTGGATTTCTTATGTTTATTTTGATTAATTTAATTTGATTTCAGCTCTGGTAATATATTGAGGCCTGGTAGCTTGTGTTATATTTAGTTTTGCATGTTACTTGTTTGATTTAAGAACACAAGTGAAGACCAAGTCATGTAAGCTGATGATAGAATTGAGGTAGTATTAGCACTCTAGGGTTGCATGTGAGATTACAGAACATGCAGGGCAAGGTGCACTATTGTGTAATGATTGTAGTTGCAGGTTATCGGATTACAATTGGTTTGCAGGAATTGTGGTATTTCAATTCATTTTCATGCTAGTAGGAGAACTGCAGACTTTGGCAGACTCTGCAGCCATGTAGATAGTTAGTTGAATAGCAATCAATTGGTCCCTCTATGCCCTTTAACTATTATCTCTCTCTTACCGGGTTTGTTGAACACTCCCTTAGACCTTGGATTTGCCTGTCAACCACTGGTCCTCTTGTATCTTTTGGTTCAACTGTAGTAAACCTATTAGATCATGGAATTTATTTTAATCACTTTGTAAAATGAGATGAAACCATTTTTTATTTCAAGTTTACAAGATAGAAACATGAATTAGATATTATCATATGAGACTGAAGGGCAAAATAAGGGATAGTACACGTTCTGGCTTCACGGAACTACCCGGACTTGTGACCAAAAATACCTGGACAACCTACTTTCAACCAATTCAACAAATCCAAACAACTTGACAATTGTGATTCAAGAAGAGAGAGAAGATAGATCAAATAAAGTTGCAACTTGGGAAGTAGAAAGTTATTATCAATTGTTATATATAGCCTTGTGGTAAAATGAGAGAAGGTTGGACCAGGAGGGCTACCTTGTATCATAACTTATTTTGCACTGGAGTAGCTAGCCAATGATAAAATTTATCAAATAAATATTTATAAACAACATCAACATAGACGAGGATATTTTTATACAAGCCAAACATGCTCTTATAAAAGCTTTAAGCTCTATTTGACAAACTAATACTATTTAAAAAGATGTTATTGTTATTGAAAATGAGTTTAATGTGGTTTTAACAAAATACAACCTTTTTTAAAAAAACATTGTCATTGCCAATCCTGTAGGCATATTTCAGGTGTTCCATAATAGATATAGGCAGAAAAGATACTACAAGGCAGAGTTAATAAAGCTCTTGTTTTCACTAGCCTAAACTCGCCACTAACAGGAAAAATCTGTGATACTTTTGGTCATAGCGTCAAGTGCAATATCCACCGGAAGGGGTTACCCTCCCTCCCTAATACCCAGAAACAAATATGAAAAAAGTAGCACAATCCTTGCCAATTAATGTTTTCTTATCAAAGTATATTTTTACTGAATATTTTCTACAAAATAGATTATAATTAGCACAAAAAATAGAAAGAAATATCAATTCATACTTAGATTGTATAGTAAATGCAATATTCAGTTTAGAATTATAAAGTATCAATTTACACATTAGAATTTGATTTCATATTTCTTTCTGAGTTTAATATGGAGAGAGTAACCCTTTAAGTAAGGTATTACACATGGTATTACAACCAAAATTGTGACATTTTTTTGAGGAAACTGTGTATAGAGTTAAGTCTTCTGAAACGATAACCTAAATATTAATTCTCTTTTTTGCTAATCTGACAGGACTTTCAAAATTCCCAATTAATACTAACATATGCTTGAAGGAGATATCTAAAAATCTTCATAAGGATTATATTTTAAAATAATACCTGATTAATTACTCTTATAATAGTACTCTAAATATCTTTAGTTATTTACATATTTATTCTTAATTATTGTTTCCCTTATAGCAAGTTCCTTTTGTGATGCAATTTTATTTTCTCTCTCTATTACCATAACTATATAACGACTTAACAAATGAAGACTATAAGAAATAAAGGTCGGGATCGCTCCTGCAATCAATTCTCATATTTTATGCCTTTCATATCACTCATCCCTCCAATACTCTATCTTAATTTACTTTCCATCTACTGACTATACCCTTCCTCTTTCTCTATCTCCAGCTCTGCTATACTTCTTCCTTGCCTGTTCTGCCATTCTGTCTTTCCATCTTTCAGTATGTAGACTCTGTTGGAAACCATGCTGCTCGCCATAATCTCTGGATACTTTTTTTGTCTTTAGATAGCTTCCGGGAATGTTCGTTGCCTTCGGGCATGAGGGAGGAGGCTTCCGACTCGGGCATGAGGAGGTTTCGTGTTCGGGCGTGTGTTTGTACGGTCGAGGAAAGCATTTCCTAAGTAGGAATGTTGAGATCAAATAGGAGGCGGAAAGGCTGTAAGAAAGGCCGGAAAAGAAGGGAGGTGGGTGTGAGAAGGTTTGACACCCGGAAAATGGGTATAAGGATGTATGGCCAACGGTGTTTGTTCCTGCATTGTGTTAGCATGCGATTTCGCACAAGTTGAGAAAAGTTGGGAAAGGAGGAAACAGGGGCACCTCCTTTCCTATCAGGAAAGGATGATATATACTTATCCTTTTGTCCTTAGTTAGATGGTTGTTGTTGAGTGTCGTGGATGCGAGAGGCTGTTGTTGTTGCTAGTGAAGAGATTTTTCCCCCTTTCCTGTGTGCGATCATTTAGGCGTGAGTTCCTTGGCGTGTACCATTTCGTTCCATCGTCGCCATACTGTCGTCGCCGTCGATCCTAGTTTAATAGACTCTTGCCTTAGTATATGCCCTCTCCTCTGCTTGGGCACGTACTCTGGAGACTTCTGCTGCTCGCCCTTTACTTAAATCATTCTCAACCGTGCCACTAATTTTATCAATCAAGGCTTAGAGTGTTATCATACATTTAGAACTCCAATAATTGGCATGGTGTGATGTGTGTGTGATACGTGTGTGAGGTGAGATGTTCGTTAATGACTAGTCATACAAGAGCGAAGACTCCTTAACGGAAATCCCATGCCAAGCCCAGTCCCGCACAACCAATGATAGACCTAACCCATAGACATGACCTAAGTGGGTAGCCGTACCTCAACATATTGTAGAGCTAATAGAGCTAACACTCCCCCTACGGGTACCACACATACTTTTGTATATAGCAACAAACGAAAACTAACAATGATATCTATACTCCAATGGAGTGGTACAAAATAGTAGAAGCAAAGGAAATTATTAGAGTAGTCCACACATACGGACAGACTCCCAATGCTTGCTAACTAATAAAGGTTTGGTTAAACCATCTGCAATCATCTTATCTGTCCGGCAGTAATCCATTACCACATCCTTTCCGTCCTCTATAAACTCCCTAATGTGATGAATTTGAACGCCGGTATGCTTGCTATGCGGCTTGTAGGTAGTATCTTTGAACGTAGACAAGGACGCTTGATTGTCATTGGATAGCATACTGACTTATAGTGATGGGCGCGTGATTTCTTGAACCAGTTGACGAAACCAGAGAGTTCCTGAATAGCAGACACACTCGCTATGAACTCAGCATTGGCTGTACTTGACGCAGTAATCGATTGGAATTTTGAATGCCATTGAACTATTCCAGAACCGTGTAAAAGGACGTAGCTGGTAGTGGACTTCAATGAGGTCGCTTCTCCAGCGAAGTCTGAATCGACATATCCGGACAACCTGAAACCTTCCTTCCACTGCCGCGACACCTCCAATTCTCCTCCCAGACTTAGCTTGAGATGTTTGGTCCCCTTGTGATAGCCTAGAACCCTCTTCGCACACGTCCAGTAAATTAGAGATGGGTCGGTGTTAAACCTTCCCAGGTACGAGAACGCAAATGAAATATCCGGGTCAGTGCCTATAGCAATCCAGGAAAGACTTCCGATTAGTTTTAGGTAAAGATCCCGATCACAAGATGGATCCTCCCCCATGCGCGGCCCCGGTTTATCCTTGTAGATCGGTGTTGGGACTGGTTTGCATTCTGTCATGGCAAACATTTCCAATACTCGATCAATATAGCCTCGTTGCGAGAGTTAGATCTGCCACTGCTGCTCCTGCCTTGTTATTACCATTCGCAGAAAGTGACTTTCTGGTCCAAGATCCAGCATCTCGAACTTGGCCTTCAGCAGCTGGCGAATGTGTTGGATGTTCTTCGATGTACCGGTAATAAGAATATCATCAACGTATAAAGCCAAGACGCTTCAGTGTTCATCGGTATAGATGCAGGAATCGAATTGTCCACAGCGGAATCCCATTTCGCTTATAAGAAAGGCATCGACCATCGTGTACGAACATCTGGGCAATTGCTTTAATCAATACTCACTTCTATTGAGTGAAGCTACTCGTGTGCTACCCAGAATACATTCCGGCAGCGAGACATTAACTTCCTCCTCAAGCTTACTTCCCAAGAAAGCTGTGACGACATCTATTTGATAAATTTCGAACCCACGCGCGGCAGCAATGGAAGGTACTACCCGCACACTCGATAGACTCGCGACAGGCGTGAATGTATGGGTGATTTCCCCTTCTTCGATTTGTCGGGAACCTTGAGCGACCACTTGAGCTTTGTAACGTACAGTTTCGCTGGTTGGACCCATCTGGCGCTGCAGGATCAACCTGGTAGGTATTGCATTCTTTCCAGTGGGAACAGGGTTGACAAACCGTAAAACCTTGTTCTTTGTGAGTGACGCACACTCCAAATGGACAGCCTTCTGCCATTCCTCCTCCTCTTGAGTTTCCACAGCCTTCCGGTAGTTGCGTGGTCCGTCTTCAACCATGTATGCCGTAGTGAGGATTGCATAGTTGGCAAAAGAAATACTTGCTGATCGGTGGAGTTTGCTGCGCAGCTGACTGGTAGCATCGGGCAAAGCTCCTGGTGTACGGTTCCAGAAACTGCTTTTCCCATCTGAGCGTAACCCCTTGACCATCCAGTGTTCTTTCGCTCATTGTAGCAGTTTTCCGAAGTGTCCTGGCATTGCTGGTGGTCCCAGGACATCGAATCTAGGCTGCGATTCCATATAGACATTATCGCCTTCATCGAATCCGGCCAAATCCACCACTTGTTCCTCCTACTGTTCCTCAACTCCAACAGCCTTTTTCTTCTCCTTCTCCTTAACCCTCGAAACTCTAGGTGATTGCGCATTAGCCTCTTGCTCATCAAACCTATCTCCCCAAGCAACCTTCTCCTCCCAGGGATGGACTTTCGGAGAGTAGTTACGTTGCGGGTCTCCGCTGTTCTCTATGTCCGTAGGACAGCCAGATTTCGATTCCTCAAAGACAACGTCGTGTGCGGTGAAGACAGCCTTCTTCTCAGGGTCGTATAGGCGGTATTGTGTTGCTGTCATTCTGTACCCAATGAAGATACATTTGTCTGCGGCTTTGTCGAGTTTCTTCTGCTTCTCCCGTCGGACTTGTGCGTTTGCGACGAATCCACAAACCAGCAGGTTTCCATAGCCTGCCGGTTTCCCAAACCACCCCTCGTAGGGAGTCAAACCTGACTTTAGTGATTTCATCGGCAGCCGCTTTCTGATGTAGATAGCAGTCATCGTGCCCTCCCCCCAGAATTCTTTGGGTACACTGACGGCGTGAATGAGTGCTCGAGTACTATCTATTATCATTCGATTCGCCAGTTCACTGACGGCATTGGAATAAGCTGTATAGGGCGTAGTTCTCTGTGCTTCGATTCCTTGTTCATGCAAGAAGTAACAGAACTCGTTCAGGGTTTATTCGCGACCCCCATCCGTTAGAAGTTTCTGAATAGGTTGTCCGTCCAGCTTCTCAACCAATGCTTTTTATTCCATAAAGCATTTGAGATCGTCCGGTTTCTTCTTTAACGCATAAAGAACTTTATATCTTGTAAAGTCGTCCGTAAAGATTAACAAATATGGTGATCCGCCTAATGAGACCGGATCAATAGGTCCCACGATGTCGCTCTATAATAGTTCTACAATCCGGCTAGCGCGCGTGCATTCCGGGAGTGAAGGGAAAGGGTTGCGACTCATTTTCCCATTGACATATCCGGTATATACACGCATTGAGGCACCTCAGGAAGTGTGGGTATTGCATTTTCGGCCCTGGATAACTTTCGAACCACATCCACACCCAGGGGCACAAGGTGAAAATGGCACATTGCTGATTCTCGAACGGCATCCTTATCTGTAGTGACGGCCATCGCCCCTTGTTCCGACTTCCCCTCATAAGAATCTTCGCTTTCATGCATAGTTCTCAAAATTTAGAGACCATCAATCTCCATTGCGTTGATCCAAGAGCTCTTCTTCCCTTCTCTTCTCAGTGATGGACCTCCATTGCGGTGGAAGTCGACCAACAGGTTCAACTTTCTAAGCTGCGAGATGGAGAGCAAACAATTCAGACCGCAGTCCGGAACATGGGGAACGTTGTGAAGCATGAGTGTCTTCCCGCATCTCTCGCCAGCGTCCCATCCGTTAAGGGTAACATCGCCTCGTCCAAGAGCGTCGATCTTAAAGTTGTTGGTGACTGATACTGTGGTTTCCTTGGGGAATCGGCGTATAGGTAATGAAGCATTATTGTGAGCCAGTAACGTGGTTACTGTATCCGCTGTCCAGTAGCCAATGGCCTTTGTCTGATGGCAAGGGAGCAGTACAGAAAGCTTTAAACAGAGATGTGTTTGACGCATCACCCGGTGGCGCCTGAGCAGCCGTCCAAGTTTTGTCCGCCACAACACCCCTTCTCTGATCGTATTTGAATTTTCCATATTCGCTCTTCCAGTAGCCCTTCTTTTGGCAATAATAGCAGGTAACCGACACTCCAGCACCTTGCGCATCGCCGCCACAATCACCCTTCGATCTTCGTCCGTCTAACCTCCGCCTACCCCCTTAGTAACCTTTGTCCCTGCCTTGAACAGCAAGTACGGTCTCGCCATTGCTGTCAGCCAGCCTATCTCAATTGAGACTTGATTCTCTGGCCTTAATAGCTGCGATGAGGGCGTCCGGTTTATCGTGTTGAATTATCGTCGCTTGTAGGTCTCGCCATTCTCGCCAGGACTGAGGCAGTATGTTCAGCAGGTAGAATGTCTTTTCTCAAGCCTTGATCTCCTTGTCGGCTTCTCGTAGGGCTTCGATGATGGGCTCCAACTCATAAATGTACTTTGCTGCAGTTGCGTGAGTGTCGTAGGCGCAATCAAACAATTATCTCCCAAATTAGTACAGCTCTAGACCCAAAGCCTTCTTGTTTCTTGCATTGAGCTGGTCCCAAAGCAGAGCATGGTCCTCGTCATAGCTGTCAGTGTTATACTAAGCGCAAATGTGTGGCTCCTGCGAGTTGCCAATTTTAGCTGTAATCCGGTAACATCGGCGTTGATACTTATTGAGAGCACTAACCACGGTTGGTTCTGTACTAGTAGTGTCGGGCTGAGGTTCCCTCCCTGAGACGATCCCCCACATATCCAATTCCTTACGCTGATCGGCCATTCTCTGCCGCTATTAGGTAAAGTTCTTATCACCGAGCAAAGGAAATGTCATTTGCGAGGTGACCTTTATTGGATATGAGTCTGACATTGTCATGATAGATAGACAGACAGACACACGATTTGATGAATAGATGGATGGATGGATGAATAGATAGATCAGTAAGATGAAAGAGAGTAAAAGACCGATAGAAAATCGATAAAAATTAAAGCACAATAGATGAACGAAATCAACCATTTGATCAATCAATCCAGACGAACAGGATGACATTATTCGAGAGGTACCGCAGTGTAGCAAACCGACCTTCGAACTTAACAATTTCTGTTTTCGTAGAGGGTGGGACACGCAGAGGGTCATAACCTGGTGGAATATGTGTGTGATACGTGTGTGAGGTGAGATGTTCGTTAATGACTAGTCATATAAGAGAGAAGACTACTTTAAGGAAATCTCATGCCAAGCCCACTCCCACACAACCAATGATAGACCTAACCCATACACATGACCTAAGTAGGTCGCCGTACCTCAACATATCGTAGAGCTAATAGAGCTAACATGGCACTCACACTAGGACGTTAGAGTTAGCTTTATTGGTATACTAACAACATTTGTTCTTTTTGGAGTGCTGCCGAGTAGGTTGATTTTTGCAGAGTTTTTCACTTCTTGCTCCAGCTCTTTAACACGGACATTATAGTGCTTCCGCCTTTCTCTGGGCTTTCACAAAAGCAGCATGAGTGTAAAACAATTCCATATTTGTAAATTAAGAATACTTTCCAGAACCTCTGAACAAAACACTCAAAGCGCCCCGCGACCCTAGCGAGAAGTACCAAACCTCAACCACGCTACTCGTGGGGCTAAGGGTGGCGTCTTCTTTTCCCATAGGTCTCATTAATAATTCTTCGTATTTTCCACTTGGGGGCTGCTATATATTTTCATAGCTCCTATGTTGCGAGAAGGTGAGGCTCTAGGACTAGATATATTGCCTTGGTGGTGGTAAAGTGGGTTCCCGTTACCCCCGTTGTGAAGGAAGGAAGGAAGGAGGGGGAGAGGATGTAGGCGAGTGATAGGGTCTGAAGGGAAAAATCTTGAATGGCAAGGAATACGAAGAGGTACTGGGGCAAAATCCCATAGCTGGAGAAAGCATATTTGGTAGTGTTCTTTCTATCTATAAAGTCCGGGGATGGTACTTTACTTGTTTTTATAGATAAAAGTTACTTTCTTTTTTCTTCCAGCCACTAATCTTGGCACTGCATCCTTTCGGTAAATGTCACATCCAGCGCACGGCCCGGCCTTACCGTCCTCTAGCTTCCCTCTAGAGCTCATTACGGGGCCCCGGCCGGATTGCCCGCCCCGCCCCGCTCACCAGGGCCGGGCTGGGGTTTTTTTCATCCATTCGCCGGCCTACCCACGCTCCGGACGTGACCCCGCCAAAATAAGTGACAAGAAACGGGGCCCCATACAGGGGCAAGGGGGGAACTGGAGGAGAAATGTTCCCCCCGCCCCGTGTAACGTCAGGGCCTGGTGAGTGAAAGCCCGCCCCGCCCCCCCGTAACGAACAATACTCCTTTCACCAAGGACCAAACAGCATAGCGAAAGTGCCTGAATCCCGGAATATTCAAAAGCGTAGGATAAGGGCTATGATGGTGGGGAAAGGTACGGTGATGGTTCCTGAGGGAGTGCCGGTGATAAACAATAGTTATTACTGTAAATTCCCACCTAAAAGCGCTCAAAGATCCCGAGGCGGGTCAGGAGCCTGCGGTAGCCCCGACACATGGAATGATGATGAGATTTGCCTTTTCACTGCGCCAGTTTGTACTAAATTACAGTCAGAAACCTACTAGAAATTCACACTTCATGTCTAAAGAAATAAAAAGATTTGGATATCATCAGTCGAGAGTATCTTGAGCTCCTTATTGTTTCTATATCACCGGATGTGTCCTCTATATACACAAGGTCGACCCTATAGAAAACTCTTCAACAACATGACCACTCGTCTCTCCTCTCTTCATTTCTCCCTTTGATCCTCCTTACAACCCCGTTCAACATTCCTACAATTCATTTCCCCTTACTCCCTTGTTACCTTGTTTCGTCCTCTTACACAGTGATCCTCACTATCCATGATCTGTTACCTTTCTGATACCTTCCGTTTCTTAACCATCATAGTGCCACACACATGTATCCCGACCCCTAGCTAACGTTAACCTGTGGCCCCCGTTTGTCCCTAATGCCAATTCCTTTCCTCAAACATCCCAAACCTTTCTCCTTCATCTAGCTCCTTACGGAAACATACTAACACTCTTCTGATACTACACTACTGAATCGTTCAACCGTCTTCAAACAAACTCCTTCTCAGCCCTGTGCCATTGCAGTTTCAGTGTTGTCCCAGATATGGAATCTTGGTGAATTTTAGCAAGAAACTCAAGACCATTTTATCTTTCCAGCTTGTATATATCCCTGCGTTTATACGAGGGGGCAAGTGAACACCCATCCCCACACAGTAACAGTCCGTAAAAAAGGAGAGGGGAAAGTCCCATAAAAACTAGAGGTTAACAACCGAACCAGATTTATCGGCCCAGTCGTTTCTAGAATCACTCTTCAGGACCCTTCTCCTTATCAAAGAGGTGGCCCTTTATCTGCACGCGGCTACTGTCATTTTTGTCTCACTATTTTCCACTGGTAGAGCATAGCTGAGCTAGAGAGTTTAGGTGGGGAAACCCTTTATCAGGGAAAAATTGCCCCAAGAAAGATGTTCGGGAAATAATTTTCAAAAAAAGTACGGAAGTTAGTGGGGGCTTCAATTTTGGATTAATGGGTTTGTGGCGGAGCCCAGTATGACATACAACAAACCACTCATCTCCCCAGAGGTAGTTGGAACTGAATTCCCTTGACATGATGCTGATGCATTCACTAGGGTATCGATAACACTCTAGATCTTGCAATAACTTAGCTGCGCCGAGGTAGTTTGTGTGTGAGAACTGGGGCGATACGGCTGCGAATCCATTGCAAGTATTGGAATGAAAGTATGATATACCCCTTGAACCCTCCATCCCTAGCGTGAAGGTAAAGGTCCGGGACTGACTTTTTCTTTGGGCAAGTAGGTCGTGGTAGGAAAGGTCTCAACTATATTTATGGTATGACTAGTTCGACAGATAATGATATTAATTAAGATACACTAACCTTAAATAGGTCAGTATCAAGAGTCAATTGGGACTATATATAGCGTGTCCTAGTCCCGTCTCAACATGGTTGCTGCCGGAATGGCCCAATCGATAGTTAACCATGGAACTATTGGCATCGGGCTAACCTAAATGTTGTCATACCGTCACCGCATACCCAAACCAAGGGATTCCATTCCAACCTAACCTCATTTGTGTAGCCTAGTTGGTGTGACTGTTTCCTCATAGGAAGATAAAGCATTATCTCTGCCCCCCTTTCATTCCAATCATACGCAGTTTCCAGCATCTTCTAATATTCTATTTTACATGAGGTATCTGTTCCTCATCCACTAGCCCAAGCTTCTACTTCCAACGGCAATACCTTCCACAAACTCATACCCCATTCGAACTCCCGCAGCCGAGTCCGCTTCAGTCTTCTGAAGTATCTGCCCGACAATCCAAGCCTGTTCCAAAACCCACACAAGCTTTAGCTCGATCTTTCTCGCCGTGCCGCAACTTTTGCTGTGTCAGTTAACTTTCCTCCACCTCTTGCTTTGACTACATTCACAACGTCCCTTGAGAGATATTCTTTGAGCTACAATGCGAAGCGTATAACGGAGAAGAAAGAGTTTGTGAGTCCCCAGGCACTAGGGCTTCAAGCTGGTTTCTATTAGCCTTTAACCTCGTGGGTACTCTTTCTCACCTACTAAAGGGCTAATATTTGGTTGGGGGCAAGGTACTAGGAACTGGACTGCGTGGAGAGGCTTTACAAGGCTTTGTGGATTACCATTTCTGCGCAGATCGTTACCACTTTATTGAGAACGACAAGATGGATGTTAAAGGAACCGTTGCTCGGGATAGAAAATTACTTGCGGGGACTGTACAAGGAGCTGATAAGGATGCCCGGGAGCTCTCATGGGCTGCGATGAAAGGGCATGAGAGAGTCGTGAAGATGATGCTGAAACGGGATAACATCAGTCCGGACACTGCAGACACCAAATCTGGGCGAACACCACTCTCATGGGCTGCCGGGGGTGGCCATACAAGAATAGTTGTCTTGCTATTGAAAAGGCGAGATATAAATCCCAACTCTAGGGACAAAAAATCAGGGCGAACGCCACTCTTGTGGGCTGCGAAGGGGGGGCACTATGGAGTGGTAAAGGCGCTTTTACAGAGGCAAAATGTGGATCCTAACATGGCTGAGAAAAAATATGGCAGAACGCCACTCTTATGGGCAGCGGAAAATCGGGATGAGGGAGTCATAAAGTTGCTTTTGGAACGGGAGGATATTAATCCCAACTTGTCAGAAACGCAAGATGGCCGCACCCCGCTCTCAGTGGCTGTCTGGTACGGGTACAGGAGGGTTGTAAAGTTACTTTTAAGAAGAGAGGATGTCGATCCCAACACGACAGATAACTTTGGCGAGACACCACTCTTCATGGGTGCGGAAGGTGGGAAGGATAGAGTTGTAAAGTTACTTTTAAGAAGAGGGGATGTCGATCCCAACACGACAGATAACTTTGGAGAAACACCACTCTCCGTGGCTGCGGGGAATGGGAATGAGATAGTTGTACAACTGCTTTTGGCACGAGAGGATGTCAATCCTAATGCTGTAGGCAAGTCCTATAGTGCACGGCCGCTCTGGTCTGCTATCGATGGGGGTCATCGGGGGGTAGTAAGGCTACTTTTGAAACGCAAGGATATTGATCCCAACGCAACACCTAACTGGAGTGGTCAAACTCCACTCTCGCTCGCTGCACAAAATGGAGATGAGGAAATAGCCAGGTTGTTATTAGCACGGGAAGACATCAATCCCAACCTTTCAGTAGGCGGAAATGGCAAACCGCCTCTCGCCTACGCAGCAGAAAACGGACATGTAGGAGTCGTAAAGCTCCTTTTAGGAAGACAGGATATCAATCGCACTGCTCTAGGTCCCCTACCTTTCAGTGGCCAGACACTACTCGTACTGGCCGCTAAGGGTGGGCATGACGGGGTAGTCAAATTTCTATTGGAGGATGATGATATCCGTGGAAACACACACTTACAAGGCAATACTTACCGAGAAGCTCTTGCGAAGGCAGTGCACGACGGGCACGATGCAGTCGTCGAGTTGCTATTTGAGCGGGTTCATGGCATTCACAACACAGCAGACAACGAACCCGGTAAAACTCCACTGTCCTGGGCTGCGGAGAATGGACATGAGGAAGTTGTCAAATTGCTATTGGAGAGACAGGCTACCGATCCCAACGCGGCAGATGAAAGATTTCGCCAAACACCACTGTGGCGAGCTGTAAAGAACGGTCACGAAGGTGTAGTAAAACTACTGTTGGAAAGAGATGATACAGACCCCAACATTGAAGACACTTTATGGCGTCAAACACCACTCGTGTGTGCAGCTGGAAATGGGAACGTGGTAGTGGTAAAGTTGCTCTTGGGGCGTGGCGATATTAATATAAACGCTCAGGAGTCAAGATATGGCCGAACAGCGCTCTTGCGAGCTTCGAATAACGGCCACAAGAGAGTGGTAAAGTTGCTTTTACAACGTGAGGACATTAACCTCGACATTCCAGACACCCAACGTGGCATGACTCCATTTCTTTGGGCTGCAGAGAGACAGCATACAAGGGTAGTAAAGTTACTCTTAGAACGGATGAATATTAATCTCAACACCCCCCATACCATATCTGGTCAAACGCCACTCGCATGGGCTGTCCACCACGGGTATAAGAGTTTAGTGAAGTGGTTTTTGGAGAGACATGATACCAATCTGAACACGAGGAACCCCCAAGATGGTACCACGGCTCTATACTGGGCTGCTAGGAATGGGCATCGCAAGATTGTAAAGTTACTATTGGAACGGGAAGATATTGATCCCAACATTGCAGACACCAAGTTGAGTCGGACTCCCCTAGCCTGGGCTGTGGAAAACGGGCATGAGGCGGTAGTAATGTTGTTGTTGCAACGAGACGATATTAATCACGACACACGAGACTACAGTGGGGCAACAGCACTCGATCTAGCTATATCCCATGGATATAGGCGGATTCAGTTTTTATTCCGTGCAGCAAGGAGCCCTCGCATTCCAAGTTCGTTTACATGAAGTCTTTGTCGGAATCAGTTAATTCTGCTCAGCAAACTATAGTTCATTTTACTTTATGCCTGTATGGAAGCGCGGGGAATATGTTCATGTTTAAGTATCTGAATGAAAATAGAATACCAGAGGATTGCCGGAGGTAATGGGGATGCGAGCAGAACAAGATTTGGGCATTGGACCAAAAATGTACGTGAATGAGAGTCCTTGTAAAGCCTCTCTTTGTTTGGAGAAATTATTGTATGTTTCTATCTCTTTTTTGCTATGATACGAAACAAGCAGCAAATAAAATAGAGATATGTCGTGATCGATAGAAGGACAAGAGTTTGGCTTTCCTTTTGATATATACTTCTCTTTTTAGTGCTATATGAGCATGGACGAAGTGAAGAGACTCCGCGCTATTAATCCCACCTGCAATCCGGTGGTGTATATCTGACTATGTTGAAATGTCTTCTAGCACTGTTTCCACCGTCTGACCGATTCACTCCAAATTCCTCTAATCCTATCCCTTCGGTCGCCCTTCTAGCCGCCCAAGACCTTTACCGAATCACCTTACGCCGAAAGGACAGCGGTTGACTGCTCCATAATGAGTTGAGAATTTACTTGCCATAATTGTCCATAAACTGTCTGTCTGCCCAATCCAAAACCTCTCTAGCTACTGGTTAGGAGTCGTACAAACTCATCACCATACCTGGCTCCTGACTTCCTTAGACGGTAAATATAGCCAGATCCCGGCTGCTCAACTTCCGCCTCTCCCCCGAGCGCCTCCTCTTGGGTTTCCTTGTTGGTGGCCTCGACTTTGATAATTGTTCTACAGCTGACAATGCCGGTATGATGCAACTTGGCCTCAATATCGTCGGGCGGTAGTACAATACCAACAAAGTTACACGAAAAATATCTAACCCTGGCAATGTTATTCTCAGCAGCCCAGTTTCAACAAGAAACCTCACTGCCGCAGATGAGAACATTTCATGAGCGATCGTTCCGGGAGAGTTGCCATAGCTAGAGAAGGTTCGCGAGACGTGAATTGGATTGTAGTCGCTCTATACATCGCCATATCCTTCGTTGCTAGCCGGGGCCCTGATGAAAAGTTCGGTTTTCTCGTTAGGGGGAATAGCATTGTCGAAGTTGGCAGACTGTGCGATACTGGTGCCGTGGCGTTGGAGATAGTCAATTACTGTTAAAATATTCGCGATGCTTCCATATCTCCCACACTACTACGACACTGGATGTTTGGACTCAAATATTATGGGCTATGATCAGTCGAGAGTACCTTAGGATTCTTGTTCTTTTCTGTACCGCCAGCGGTGTCCTATATATACACAAGATTGACTTCCAAAGAAAACTCTTCGTCTCCCACATCCTTCTCCATTTTCTCCATTCTTTGTTCCATCCACACCTCTTAGAAGTTTCCCGAAACTCCTATTCCATGAATCCCTTCTTTCTGTTTCGTCCTCTTACACAGTTATCCTTATCCTCCGCAAACCTCCGCTATGCTCATACATCCGTCCGTTTCCTAACTATCATAGTGTGACACTCATCCGTTTCAACTCCCAGCT
>Ga0307509_10006172_pt1 | contig 16243 bp, 30 predicted proteins | sample 10_EM_MG_FD_202245 | JGI IMG/M metagenome (GOLD analysis project Ga0307509, IMG submission 202245) | Populus trichocarpa ectomycorrhiza microbial communities from riparian zone in the Pacific Northwest, United States - 10_EM | ecosystem: Host-associated > Plants > Roots > Unclassified | place... | reverse complement strand
CAGTTTTCCAATCTGGATCTGCCGTCATGTTTGTATACAGGGTACGAAGAGGAACTCGAACCACCCATGGGCTTGAGGGTGTTGGACAGCTTTCCTCGAAGTATTTCGCGGTGCACTTATGGAGGTTGCTGTCCCAGAGCTATCGGGGTGTTTCCGTAGCGAATTCAGCAGGAGCACGATGACTCCAGGATGGTCGCAATTGACAGAATCCTAGTGGTTAATCTCCCCTCATGGCGGTGGTACGTTACGTAACCAACTCAGGGATGTATACCGTGACCAGAATGAGGGAACGGCGTGGTCCCCACGAGGCTGGGACTGCTCTCCCCGTTCAGCCTCGACGGCGAGTTACTCCCTCCCTTTCTGCCACCGCGATCTTCCCGCTTGGACATGTCCTTCGCAGATCCTTCTAAGAGTGAGTCGTCAACCCAACTGAACTCGAGCAGTGGTAGCTGACTAGCGGTGATTTAGTTGAGTTCCCCCCTGTTAGTCCCGAGAACCTGATTCTATTGGGGGAGGACTTGTTGCACGTATATCCTATTTTTCGCAAGCGCGGCATGGGCGCATCCCCGGGTGACGAATACGTATCACCGATCTCCGAGGTGATACTAAGGGGCAAAGCTTCTGCGACGGGTTTGTCCCCAGAGGAAGCGACTGCACTGGCGGAGAGGTTTAGTAAGGTACCTCTCCTCCGCCAACTCTCCTCTCAATGTCTGACACCTCTGACGGTTAGGCTATACCCGGACCGTACGACACGGGCCTCTCTTCGGAGCCGTGGATGAGACTTTTCACCCACGCCCTGCTCCGTGAATCGCGAATCTTTCCCGGCTTGGAATTGTGCGATGCACCACCGGACTACACCCCTCTTGGACCCACAGACATCTGGAAGGGAGAATATCATGGGGAGCTGGTGTGCGTAAAGGTGGTTCGGGTACAGGTGCTGCTCGACCTGAGGGAGGCCAAACAGGTATGGCGGCAGCTTTATTCCATTGGAGGTGTACCCAGCTCACTTCATACCAGATATACCGTCGCTTGGTCAAAGAGAGCAAGCTCAATTCTCATCCGAACGTGCTCCCTGTCATCCGGATTTCGGAGGAGCGGTTTCCATTTTGCATCATGAGCCCGTGGATGCAAGATGGGAACATTACTCAGTACACCCAAATGAACCCGGGTGCGGATCGTCTGACGCTCGTACGTCCCCATCTGTGGAGATTGATGGGAATAATCTACTGACTGTACCTGCAATAGCTTGCCCAAGTGTGCCGCGGCCTCACGCACCTTCATGGGTCAGGTATTTTACACGGCAGTATTAGTCCGGTAGGCGAACTGAGGGATTGAGCACACCCGCATGCTGAAACTCGGCGTGTCCAGAACAATATCCTGATTACTCGTGACGGTCAGGCATGTCTCGGGGACTTTGCGATCACGGGGGCGTTCACAGAGCAACCGTGTTTGTACCATCAGCAAGAAACTCTCCGATATATGGCCCCGGAACGTGCCGTGCGGAGACACAGTTCCTTCATTATGACCCAATCATCACAAGAAGGCGACGTTTACTCTCTTGCGATGACTTCTTTTTCGGTATGCACCCATTTTGAAACCACTCTACTACTTGATACAATCGTCCTGTCACATTCAGATCCTCACGGGGATATCGCCATATCATGGAATCAATGGAAAGGACATGATCACCCGTATTTCTACCGGTGAACAACCACCCCGTCCAATAGACGGAAGCAAGGGTCGATTGTTGGAAGACCGAGTTTGGAACGTAATTACGAGCGGCTGGCATGTTGAACCAAAACAACGATGCAAGCTCTCTGTTATGCATCGCGTATTCTTGCCGCCCAGCCAACGGCAGCAGTCTGGGAAAATCCTCCCACGGGTCGCCTCTTTCTTCCAGTTTCTGCAAGGTTCGGAGTCAGAAACCCAGAGGCGTGTTAACGAAATGAATGAGGTGAGCCTCTCCACATCCCCGAAGGCTGACATGAAAGGTTGACGCAAGTTGCAGCGACTCGAGAACGGCGCCATGTCGGATCGGGAGCGAGTAAAGTTGCTCAATAAGCTTTGCAAAACGTGCAGTCGACACCTTGTGATCCCAACATCCATGCATGTCCCCGACTGTTCGGAAGACTCCGTGGAAGTCGAATCCGGAGGCTTCGCCGATGTATCACAGGGCACATACAAAGGGCGTCGGGTAGCGATCAAACTTGTGCGCGTGTACATCACGAGCGACCTGGACCTCATTCGCAGCGTGAGTATTTCACCAACACCATTATACGCACCTAGATAAATGGGTTGCAGAGATTCTGCCGGGAGGGGGTCGCGTGGAAGCACCTTCGGCACCCCAACATTTTACCACTGCTTGGGGTGACATTAAACGAACACAGGTTTGCTCTGGTTTCAGAGTGGATGGACCACGGAAACATCAACGAGTTTATTAAGAGGGACAGGCACGTAAACCGTGCAGAGCTTGTGCGTTGCCACTTAACCCTGTAGGAGCCTCACTGATGTACCGTTCAGTTGGCCGGCGTTACAAATGGCTTGAAGTATATGCACGACCTCCGCATAGTCCACGGAGATTTGAAAGGAGTATGTTTCGTTTTTTACAAATGGAATGTCTCCGCACTTACACCCCAACCATCTGCAAAGGCGAACATCCTGGTCAACAAGGACCGGCGAGCCTGTATCGCCGACTTCGGCCTCTCGACCATTACTGGTATCGCGACTCGCCCCGCCGCTGGGGCCTCTCCGAGATCGTCACTAATTTCGAACGACACGCTCATGTCGTTTACTGGTGGGGGGACACGCCGGTGGATGAGTCCTGAGCTCCTGGATCCAGAGAGATTTGGGATGCCGGAATCAGAAGACAACAGGCCGACTAGGCAGTCCGATTGCTACGCTCTCGGCATGGTCATCTATGAGGTGGGTGTTCTTGTGAGCGCGTTTGTTGTAGGATATGATTAACAATTGAGACGTTAGGTTTTATGCGGACACCATCCCTACCTCGAGTTCCCACCAGATATTCTGGCCATCAATGCGATTTTGGAGGGGGTCCGACCGAAGAAACCGGAGGGGGCGAAACATCTTGGATTCAGCGACGAACTATGGAGGACTATTGAGCAATGCTGGCTAGAGGATCGCAGCACACGACCTGGAGTAGAGGATATCCTCTCCTCCTTAAACGGTGCCGTGTTGTTCTGGTATGCAAGGGAGTTCTAGTATGTAAGGAGTTCTAGCTCGTAATCAGGGAACCGAACGGTATGCACGGTAACGATCCTATGTCCATTACCCCCCGCCTCCCTTGCTACACCTGTACATCGAGTGCATTGGGAAACTATACATGTTCACCGATTACCACCGGCACCTGATTCACCGTTCAGGGAGGCAGCGACTTCATGTAGTTCCCAGGGAGACGATCACCCCAGGCGGCGTTGGTTGAGCCCGTGACATCTTCAACGGCTTGTACGTCCTCCTGGGAGGGTTTGATACTCCCAAAACGTTGCCCCGGTCCCGGTATCTGGTTTCCCGGGGAGCCTGGAGGTTCCAGATACGAAGATAACGTCCCTCCCTCAACCGAAACCAGGGCGGAGACGATCTGAACGGCAGTCACGTTACACCTCTCACCGATCCCCTTCAGGCCACCCGCGAGCTTGAGAATACTCGGAAGTTTTCCTTGGAGGATCTTGTGGTGCATTTACGGAAGCCACCGTCCCTAGAGTAGTCAGGATATTTGAGAATCCAGCTGAATCTTTTAGTTGCAGGATGGGTGGCCGGCTTGCAACCTTGGACCGGAACACGTGACGGAAACGAAGCCACCACATGGAACGATGAGGTGCACCCGAGTCTCAACCCGGCCGGAATTCCCAAGTGTCACCCGTCGTCTCGAAACAAAGAACGGAACTAGTCGTCGTGTCGTGGCCGTTGTTCCCCCTTAATGTAACCTCAAAGGACGCGGGGTCTGGAAGAGCGAATTCAGCGGGCGAGTCAAGTGAGGGACGGAGAATGACAAGTTCTATTCGTTCCATCAACCTGCGAGATTACTACACGATGCGGCACCGAACTCTCCATCGAAACCGAGCGTAGTCTACTGATAAACTCGTCCTTTGGGATACCGGCCTCCAGGAACGGCGATAACGCGTCGGTATCGGTCGGTCTGGAAGCAGCGTGGCCGGCATCGGTGATTGCAGGAGTGGAGATTGGCTCGGCGGCATCGTACTGGGTGGGTTCCGAAGCGAGGTCGGCGGGTGGGAGTGGAGAATTCGTTTACTGGACCGACACGATCGGTGGTTGCCAGAGAAGCGGATGAGATCTGGAATCGGAACGCTAAACGTCGACGCCTGACGATAAACCAATGATCCAAAACTGTGGGAGAATGGGCAAGATGGGTTGGAATGTGGTTTGGGTTGCAGGAGAGGACCCAGAGAGGACCAATGAAAAAGAGGCTTGACAACGCAACTGACAGTCGAGGGCGTGATGTATGTGACGATCAAACGTGACGCTACGCGGGTCGACCTGTGGACGCCTCACCACATACGCCCATGCCCTCCGTCAGTCGCAAATCTTCCTCGGCCTAGAGCTGTCCGATGAGGGATTGCGATGGTGAGAACCAAGAGCTCGGAGAAATCTAGGCCAGCGATCCTCGAGACCTGTGGGTGGGCTCTGGGGTTCGTCGGAACGGAGTACCTGCCTAGTCTCGGTTTGATGGTTGGGCTCGGTGGGACCTGGGGTCTCAGGACACCACGCGCTTTGACCTGACCCCCACTCTGCTGACCGCGACTGGAGCCTACCAAGCGAGTGCACTGTGCCAATGACCGGGTGCCGAGTCACAACCCCGCGTAATAGATATCCGGTGGGATTGCGAATGCAACACATGCAGATTTATCCGACTGGGAACTACACGGAATGATCAATTTATCAGTACTGAATCCAACGTTCCCCGAAGGACAGAATTAAACTACTCACCTGGACTTGATACGAACCGATGGCTCCCGTCAAGTACCTCACCAATTTCGCGCTCTCGTAGTTACTCTTCTCAGTCACCTTCAAGTACCTCACGGTCGACCCAGAAGCCGTGAACTTCTGGATCTGGAAATCCACATCAATCGGGGGCATCGCCCACAGCTCCTTAACCAATGGGTACTTCAGGGTGTTCTGGATAGAGAGCGTCACTTCAGATCCGCCCTGCATTTTTGGGATCCTACAAAGAAAAGATCTCAATGTCAGCGGGGTTGAGGATTCAACGGCTTCGGGAACCTCACTTCCAGACAATCACGTCTTCTTCGGGGACATATTTGGCCTTGCCATTGGTGGCCTTGCACACAACGTCGGTGGTCCTCAACGGGTTAGGTATCTTGACAGCGAGGCTGGAGGCGGAGAGCTTCGCGTTGAATTTGGTCCTGATCCCGATAATATACGGAGGGATGGTGGTTCCAATATCTTCCGTTACGGTAAAAATCTCGATGGGGAGCTCCATGTTCGGTTTGCACCGGTAGCTACGAAAGGTGTTCATCAGTCTACCACGAAACTGGGACCACGAGAACCCTCAACCTTACCTCATGAGCTGGAACTCACCATCTGGCGGGACAAAGCTGATCGCCTTCGCCAAGTTGAATTCATTTAAATGCACGCATTGGTGGAATCGACAATCATAAAATTCCGCGCCCTGTACGCTCGCACTTGCAACCGGCTTGTCGTTCATAACGAATTGACACTCCGGCATGCCTGAAAGGTACGCTCTTAGGAAGATGTGGCCATCCACTTCGGCTCGTAGAACTCCACCTGCACACAAAGCATTCGAAACCCGACCAGGAGTGATTGCGTATGTGCGTGCTCACCCTTTGCGTTCATACAGGCGTTCACGGTTTCCACTACGTCGACAAAGACTTCGTTCTTCTTGTGCTCGACACCCGTAGAGCGCCAACTCTCCTTCTTGTGCTTGACATCCATAGAGGGCCAGCTCGTGGTATCGACGATCTCTGTCCCTGTCGTAAGCTTTGAATATTCCTCCTGAAGTGAACTTTAGCAGGCGCAGTTAAAGTCCGTCAAGTCTACGTCACCGAGGATATGATACTTTCCGTCATGATAAAGGTCCTGAGTGTATCGATATCGCCAGTTTGAGCACCCGAATTTTGTCCTTGGGACTGGCGGCGGAAAGCCAGATTTAAACTCCGCGCGCGTCTCTTCCCATCCCTTCGAACGAGTCGGAAAAGCGTTCCTCCCAATTCCTGCCTTCGGCGGGCAAAAATTCTACCAGAACGCAACAAGGGGAAGAATAGCAGGATTAATGTTTCGTGGTCGTGCGGTGGCCGTAAATGCCGCAGTACGTAGCGCTCTGAGGGAATGGTGACGATTACGAGCCAGATGGAATGAACAATTGGAACGGGCCTCAATGTATGAAAACGCGCTTCGGAAAGGGGTAAAACGCGTCGCGGAAGTGGGAACTGAAGCCGGAGGTGGAATGCTGAACGATAGTCAAAACGCGTGACGTAACGCGTAACACTCGAAGGACGAATTGCGGATTGGGGGCGGGAGGAACAACGAAGCTCTACGTTTCCATGGGTCGAAAACGGCAGCGTTCAACAGTCAACAGCACGGTTCCGCGTTGTTCTAGGTGGCGTTCTCGAGAAATTGTCTCACCCGAACGGCAATCTGCGTGGAACGGTGGCAATCCTCAGGTTTTTCATCTCGTGGCATGCGACCATGGCTTTTTTGTGAACGACAAGACGAGGTGGGTAGTGGGGTTGTATTGGCGAGAGAGGGATACCACTTAATTATCCTCTAGACACGATGGGCGAACCTGATCTGAAGCCTGTCTTGGAGCCCCTGAACACTTGTCGCGAATGTGCGCGAGGAGGATGGGCCTCGTCTCATAAAATCTTTGCCATCCGAGCAGGGATTCTGGGTTCGCCCGATCTCGATATCGGACGCGCCGGAAACATAGCAGTACCAGGGGTAGGGATAGCGCCCCCTCCCTGAGTCAATGCGCACGGCAAAGCTACCTGGCAGCCAGTCGCGTTTACTTTCGGCCACCCGCGGGCTTGAGGACGTTTGGGGAGTTTTCCTTCGGGCACTTTGCGACACACTTGTGGAGGCCGTAGCCCTCAGAGGCATCATAAAATTGCTGCAGAGGAGTCGGCTGGCTTTGGCTCCGTCGGGGTCTCTCGCAGTCTGATGGGTTCGGACCCCGGAGGCTTTGGAAGAGAGTTTGACGGATATTTCTGAGCGGATCGCGATGGTGAGAACCAAGGGCTCGGAGGATCCTAGCCAGCGATCCGTGAGGCTTGTGGGGGGGGGGGTTGTGGGGTCCGTCGTCTGATGGTTGGGCAGTGAGACCGCTGGGGTCTCAGCAACACTGTGGGGTTTGGCCTGACCTCCACTCTGCTGATCGAGACTGGGGTCTACCGAGAGCGTTTATTGTGCTAATGGCTGGGTGTCGAGTCACACCCCCATGTCATAGATATCCAATGAGATTGCGAATGAAATACGTGCACATCCATCCGCCTCAAAGCTACACGAAACCATCAATTGATCAGTTACGAACACAACCCCCCCACCTCCAAGTACAGAACAAAACTACTCACCCGGACTTGATATGAGCCATTGGCTTCTGTCCAGTGCCTCATCCAGTTCGCGCTATGATAGTTACTCTTCTCAGTCACCGCAAAGTACATCACGCTCCACCCTGAAAGCGTAAACCCCTGGATCTGGAAATCCACGTCAATCGGTGGCATGGCCCACACCTGTTTAACCGCGGTGGATGTCAGAGTTGCGTCGACATAGAGCCTAGCTTCGGATCCGCCCTGCATTTTTGGGATCCTACGGAGGGGGGATCTCAAAGTCAGGGGGATTGACAGCATAGGGACTTTGAGGACTTTACTTCCAGACAATCATGTTTTCTTCGCGGACATACTTGGCCTTAATAACATCGCCTTTGGGGCCCCACAACCCAACGTTGGCGGTGTTCACCGGGGTAGGTATCTTGACAACGAGGGTGGAAGTAGAGAGCCTCGCGTAAAATCTTGTTTTGATCGTGATGATATACGAGACACCAGCGGTTCCAATCTCGTCCATTAGGGCGAAAACCTCGATGGGAAGCTCCACGTTTGGTGTGCAACGGTAGCTACGAACGGTGTTCATCAGTTCTACCACGGAACTGGGACCACGAGAGCCCTCAGCCTTACCTCATGAGCTGGAATTCGCCATCTGGTGGGATGAAGCTGATCGTCTTCGCCGAGTAGAATTCATTTGAATGCACGCATCGGTGGAATCGACAGTCATACAGTTCTGCGCCCAGTATGCTCGCCCCTGGAATCGGCTTGTCGTTCAGAACTAACTTACACTGCGGTGTACCCGAAAGGTATGCTCTCGTGAAGATGCGACCGTCCACGTCAGCTCGTAGAACATCGCCTGTACACAAAGCGTTCGAAACCTGACCAAGAGCGATTGCGTATGTGCTCACCCTTTGCGCTGATACAGACGTTCATGGTTTCCACTACGTCGACAAAGACTTCGTTCTTCTTGTGCTTGACGTCCGTGGGGCGCCAACTCGTGGTATCGGTGGCTTCTTTAGTGACCCTTGAATACTCTTCCTGAAGCGACCTTTAGCAAGCGCAGTCAAAGCCCGTCAACTCCACTAACCGCAGCTGTCACCGAGGATATGGTACCTTCCGTCATGATGAAGGTTTTGGGGTATCGATCTCGCTAGTCTGTGGACCCAGGTAGAACCACGGAGGCACCCTCCTCCGTTGACCGCATTTGTACTTGGGACTGGCAACGGAGAGCCAAATTTAAACTCCGCGCACCCCACCCCCCATCCCACCCCTTTGACTGGAAAGAGTCAGAAAAGCAGTCCTCCCAATTCCCATCCGTCGACGGCCAAAAGTCCCACCAGGCCACAACACCAAGGAACAAGAGCAGCGGGATTAATGTTCCGTGGTTGTACGGTAGCCATAGGTGCCGCAGGACGTGCCACTCTGGGGCGATAGTGACGATTATCAATCGGCGGCAACCAACGATTAACACAAGAACCCTTGATGTCTGAAAACACGCTTCGGAAAGAGGTAAAACGCGTCGCGGAGGCGGGAATTGAAGTTAGTGGATCGATCACCAGTCACCACACACCACCATTCGTTCCTCAAGGCCTCACCAATGGGATCCACCTCCGTGTCTACACCATCATTTGCTACGAAGGACGCGTCATTCACAAACCCGGGCCTTGCGAATCCGAAGGCAAACGTGTCCGGGATACCGCCATGGAACGACGTAGCTTGAAGTTTGAAGCTCCCCGAAGTTGCGTGGTATGTCTCCCTGGTCATTCTCCGGGAATTGGCGATCCGTGTGATGACAGCTCTCTCTCATAGTCGTGGCCGATGGATTGACGTGTTGCCCGGGCATCCACCATGCGAATCTGCCGTGGGGGGTAGCCCCAACAAAGACCGTCACCGTGCACCGGGATTCAACGTGGACGATCCGATCCCCCACCAATCACGGCGGAATTCTCACAAAGTCACTCAGGTTTGGCGCCATCTTCGGGCGGCCGAAGAGATCCAAGTATGCCGATTCAAATACGAAATCACGCTGACACTCCGATGACGGCCTTTCGAGCACGGCTGCGCTCAGAATATTCCCCCCCCCCCGCATTCCATTTCTGAATGACCCCCATGACTGTCGATGTTTCCTACCAAAACATACCCTTCGATGCCCCGATGCCCGGGATGCGGCCTTTGGCGCGAGGTATGGCAGGAACGATGAAGGTCGGAGCGTCGGAGCGCTGACATCGTGTTTGCAGGATCGCGACGACCACGGACGAGGGTGTTTTAGTTCGATGTTATCGAGCAAGGCGTTTCCGAGATCCTCCAGCTGATCGGCGCGCTGATCGGTCAGATACCTCCCAGGATCCTCTCTCTCGTTCTGGACCTCTGGTGTGGATCGCAAGCCAGCGTCAAAGGTGACACATAGTGCACCTTCACCCATTCCTCAGCCTCCGAGCTTATTCTTGACCTTGCCTCTCTTCCTAGGTTGCCAATGACCACGTCGGTCCTGTATAGAGTTCTCTGCTCCCGCTCCACCCAGGCTCTTACCCTCCCTGCTGACCTAGCATCAGAGCTCGCCCAGTATGACGCAACCGAGCCGATTACCACTCCTTCCGCCACCACTGCCGACACCAGCTGCGTCGCTCCCAGGACGACTGAAGCCGACGCGTCCCAATCGTTCCGAGAGGCTGATATCCATAAGGGCGAGGCTCACCTTTAGACCCGACTCTGCTCGGTTTCGCTGCGGGAATTGGTATGGCATCATGTAATGATCCCGCAGTTTGATAGAACAAATAGATATTCTGCATCTCTGTTGCTCCACTGGATCTGCGCTTCCAGACTCCGAGTTCTTTGAAATTACACCGAGGAGAACAACACCCACAACATGCTGATCGCGAATCCTAGGGCCCATATTGTACGGGGTAACTCAGACAGGTTGACCAGAGGTTGTTCGAACTCTCCGTCACTCGATTCGCGCCAAAATGCTGATCGTTGTCAGCTCATTTCGGTGAACGATCCTGCAAGGGAGCAGAATGTCCGTGGGCCCCTGATGCAGCTCCCTTCCCCTCTCTACCAGTTGGCCGTTTGTTTGAGCTAACATGCCAACACACAACCACAGCCCCACGCCTACGGATTGGGCCTCTAATCGCGGTACGGATGCGCCCATCGGGTTGATCGACCCCAACTCCTACATGATGGTTCCCGAGGTGGTGCAAACGACTCCATTACTGGTACGACAACTCGGGCAGAGGTCGAAGTCGCGAGCTGATGGCCGTGGGGGGGAGTCAACCGGTCTCAAGGATGGTCACAATTGACACCGTGAGACGCCTCGGGCAAGTAGTACCTTACGTAACCAATTCAGGTATGTAGGTGGTGTTGTTGAGGCTCCATTATCACACTGATTCATTTTCCTTCGGACCCCGCAGATCCTCCAGTGACGACGACCGTTAAGCTTCATTAATGAGGACGTGAGCCGGGCATGGCTGCGGGGATCACACCGACAGGAGGGGAAAGCGGCGGGTGAAGGGAAGAGCGGCAACCGCCCACCCTCCCAATGAATGAATCATAGTAGTCATAGTGTGATGGGGGTAAATCGCTACTGTTTGTGGCGTCGGTGCAGCAACACACTTCCTGAACTGGAGTCATGGTTCGTCCCTCTGCCACACTACGCGCCCACCTCAGACGGCAAGCGGCCGAAACCTCAATGAGTTCGTCAACGAAAACTTCTCGAAAATGGGGGAGAGGGACCCCATCAGAACAAAGGCAACGACTTCGCGCCTGACCTCATTGTTGGACATTGTGAGTTCCCGAAACATAAGCAGCGCTTCAAAGCCCTGAGGCTTGATTCGAACGGCTTCAGCTGAGGCATTTTGACCCTTAGGCCTTAGGACTCAACCCGGCAACAAATCAGGCCACTACCCGGCGAAACATCCCCTCCCATCGCGCAACCTCACGACGTGAACAACCTCGAAGAGATTTACACGGTATGGAAAGGGCTTGTGCTGGATTGCGTTAGGGAGGAATACACGATTCATCGGTGACCCACTCGTGAGGTTCTCCCTCCCAGCAGAGATGAAGCCATTCCCTCGCTCTAGCCAACGCGTCATCCGCCAAGGCGGATCCAAGCTCGAAGAGGAGGCGCTTCAGAATCATCCGCACGCGGCGAAGTTCTACCGAACCTCCCGCCTGGATCGACGCTATGTGGTACCATCCCTTGCTGGTTTGGAGAATTCGGGTAGTTTCGGAAGGGTTGGCGGGATGGGGACCGTGTGTGCGTCGAGGCTTTTCCGGCCCTAGCCACGGCGGATGCGGACTTGGTCGAACGGGTACGTGGCAGTTCCATTTTTCAACGAGGGGTGGACTGATTCCATCCAGGAGTTCTGTCATGAGATCGCGGAGCGTGAGTACGCTTCACATCCGAACGTCCCTCCCTCCATTGGAGCCCCGAGTCATTGCCGCCTCAAACATCTGCGTTCATCGAGTATTGTTCACCATGAGTGCGTCCCACATCCTGACTTTTGGTTTTTGTCGTGTAGTTGAATACCAAAAGTCTTCTCGAACAGGGTCTAAGCATTTGTCGTCTGACTATCTACGGGAACACAGCCAGCGTCCTCACCCCACAAGAGAGAGAATCGGCTCCCAAGACCCACACCAGTAGGTGGACCGTCGCCATACGTAGCGCGACCTCCCTCCCAGACTCTGATATCGTCGGAGGTGCCGAAGGCTTGGGGTATTTCATCAAACGCGTAACGTTCAAACTCCACGACACGCACCAAAACGCCGTCCGAAACAAGTGGAAAAGCAAGAGCCGCCCGCGCTTTACCATGATCGTGGAAACGAGGAATAACCGATACCGACAAACCGCCTTCCGAGGTTTCGGATACCGGGTGGGGAGAGTTCGAAATCAATATCCGGATATCCTTCATCCAAGATTCTGGCGAGAAACAGATAACGCTCTACCACCATCTCAAACTCCACCTCTGGGCAGAAGGTGAGGGTCAGTCCCTCCCCCTATCGAGCAGGCGATAAAGTTGGGACCGGTTCACTCGTGACAATATGACGAGATCGTCTTCACCGGTTGTTTCTGAGCATCCTCACAGCCAATCCTCCGACCCCCTTCACGGGACAGGCAAGAAGCCTGTGCCATACAACACCGCCAATCCTTCTTCCCTGGAACCTTCCAGAGGTGGCGTCCCAGAATCCACACAATTGATGGAAAAGGAGGAAGCCGAGAAGTTGGAAGCGGCAAAGAAGGGAGTGGTTATGGAACAAGAACGACCGCGACTCCGTCTGCACGAAAGGGAGAAGGAGTTGGAGCTCTTAAAACAACAAGTAGGCGAGGTGTAGGACGAGATACACGCTGTATTACAGAACCTGTACTTTACGGTCCGAAAAAAAAGCGATCGCAGCCAAAGAATCAATTGATCATCATCGACGACGGGGTCCCTCCCCTTCTCTATCCTGTAAACGGTTGAATTCACCGATCAGCGCCTTGATCAGAAGAGCCCCAGCTAGATCTTGCCCATTGGGCTTGGCTATATCCACCATATCCTATACGACGAAATTGATGTGTGAGTTATGAGCGAATCGCGCACGAAAGGGACGGGTGCTACTCGTCAACGATAACGGTTCATCTGTCTGTCCACCTTCCGGTTGATGGCCCCCACAAGGATCTTCACCAGTTGATCAGAAGTGAGGTCCACACCATTGTAGGGCACAGTATCGACAATATCCTGTGAAGATCGGTTGGGTCGTTTGGCAGGGCGTGGGCGAGGGAAATCGGACTCACGCGCGACGCTTTATCTTCGGTATCGCCCTGTAGAGTATCGTCGAGTTCCCTCAAAAATGCAGTCGCTCCAGGATCGTCTCCGATTTGGACAAACTGTATTCCGACCTAGGGCACCTGTGTTAGATTCTGGGGAAGCGTGGAGGAGATCGTGACGAGAACCTGAGTAGCGGGGGCGCTCAACTCGTCCAATTTTTCGGTCGTGTCCTTGATCGTGGAGTAGACTTTAGGTACGTCGACTGAGATTCGGAAAGGCGAGTACGGAATTAGAACCCCGGATCCTCATTCGTGTAATGCGGGCCGACTCACACCTATCCGGAATCCCATCCGTGATCGCGATGATCAAGCAGCGCTTTGGCGTCGATGTTGCGTTCTCCAATCTCTGGAGACATTGAGTACAGATGTCACCCAGACGACTACCAAGCGGGGTCGATCCAGACGTTGAGACGCCCCTGAACAACTGTTGAACATCCTCCCTCGTCTACGATCGAAGTTAGACTACACCCTCAGGCCTCAGGGGTCGCAACGATCTGGACACACCTTGACATTGCCCCATGAAAGGTCGTTCAGGAATCGGATTTCAATACCATCCTCGTCGTAGATGGCCGCTACTTCAACCACCTGCTCCATAACCTTTTTCGCCTGACACGTGGATTATCAGTTCCTCCGATGATCGTGGAAACACATTTCATACCCGCGCCCACCGCGCGCCCCTCATACTTGGGGAGTCATCCATGAGAACGATAACATCGTAATCAACGAGTTGTTTCAAGATATTTTCTGAAGGATGAGGGAGTGCTGGGACTGGGGCTGGTTCTCGTTTCCGGGATCGAAATAGAGACCGCATACTAGTGGAGTAAGATGGGTGAAGGGCGCAGAAAGAGTAGGGAATTTACCTTGGGGGTCTATTTATACGAGGGAGCAGGTATAGCCCCCTGTTCCATGGAAGGTCATGGAAACCGTAGTGTAGATCATCTCCTGAGGGCCGTACCGCTGCTTACTCAGAGCAAGAAAGGGGGCCATGGCGGAAAGACGGGGACGGCGCGGACCATAGGCAATTTACAGATACGAGGGATGGCACGCACCCGCATTAAATTTCAAACCGCATAAGTGCACCAATTCCCACCAAACGGTATAGGGCTCAATCCGGATGTAGAACTCGGTTTCAGTTGTACCCCAGTTTTTCTGAAGGCTTTCCGACTTCCAACGGTCTTCTTAACCCCACGGTCGCGGGCTAGTTTAGTACACCGATGCGGTTCGAAATCAGACGCCGTGTGCTGCTGCACAGGAATATCGGAGGGGGGGAGAACCCAAGTCACATATTACCTATGCTGTGGTGTTAGTGATCGAGTGGGGCGGTGACGTCCATTGCGAACGTGACAAACCATCGCCGACGGCCCATTACCTCTGCAGAAGCGGATGGGGCGATACGAGTTTGAAGAATGGTCAGCGGAGGGTCACTTCAACAGGAACTGTTCGAATTCTGGAAGGCGGCACGATCTTCCGAGCAACGCTGTGGCACCGCCCCCGCGGAGGGACTGGAGGAGGTTAGGAGTCCCATTGATTGGCACGGAAGGGCGTTTCCTCCGGGCGTCATGCGGAAGGCTCTGCGTCTCTAGCGAACGACCATGCTACGCCGTATGGCGACAAACAAAAAAGGGCGGGTTGACCGTAACCGAAAAACCCTCGCGCCGACTTGGAAATTTTGATCGACCAGCGTTTTGATGACGAAAATCCGATTCTCGGTCCTCCCGGACCCCATAGTAGAAAAACACGAGCAATGGATACACAGCTCAGGCGCATGGCGATGCAGGGAAGTCTAGCAAGTTCCGGGAACTCAGGGTGCCACTTAGCCGAAGCCATGTACCCTGGACATCGCGGTCAGGGGGGAGGTGCTAGGGTTAAGCGCGGAGAGTGCCTCACGGACGATAGTCGAACTCCTGTCTACACACCAAATCCCCCCACTGCGGCCCGAAGACATGGGCCAATGACCCAACCCCATCTTGGACGACGCTCGTGCTACGGACTTGGGATGAGAGGGTCGTTCGGCCGTCCCCATGCACAGGGCTCAACGTCAACGTTCAACATTCGTTCACCAGGGATGTCCCGGTTCAATTGGAATGGAATTCCGCCTCCAATTCATAAATTCGTTCGCGCTTGGCTCAACTGACGCGGTCCACGTCGACCCGACCATGGAATCATGCCCGCGCTCCAATGACGACTCTGGGGGCACGACCGCCCTCAGAATGACGGTCCCCCCCTACGTTGCCTTTCTGCACGATCCACACGACCGTCGATACCCCCCGTCAACGCGTAGCCTTCGATGTCCCGGTTTTCCTCGGTCCCTCTCGTCGCCGCCACCGCCGATGAACGACCTGGTCCCCTCCTCCAAATACCCTCGCGTCCATGAAAGCTGGTGAAACGCTGTAGCCTCGTGTTGGAAGCACTGTCGAGACGGACGACGCCATCGACGGGACCAAGTTTATTCGTGGGGACTCTGCAGGGATGGAGGGTGAACATCATTTTTAGTTTGTGTCACGCGTCATTTCAAGGCGAAAGATTTGTGTAACTGACCTACTGGGCGATTGTTCAGTTACTACTGTGCAATCACGAACGGTAGGAAAGAGTGTTGCAGGAACGGAGAGACTTGGGCTGGTGATGGCGATGATAGGCGCGTCACATCTGGATCTATCCATCCCTTCGTCACTCACTCACCTAGTCTGTTCCCCCTTCGTTCAGCGGCTGGGTACACCTGCTACCGCGATAGCGCCAACGGCCCTTGATGCGGCCTCCACTCAACCAACACCCCTGCTTAAACTCTACGATCTGCAACCTTGCTTTGGCTTCCCCAAGTTTACGACCGACTCGCACACCCGACAGTGACCATGGTGATCCCGATGACAATTCTGGTGGCCCTCCTCAGACA
>Ga0307509_10006171_pt1 | contig 16244 bp, 18 predicted proteins | sample 10_EM_MG_FD_202245 | JGI IMG/M metagenome (GOLD analysis project Ga0307509, IMG submission 202245) | Populus trichocarpa ectomycorrhiza microbial communities from riparian zone in the Pacific Northwest, United States - 10_EM | ecosystem: Host-associated > Plants > Roots > Unclassified | place... | reverse complement strand
AATGACATTCTCCTTTGCCGGCCGCCCGTTGGTTCGTTCAAGTTGAAGTATGAACGTACCTCCAGGCCACTTTAATTTATTCCCGTCCCACCGCCTTCCATCCTCTTCGACGACGCGTAACGACTCGAAACATGAAGCTCATTTTTGGACGCTCCCATATTCTTGCTGCTCGATATCTTCGTTCATTGTTCTTTTCCGATTTTCCCTGTGCTGATGGACCTTTCGTTGACCACAGTCTCACTTATTTCTTTCGATATATATATATCACTACCCAACCACATATGAACTGCGTCACTCAAAGTAGTCGGGAAGATCAAGATATTTATCATTATATCTCCCCATTCCGAAGTACGCATTACGCATTAAATGTATCCCTAGATTATGGCACGACTCTGGAACCGTAACGCTTACTTGTATTCACAACTCTCGTATATATTAGGCGCCGAGTAAAATATTATATCCTATAAATCGCGAAAGACTGGGCAGAAAGCATCGAATTGCCGGAAATTTTAGTTTCTGGTTCTAGGCCCGGCGGACTGAAGGGGGGGTATGTGTTTGCCGCCGGAGATCTTGAAGCCCAGAAGGTATTCATGAACGGATCCACCGGATGATCGCTCTTGGTGACAGTGATCTACGTAATATCTGGTGGTCTGTCTTCGGAAATAATAAATTTTGTCGAGACGAACTGAGCGGCAGCGAAAGTGGGTGCGGAAGCGATGCACGCGAGCACTTCAAGCCGTTCATCGAAACGTAAAATCGTCCTCCTCGCAATAGTTTTCTTTGCGAGATTGGGCCCTCTTCTTCAGCTGGTAGACGCTTTTGCTCTCTTCTTGCTGCTTCATTACCCTCTCCTTGTTCAAAGCTTGCTTATGTTGCCTCTCTTTAATGGCCAACTTCGTCCGTTCCTCATAGGTCGGTTCCCATCTACTCTTCAAAATACGTCGAACAGCCTCGGGACTGATCTTAAACTGTTGGGACAACATGGCGACGTTGAATTGTTCGGGATTTGCACGGTGCAACTGGCGCAGTGAGTCCATGGCCTCTCGTGATAATTTCCGTGGTGGCAACCATCCTTCTGGAAACGCCTTGCGCATGGTTTCTCGATGTTTCTTATACTCGTGCGGTGTTTTCTTTCCGCTTGGATGCCTAAGATGTAGCGGAGGTGTATTGGGATTTGCGCCGTTGACGGCGTCGCTGTCTTCTGAAAGATCTATGACGGCGTCGTCATCTTCCAGGATCGACTTTGGACGAGGAATTCCCTCGAGCTGCCACTTGTTTGTAGCGGTTTGAAATGGAGATTCCGAGTAGTACCGAAGAATAAACGGTTTGCGGCATATTTGTTGAGTCGCAGCACGGAGCAAGAACGCCATGGAAGTGAGAACCAAAAAAAAATGAGCATGTAGAAGAACACGTGATGAGGGAAAGCTGCAATGTCGTTATTCCATCTCGTTTTCCTGAACCATCCCTGGGACCTCGAGGCTCGTCGTTTGTGGGCTCAATTTGCGCAGAGTTTATCAGATCGGAATGGCTGATCTCACGGACCCTAGTATTGGCGAAGGTCTGTGGTTGGAAAGCGTATTTCCATGAGATGATTGATCGTCTGGCGCTTCAACCTTCCCATTTGCAATAGAATGTCCATCTGATTTTTCTTTCTCCAGCTTACCTCGAAGTTCGCAATGACAAATCAGAGACGAACTGGCTGCTGCTAGATTACGAGTCCGACCGATCCGACAAGCTAAAGCTCACACAGACCGGTACAGGAGGCCTATCCGAGCTCAAGGAAGTCTTGGATGACTCTCGGGCCTCGTATGGTTACGTGCGTGTATCCTACTCTAACGACAAGGAGTCAACACGCGAGAAGTTTATACTCGTGGTCCGTACCAATTCCTTCTTGAATTCGCATTGCTTATCAATTCACGTTCTTTTTTGACAGGTATGGATTGGGCCCAATTGTAAAGTCATGAGGAAAGCCAAAGTGAGTTTAAGTTTTTGTCGCGAGACAGGGCACCCTATTCCCCGTACGGTTCCCATAGAGATCCTCACTTGACGCTGACCACGCTGCTGCGCCCTACAGATCTCCGTACACTCTGCCGATGTGAAGAATGTCCTGAGGGTGTATTCTATTGAAGTAGCCGCCCGGGAGAAAGATGATTTGAATGAGGATCCGATTATAATTCGGCTACGAAAGGTATGTTCGTTCCCGAAAAAAGATGGACTTGCTTGAAGATCTTTCCCCCTACAGGCTGGAGGTGCGAGTTATGACGGTGTTTAATCCGGGATCTGGGAGGGGGTTATGTAGAATTTGGATATCCGTTGGAAGTCATGGCTTTTTTTCACTTATTGAATACCTTTTGAGCGGAAAAGGTGGTTTGATATACTCTATCGCAACTCCAAGGGTCCGTATCTTTCCAAGGGCCTGCACTTGGAGGACCCTACTTCGGATACCTAACGAAACTGCTTGAGATTGTCTATCCCTTCTTCCTCGAGCCTCATGCCCATCCACTCGGACATGGGCTTTGCTCCAAGCCGCTTCTCATAGAAATCGATGGACGGTTGGTTCCACTACATCGCGGTAAGTGATCAGGAAAGCATATCAGTCGCCAACCCTTTCACGTCTTTTCAAAGCATGAAACAAGCTCACCTTGAGGACGGACCAGTCAAGTCTTCCACAGTTCTGGGAGTAAGCTCAGTGCATTCCCCTCGGATAATTCTGCTGGGCAATAGATACCTTGTCCTGTGCGATCTTTCCTAGCTGTCCGAAGAAAGCCTTGCCGACCCCTAGCGACCTATGGGCAGGTTTCACATATAAATCTTCAAGCTTGTTGAGAACTAGATGTCAGCAAGGTGTCAATTTCGACAATGCGAACAGCTGGTCAAGCTAAGCCTCCTTAAAGGTTGTACGAATTTCTCGACCATTCATTTGAGACTTACATATAGACCAGGTCTTCCAGTCCACGTGGAGTAGTTGAAAAAATATAAAGCCAGACCAATCGGTTCACCAGGGACCTCTACGTCGGACCCGGTAAATGCAACAAGAGCATGGGCGAACGGCGTTTCAAATAGATTTTTCTGAAGCTATTGCTTCATCTATCAGACTCGGAAGGATCCAAAGGCCACATTAAATTCGACATACTAGCTCGGGTGTGGCCTTGACCGAGTCTGGTTCCTTTTCATACGTGGCCTTTAAGCCAGAAGAATTGAGGGTGTGTCACGATCGCTTGAATACATGGCAAAACGCACAAGATCGATGATCAGCTCCAATATAATGTCCTGGTGTACCTTAAAATCAGGGCGTTAGGCGCGATATATATTGGCATCTTCATACCACGTCACTTGGAGTCGCCTCTCTAATATGAAAAGACATCGCGACTTTGGAGAAAGGAGAAGGCGATAAGCGGTGGCTGAATTTAAGTATTTGTATGCATATGTTTGTTTCTGAACCTTATTGCGATTTCATCCTCATCACGTTGGACAACGGCCATAAACCTTTTTGCTCAGTCCGCAGGGATCCCCACCCACGACTCACACCACCATGGACCCCGCAAAATTGGCAAAACTGCAGGCCGCAGCGGCGGCAAACAGGATTGGTGAGCCCTTCACCGTGTACACGCGGCCCTTTTTTATTGGATTTGTCGTGGCTCATTACAAACACACTTTTTTTTTCTCTTTCTTGCTATGTTCTGAAATTCAGGTGGAAAGGGAACTGTGCGCCGAAAAATTGTGCGGAAAACTAAGCCCTCAGCGGCTCAGGACGACAAAAAACTCCAAGGAGCCCTCAAAAAACTAAATGTGCAGCCAATCCCCGGTGTTGAGGAAGTTAACATGTTCAGAGAGGACGGAAATGTGCTCCATTTCACAGCACCGAAAGGTGAGAATCCGGAGCCTGCGTGTCAAACTTCTTTCAATAATATTTGCATCGAATCTTGTTTACTGATCCAAAGTCTGATTTCATAGTGCACGCCGCTATCTCTGCCAACACTTTTGCCATCTATGGCACGGGACACGTGAAAGAGCTCACAGAACTTGTACCCGGCATCCTGAACCAGCTCGGGCCCGACTCGTTGGCATCGCTGCGCAAGCTCGCTGAATCCTATCAGGCTATCCAACAAGGTCAGCAGAGACAACCAAGCGCAGGAGGAGCTCCGGAAGATGACGACGATGACGACGTCCCTGACCTCGTGGAGAACTTTGACGTTGAAGCAGATGCGAAGGCCAGCCTCGATTGATCCATTGGTTCGGTCGTCAGCAGGGATGGAACAGGATCTCATTATGTGGTTATGGAAAGGGATCAAAGGGGGCGATGTTGCGGGTTTCAATGGCGGCTGTCGTGGCTTGTACTTAATCCTATTTCTCTCCCTTGCCCGTTTAATTGTTTCGCGTCGCCTTTGCTCCAAAAATTCTTCTACTGATCGAGTTCTTCTGTTGAGTCGTTCAAGTCGCGCATTTTTTTTTTGTCACGGTCCTTGCTTCGCGTTATATCAGTCACATGAATTTTTGCTTGGTACATCACATGCAATTCCGAATCTCCAAAAAAAACAAAAAAAAAACCACTTTGTGTCATAAATTTCAGGGAATTAATAGTGGACAAGGTATTCACCATTATCAGGCTTATCTACGCGTCGGGCACGATTTCTACTATCTTCAATGACGACTGACCAATTTTAAGCGCTGAAGGGTACACATATTATAGGCGGTCAGGATTATGAATTCCTTTTTCCAGGGCCTGACTATTTCTTTATGTACAGTAGCCATTTCAAAATAATAATCCGATCTCCTGGTCGATTACGGCCCATTCATCGACAAAGTCGCGGTCGATCCGAATCACTTTCTGATAGAACTTTGCACCCAGTCGATATTCCGCATGATGCCGCCTATCTCCCCGTTTCAGATGATACTTGGAGTAAGATGTACAGAATTTCAAGCTAATCGCCGTGCGTTCCAACGGACCCCATTTCTATTCAACGATCTACTCGTGGCGAACAGCGCACTTGATGGCAAATACGCCAGTTCTCAGCATTGCTTGCTTCTGATCGGCGGAAACGCTCCACTAGTAGCTTCCTTTTCTCTTTCCCAATGATTTCGTGGAGTGCCGGATACTGTTTCTCTCCCTTGCGTGGCGAACAATAAGGTACATGCAGGAAAAAATACATCATGCGGTGTAAGTATCCTATCTGCACAAATTGTTGAATCATTGCAGCGACTGACCTGGCTGAACATCGCATTATTACGACGATTCTGTCCTACCAGATTAATGTCGCCTTTGGCCGAGATATCGGGGGGACTCAAAAGAACCCGATTGTGGGGAATTCCAGAGGGATCTCTTCGTGTTGTAACCACACGCACTCAAGATTTTTGGATGATCCATGGCGTTTGTGCAGGAGTTCACCCAGGTTCCAGAATCTGAGAAAGAACATAAACTATGGGTCTAACCTTCCCTTCTATCGGACCGCCCCTTGCAAATGCGGTTAACTTACGGCCTGAACTCAAATGACGCCCGCCCACAGATGTGGCACCACCATCCTCCTTGGGTTGCCTTGTACCCTGAATAGCATTTTCTCTCACGAATACCCCGAAATTCCAATAACAATTCAGTGAAGAGCCTATTCGCTGATTAGTAGGTTCTTGAGTCGGAAGCAGGGCGCGTCCGTGAACGGACCCTTGTGAATTTCATGGGGAGTATTCGATGCTATGTGCTAGATTATAGTAGGAACACCCTCAAACGCACGGTATATTTTTGACCCTAGCGACCCGTTGGTCATTTGGAACTTTCGGAACCATGAAAAAACACCAATTTTGTTCCGTAGGCACCAAATGTCACCCTAATTGCTATCTGATATCTCCTTCTATCTTTTCTCTCATACGCAAGTTTTGCAAGTAACCCACGCCACTCGCGCGTACTCCAGGATCATGTAAATGGTCCTCAGATAAAATACACACGAGAACAAATCGGAATCTTGATCGGAATGAGCAACGACTCGGACACTCGAAACAAATTCTAAAAATTCCAATCGGCCGTTGAGCTGGCCAAATGGTAGCGGTCCCTGTTTTTTTTTTGGCATTACGATGTATATGCACGTCAGAATGTGAACGCATAAAAGCTGCATTTGTTCCATTCCCGTCCGTTTCGGGGAACTGCCGGAAACGGAAGGGTTTGGCCAACATTTGGCGCTCGTGATATCGGTTAGCCGTTCAACATATCGCGGCAAATTAGACGCGTTGTTCACAACTCTGGTATCTACCTACCAACAGAACACCTTGGTTCCTTGTGTCAATTTACGTCTTCTCCGGTTTAGCCGCTACCGAAGGTACCTGCACACTGTCAGTATCACAATTACACTTACTCGGAGTTGTGCTTGGCATTCAAGCTCCTTGGGGCTGAGCACACTGCTACATCACACCCAGCAAACGGGCTGACACCTATGCACGTCACAAATACACATTAGATATATGTACATCTAAAGTAGTGTCTTCTCGATAAAGTAATTAAATTTCGTTCCTCAACATGATACTGAAGCAGTGTTCACAGTAAGGCTGATCACCACGTTGGAAGAATGACGGATTCTCGAATGGCTTATTGCAGCTCTAAAGAAAAACAGAACCGATTAAAAAACAGAACACAAGCGTATATCCCCAAGGAAATTCGACTTACGGCGCATACGAAACAAGCCCAACACCATTTGCCACCCAGAGCCTCAACGGCCTCATCGTTATCCCGGATAGACCGTTTACACCGCTTGCATTTAGGAAGCCGGAGTCGAACGTGACAGGCTTCGCAATAGGGATGTCCTTTGTATACAGTGAAGCCCTCAAAGTCTCCATCCCCGCTCAGAGCAAGCTCTCCTATGATAATAATTATAAATAAATGACAAGAAGGAAGGATACAATCCACGAACCTTTCGAATCTGTGGGAAGGGCACCCGACGGGGAAAGGAACGGATCTCCACATTCAGCGCAGAAAAAGTGTTGTGTGTGATATGCCCTTTTCCCAAGCGACGGATCGTCCAGACTAATAAACTGTTCCTCAATAATGGAAGTTTTGCACGAGTAACATTTTGGAGCAAAATTCTATTCAGCAACACAGGCGTTAACAAATATACCCCCAAATCGAAAGAAAACAGGCGGCTTACTTCGTGGTAGTCTAGATGGCAATAGGGTTGTCCTTCATGTTCGTAAGAGCTTACATGCTCTAGGAGGGCATTGCACACAGTACACTTGAAACAAGCGGGATGGTATCTCAAGCCCATTGCACTGACGATACGACCGATGATGGGTCCATGACATCCACCACAAATCAGCCCGCCAACGCCGCCAGGTGGGCGTGGATGTCCCATGTGCGACTGTGATGATGGACGCTGCTGCTGCTGTGGTTGTCCATGTCCTTGTCCACGATGCACACCGGAATAATCATCAGGACCCGAGACATTGATATTCGGCCCACCATGATGATTATGGTCGTCGAAGTCCGGGCCAGAAACGCTAACCCCAGGAACCTCGAACACCTGAACATTCTGTTTGCGCGGGGAACCTCCTGAATCTGCATCTATCTGGATCATCGGTGGATCGATGTTGATGTGAAGCACGTTATTGCCCGTGTGGTGGGGCGATGAGTTGACGTTTATCATCGGAATAGAAGGAGGCTGAGAGTCAGAGCCGACTTGTATCCTTGGAGCTTTGGATCTGGGCCTACGACGGTACTCGGTATCGCTTCCGTCGTTGCTATCCGATTCGAGCTTTGGAATATCTGCCATTTTATCTCTGCCTCCAACAGGATGAGGAGACTCAATACCGACGGTAGGAGGAGGGGCAGGTGTTTGAGGTTGATTTCGAGTAGCGTTGAAAGGAGCGTGGCCGAGTTGGTTAGAAATCTCAGAACGAGTCCGATTTTGCTGCGGTTGTCCAAAGGAGGAGGACATTTGGGTATTGGAAATGCTATATACCTGGCTTTGTGGCCTTCTGACGCCACCACCATCACGGTCGGGTGGGGATGGGGCAGAGTACAACGATTGGCGACGCTGAAGCTGCTGTGCAGCATTTTCCGGAATCTGACCCTGACCCTGACCTTGCGGCTGAGGTAGCTCTCTCCTCAACGTGTACCCCGATGGACCAGGAGACGGTGTCCGAATAACCGTTGCACGGGGCGGCGGGTCGTCCAAATTCAAGTTCATGTTCATCCCATGGCTCATGTTCTGCATGACCTTGTGTTTGTTCATCTCGCCCTGAGCTCGAAGTGGCTGCCTGGAAGAGAAATCGGCATTGGTCGCTGGAGAATTCATGGATTGAGGCCGCATATCAAAATAACCACCACCATGGTTCGACACACTTCCAGGAGTATTCGACGAGCCAGGAGTCCTTGGTAATCGAGGAAGATCAACAGGCCATGCGCTAGAGTTCGAAGAACCACGACTGTCGCTCCGGTTCCCATCTCCTCCATTGATGTTCATAGCAGTGAAGCGCATATGCAGTGGGCCTGACGATGCCTCTTGCTTGTGACGACGGTCGTCTTCTTCGTACTCGTCTTCGTATTTGTGATGAGCGGATTTCATTCTTGGAGCTGTTCTCATTTTACTATTCGATCCTCCTCCAGCGACTTCACGGACCATGGCAGGTGGTTGTGGCAACCCTGTGCCTCGAGTGCGAGGAGGCTCTCTCTCATCCCGCTGCTTGCCAGAAACAGCAGAACGAGGGGGTTGATAATCATCCGACTCGTAACCATCGCTGTATCGTGTTCCAGGGGTAGACCCAAACCTCCTGGTCCCATGTTGCGGGCTAGAGCCTTGTCTCCGATTCCGAACATCACGTCGATCCCAGTCGATTTCCTCCTCTCGTTCTCTCGCACGTCCGACAATCTTCTTTGGAGTCTTCTTCTTCCATACGATTTCGCTTTCCTCTTCTTCGTCCTCCTCTGAGTCGAGATAAGCCAAGGTAGCGTACCCCTCCTCATCAGAATCATTTTTCCGTCGTCTCTCGCCACTAGTAAATGCAGATCCAGGCCTCCGCACCTTCTCCATCTCTCCTCCTGGTTCGCGCCGATGCCTGACCACCTCCCTCTCCTCAAAAGCACTTTGCGATCGCTCGTGCTTGCGGAGTGCGATTGCCTCCCGAGTGATCCTCTTCCTTGGTGTCCGCTCCTCATCGACATCCGAAGTGCGATTCCGGACTTTGGGCCGCGCTTTGGCTTTCGCCTCAGACTGCCCCTTCTCCTTCACCAACACGTACCCTTCGTCAACTGATTTCACTTTTCGTGGACGGCCGAGGGCGTTAGTTTCCGTATATGTAGTGGGTTTGGTCTTGGGCCGGTGTATCTTCTTCGATATCTTCTTTGGCATTTCCTCCTCCGTACTGTATTCATATCGACCGCGAGACTGTGCTTGAGGCCGCTCGCTGGCTAATGGTTTGCTGTATTGTCGAGTTTGAGCAGCGTAGCGAGTGGGGTAGTCGGATCCGTCTTCTTCCGTTTCCTCCTCCTCCTCCTCCTCTTCTTCTTCCTCTTCGTCCTCTTCAGTCTCTTCCTCTTCATCGTCATCATCCTCTTCCTGTTGGGATTGTGTCATATGCCCTCTTGCACTATATCCACCTTGTTGTGCATACTGGGCTGTCTGCTGCTGCTGCTGGGGCTGCCACTTCTGTTGAGCAGACGGATTAGGCTGCGCGTATTGGTTCTGCGAATACTGCGAAGCACTCGTAGACGACGCTGCTTGATCTGATTGATTCTTCTTCAACTTGCCTTTACCCTTCGTCTGGGCCGGGGCTGCAACAGGTGCGGGTGCAGGAGGTGGAGGCATCGCCTGCGAAGCTGAAATCGCAGGCTTCGGCTTGGGATGGGGCTCGGAGACCATACCAGCTGCGTAACCCCATGCTGGGGCAGGTACCTCGGGTATGGTGCGTTTCCACATCGGGATAAATTTTTTGGGAGGCGAGGCGGTAGATGTTGACGAAGAAACTGGATTTGTGGTATTGGTAGGATTTGCGGTTGCGGTAAAGGATGAATTGTCAGAGACGAGTTTCGCAGTAGCGATAATATTGATCGAGGTATTCCATGAATTTGCCAGTAGGTTATCTTTGACAGGACTATTTGATTCTGAGCTCGGCTGAGATTGGAATCGAGGGGGGCTGGCTCGTCGCTTTTGTGGGGACGAGCCGTTGGAAGAAGAAGAGCCCTGAGTTGAATTGATGGCATAACTCGATGTCCTCGAGAGTTCAACAGCTTCTGCCGTTTTCTTGTCGGGAGAAGAAGATATCGTCGAGTGTACTCCCTTTGTTGGACTGGTAGAACGCTTCTGGGAAAGCCAATCTGAGCCCGATGATGTTGATGCGAAAGTTGAGCTGGCGGCTGAACCCAGTGAAGGAACTATATTTGAAAGACCGTGCGGTAATTTACCCAGATCAACCGTGGCGCGTTTAGTGTTAGTTCCTCCCGCTGGGGTGGGTAGCGGCCGACTTCGCGTGGGAGATGGTGTCTTTGACGACGGTGCTATTGATGCCTGCCCAGTTTGTACCTTGGGAAAAGGTTTGTTCGTCGCCGTCAAAATTGACGTATTTATATTTGGGAGGGTGGGGATTCGTTGTGGTGTATTTACAGGGGGCAAAGCGGGGGGCTTTGCATTCGCGCCAGGCGTTGGTTGGGGAAGTGGTCTGCGGCCAGGAGTTTGTGGTGTCGGTTGTTGTTGCGGTTGTGATGGTGGTGCCTGCACCTGGGCTTGCGACTGGGCTTGTTGAGCTAGTGAAGCTGATAAGGCTATGGGAGGCGGTCTAGTCGATGGGACTCTCCAGGAAGATCCGGAGGAGCTCGTGACGGCACCAGGAGCTGGGGTCTTGTTTGGAAACGAAGAAGTCGGGATATGCGATATTTGACTCTGCGTGTAGACGGGTTGCTGTTGGATTGGATATTGAGGTGCCAGTTGAGGCTGGGCATATGGGGTTTGAGATGGCGCATAGGGAGATGGCGAGAGTTGATAAGGAGTTTGCGGCGATGCAAACGGAGTCTGCGATGTAATATATGGAGTCTGCGACGGTGGATGAGGTGAGGGATATGGGGACTGGGTGAGTTGGTATGGTGGTTGGGGCTGGACATATTGGGGCTGGGAAAACTGGAAACCCTGGGACTGAACAGGCTGCTGTTGAGCCGTGTACGTCGGATGCGACTGTAGATGTGGTTGTGGTTGCGGTTTTCCGAGCTGCTGATAGATATTCTGGGGCTGTTGGAAGACTGGTGAATACTGTTGCTGCTGTGGCGGCCCCTGCGCCTGGTAAAATCCTGAATTATGGGCCATTATCTAAATCTAAAGTTAGATGATAATATTGATCTTTGATTTGGGAAATACCTGGCTATAGTTATGGTTCGAGTTCAAGATAGCACCGCGCCAGAGAATTCAAACGCGATCATCAATCTATCACGTGATTGAGGCTTCTGGTCACGAAAGTGCATTGCCAGGATATGTATGGTCGACTGTGGATGTGTAGCGAACCCTTCAATTGTCCTCATTTCCGCAAGTGGAAAAGTGACTTCAATTTGTGCTATACTACGACAATGCTGGAAAGGTCAAAGTCACACCAAGGCTTTCATCCACGGACCACCTTCTACCCTTGCGCACGGCCTCCATCAGCGGCCTCCAAATTTCGACGAGGTCTTGGGCTCTCTTCCGGAAGCGATAAACGTCGTCCTGCGGAGCTAACCCCTCCGAAATCTGACTGATATCGCTCATAATGGCATGAATTCTGGACAACTAACTCTCGCATTAGTATAGTATGGCTAAAGTCGCTGAGACGAACAGACCTCAACATTGAGTATATCCACGAGCGGATGGGATTCAACGGCGAGGAGTGTGAGATGTACTCGATACATATGCTTGAAAATGATATGTAATGGTGTCAAATTATCAGTCTGCATTTTCATACCTTGTGACGAATCTCTCGGAAATGAGCCATCCGCGAGGCAGCCTAGCAATCATAATGGTCAAATAAGCATAAACTGTTTTTGTCGCAGAGACGCTCACAGATATCCCGTCAACAGGACCAATGACCCCAAAGAACACTTTGGTTAAATACGAACACCAATTCCGAAGCCGGCGAAATTCATGTTGTATCGCTGGGTCGACGTCCTCGGCAAACCTATCCTGAATGTCCTCCAGGCACATGAAAACAACAGAGCATGTATTTTGAGTCCGGAAGGTGCACCGTATTTGAAACTCAATTGGTTGGCCGTCTCGTAAATGCACAATATCCTCTAAAACTGGGGCGCTTTCCCTACAGCCAGAAGTACCCAAAGGCAAAATAATTATGAGCGATTGCAGCCCCGGAAGATATCTTGGTTTTGCAGGGGTTGACAATTCATCCATGGAGAGAGCTACTAGACTCTCGGCGGGAAATCCGACGAGTTCCAATGTCGAAACCCTGGGAGCTAGAACAAGGATCGCTCGGAACACAAATAAATTAACTTCATGGCCGCCAAGGCGCAAGAAGGTTAGGTGTCGAAAATAATCAACGCGTGCATTCGAGTGAGATCGGGAAAAGTCAGGCATGGCAGAAGCAGGCAGGTTAAGTTCTACACGTTCCAAATCCGGGAAGGAGATGTTTAACGGCACCATGGGGCTTTTGCATCTGAAACGGGCCACCCATCTGTTGACGAGTCTCAACGTTTTTTGACCGTGGAATATTGAAGGCGATCGCAAAAGACTCGCTTCAGTCCATGAAGCTGGAGATGAAAAGGAATAGAGGTTTCGGAGACCAGGGGCACGCAAAAGAACGTCGTGATATTCATGGTCGCCGCGCATTGCGCCTGGAAGGGAAATGCACAAGTCAGTCAGTGCAGAGAGTCGGCCCTTGCACCCCGACGACAAGTATTGTAGGGGTCGTTGACACATGAGGATACACAGAGAGCCCCATCGTTCACAATGGAGAAGGAGGAGCTCCAAAGCCGGATATGTTTCGGCTGGTGCGAACGCTGAATGCCGGGTGCCTTTTATCGATAGGTGAAGTGGGCTCTGGTGAGACCTTTCCAGGTGCATGACCAACCTTAGCAGACGAACGTCTGATATGTCATAGATGTCCATCGGTCCCAAGTGGGGAATATTGGCCCATATTGATGGAATAGAGAGTGCAACTTCTCGCCATGAGTGGCTGACCTGCGAAATCGTATAGGGTTGGGAAATGGGATGAGGTCGCGTCCAGAAGGATTTCTTCACGTTATCGAGATTAGGTGGGGGGGACAATGTGAATAAATATCTCGGTCAAGAGTTCAGGCGGAAGCACCCGAACTGGAGAAACGACACCTCTGTGGGTATCCACGAAATCGATGAAATCTGATATTTGTTTGTTATATGGCTCCTTCTCGATTGCAGGTAAAGGACCAGAGATCTTAGCAAGTTCCGCTATTTTACGGTCTGCTTCCACAACTGCTTGTCTAATGGCATGAGTTTCGCTATCTTGAGGGACGCGATTTGATGTTAAGAGATGGGGCCAAGGCGACGGAATAGTCATTATGAGATAGTTTCACAAATTTCTGTTCTTCTAGATGAGTTGATTAGACTTTGAAAATTTGCAGATTGTGAAAGAGCAACCGGAGACGTTGTACCATGTAAATCCGAAGAGGTCGTAAGCACGTGATACCATACGAAACTGAGAATGATCAACCTCCCTCAACCAACCCAACTCCTCTCAACTAGACCGGTAACCGCCTCTCAGTCTCACCAGTAGTTCGTGTTTCCCGTTTATCGGTCTTACGATATTTGACCAGTTACGAAGCAGGAAATTTTTCAACGGCTACCGACCGACGAGTTGTTGCTTACAATAATACAACCATTTTCGTCATTGCAACTTCCCTGATGTCTATCACGTACTTGCTCCATTCCATTGACTTCAAGGACCATTTTTCTGGAATCTGGGACCGGCGTTATCATCGACGAAAACAATCCTGCCGATGGCTTGAATGTCATAACACGGATTTTACTCGTGTCGGCCATGTTTCCTCTCGCGAAGTCAAAATATTCTGTCGAGGACCGCACATCTGGCTTTCCGCGTTTCTACTTGAGGCTAATTATAGCTGATATACCCTTCTTCACCTCTCCTTATTTTTCCTCAAAAAATCCAGAAAGCCTGGGGAGAGAGGGCGTTCCGATTACGATCAGTACTTCATATACTTAACGACAGAGGGAATTTTCGTCACTCTCCAGAGCTGTATGCCGTTTGGAATGCCAAGCCACTCTTTCTGGATTGTGCGTTAAGAAGTCGGGAGAGGCATGGGAAAGTTTACGACCATGTATTTTTGGACCAGACGCTGGAAGCTTTCATGAAAATTATGCGTTCAAGGACTAGCCAGCAGCGCATAGGGTAGATTATCTCTGGGGAAAAAATAATAGCGAGATATCTGGGTCAAAAGGCGACGAGCTCCTCTTCTTTTCTCTTTCGGCTGGCCTGGATCGAAGATGAAATATTAGACGGAAGAAATGGGCCCTGTGGATAACAAATTCAGCGAAGGTAGGTCCATTTCCCCCCCGCAGTTTACTGGTGGTCGAAGACGTATCACGCTTTTCACGCCCACCACATATCTATCACTCCGACTTCGTGAGGAAGGACCAAACTTTGATAGACGTGCTCTTTCTCTTTATTGAGGAACTATCTGGCATCGTGACCCGGAGGTGACCACATACTCTACTCTGGCGCCTCGGTGCCTGCGGTGTAGAGTGGTATTATTATCAATTTTGGCTGTCAGGGTAATGTCCATGAAGAACTGCAAACTATCTGGGTGAATAGGATTCAGACTTCTTGGGGGAGATCGCACTGCTGGAGGGAACGACAGAGGTGTCCCTTAACAGGGGTTTGGGGATTGAAGGAATTCCTGAGAAGACGTTTTGGAAAATCTTGAGTGCTGTAATGGTATCGCGAGCGTTGCCTTCTGGCCACTACACCAAGGCCATTTTTTAAATTCAAAATTGTGGCACTTTGGCGTTATATTCTCTTCGCCCGCCTTATCTGACTTCTTGGGAGATAATTATTTAAATAATAAACTCTTGAGCATCAGCCACCATGACAAGGATGATGGACAGCAACTCTCCAGAACTAAATGCTTCCTCCGTCGCTGGTGCTTCAACTAATAACTCTGGCGTGGCTTCTGCGCAACCACCAGAGCTCAATGTGACTCAGAGGTCGACCGAAACAAAGCGTCAGGACTCAAAGAAGACAATGGAGCGGGAGCGTCCTCTGGATGATATCATCTCTGAGCAATTTCCTTCCTTTGACGCGGAGTCTCTTATCGTACGTCCCTTCGAGGATGAGGGAGCTCAACATGCAAATTTCGAAAAAGGTCAGCTTGAGCAGCCTCACCAAAGTCACTTGAATGGCGGCAAACCGCGCATGTATGCACTTCTCGCATCGAACGTACTTTGCTAATACCCTTCCACGACGCGTACTAGAGCTTGGCAATATGTTGCTGGGCGTCATCATTGAAACACACGCCTGGGCTTCTGCACGTCCGAGACACCAAACGGCGATGGATGGTCAAAAGCTCGAGGAACAAATTTCTCACATTATAGCTATCGAGAGAGAACAAGGCATGTCCTCACCAGCACCTTCCTCTTCCTCTTCATTTTTCCGTGTCAGATTCGTTGGTATGCCTCATTCTGTCATGGCTCTTCTCTTCAAGTTCTCCGATGTTATAGTGTCGATCATTCCTCGACCTTTGTGCTTGTTCTCTGGATATTCCTTTACTCATCTTTTGTCTTTTTCACTTTGGAACTATTACAGAACGAACTCGGGAGAAACTTGGCGAGTTTGTGCGACGTATGAAAACGGCTTTGGCGGCGCTCGCTGAGCCGTTTTGACCAGTGGCAAGTCTGCTTTCGTCCTTCGTGCTATTTAATACTTGCACCGCCGCTACTAGTCTATATGGAAAACGCTCTTCAGGGGTTGTATTCCGAAAATAATTGCTTCAATATCAAAATTTACGACTGGCTGTATCCTTCCCGGTCATGCAGCATGCTGCGGTTTCTGGGACCTAAGACCTCCGCAAACTATGAGACCCGGTAGAATCTTTTCACTCCGAGTCGAAACACTAATCGTCATTGGATATTCGCTCTTGCCCGCTGAGTACTGCAAAAGGTCCGAGCGCTTCTACGAATAACAGGTTCTAATAATATACTGCTCTTTTCCTGAAGTTGAGTAGTACTTGACGCTCGAAGGATTTGAAGAATCGGTACTTAGTTGCCGTGATGTCTCCGAATTCATCGAAGAGGGTCATGATGATCTCTATG
>Ga0307509_10006170_pt1 | contig 16245 bp, 11 predicted proteins | sample 10_EM_MG_FD_202245 | JGI IMG/M metagenome (GOLD analysis project Ga0307509, IMG submission 202245) | Populus trichocarpa ectomycorrhiza microbial communities from riparian zone in the Pacific Northwest, United States - 10_EM | ecosystem: Host-associated > Plants > Roots > Unclassified | place... | reverse complement strand
TCGCGCACCTGCATCTTGTTGCGCAGCGCGTCGACGCGCGGGTCGTTCGCGATACCGTCTTCGTAATCCTGTGCCGTCAGGCGGCCGAAGATCAGCGGGATGGCGACCATGTACTGGATGCAGTGATCGCGATCGGCGGGATTCGCGAGCGGGCCGGTCTTGTCGATGATGCGTACGCCGGGTTCCTGGGTTTCGATCACGATACGGTCGATCTGGTCGAGCCTGGTCGCGACGTGCCGATGCAAAGTCATCGCCGCCTCCACCGCGGTCTGCGCATGGAATTCGGCCGGGTAGGAAATCTTGAACAGCACGTTCTCCATCACGTAGCTGCCGAACTTCTGCGCATACACCAGCGGCTTGCCCTTGAACAACACGTCCTGGAAACCCCAGGTTTTCACGCTGAGCGCTGATGGATAGCCCATTTCGCCCGTCAACGCGATCAATGCATGGCGCACCGCGCGACTGGTTGCATCGCCGGCCGCCCAGCTCTTGCGCGAGCCGGTGTTCGGCGCGTGGCGATAGGTGCGCAACGCGCCGCCGTCGATCCATGCGTTCGACACCGCGTTGATGACCTGATCGCGCGTGCCGCCGAGCATCACCGTCGTCACGGCCGTGGATGCGATGCGCACGAGCAGCACATGATCCAGTCCGACGCGGTTGAAACTGTTCTCGATGGCCGTGACGCCCTGGATTTCGTGCGCCTTGATCATCGCAGTCAGAACGTCTTTCACCTTCAGGGCGGGCTTGCCTTGCGCCACGTTCCGGCGCGACAGGTAGTCGGCCACGGCGAGAATGCCGCCGAGGTTGTCGGAAGGATGGCCCCACTCCGCTGCCAGCCAGGTGTCGTTGAAATCCAGCCAGCGGATCATCGCGCCGATGTTGAACGCCGCCTGCACCGGTTCGAGCTCGTACGACGTGCCCGGCACGCGCGCGCCGCCCGGCATCGTCGCGCCCGGGACGACGGGGCCCATCAGCTTCGTGCACGCCGGATATTTCAGCGCCTGGAAGCCGCAGGCCAGCGTGTCCATGAGGCAGTAATACGCGGTCTCGTATGCTGCATCGCTGCTGATCTGATACGACAGCGCGTAGTCGGCGATGTCGACGAGGACCGTGTCGGGATTGGGGCGTTGTGCGGATTTGTAGTCGGACATGGCTGATTGATGATTAACCGGTCGTTGCAGTGGAGGAATCAGGGGCGCTCGTCGAGCGGCACGAACTTGAGATTTTCCGGCCCGATGTAGTTGGCGCTGGGACGGATGATCTTGCCGTCGAGCCTCTGCTCGATGACGTGCGCCGCCCAGCCGGTGGTGCGGGCGATGACGAACAGCGGCGTGAACATTGCGGTGGGCACGCCCATCAAGTGGTAGGACACCGCGGAAAACCAGTCCAGGTTGGGGAACATGTTCTTGATCTGCCGCATCGTCGCTTCCAGGCGCTCGGCGATGCTGAACATCTTCAGGTCGCCGGCCTCCTGCGCCAGATTGCGCGCCACTTCCTTGATGACCTGGTTGCGCGGATCGGAAATCGTGTACACCGGATGGCCGAACCCGATCACCACTTCCTTGTTGGCGACGCGTGCGCGGATGTCCTTGTCGGCTTCGTCGGCCGAATCGTATCGCTTCTGGATATCGAACGCCGCTTCGTTCGCACCGCCGTGCTTCGGACCGCGCAGCGCGCCGATGGCTCCGGTGATGGCCGAATAGATATCCGATCCCGTGCCCGCGATGACGCGGCCAGCGAAGGTCGACGCGTTGAATTCATGCTCGGCGTACAGCACCAGCGACGTATGCATGGCGTGCACGAAGTCCATGCTGGGACGCTTCTGGTGCAACATGTGCAGGAAATGGCCGCCGATGGATTCGTCTTCGGTCTCCACTTCGATGCGATTGCCCGCGTGGCTGTAGTGATACCAGTACATCAGCATCGAGCCGAGGCTGGCGATCAGGCGGTCCGCGATGTCGCGCGCACCGGCGACGCCGTGATCCTCTTTTTCAGGCAGCACGCAGCCGAGCGCCGACACGCCGGTGCGCATCACGTCCATCGGATGACTCGCCGCGGGGAGCTGTTCGAGCACGCACTTCACGGCGGCAGGCAAGCCGCGCATGCGCGCGAGCTTTTCGCGATATACGGCCAACTCGGTGTGGTTCGGCAGCTTGCCGTGGATCAGCAGGTGCGCGATCTCTTCGAACTCGCAGGTCGCCGCTACATCGAGGATGTCGTAGCCGCGATAGTGCAGGTCGTTGCCGCTGCGACCTACCGTGCACAGTGCAGTGTTGCCCGCGACGACGCCCGACAGGGCAACTGACTTCTTCGGCTTGGGCGCGCCGTCCGCCTGCGGACTTTCGCTCATGACTGCTCCCCTTTCGATTTCGCTTCGGCAAAGAGTTGATCGAGCTTGGCTTCGTAGTCGTGATAATTCAGGTAGCGATAAAGATCGGCGCGCGTCTGCATGCTGTCCACTACCGATTTCTGCGTACCGTGCTGGCGGATGGCCTGATACGTCTTCAGCGCCGCGGCGTTCATCGCCCGATACGCCGAGCAGCAGAACAGCACCATGTCGACACCGGCCGCACCCAGCTCCGTCGTGGTGAACAGCGGCGTGTGGCCGAACTCGGTGATGTTCGCCAGGATCGGGACGTTCACGGCCTTGCGGAACTTCGTGTACATGTCGAGCGCCGTCATGGCCTCGGGGAACACCATGTCCGCGCCTGCTTCCACGCAGGCGACTGCGCGTTCGATCGCAAGGTCGATACCTTCGACCGCAAGCGCATCGGTGCGCGCCATGATGACGAACTTGTCGTCGGTGCGCGCATCCACCGCTGCCTTGATGCGGTCCACCATCTCCTGCTTGGAGACAACTTCCTTGCCGGGCCGATGGCCGCAGCGCTTGCTCTGCACCTGGTCTTCGATGTGCATGGCGGCAGCGCCCGCCTTGATGAAGGATCGCACCGTGCGCGCGATGTTGAACGCGCCGCCCCAGCCTGTATCCGCATCCACCAGCAGCGGCAGCGATGCAGCGTCGGTGATGCGGCGGACATCGATCAGCACGTCTTCCATCGAGCTGATCCCCAAGTCGGGCACGCCGAGCGAATTCGCAGCGACGCCGCCGCCGGACAGGTACAGCGCACGAAATCCCGTCGCCTCGGCCATGCGCGCGGCGAATGCGGTGATCGCACCGACGACCTGCAGCGGACGCTCCGTCTCTACGGCCGCGCGAAAGGCGGCTCCGGGTGATTGCGGCATCGAACTCACTCCTGCTGAATCGTATTGATCAACCGCCGGCAGGCGCCGACGATACCAAGGCTTTGCCGTCCAGTGCGCATCTCGATCGGCGCCCGTCTCATTCGTCGGGTGCGAGCGTCAAGCGCAGGCCGTCGAGTGCCGGCGTCAACTGAACCTGGCAGGACAGCCGCGAGGTTGCCTTGCGCTCCGCCAACTCAGAGACCAGTTCGTGCTCATCGCCTTGCTGGTCCGGCAGCTTGCCCGCCCACTCGGGCGCAATGTAGACGTGGCAAGTCGCGCAGGAACACATGCCGCCGCAAATGGCCGCGACACCGTAGTCCAGTTCGCGCAGCGCCTCCATCAGCGAACCTTGCGGTGCGGCAGCGACCGCGTGCTCGACGCCGTCGCGATCGGTGATATTCAACTGGATGGTCATGCTCCGACCGCCTGAGCTTCGCAAACAAGCATCTTTTACCGTCCTCTCTTAGGCGGCGCGCCGCTTCATGGGGCGCGCCAGGGAGCGGTAGTGTACTGCAACCGGCCGGGCGACAGGCTCGGGACGACCAGCGTCCCCGGCCTGCGCCGATCCGGGGGTGACTCCATCCGCAAACGCCATGTCATACAATCTCCGCCGCCTTGACCAATTCCGGGGATTCGCATGCTGCTTCGCATAGTGTCGTTATGGATTGCCAGCGCCACGCTGGCTGTCGCCGCACCCGCGCTCGACGCGCCCGCCACGGCGAAAATCGGCGGCGAAATCAGCATCACGGTGAGCGGTTCCAGCAACGCCAGGGACTTCGTCACCATCGTGCCCAAGGGTACGCGCGAAGGCGCTTACCAGGCCTACGAATATGTAGACAAACCCGGCGTGCTGACGCTGCGCCTGGCCCCGCAGCCGGGCGACTACGAGATCAGGCTGCTGGGCGCCGCTACTCCCTACCCGACGCTGGCGCGGCGCGCGCTGAAACTCGAAGCCGTCGTCGCGACGGTCGACGGCCCCGCGCAGGTCGCGGCGGGTGCGAAGTTCCAGGTGCGCTGGACCGGCCCCGCGAACACGCGCGACTACGTCGGGATCGGTTCGCTCGAACCTGGAGCCACGCCGTATCTCACCTATGAATATGCGCGCGAGGGAAACCCCCTCTCGTTCACCGCGCCCGATAAAGCGGGCGACTACGAGCTGCGCTACTTCCTCGGCAATGGCGACAAGGTCATCGGCTCGAAGCGCTTCACAGTCGGCAGCGTGAGCGCATCGGTCAGCGTGCCGGCGCAGGTGGGCGCGGGCGCCAGATTTTCCGTCGCATGGAAGGGGCCGAACAACGCTCGCGACTTCATCACAATGGTGAAGGCCGGCACGCCCGAGAAACGCTACGAGCGCTACGAGTACACATCGGCCGGCAACCCCCTCGAATTGCGCGCTCCCGACCAGCCGGGCGAATATGAAGTGCGCTATCTCACCGCGCAGAGCTACGCGACTCTGGCGAGCACGAAGATCACCGTCGGCGCGATCAGCGCGTCGTTGCAAGCCCCCGCCGAAGCGGTCGGCGGCAGCTCGATCGCGGTGCGCTGGAAAGGCCCGAACAATCCGGGCGAATACATCACCCTCGTTGCGAAAGGTGCACACGATGGCGACAGCGGTTCGTATGCGTACACGGCGGAAGGCAATCCTGCGAATCTGCGCGCGCCCATCGTACCGGGCGAATACGAGCTGCGCTACTCGACCGGACAGACGCACGCGACGCTCGCGCGCGCCGCAATCCGCATCACGCCCGCCAAGGAGGAACCCGGTTTCGTCAGTGCGAATGCGGCGACGGCCACGGGCAATGCCGTGGAAATCATTCTCGACGCGTCCGGCAGCATGCTTCAACGCATCGGCTCGCAGCGACGCATCGACATCGCCAAGCAGACACTCACCAAGCTCACCTCGACGACGCTGCCCGCGGGCACGCCGTTCGCGCTACGCGTGTTCGGGCGCGAACTGGATTCATGCCAGACCGACCTGGAAATTCCGTTGAGCCCGCTGAATGCGGGCGCGGTGGCCGCGAAGATCGCCGCGCTCGAAGTGAAGAACAACGCGAAGACGCCCATCGGCGCTTCGTTGGAAAAAGCGGCCAGCGACTTGAGCGGCGTCAAGGGCGAGCGGCTGGTCGTGCTGCTCACCGACGGCGAGGAAACCTGCGGCGGCGATCCGGCTGCAGCCATCGAGAAACTGAAGCAGGGCGGCATCGCCATTCGCGTCAACATCGTCGGCTTCGCCATCGACGACGCCGCGCTCGCCGCCACGTTCCGTCACTGGGCCGATGCTGGCAATGGCGCGTATTTCAATGCGAAGGATGCGGCTGGCCTGAACGACGCGCTGGCGCAATCCATGCGGCCCAGCTTCCAGGTCGTCAATGCGCAAGGCCAGGTGATCGCCGAAGGACTGATGGGCGGCGAGAAGGTGCGCGTCATGCCGGGGAATTACACGCTGCGGATCAAAGGCCAGCCGAACCGCACCAAACCCGTGGCGGTGCGCTCGAAGGAAACCGCGACAGTGAGTTTCTAAGCCGGTTTATTCATACACGACGAACCTCGGCGGCCTGCGGAGCCTGGATCGGAAAGGTATTCTCAGGATCGTGAGCAACAGGATGTTGCGACCGAAGCCTACAGGGATGTATTCACGGCGGTCCTGAGAATACCTTTCCGATCCAGGCTCCGCCGATGCGTCGTGCCGGTTCAGGTATAAATCGGGCTAAACGAAACGGCGCTTCCTTAAGGCCCAGCGACCGCTGCTTCGTAGGTTGGGCTGAGTCTTCGAAGCCCAACGATCATTGCGGCGTTGCGAATGTTGGGCTTCGAAGACTCAGCCCAACCTACGAAATAATAGCTTAAGGAAGTGCCATTCTGGCTAAGCGGTCATTCGACGGTCGGCGGCGGCGCGCTGCCGGACGGACGGCCGAGTCGCTTGCCATCGGGCAGCGTGACGTTGACCAGGCTGCCGCCCGTGTCGCCGTTGCGCAGCGGGTTGATGATGGCCACGACCTTGTCGCCGCTCTTCACCACATCGGCTCGCCAGCCCTGGCGCTTTAGTCCGTTCGGGCTGCTGCCTTCGATGCTCCATTCCGTCACCTTGCCGTCCGGGCCGGTCACCATCAGCTGGATCCAGGTGTGCGGATTGGTCCACTGGAATTCCTTGACCACGCCCTCGAGCTTCATCTCCTTGGTGCGGTCGAACATGGCGAAGGAGTGGTGCGCGAAGGCCAGCGCCGGCATCGCGATCGCCAGCGCGCACAGCGCCAGGCCGCCGGTGTTTCGACGAATGAAGCCTTTCATTGGACGCCTCCCCTGCTTGAGTTGAATCTGTGTGCGCATGTCGTGAGTGCCGCGGTCAATTGATCACCGGAATCACCTTGGGGCCTTCCGGAAATGTCTTCGGATCGAACCCGCCGTTCACGCTCAGCCCGGCGTGCGCGCGCTTGAGCGCAGCGATGCCGGCCGGCGTGGCGGGCGTCTGCCACACGAACAGCGTGCGCAGATGGTCCAGACGCGACAGCTGCGCCAGCCCCTTGTCGCTCACCTGAGTGCCGTACAGGTTCAGGTATTCGAGCTGCTTCAGGTTCACCAGCTTCGCGATGCCGGCGTCCGTCACCGGATTCAGTTCCAGGCGCAGGCTGGCGAGATTCTCGAACCGGCCGATGATGTCGAGCTGCGCATCCGTCGCGCCGGCGCTGCGCAGGTTGAGCGCATGAATCTGCTTGCCGATCCTGGCGAGCTGCGCGAAATCGGTATCGTTGACGGAGCGCGCCGCGGTGTAGTCCACCTGCACGAGCGGATTGTTGGCCGCGATCGGACGCACGATGAAGCCGCTGCTCTCGAGTGCGGTCACCACTTCGGGCGCCGCCGCGGGAATGTCGGGCGGCGGAGCTGCCGCGTCCGCGAGTTGCTGGTCGACGGGTTGTTCGCCGGCCGGCGCCGGGTGCGGCTTGCCGAACCCAAGCACGCTCCGCAACGCCGCGTGCGCTTCAGGCGTTGTCTTGAGACTGGCAATCGCGGCGGTCCGCGGCGCGCCCACCGAAACCCACCATTCAATCGCAGCGCCCTGCTCCGCCGTGAGCGGAGTCTTGCCGTCGCGCGGCATGAAATCCTTGTCGTCATGCGCGAGGTTGATGCGGCGAATCAAATCGCTTGCTTCCGGCTTGCCGGGTACGATCACGACGCCTTGCTTGCCGCCTTTCATCAAGGACGCGTAGCTCGCCACGGAGAACTCGCCTTTCTGCTTGCTGTCGTTGTGGCAGGTGCTGCAGCGCTGGTTGAGCGCGGGCGCGACCACATCCAGATAAATGTCCGCCGAACCCAGATCCGCAGGCCTGGCGCGCGCCGCTCGCATGCGGCCGGAACTGAGCAGGCCGCGCAGCGGGCCCGGTGCGTATTGCGCAAGATAGGTATCGCCGTGGGTCAAGTTGCCGCCGAAATGACCGGTGAGAAACAACAGCAGGACCACCCCCAGCGCAGCCACCGGCCATGCCTTCGCATAGAGCGGCGAGAATCGCGACCGCATCAGCCACACGATGCAAGCCAGCAATGCCAGCGACGTGCCGGCCAGCCGGTGAGCATCGAGTGCCGCGCCTTCGAATCCACCTTCGGTGGCATGCATGTAGCCGAGCGCGGCGGTACCGATTGCACACAGCGCACCCGCGGCCCACACAAACCCCACCGCCGATTGCAGATGCCGGAACCGTCCGCGGCGCGACATGAACTCCAGCACGACGGCCAGCAGCAGAATGCCGATGGGCAAGTGCAACAGCAGCACATGCAGGCGGCCGAAGAAATAAATCAAATCCATGATTGCAGCCGCCCGCGAGTCCCGATCACTAAGCGAGCACTCCCTTCACCACTTTGCCCGCCACGTCGGTCAGGCGGAAATCGCGGCCCTGGAAGTGATAGGTCAGACGCTCATGATCGATGCCCAGCAGATGCATCATGGTCGCGTGCAAATCGTGCACCGTGACCGGATCGCGCGCGATGTTGTAACTGAACTCATCGGTCTCGCCGTAGCTGTGGCCGGCTTTCGCACCGCCGCCCGCCAACCAGTAAGTGAAGCAGCCGCCGTGATGATCGCGCCCCATGGCTTCCACGTCGGAGATCGAACCCTGCGCGTATGAAGTGCGGCCGAATTCGCCGCCCCACATCACCAGCGTGTCGTCGAGCAAACCGCGCTGCTTCAGGTCGGCGACCAGCGCCGCCGAAGGTTGATCGACGGCCATGCAGTCCGGCGGATGCCGCGCGGTGATCTTGCTGTGATGGTCCCAGCCGAGCTGCACGAGCTGCACGAACTTCACGCCGCGCTCGATCAGGCGCCGCGTCAGCAGGCAGTTGCGTGCGAACGTACCGGGGATGTGCGCCTCCGGGCCGTATAGATCCATGATGTACTTGGGCTCGTTCGACAGGTCCGCCACTTCCGGCATGGAGTCCTGCATGCGATACGCCATTTCGTACTGCGCCAGCTTGGAGAGAATTTCCGGATCGCCCGACGCTGCGTACTGCGCCTGCGCGAGCCGCGTGATCACGTCGAGTTCGGCGCGGCGATCCTTTTTGTCCAGTCCATCCGGGCTGCGCACGTAGAGCACCGGATCCGCGCCGGCGCGCAGCTCGACGCCCTGGAAGTGCGACGGCAGGAAGCCCGAGCCCCACAGGCCGCCGTTCGCGGCAACGCCGGAGGACTGGTGCTGCGACTTCATGACGATGAAGCTCGGCATGTTGGCGTTGTCGGTGCCAAGCGCATAGTTCACCCACGCGCCGGCGGACGGACGACCCGAGAGCTGGAAGCCGGTGTGCAGGAACATCGACGCCGGATCGTGATTGACATGTTCCGTCGTCATCGTGTGGATGAAGCACAGGTCGTCGACGACGCGGCCGGTGTACGGCATGAGGTCGCTGATCCATTTGCCGTTGCCGCCATACTGGCGGAACTTCGCGATGGGTTGCACCAGCGGATAGGCTGTCTGGCCGTTGCTCATCGCCGAAATACGCCCGCCCGCATTCTTCACCGATGGCGGAATTTCCTCGCCATGGCGTTTGATGAGCGTCGGCTTGTAATCGAAGGTGTCGACCTGCGACACCGCACCGCACATCTGGATCGAGACGACGCGCTTGGCGCGCGCGGGAATGTGGCCCGTCTTGAGCACGCCTTTGTCGATGATGGAGCCGCTTGCGACTGCGCTGCCCGCACCGGCGAACGCGCGGCTGCTGACTGCATCGACCAGAGCGAGGCCGCCAAGACCTACCGCACCGGCCAATACCGAACGACGGCTGACACCGTTGCGCCCGTTGTCGCTCTGCGAATCACGTCTGGTCCTGTCACTCATGACTACCTCGCCTAACGCAACGTATAGGCATCAGGGGAATTCATCGCCGCGGCCGCCACCATGGTGAGGCTCGCAAGCTGAACGCGATCCAGCTGCGGATCGACCGGCGCGACGCCGATGTTCAGCAGCTTGTCGACATCTTGTTTCGATTCCGCCAGCCGCGCGCTTTCGGCGTCGCGATACGCGACCAGCGCTTCGAGTTCGGCGGGCGACGGATGGCGGCGCGTGGCGAGCCGGAACACGTTCTCGATCTGCGTCTTCGGTTCGGCTGTCGTGCTGGCGGCTCGTTCGGCCATCTTGCGATACGCCTCCATGTACTGCGGGTCGTTGAGCAGCACCAGCGCCTGCAGCGGCGTGTTGGAAATGTTGCGCGCGACGGTTGCGACGTTTCTGTCGGCCATGTCGAAGATCAGCATCGACGCGGGCTGGGCATTGCGCTTGATGTACGTGTACATAGAGCGGCGATGGAATTCATCCGCCGGCACGTCCAGTTCGCTCGGATAGATGTTCGCACCCAGGCCGTTGCCTTCCCACACGCCGTCGGGCTGGTATGGAAACACCGCGTCGCCGCCAACGTGGTCGACGAGCAGCCCGCCTGCGAACAGTGCGCCGTCGCGGATCATCTCAGCCGGCAAGCGATACCGCGGGCCGCGCGCCAGCAGGCGATTGGTCGAGTCCTTCTCATGCAATTCGGGCGAGACGTTCGACGACTGCCGGTACGTCGCCGACATCACGATCAGCTTCTGCATGTGCGCGATGTCCCAGCCGGAGCGCACGAATTCGATGGCCAGCCAGTCGAGCAGTTCGGGATGCGTCGGGTTGGCGCCCTGCGTGCCGAAGTCCTGCACCGTCTGCACGATGCCGGCGCCGAAATTGAGCTGCCATAGCCGGTTCACGAAGACGCGCGCCGTGAGCGGGTTGTCTGCGTGGAACAGCCACTTCGCCAGGTCGATGCGCCGGCGCAGCGGCTGCGTGGGGTCGGGTGCGAACACGCGCGCGGGCACGCCCGGCGGCGTTTCCTTCAGATACTTGTCGTAGATGCCGCGATCGAGAATGTAGTTCGGTCGCGCGACCGGCGCGTCGCCCGCCACCATGAGCTGCGGAATGCGTGCTTCGACTTTGGCCTCGACGGCGCGCACGTTGGTCAGATCGACTTTCGCGTTGACCATGCGCGCGTCCTGCGCAGCCAGTACCTCAGCAAGCTGCTTGCCGAGCGCAACGCTGTCGATGTTGTCGAGGAATTCAGGATCGTGCAGATAGCGCACTTCCACCGGGCTCAACATCTTGTTGAAGACGCGGATCTCGTCGATCGCGCCGCCCATGAATTCTTCCTGCGCGCGCCGCGTGCCGAACGCGAGGCCGTAGTAGCTGCCGAGCAGGCTGTGGCCGCCACGCGGCATCGACGTGCGCGTCAGGCGGTCCCGATACACTTCGGTGCGCACCGGCACACCGTCGACGAACAGCTTGACGCCGGCAGCGCGGCTGGAGCCGTCGTAAGTCATTGCTACGTGCGTCCACTTCTCCTGCGGCAGCGGCTCGACGGCACGCACGCTCAACATGTTGTACGGCGCGACATGCACCAAGTCGAACTTGAGACGATTGTTCTCCAGCAGCAGGTCGTAGCCCGAGCGGCTCTGGTTATAAAGCACGCTGGCTTTCTTGTAGGGCTCGCCTGCGCGCAGCTTGAGCCACAGATCCAGGCTGAACTCCTGCAGGCGGTCGAACGCGCCGACGCCCTTTGCCGCGAAGCCGATGGTGTCGTGGAGCTGCACCGCCTGACCTTTCACGCCCTCGATGAACTGCGCGTTATTGACGGCGCCGGGCTGATCGCCGGCGCGGCCACTCGGCGTCCACGCCAGCACTTCTTCGGTCAAGCCGACGAGCAAGCGCCGGTTCCTGATCGCAATGGCGTTCTGGAATTCATAGCGGCCTTCCTTGATCGCGCGACCCAGGGCTTTGCTCAGGTCCGTGGCAGCCAGTCGTTCGCGCGGCAACTTGGCCTTCACCGGCCCAGCGGGCAGGCCCGCCCCTGGCGGACGCACCGGCACGTCATCATCGCCCCCTTCGAAACTGAAGCGGCCCTTCGCCGGCTCGATCATCAGCGGCTCGAACGACGCTATATAAGTAGAGTCGAGCGGATAGTAGGCCTGCGTGCCCGCGTCGATCGAAGCCGACAGCAGCAACGCAACTTCGCTGCGTTGAGCGCGAGCGAGCGCTGCGGCCTGCGGCGCGACCTCCTCGACCACCACCTTGACCGTGTTGCGATACTCGTCCTGCTGCTTCTTGACGAGCTGGTGCGCCAGGTCCAACGCGTCCTGTTGCTCCTTCGTCGGCCACGGCAGCGTCGGTCCCATCGGCGTGCCGCCGGGGCCGGTGCCGTGAATGCCGCCTTCGTCCATGTTGTTGAAGAAGCCGGCCAGCGAGTAGTAATCGGCCTGGCTGATCACGTCGTATTTATGATCGTGACATTTCGCGCATGCAACGGTCAGTCCCATGAATGCGCTGCCGACCAGCTCGGTGCGTTCGTTGACGTACTCGACGCGCCACTCTTCGTCGATGATGCCGCCTTCGGCATTGCGCTTGCCCATGCGCAGGAACGACGTCGCGAGCTTCTGTTCCGGCGTCGCCTGCGGCAACTGGTCGCCGGCAAGCTGCCAGGTGACGAACTTGTCGTACGGCAGATTCTTCCTGAACGCGCCGATCACCCAATCGCGATAGGGATGCAGCAGGCGCCCGCCACTGTCGTTCAAATAGCCGTCGGTGTCGGCGTAGCGGGCGACGTCGAGCCACGTCTGCGCCATCCGCTCCGCGTACGCGGGGGACGCCAGCAATCCATCCACAGCTCTTTCATAAGCATCGGAGCGCTTGTCGGCGACGAAGGCGTCGACCTGCTCCAGCGAGGGCGGCAAACCGGTGAGCGTCAGGTACACGCGATTGATCAGGGTTTCCTTGTCCGCTTCGGGCGCAGGCTGCAGCTTCTCTGTGTCCAGCCGCGCGTAGATGTAGCGGTCGATGGGATTGATCGCATGCTTGTCGAAGGGCGTCGACTTCGGCTGCACTTCTTTGGGCGGAATGTAGGCCCAGTGCTGCTGGTACTGCGCGCCTTCGCTGACCCATTTCACCAGCGTCGCGATCTCCACCGGCGCAAGCACCTTGTGGGATTCGCGCGGCGGCATGTGCTCGTCGGAGTCCTCCGAGGTGATGCGCCGGATCAGTTCGCTCTTCTCGGGCCAGCGCGGCGTGATCGCATGCTTGCCCTTGTTCTCGGGCAATTCGCCGTACGCATTCGCGGCGACATCCAGGCGCAGACCGGATTTCTGCACGGAGTTGCCATGGCAGTTGAAACAGTTCTGCGACAGGATGGGCCGCACGTCCCAGTTGTAATCCAGCTCGGCCGGTACATCCTTCGCGACGGCGGCGATTTCCGCCGGCGGCGTGTAGGTCGATCCACAACCGGCGAGCAGTATCGCGGACAGCGCAGCACCGCTGCCCGCCAACCATCCTTCCCTGCTCGCGCTACGCACTGTGCTTACCTCGTCGCTGGTCTGGGCGCCGGCCGCTCAAAACTCCTCGTGCAGGGACACGCAGTTGTATTCCTTCAACTGCACGCCGCGCTTGCGCTCCAACACCACGCGTGCGCTCCACGGCGCGGTGAATGTCTGTGGATCGTCGATGCTCACCACGTCTTCGAGCCGCTTGCCGCCGTCGATCAGGCGCACGCGCTCGGTCACCTTCATGGCAGCACTGTGCGGCATGCCTTCGCGATCCAGCACGGTCTGTGTGTTCACGCCGAGCGTTTCGATCACCAGCGTGTCACCCTCCCAGCGGCCCACTGATTCGCCCATGAAGCTGGGATCGATGTCGGCGAGCGCCGGCAACGCCTCATCCATATATATGTGGCGCAGCAGGTGCTGGTACTCGTGCACGAACGAAATCTTGCGCGCGGTCTGCAGGATCATCATGGGCTGCGGCGCCCACATGATGCGCGGCGTTCCCACTGGCACGCAGCGCGCCATGTCCTGCTTGGGCTTGAGACTCTTGCGCGCGGCGACGTTTTTCTCGTACACCGCCACTGCCTGCGATTGCAGCGGCGGGCGTTTGCCGTCGATCGTGCGAATGGCTCGCTCGTACTTGGTCACCTGCCATACGCCCGAGATGTCCGGCGCCTGCGCCGAAGTCGCCGCAGCGTCGGCCGCCGCAAGCGTCGGCACGAACGCCAAGGTGGCCGTCATACCCATCGCCATCAATGCGGCAAGCCCGGTGCCGGAATATTTTTCCCGGCAACCTCTTGTTATCGAAACGCTGCGCTGCACTGCTTGCATCCTTCAGAAATTTCTCAGCGTGCCGGTGTCGTCAGGCGCGTTGCGATTGTTTTCTTCGCACACGTACTCCAGCAGCCGCACATCCGGCCGCCACACCCACGTGCGCTTGGCGGTCCACGACTTGGTGAACGCCTTGGGATCGTCGACGGTGAACAGGATCTCCAGGCCCTTGTCGACGCGGCGGATGCGCTCGACGACATGCAGTGCGTCGGAATGCATCGTGCCGCCCTCATCGATCTGCGTGGTCTTGACCAGGCCGACCGTGTCGATGACCAGCGTGTCGCCGTCCCATTTACCGACCGCGTGTCCCATGAAGCTGGGCGCGACCTTCCTGGGATGTTCGGCATTCATGTGCACGACACGGAACAAGTGCTGTGCTTCGTAGAGAAACACCGTCTTATCCGGTGTCTGCACGATCTCGACGGGATAAGGCGAAGCGACCAGGCGCGGCATGCCGCTGGGCAAGCACGCGGCGGTGGGATCGAACATCGGCTTGCCGGCTTTCTCCGCGGCGGCGCGCTCCTCGAATATCTTCTGCGCCCACGGCTGCCACGGCGTCTCGCTGCCGTCGGCGGGTTTGGTGCGTCGATCGAAGCCGCGCACCTGCCAGACACCGGAGATGTTCGGTACCGAGTCCGGCATTTTTGCATCGCGCAAACCAGGTTCGCCGAGCGTCGGCGGCGCCGCCACGGCATGCGACGGCAAAGAAAGCACAAGAATTGTCGTGCCCACCAACGCGCGCATGAGCCGGCGCATTTTCGCGCCGGCGTCCGCACTCGTCAGGCCAACCTCGCGCATGCCACTCACCCCTGAATTTGCCTTTAATGTGCAGCGTTTGTAACGCTGTCTAATGACACGTCAACCGAATGTACGAGAATTCCACAGGCATTGCTACAGCGTGCCACACGGATGATCCGTCAACGGTGCGGCGTACGAAAAATTCAGCGTGCGTCACATCGCACGCGACGCGCGGCCGGGAATAAGTCCGACCTGAAGCCCGGGCGAAACTAGCGAAAACAGGGCAAAAACGCGCTCGTGCTATGCTGTGTGCGGCACAGGGGGAGAAGAAAGATGAGTATGCTCACCACGCTAATGTCCATCGCGACACGCCGCCGTGCCGCTCTATTTGTCGGCGCGAGCTTGTTGATGACTGCCGGCATGGCGCTCGCACATCACTCCTTCGCGATGTTCGACAACGAGAAGCAGATCAAGCTGATCGGCCAGGTCGCCCATTTCCAGTGGACGAACCCGCACGTGTACATCGAGCTGGACGTGCTGCAGGAAGGCGGCGACGTCAAGCACTGGAGCATCGAGTGCGCGAACCCGGGCATCCTCAATCGCATCGGCTGGAAGTTCAACATGATCAAGCCGGGCGACAAGCTGACGGTGATCGTGGCGCCGCTGCGCACCGGTGAATCCGGTGCGCTGCTCAAGGAGGTCACTCTCCCCGACGGCCGCGTGTTCGGCAACGGCGGCCCGGCGGGCAAAGCACTCATTCACTAGAGGACGCCCAATAGAGGTTGCCATGACGCTCCGCGCTTTCAATTGCCCCCTCGCCGCGTTCGCGGCGAGCCTGCTGTTCGCGCCTGTGCTGCTTTCGCCCACGCACGCGGCGCAGACTGCGACGCCAGTCAAAGCGAAGTTCGATCCGCGCGCGCTCAACGGTTCCTGGAATCGCTATCCCGACACCAGCGACCAGGTCGACCGCAGCGTTCAGCCGCCGCCTCCCGACGTTCCGACGCCCCCATTGAAGGCGCCGCACCTGGACGAATGGCAGGCTCGCCAGAAAATCATCGCCGCGGCCAACGCGCGCGGCGAGCCCATCGCCACCGGCTACGTGCAATGCCTGCCCGACGGCATGCCGGCGATGATGGTCGCGATGTTTCCGATGGAAGTGCTGCAAAGCCCCGGCCGCGTCACCATCATCCAGGAAGCGTACAACCAGGTGCGCCGCATCTACCTCGGCGAGAAGCAGCTGCCCATCGACGATGCCGAACCGGGCTTCTGGGGCCATTCGGTCGGCCATTGGGCAGGCGACACGCTCGTCGTCGACACCGTCGGCATCAAGGAGAACGTGCGCTTCCGCGACGTGCCGCATTCCAACCAGCTACGCATCACCGAACGCATCAGGCTGCTGTCGGCCGAATACATGGAGGACCGCATCACGGTGAGCGATCCGGTGTACTTGAGCGGCCCCTGGAGTTGGACCTGGGAATATCGCCGCAAGCCCGGCTACAAGCTCTATGAGTACGTCTGCGAAGACAACCGCGAATACGTCGACCCGGATACCGGCGCGCAGCGGATCAGAATTCCAGAGCGGACACCCGCCCCTACTCCTGCTCCCGCGCCAGCTTCGCAAA
>Ga0307509_10006169_pt1 | contig 16246 bp, 6 predicted proteins | sample 10_EM_MG_FD_202245 | JGI IMG/M metagenome (GOLD analysis project Ga0307509, IMG submission 202245) | Populus trichocarpa ectomycorrhiza microbial communities from riparian zone in the Pacific Northwest, United States - 10_EM | ecosystem: Host-associated > Plants > Roots > Unclassified | place... | reverse complement strand
CGGTGAGCGATTTGTAGCCGCGGATGATCACGTTGGTAGAAGAGCCGAGCGCATTGTTTTGTGTTACCTGCATACCGGCTACTTTACCCGACAAGCCATCCATGAAATTATTGCTCCTTGTTTTACTCACCTCATCGCCCACCACCTGCTGGGCGGCATACGGCAGCGTATTCTTGCTTCGCCGGATGCCCAGGGCGGTGACCACCACCTCGCTTAAGCTTCCCTGTCCTTTTAAACTGATTGATAAAGTGTTGGATACATTGTCGGGTTTTGATTCCATACTGTCAAAACCGGCAGCGCTTATCAGCAGGGTAGCGCCGGTGGGTACACTGATCGAAAAAGCTCCGTTGGCGTCTGCCATCACACCGGAGCCATGGCCTTTAAGTCGGATACTTGCAAAAGGAACAGGATTACCTTTTTCATCCTTTACCTGTCCTGTAATAGTGCGGGATTGCGATAGCGCCAACAGTGCATGCAACAGCAGCACTGCCAGTAGCAGTGAAATTTTTCTCATGTGATTAATTTTTGTTTACGTATAGGAATAGGGAACAACCGTTCGGTCGCTGAACGAAGGTTCCTTTTAAAATGCCTTTACGAAATACAATTGAGTAACAATGAAACTGCCGGCAAAAGGCCCGGGCGGGTTCATTTGAATTCGGTTGTTTACTAATTCAGAGCAGATTGGATGGGTGCGGTGCTGTTACTAAGGGGTGGGTGATACTTATCCAGACAAATATAAATGCTTAAAAGCTGCAATCTTAACTTTTGTTTAAACGATTTAGGGGATTTTGGTCTTTTATCTTATCTAGTCTATTGGTGGACGGGGTGTTTTATAATAAAAAAATGTTATATCTAACGGGTGAGCGCAATAAAAAAAGCCGCCCCGCAGATGCGTAGACGGCTTTCGATCATTGACCCTTTTTATTTATCCCAGAAAACCCGGGGCGAAAACAGGGTAGTAGTGCCTGGTATATTGGCACCGTTATATGAATATTCCGTTTGCGGGTACAGGAAACGCCGCGGCACATTGGCGCCGTTTACCGGCGTCAGCGTGGGGCTGCCATTGCGGCGCCACAGGGCAAACGCTTCGGGGTTGAGGTAAAGCGCAATGTATGCTTCGGCCGATACTTTTGCAATCGCGGCCGATGCCGTGGCAGGCAATATGCCATTGGCGGCAATATAGGTGGCGGCGGCTGTGGCGCCGACCCCCAGTTTATTCATATTGGCCTGTATGGCCGCCTGGAAAATGGTTTGCGCGGCAGCGATGGTGCCGCCGGCTATGAGCGTGGCTTCCGCTTTCATAAACAGGAGCTCGTCGTAGGTGATGAATTCAACGGGCGAATTGATGTTGCCGTAATAAGGCCCCATGCCCACAACATTGACATCGTTGAAGGTGGGGTCGGTAAACACCAGGTAGCGGGGATCCTTGCTGGCGGCCATTTTTGTTCCCAGCGGGCTCGAGTCGAAAGCGATATCGCCCCTTTGCTCGTTAAACTCGTACCAGGGATTGGCGGATGTTTCGGTTTCCCCGAAAATATACTGCGCATTGTCGGCATTGGAGGTAAAGGACAGCGCTATTTCCGCCAGCGCATTGTTGGCCATGGCGGCGTTGCCCTTTGCCTGGTGAATGTATAACCGGGCTTTGATGGCATGCGCGAATTTGATCCATTTGCCGGCCGACCCGCTGTAAATGATGTCCTCGCTGCCGGGCGCATCAATGCCCACGGCTGCGCCGAGCTTGCTGATAGCGGTCGTGAGCAGTGCCTGGATGGTATCGTACAATTTCTGGTCGGTGTCGAATTTGGGCTGCAAATTGTCGCTGCCCCTGAATGCGTCCGAATAAGGCACCGATCCCCACATATCCACCGCCACCTGCAGGCTATAGGCCATCAGGATACGGGATATGCCGCCATAGGCATTGTCGGCCTTGGCATCGGCTATCTGCATCAGCGTTTTATTATTTTCCATGACCGAAGTATACCAGTTGCCCCAGGGCGAATCGAAGTCGACGGAGGTAAACGTATACCCGTAATACCCCTGCGCCTGCCGGGCTACGCCCTGCGTCTGCTGGGTAATCAGCGAAGTGTACCTCGAAAAATCGCCGCCCTGCGCATAGGCCGTGGTGCCTTCCACGGTGGATAGCATCACGCTGGGTATGATACTGCCGGGATCGGGCGAATTGGGATTGACGTTGGCGCCGGAATAAAATGTTTTTTTACAGGCCCCCCCTAACAGCACGATGGCCGCGGTAAAGGCGATCGATATGGCTATTTTGAACCTTTTCATAATCGTTTGATTTCGTTTGATCGTAATGGGTGATGTTTACAAGCCGAGCGCCAGGCGTATGCCATAGCTTTTGGTGCCCGGGTTATTGAAATAATCCAATCCCTGCCCGTTGGCCGGACCGGCCAGGCTGGTTTCCGGATCAACACCCTTGTATTTGGTCCATAGCTTCGGGTTGATGGCAAAAACGGAAATAGTGGCATTGGAGAAATGGATCCGCTGCAACAACTCCTTCGGCAGGTTATAGCTCAGCGTTACCTGGCGTATCCTTACAAATGAACCGTCTTCCACGCTGGGTTCGGCAGGCCCGATAAAGCTGCTGCCGATATTCTGCCAGTAGTACTGGTTGTAGGTGGTGGCAACGGTATTGGCCACGCCGGGCTTGGCTATCTCTATCGTGCCGGTGGCATCATAATGCACCACGTTGCCATCGGCATCGAGGTGGCCCTGCACACCCTGGAAGGTGACGGCCTGGCCCCTGTTGGCCGTTTCGGCAGAGGTGCCGAAATAGGAGAGGGCGCCCCGCGTTCCGTTCCAGATATCACCGCGACGGCGGATATCGAGCTGCGCGGTAAGGCTGAAATCTTTATACGTGAGCGTATTGGTGACTGATCCCGTCCATTCGGGATTTATATCGCCAATCGGCGCATTCTGGCTGCTAACGATGGGCATGGCATAGCCGGGGTCGCCCTTGGTATCGTTGATCAGCAGGGGACTGCTCATATTGCCGGGTTCGGAACGCTGGTAGGTGCTGCCGTATATCTGTCCGAATGCCTTGCCGACGATGGCGTCGACCTCACCATTCTGGAAACCGGCAATCAGCAATTTCTGGATACCGGCCGCCAGCGACGTGACCTTGTTGACATTGCGTGACCAGTTGACGGTAATATCCCAGTTGAAACCGGCCGTCTTCACCGGTGTGCCCGTCAACGTTATTTCCAAACCTTTATTGGTAAGATCGCCGGCATTGAGCACTTCGGCCGACCATCCTGTGGAATAGGCTATGGGCACGATCAGGATTTGCTTGGTCGTTTTTGAATAATAAGCCGTTGCGTTCAGTTGGATCCTGTTTTTTAAAAAGCCCAGGTCCGCGCCCGCTTCAAAGGCCCTGGTATTTTCCGGCTCCAGGTCGGGGTTGCCGATGGTGGCGATCGTGGAGCTGATCTGGTAGCCCGCGGCGCCGCCGATGGGGAACTGGATGCCGGTGGTGAAACCATCGGTGATGGATGCCTGTGTGAAATAGGTTTTTAATGCCTGTGTGGGCGCATCTTTACCTACCTGTGCCGCCGACAATCTTATCTTACCATAGTTTAATACATTGCTCGAAGCAAATCCGGAAAGCCGGGTGAATTCAAAGGCCAGCCCGGCGGAAGGGTAGAAAAAGCTGTTGCCCGTTTCCGGTAGCGTGGAGGAGGTTTCCCTGCGGGCCGACAGGGTCAGAAACAGCATCTGCTTAAAGTCGAGGTGCGCTTCGCCATACCAGGCCGACGTGCGCTTTTTAGCTTCCGACTCGGTATTGGTATAGGAAGTGGCGTTCGACATATCGGGGAAATTGGGCAATACAAAACCCGAACCATGCGCCAGGCGGGCCCGGCTTAGATTGGTGAAATAGTTTTGCCCCAGCATCAGGCTTCCGTTGAAGTCCTTGCCCAGGTTCTTTTTAAAGGTGACGTTGATATCGGAGTTGAGCTGCTGGTTGAAATAGTGCAGCAGGTGAATGGCGCCGGCAGGAAATGCATTGGAATTGATATCATACGCATTTTTGGCGTCCTGCGCATACACGTCGGCGCCCATTCGATAGGTCAGCGCTACCCAGTCGGCCAGCTGGTAATTGGCCTGCGCAAAACCGAATATGCGGTTGAGGTCTTCGTGAAAAGGAATTTTGTTGACGGTCCAGTAAGGATTGTCGTATCCCGGCCCGCCGCGGTAGTCGCGTTGTGCGGCCGTGACGACTCCGTTGATGACCTGCAGGTAAGACCTCGGGTCCCTGACGGCGTCTTTGCCCAACCCATACGAATTATCGAAGGTAGGCGGCGTACGCAAAAGGCCCAGCATGACGCTCGATACATTGGAGCCCTGCTGCACCTTGTTGGCGACGCTGTGTATAAAATTGAGACCGGAGGTGATGCTCAGCCGGTCGGTAATGGCCGTCTGCCCGTTGAGGGAGAAATTCGATTTGTTGTAGTCCGAATTCGGAACGATACCGGTTTGCTTTACGTTGCCGAGCGATACCCTGAAATTGGTCTTGTTGTTGCCGCCGGCCAGTGCAATACTATTATTATAGGTGCTGCCCTTCCGGAAGAAATCATATACATCGTAAGGCGTTACTTTTATTTTCTTCGCCGGGTTGGATGCGCCCACGATATTGCCGTTGGGGTCCCAGATATTCGCCACGCCGTCCCAATACAACGTATCTATCAGCGCCCCCCAGGTGGTCCGCCGGTCGGAGTTGCCCTTGGGCCCCTGGTACTTACCGCTGCCGCCCTGCGAATAGATGCGTTGCAGGGGCGGCACCTGTGTATGCGATTCGATGCTGGCGGAAGACGTAAAGCTGATGGTGGTGCCTTTCTTGCCGCTGCCGCCTTTTTTGGTGGTAATGATCAGGGCGCCGCTGGCGGCCTGGATACCATAGAGTGCCGTAGCCGCAGGTCCCTTCAGCAGGGTAACCGATTCGATATCGGCGGGGTTGATGTCCACGCCGCGATTGGTAGGCTGCACGCCGCCGGTGAGATTGGAATTAGAGCCCGATACATTGGGTGTCGCCGAAGTAGCGTCGTAATTATTGATGGAATTGTCAATGGGCACACCATCCACGATCATCAGCGGCTGGTTATTGCCGGTCAGGGAGGTGACGCCCCGCAGCCGGATATAAGTGCCGCTGCCGGGGGTGCCGGCGCTGTTGATGACGGTCAGCCCTGAGGCTTTGCCGTTCAAATCACTGAGCGCATTGCCCGATCCGGATGCGTTGATAAGATCGCCGGAAATAGACTGGGTCGCCGTTGCCAGCTCTCTTTTCTCCCGTTTGATGCCGAGGGCAGTTACTATCACTTCCGTCATGGCAGTTTTAATATTCAGCAACATGATGGGCAGCATGGAATCCGTGCCCACCTTCTGCTCCTGGGTTTCAAACCCCGTGGCGCTGATAACGAGTATGGCATCGTTGCCGGGTACCGTAATGGTAAAATTCCCCTGGGCATCGGCAGCTACGCCTGATTTGGCATTTTTAAGTTTGATACTGGCAAAAGGAACCGGATCTCCTTTGCTGTCTTTGATCTGCCCGGTAATAGTGCGGGATTGCGAAAAAGCCAACAGCGCGCAGCATAGCAACGCCGTCAGCAGCAGCATCATTTTTCTCATGAATTGTAATTTAGCGTTAACGTATAGATACAAAACCGCCCGTCCTGTCGCAGTACGAAAGGTTTCGATGACAATGCCACGCGATGATACATGGGTAGCGGATCGAATCCGGCAGGATCAGTAAAGGGATGACCAATGTATTGCCGTTAATCAGCGCAAGGAATTGGGTTCGCTAAAAGGATGAGGTGCTGTCTGAAGGATGAGGTGTCGGTAAGATGAGGTTTGGTAAGAAGTTCCGGCGCAGCCCATGCGACCGGGTTCTAAAAGTAGACCGAAAAATGCCTGGTAAAGCTGCATGGTCTACCCGGTACATCCAGCAAAAAAAGTGCCTCGTCCGTTTAATGCCTGCTTTCCCGGATATTTATCCAGATTCATGTGAAAAAATTATTAATTAAAACACCCAAAATAGCGTATTTATTTGTACATTTAGGTACTTGCTTGCTGCCCTTTTAACATTCCTATAGAAAAACCTGCCTTTTATTGAAAAATATTTAAAAAATCCCATTCAACGATGGCAAGCAACTACGGATTGTACTCCCCCGAGTTTGAGCGTGACGCCTGTGGCATTGGTTTCGTAGCCAATATTAAAGGTAACAAGGGTCACCAGATTGTTTCCGACGCACTTACGGTTCTGGAAAACATGGAACACCGCGGCGCCTGCGGTTGCGAAAGCAATACGGGCGACGGGGCCGGCATCATGATCCAAACCCCCCATGAATTTTTCTTCGACGAATGTATCAAACTGGGCGTTCACCTGCCCGCATTCGGCAAGTATGGCGTGGGGGTGGTTTTCTTCCCCCGCGAAATCCGCCTGCGCGAAGAATGCCGTGATATCTTCAACCGCTCGGCCGAAAAGCTCGGGCTGGAGGTGCTGGTTTACCGCAAGGTGCCGGTGAACACCGATGGCATCGGCCCCACTGCCCTGAGCGTGGAACCCGAAATGGAACAGGTGTTCATCGCCTGTCCCGATTATATCACCCGCCCCGACGATTTTGAGCGCAAGCTCTTCCTGCTGCGCAACTATGCCAGCCACACCATCAACAATACCATCCGCAAGGACGCCATCGGGTTTTATGTGGCCTCGTTGTCGTATAAAACCGTTGTTTATAAAGGACAGCTCACCAGCATGCAGGTGCGCAACTATTTCCCTGATTTAAGCAACAAGCGCGTGGTGTCGGCTTTCGGGCTGGTGCACTCGCGCTTTGCCACCAACACATTCCCTTCCTGGAAACTGGCGCAACCCTTCCGCTACATCGCCCACAACGGCGAAATCAATACCCTGCAGGGTAATTTGAACTGGCTGAAATCGAGCGAGCACAGCTTTACTTCCTCTTATTTCACCAAAGAAGAAATGGAGATGCTGCTGCCCATCATCAGTGCCGGCCAGTCGGATTCCGCCTGTCTCGACAATGTGATAGAATTGCTTACGCTCACCGGTCGTTCGCTGCCGCATGTGATGATGATGCTGATCCCCGAAGCCTGGGACGGCAACGAGCAGATGGACCCGCTGCGCAAAGCCTTTTATGAATACCATGCATCCATCATGGAACCCTGGGATGGTCCCGCGTCCATCTCCTTTACCGATGGCAGGATCATCGGCGCCACGCTCGACCGCAACGGCCTTCGCCCTTCGCGCTATTGCGTGACCACCGACGACCGCGTGATCATGGCTTCCGAAACCGGCGTACTGCCCATCGACCCCAAACTGGTGAAAGAAAAAGGCCGCCTCCAGGCCGGCAAGATGTTCGTGGTGGATATGGAACAGGGACGCATCATCAGCGATGATGAACTGAAAAATAAAACCTGTTCGCAGAAGCCTTACGGCGACTGGCTGAACCAATATAAAATACGCCTCGAAGAGCTCGACGAGCCGCGCGTGGCCTTTACCCATTTATCGGATGCTTCGGTATTGAAATACCAGAAAGCATTTGGCTACAGCACCGAGGACATCGACAACATCGTGACCCCGATGGCCACCGATGGCAAAGAACCCATCGGCTCCATGGGCACCGATATTCCCCTGGCGGTGTTGAGCGATCAGCCGCAGCACATCAGCAGCTATTTCAAACAGCTGTTCGCGCAGGTGACCAACCCGCCCATCGACCCCATCCGCGAAAGAATGGTGATGAGCCTGACTGCCTTCGTGGGCAACAACGGTAACCTGCTCGATGAAGACCCCCAGCACTGCCATACCGTGGCCTTGAAACATCCCATACTCACCAGCACGGAACTGGAGAAACTGCGCAGCATCGACACCGGTATCTTCCAGGCCAAGACCCTGCAAACCTATTTCAGGGCCGATGGCAAACCGGGTTCGCTCAAAGCGGGTCTCGACCGGCTTTGCCGCTATGCCGAAGACGCCGTGCACGATGGTTTTGAAGTGTTGATCCTGTGCGACCGCGCCGTCGATTCGGACCATGCGGCCATTCCTACCTTGCTGGCCACAGCCGCCGTGCACCATCACCTCATACGCAAAGGCCTTCGCGGCCAGGTGGGCATCGTGGTGGAAGCAGGCGATGTATGGGAAGTGCATCATTTCGCCTGCCTGATCGCCTTCGGCGCCACGGCCATCAATCCCTATCTCGCGCTGGCGTCTATCCGTAATATGAAAGTGGATGGCTCGCTGCAAACGGAACTGAGCTGGGATGAGCTGCGCTACAATTATATCAAAGCCGTTTGCGATGGCCTGCTTAAAGTGTTTTCCAAAATGGGCATCTCCACCCTGCAATCGTACCAGGGTGCGCAGATATTTGAAATACTCGGTCTCAACCGCGAGGTAGTGGGTAAATACTTTACCGGCGCCGTGAGCCGTATCGAAGGCGTGGGCCTGGATGAGCTCGCTAAAGAAGCCCTTGCCAAGCATTGGCTGGCGTTCAACCACAAGAACATACCCGTTACGCGGTTGCCCGTGGGCGGTATATACCAGTGGAAACGCAAAGGCGAGTTCCACCTGTTTAACCCGCAAACCATCCACCTGCTGCAATATGCAACGAGGATGAACGATTACAATACGTTCAAAAAATATTCAAAGCTCGTCAACGACCAAAGCGAAAAAGCCGCTACGTTGCGCAGCATGTTCCAATTCAAACGCAACCGTCCTTCTATTTCCATCGATGAAGTAGAGCCGGCGGAAAATATTTACAAGCGTTTTGCCACCGGGGCCATGAGCTTTGGTTCCATTTCCTGGGAAGCGCATACCACCCTGGCCATTGCCATGAACCGCCTGGGCGGTAAAAGCAATACCGGCGAAGGCGGTGAGGATGAAAGACGCTACGACCGCCTCCCCAACGGCGATTTGATGCGCAGCGCCATCAAACAGGTGGCCAGCGCGCGTTTTGGCGTAACCAGCCATTACCTCACCGAGGCCGATGAACTGCAAATCAAAATGGCGCAGGGCGCCAAGCCGGGCGAAGGCGGACAATTGCCGGGACATAAAGTGGACGAATGGATCGGCAAAACCCGTCACTCTACCCCGGGTGTGGGATTGATTTCGCCGCCGCCGCACCACGATATTTATTCCATCGAGGATTTGGCGCAGCTGATCTTCGATTTAAAGAATGCCAACCGTGCCGCGCGCATCAACGTGAAGCTGGTTTCCAAAGCCGGCGTAGGCACCATCGCCGCGGGGGTGGCCAAGGCCAAGGCCGATGTGATCCTCATTTCGGGTCACGACGGCGGCACCGGCGCATCGCCCATCAGCTCCATCAAACATGCCGGTTTGCCCTGGGAACTCGGTCTTGCCGAAAGCCACCAGACACTGGTTAAAAACAAGCTGCGCAGCCGCGTGGTATTGCAGGCCGACGGTCAAATGAAAACAGGCCGCGATATTGCGGTGGCTGCATTGCTCGGCGCCGAAGAGTGGGGGGTAGCCACGGCTGCATTGATAGTGGAAGGTTGTATCATGATGCGCAAGTGCCATCTCAACACCTGTCCTGTTGGCGTGGCCACGCAGGACCCCGAACTGCGCAAACGCTTTACCGGCAATGCCGATCATGTGGTCAATTTCTTTAAGTTCATGGTGCAGGAACTGCGCGAAATCATGGCCGAGCTGGGTTATCGCACCATAAATGAAATGGTGGGCCAGGTAGAAAACCTGGAAGTAAGAGAGAACATCACCCATTGGAAATACAGCAAGCTGGACCTTTCACCCATTTTATACAAAGAGCCCGCTTCTCCCTACACCGGGTTGTACAAAATGGAAGAGCAGGACCACGGCATCGATGGCGTGCTCGATTTCCAATTGCTGAAAGCAGCCGCTCCCGCCATCGACAAACTGGAAAGGGTAAGCGCTGTTTTCCCCATTAAGAATACTGATCGTACGGCGGGCACCATCCTGTCGAACGAGATCACCAAAAAATACAAGGCCGAAGGCCTGCCCGACGATACCATTCATTTCACCTTTACGGGCACCGCGGGTCAAAGCTTCGGCGCTTTCAATACCAAAGGGGTGACCCTTGAGCTCGAAGGCGATGCCAACGATTATTTCGGCAAGGGCCTCAGCGGCGCGCGCCTCATCATTTACCCGCCCCGCGAAGCTTCTTTTGTTCCGGAAGAGAACATCATCATCGGCAACGTGGCGTTTTATGGCGCTACCTCCGGCGAGTCCTTTATCCGCGGCAAAGCCGGCGAACGTTTCGGTGTGCGCAATTCCGGCGCCAGCGTAGTGGTGGAAGGAGTAGGGGATCATGGTTGCGAATACATGACCGGCGGACAAGTGGTGATACTGGGCGATACCGGCAGGAATTTTGCCGCCGGCATGAGCGGTGGTATTGCCTACGTGTATGATGTAAAAGCAAAATTTGCCGACAACTGCAATAAGGAAATGGTTGATCTCGATCCGCTCACGGCAGAAGACGCCCGCCAGCTGCATGAGGCCATCACCCGCCATTATGCATATACCGGCAGCACCGTGGCCCGCTTTGTGCTCGACGACTTCGATAACCAGTTAAAGAACTTTATCAAAGTCTTCCCCAAAGACTATAAAAAAGCATTGGCGGAAAAGAAACAAAAAGCCGAAGTGAAGAAATAGTTGATAGTTGTTAGTTGACAGTTGATAGGCGTTTGCGTCGAAAACTGTCAACCGTCAACCGCCAACTAAACAACCATCAACTATCATCCATCATCTATCAACTATATGGGCAAACCAACAGGATTTTTTGAATTTACGAGGGAATTGCCGGGCAAAACGCCCGTGCAGGAAAGGCTGAAACACTACAATGAATTCATTGAACGCTACAGCGACGAAAAGCTCAACCAGCAATCGGCGCGTTGCATGAACTGCGGTGTTCCATTTTGCCACAGCGGATGCCCCCTGGGAAATGTGATCCCCGAATTCAATGATGCCGTATACCGCAAAAAATGGGAAGAGGCCTACGAGATACTGGCATCTACCAATAACTTCCCCGAGTTCACCGGTCGTATCTGCCCCGCGCCCTGCGAAAGCGCCTGCGTGCTGGGCATCAACCAGCCCGCCGTTGCCATCGAAGAAATAGAAAAGCATATCATTGAAATAGCATTCGACAAGGGTTTTGTAAAACCCCGCAAACCCAATGTGCGCACCGGCAAGAAAGTGGCCGTGGTAGGTTCGGGCCCCGCCGGCCTGGCTGCAGCCGCCCAGCTCAACTATGCCGGGCATGCGGTGACCGTGTTTGAAAGAGACGATGCGCCCGGCGGACTGCTGCGCTATGGCATTCCCGATTTTAAGCTCGAAAAATGGGTGATAGACCGGCGCATCAAACTGATGGAGGAAGAAGGCGTTGTTTTCCGTTGCAATGCCAATGTGGGCGTGAATGTGCGCATCAATGATCTGCTGCGTGAATACCACGCCATCGTGCTCGCAGGCGGTTCCACCGTTCCGCGTGATTTGAATATTCCCGGCCGCGAATTGAACGGCGTTTATTTCGCCATGCAGTTCCTGAAACAGCAAAACAAGCGCAATGCAGGCAAAGACCCGCTGGCCAATGCCGCTATTGAAAGCAATATCTTTTCAAGCGATATCCTTGCCGGCGGCAAAGACGTGGTGGTTATCGGCGGTGGCGATACCGGCAGCGACTGTGTTGGCACTTCCAATCGCCAGGGCGCTGTGTCGGTTACCCAGTTTGAGCTGTTGCCCAAACCCCCGGCCTCGCGCACGCCCTTTATGCCCTGGCCCACTTACCCGATGACGCTAAAATCATCCAGTTCCCACGAAGAAGGCGCCCTGCGCCAATGGGCCATTGCCACCAAAGCCTTTATCGGCGATGGAAAAGGCAATCTCAAAGCCCTGAAAATCGTGGAGCTCGAATGGAAGAGCACCGAAGACGGCCGTCCTTCGCAGTTCGTGGAAATACCCGGCAGTGAAAAGGACCTGCCCTGCACCCTCGCGCTGCTTGCCATGGGTTTTGTGCACCCGCAGCAAGAGGGCCTGGTCAATGAACTGGGCGTGGAGCTCGATGAGCGCGGGAACGTAAAGGCAAGCGAGAAATTTTACCAGACAAATATCCAGAAAATATTTACGGCAGGCGATATGCGCCGCGGTCAAAGCCTGGTGGTTTGGGCCATCAGCGAAGGCCGTGAATGCGCCCGCAATGTGGATGCGTTTTTAACCGGCGGAACGTCCGTGCTGGAAGGAAAAGATCAAAATATTGCCTTGGCTATCTAGTGTCCAAAACACCGATTTTTCGAAACCATTCAATTTGAATGGTTTTTTTTATTCCCATTAAATAATTGTTTATGTATTCTAAGAATCATTGGATTATTTCTAAATAACGAACGTAGTATAGTTATATTATCAAAAATAATATGTGTATGTAAAAGCAATTTATATTGCAAAAGTTGACTAATTTAGTGGGTATTATATTAAATAAATAAAATAATTAATATAAGCATAACTGCTAAGGATGCAAAAACCGAAACTTAAACAACTCGCTCCATTTATTGTACTGGCTTTCGTATCTGTTGTTTCCCTGTTTATTCCTTCGGCTGCCGCCTATAATGACGGCGGAAAATACAACACGGCTGATATCGCCTGGATGCTCGTGGCTACCGCCCTGGTATTCCTGATGACGCCCGGTCTCGCCTTTTTTTACGGGGGGATGGTGCATCGCAAAAACGTGCTGTCCACCATGATCAAAAGTGTGGTGGCTGCCGGCGTGGTAGGGGTGCTGTGGATAGTGGTGGGCTACAGCCTTTGTTTTGGCGATACGGTAGGCGGTTTTATCGGTAATCCTTTTACGCATCTTTTCTTTAAAGGGGTGGTGTCGGGTGCACCTGTTTTACAGGGCGGCACTCCCTTAACCATACCCCTGTTGTTGTTTTCCCTGTTCCAGCTCATGTTCGCCATTATTACACCGGGGCTCGTGGTGGGCGCGGTGGCGGAACGCATCCGTTTTACCGCTTATATCCTGTTTATTGTATTATTCAGCCTCCTGGTGTATGCGCCGCTGGCGCATTGGACCTGGCATCCCCAGGGCTTTCTTGCGAAGATGGGCGTGCTCGATTTTGCCGGTGGCACCGTGGTGCATATTTCTGCCGGCTGTGCAGCCCTGGCAGGCGCCCTGGTGCTCAAACGCCGCAGGTCGCACATCGAAAACAAAGAGGTTCCCCCGGCCAATATACCTTATGTACTCATCGGCACCGGCCTGTTGTGGTTTGGCTGGTTTGGTTTCAATGCCGGCTCCGCGCTGGCCGCGAACGCGCTTTCGGTATCGGCATTTGCCACCACCAATACCGCCGCTGCCGCAGCCGGTCTTTCATGGATGTTTTTTGATGTGCTGCGCGGCAAAAAACCTTCCGTGCTCGGTTTTTGTATCGGCGCCGTGGTAGGCCTGGTAGCCATTACCCCCGCCGCCGGTTTCGTGGCCATTCCCCAAAGCCTTTTTATCGGCGTAGTAGCCGCCATCATATCAAACCTTGCTGTTTATTTCAAACAGAAATCAACCCTTGATGATACCCTCGATGTATTTCCCTGTCATGGACTGGGAGGAATGGTGGGCATGCTGCTAACCGGCGTATTTGCCACCAAAGCAATTAACAGCGCCGGTAATAACGGCCTGTTTTATGGCAATCCTTCCTTTTTCTTCACACAATTAAAAGGACTTGCTATTGTTGTTGCTTATAGCTTTACCGTATCCTACGGCATTTTCAAATTCATCAATTTCATTTTACCGCTGCGGGTAAGCCAGGAAGAAGAGGAAGTCGGCCTCGACGCCTCCCAACACGACGAAAATTACCTGCAGGGCGTTTTACTGGTACACCACAATGGTGTAATGGAAGGAAGTTTACTGGATGAGTAATATTTACTGGACTATAAAAACTGAAAAAGGTACAGTAAGGTGATCAGCTCCTGGTACGGGCTCATCATACTATACCCTTTCCTTTAACACTTAAAATCAACTGCAATGTTAAGAAAAATCTCGTTTTCCCTGATGGGAGTGCTATGCCTGGCCGGTACTTATGCCCAGGATTCTACCAAAGAAGCTCCCAAAGCAACCACCATTTCAGGATCGGTAGATGTGTATTACCGTTACAATTTGTCCGGTCCGAAGACTGCTCCTTTCAACAGCGGCACCAGCTTCACCAAATCGCAAAACTCCTTCGAAATCGGGATGGCCTCCGTGCGGCTTGACCACAGTTTTGGCAAAGCAAGCGCTACCGTTGATCTCGGTTTTGGCAGAAGGGCCCAGGAGTTTTCCTACAATGACAACCTGGCCACAGAAACCGCTGGTGGCGATGGTTTTATTGCCCTGTCCAATGTAAAACAGGCTTATGTGAGCTATGCCGTATCCGATAAGTTTAAGCTGACCATGGGCAAATGGGGTACCCATGTTGGTTATGAACTGCTCGACGCCCCGTTGAACCGTAACTATAGCATGAGCTATATGTTCACCAGCGGCCCGTTCTTCCATACCGGCCTGAAAGCCGATATCTCTCTTACGAAGAAAACAGCCCTGATGGTGGGTATTGCCAATCCCACGGATTATTCTACCACCACGTCCTCCTCTAAATTCGCCATTGCCCAGCTGAGCACCGCTACCAGCAATGATAAGCTGAAAGCTTACCTCAACTACCAGGGTGGCAAATTTACCCCGGGTGCTACGCTCAACCAGTTCGACCTGGTGGTTATCGGCACTGTAACGGATAAATTCAGCGTCGGCTATAACGGTACTGTACAGACACGCAAACCCTCGGGCGGCTCAAGTGCCAGCTGGTGGGGTTCTGCCGTTTACCTGAATGTTGACCCAACCAGCAAGTTCGGACTTACCCTGCGCGGCGAGTATTTCGATGATAAGAAGAAAGTGCTGGGCTACAATTCCAGCATATTTGCCGCTACTTTATCGGCCCAAATCAAGGTGGATAAACTGACCATTATCCCCGAGTTCAGGTTCGACAACTCTTCAGAAGAGATATTCTCTAAAAACGACGGTACAGGCACCAAGGGCACAGGCACACTATTGCTCGCGGCTGTTTATACTTTCTAATAATATTTAACCTGGCAACCGATCCGTACCCGCTTTTGATATTAACCATCGAAAGCACCATGTAACCGTAATTGAATAAATGGAATTCATTATTTAACCTCAGCAACAAAAACGAACAAAATGAGAATTCAACACTTCCTGAAAAGCAGGGTGCAGCTTTGTGTGCGCCTGCTACTGCTGGTCGTATGCATCGCCGCGACCGTCATGCCATCGGCGTCTTATGCACAGGATCCTACCGGCGCTTCTACCGGTACTATTAAAGACCTGGGCATTGATACGGTGGCTAAAACAAGCGACACCACCCTCAACAAAGTGGTGGCAGCTGTTAATACCATCGGCGCTGCCGATGGTCACAACAAAATTGCCATCAACATTATGTGGACGCTGCTGGCCGGCTTCCTGGTAATGTTTATGCAGGCTGGTTTTGCACTGGTGGAAACCGGGTTTACACAGAAAAAGAACGTGGCGCATACCATGGGGATGAACTTCATGGTGTATGCGCTGGGTATGTTTGGCTTCTGGGTATGCGGTTTCGCCCTTATGTTTGGCGGCGCGCTGAATGCAGCTACCCTGGGAGGTGCACCGGGCGTTATCCCGCACGAATATATTGTTCATATGTTCGGCCATGATTTTGGTATCTGGGGTACCGTTGGTTTTTTCCTCAACAGCAAGGTGTATGACGTAGGCGTATTCACGCTGTTCCTCTTCCAGATGGTGTTCATGGATACAACGGCAACGATTCCCACCGGCTCCATGGCCGAAAGATGGTCGTTCAAATCATTCCTCATTTTTGGTCTGTTTATTTCTATGTTCGTTTACCCGTTGTTCGGCAACTGGGTATGGGGTGGGGGCTGGCTGTCTCAGTTAGGTGCCAACTTCGGCCTTGGTCACGGTCATGTTGATTTTGCCGGTTCTTCGGTGGTACACATGGTAGGTGGTGTGGCTGCACTTGCTGGCGCTATCGTTATCGGTCCGCGTATCGGTAAATACGGCAAAGACGGTACCGTAAACACCATTCCCGGTCACAATATTCCCATGGCTATCCTGGGTACTTTTATCCTGGCCTTCGGATGGTTTGGTTTCAACCCCGGTTCTACGCTGGCAGGTGGCGATCTGCGCATCGGTATCGTTGCGGTGAATACCATGAT
>Ga0307509_10006168_pt1 | contig 16247 bp, 16 predicted proteins | sample 10_EM_MG_FD_202245 | JGI IMG/M metagenome (GOLD analysis project Ga0307509, IMG submission 202245) | Populus trichocarpa ectomycorrhiza microbial communities from riparian zone in the Pacific Northwest, United States - 10_EM | ecosystem: Host-associated > Plants > Roots > Unclassified | place... | reverse complement strand
CAGACCGAGACAGAGTCGTGATGGGAGTTCGTAAGGTTTGTGCTTTTACGGCCGCGTTACCACACCCCGGTCTCCGCTCGTGGCATAGCGGGCTCCCGCATCTTGCCAGGAGAGACCCTGGCGGTGCGTGGCGAGATGACATGTACAGGGATGATCATGTGGTTTCCCGGGGGACCGGACAGCCGGAGTAAGTGAAGGGGCTGAGACGTTGAGCGCATCATCTGAACCAATACACATTTACCCCCGATGTCATTTCATTATTCATCTTTTTCCCCGCTAGCTTTCCACCCATGTGGTTATATACTCGGCTCACGCTGCGGTGGCTGAATTCCCTTGGCTTTCTGTCTTAGGGTTATCTCTCGCTCCCCACGTCCCTCGCTCTCTCCCCGGATGCGGCCTTCAGTCGGCTTGCTTTTTCCTCTCGGCCTCTCGCTGTGCCTCAACGTCAACGCTGGGCCAATTGAGAGAAGAAATCCGATCTGGCTTGAGAATGGGAACGAGGCGGTTGCTCTCAAGTATTGCCCTTCTCCACACACCTACCTGATCTATTGTCGCTGATCATCACTCTCTAACAGTGCCAAGTTCAAGACCCTCAGTCCATTCTCTCCCTGCGATACGACCGAACCAGCTTGTGTGAATGATAGCATCGCTAATTGTAGTGAGGGAATGTACAAGCTCACGGGATGTCCCACCGGTCTGGTGTACGCCCTTCTCATTCATCCCCGCGACACTCGGGCGGTCATGCTCACGATTTCACAGGTGTCGAGCATCTCCCAGGTTGGGTTATAATGAAAATGGGACATACGTCATGTGTATGACCGTGTACGAAAATACCATGCGGATCCGCGCGACCGGGCTGGCCTACTCATCTCCTGAGGAGGAGGACCCGTCACAGTCGTCTCTCACCTTGGATAGCGCTGTGCTTTCTACCCAATTCAAGGAAAATGGGCAAGATAACATAACCGATGTCGGGCAAGGTTTGTTCCCGACTCGTGTCTCTGAAACGCGAGCTTATCTGACAAAATGCAGTGCCGAGCCAAACGTCGAGCAACAATTGGATCAACTTCTGCAAGATCTGGAATAAACCACTAACCAACGGTAGTCAGGTTCGAGGTGCGTGTGTGGTCGAGGATCCAATGCACTGCCTCGAGACACTCGACTGATCCCCCTGTCCCAACTCTACAGGCGGGTCATGTAATAACGCCCCAATCGGCCTCATTCCAAGCGTGGACAACATGCCTTCCGCCAAGTTCATCTTTCCGACAAACTTTGGGACGATCCCCAAGAACCAGTCATTCACCGTTCAGGTCGCAGTCAGCCATCTTGAAACGGGTTGGTTCACGAATGCGATGAAGACTTACATGTCCAGCCCTCAAGTGGTCAACGCCGTGGGGGACGTCATAGGACATTCACATATTGTGATTGAGCAGTTGCCGGGAGGGTTCAACCAAACGACACCAACGGACCCGAAGAATGTGATATACTTCCAGGGTTTGAACGCTCCCGCGGTGGACGGAGTATTATCGTGGGAGGTGCCCTCCATCTCGGTGCCACCCCCTGGGTACTATCGGATCGCGGTGGTCCACTCGGCGGCAAATCATCAGCCAAGTACGTGAATCCACAGTCCACTCCCCGCGTAGCACGGGCTTACTGATCACTCCTCGTGGATCCGCAGTCGCTGTTCCTGTAGCCAAACGAGGGGCTCTGGGCGATATGGTTTACGTGAGTGCACACGTCCACAGCTCCACGCCGCGCCAATCTGATCCCCTCGTTTCGCCACAGTTCTCGGTTGTTTAGAGTGCGAACGCAGCTCTCATGGGACTTTTGGCATCTTGTACAACATATTCGCAACCTTTCGCTTTTCTTCTCCTCCCACTGCTTTTTACTGTGTAGTGGTCCACAACAGTGTTTTCCTGCCGTTTTTCCCCCTCTCCTCGTGACGTAGTTTTGTTCTGTTTGGTAGATAATTAGCGCTCTTTATGACACCATGCCCAATACCTCGTGAACCGGAGTCAGATCCGGGAGTGAACGCTAAAAAAAAAGGATGCTTCCGGTTTTTTTTCTTCATAAAACTTTCCGCCTCGTCTCCAGTTCGTCCAGATCCAAAAGACGATGTCTAACGTCGGACAACCGTACTCCTCTTTCACCATTCGGGTACCGGCGACGTCGGCCAACATCGGTCCTGGATTCGATGTGGTCGGACTTTCGTTGTCCCTTCACCTCACGCTCACCGTCACTTTCGTTCCGACCGATGGAGCTCAGGCGGGCCCACCAGTGTTGGAGTATACGGGTGAAGGGTCCGAAGAAGTCCCTTTGGATCCTTACAAGAACCTCACCACTCGAGTCGCCTTGTACGTCTTACGGTGTCACCATATCCAAAAGTTCCCCACGACCGTGTCTACCTCCGACGGTACCACGCGAACGGCCCAACTGAAGATCGTGGTGGACAATGAGATCCCGTTCGGACGTGGATTGGGATCTTCAGGAGCGGCGGTCATTGCTGGAGTGCTGTTAGGAAACGAAATTGGGAAGCTCAACCTCTCGACTTCGAGAATCCTCGATTTCGCGTTGATGGTCGAGAGGCATCCGGATAACGTCACCGCCGCTCTCGTCGGTGGGTTCGTAGGGTCGTATTTGCGGGAGTTGGACGCGGCTGCGACGGAAGCGGCTTCCGTACCTCTGAGTGAAGTCCTGCCTGAATACCCACCTGACGCTGGAGAGGAGTGGGGTCTGAATCCACCGAAACCACCGATTGGGATTGGCCATTACGTTCGGTTCGGCTGGTCGGAGAGTATCAGGGCGGTCGCGGTCATACCGAGGTTCGAGTTGAGCACTGCGAGTGCGAGGCAGGTCCTCCCCGAATCTTACTCGCGAAAAGACCTCGTACGTCCCCTTCCCCCCCCCTCTCAACTCCGTCCCGGGTCTCATACATTTTCCTTTACAGGTATTTAACCTGCAACGACTCGCCGTCCTCACCACCGCCCTCGCCGCCACCCCTCCCGATCCCGAACTCATCTACGAAGCGATGAAGGACCGCGTACACCAACCCTATCGTAAGGAATTGGTAAATTCTTACTCTCTCGTCCCCCCGTGAGCCTTGTAACTCATCCAGACGTAATGCGTGTTTGATGCAGATTCCCGGTTTACCTGAAGTGACATCAAACATTACACCCGAAACCCACCCCGGGTTGTTAGGAATTTGCCTCTCAGGGGCGGGTCCTACGATACTGGCACTGGCGACTGGCGGGTTCGAAGCTATCGCCGAGGATGCCCGGGCCATCTTCAGGACCAAGGGCATAGAGGTCGACTGGAAGGTTTTGGAGCTGGCTCCGGGGTGCTCAGTCCAACGCCCATAACCGACTCTAGACACATCATTATCAATCGCCCTTTCATTACAAAAGTGATACGTATTAAAGCAGTACGACAACGGGTATTGGTAGTAGCAGCATCATCTAGGGTATTCCAACAAAACACATTCACTGTCATACGTCATCGTATATCCTCATCGTCTCATCTCGTTATCACCGCTAAGCCGTCAGACAGACTGCCCTGGTTGCGACTAGGGAGCCAGCGCCGCCATCGAAAGGGAGGTCCACAGTAAACAAGACGTCGCTCCTATCGCTGTTCAGGTATACCGGGAGATTCACCGATCCTTTAGAAGCGTCGTTCGACTGCAACCATCGGATTTGTGAAGGATTGAGCCGCATCGGTTCGCCCTGATTAAGTTCGAGCTTGTCCGTCACCCAAGAAGCGCCTTCGAGCACCAAACCTAAAAGAAAAGCATGGTGAACATCGGGTGGAGACACGGACCATGAAACCCCACCATCGATAATGAATGCCTCGGGGTCGTTAACCTTCTCCAGATCCAACTGCAAATGAAGCGTCTCCAAACTCCACTTCTTCCTGTGCGCCACCGCCTGCCGGGTCGCCGTGATGTAGGCTTCGGGGAAGAACAGCCCGCCAAGCCAAACCTCGATATTATTCAGGTCTGCCAGCCCGGAAATGTGATCCAATTGCGCCAGACGACGGGCGAAATTAGGGATCCACTCGGAGACGGACATGGCCTTGTGCACCTTGTATTTGCGCCAGTGATCCGGGATAGTCCCTGTGTAGTCCATCAGCCTCGTTCCCGGAAGTTGGCAAAGAAACGGAGCGTACCTTTGATCAGAGCACTCATGAGCGTTCTCAGGTGGTTAGTCTGCTTCAGAGCACCCTCGCAGACCTTCGCTACATCGGAGAGGTCTCGGCGGACCTGAGAAAGAAGCTTCCGTCCAATCGCTCCTTCTCGGAAGAACAACCTGTGCAGGGGGTCCGAGTTGTCTGCGCTCTGTTTAGAAAGGGTGTTGAAACTCTGCAAAGGTTCGTCAGATCCCGCTCAACGGCAACTTCGGGGCGCCAATCACTCACGGCGGGGAGTTGGCCGATCCACTCCATACAACGGTCATGAAGTTGTCTCATCCAAGCGGGCTGTTGTGACGTCTGTCCTTGGGGAGCTCCGATAGCGGGCGCAGAGTCACTGTCATCGTCTGCCAGCATTCGCATCTTCCTTAGTTTACCGAGAAGCTCGTTCCCTATCAGGAGTTATGACGTGCCGGAGCTTCGCCTCATGTTAATAGTACGTACCTTGTGCAACGGCAATTAGCCGTTCGGCGGTGGAGGGTAGACTGAGCCACGAGGGCGGCTCGCGGTCAGGAAGTCGCTGAGCCCACGAGAGGAAGTTCTCGAGCTTCGTGCCATCGGGAACAGGGAGGGTGCGCCCACCATTGGTGCTCGGCACGAGGTCGAAGTCCACATGGTAAGCGTGAGGAGTGAACAGTCTGTCAACGAAGGCGTCCAAAATCCGTTGGTCAAAGTCGCTGTCGATCCTTCCCCCATACACCGACTGTTTGATAAGAGTCTTTACTGCGTCCCATGGAATGGCAGCGGGATCTATATTTGACCGTGACTTGGCGGCGCGTCCGAGCCACGAGTCAATCGTGAGGAAGGCAGACGCCATGTCCGAGTCGTTGAAATCGTAGGTCTTACTCCATCCTAACGGGACGTAACGCAGACGCTCCTGCACCACAGCGTGGAACCAGGCGAGCAGGAAGTACAAACGGACCTTCTCCGCGGGACCCTGGGACAAGCGCGAGGGAGGAATGTTGCGCAACGAATCAAGCAAGTTGGCTTTAATACCGGGAGGCGGCTCATTCATAACGATCCTTGATTGACGGAGGATGTTGACGGGGATGGATGGGTTGGCCTCCATCGTCAGGAACAGCCGGAAGTTACGGTGCGGGTTGAGGGTCTGCAGTTTCTTCTCCAGCTGACCCAGCCATGTTGGAGCCAGGTGGACATTCTTGAGCAACACCCATGTACCCTGCCTGGCTGCTAACGCGACTGCTTGGTCGGCCTGGGTGAAACCTTCCTGCGAACCCATGGCAACCGAAGCACACCTGGCACCAGAATCCCGAACGAGATTGTCCACACGGTAACTGGCGTCATATCCGGGGACGGAAACCAATGCCAACGGTGTAGCAGGCGCCACTTCATCATTGACCATGGCTCCCAGCGCGTAGGCGGACTCCGCAGCAAGGTCGACTTGGAACACAGTCCGGACGAAAGTTGCAGTTGCTTGGAGGAGACGGTCCGGTCGGAGGCACTTAATGATGAGCATATCACGGATGGCGTTCAGGGCGGCTGTTGAGCGAGTGAGATCCCCGATCAAATGTATACCAGTAGGCCACTTACGAGTGCTCGGATCCCAAGGAGATGGAATGGATTTCTCGGGGGTGCTTGCTTCAAGGAACGGAGCCCAGATACTTTCGTTGGCCATGACGTGTTCTTGGACGGGCTTGAAAAGTTGGGATTTTGCGAAGTGCTCCAAACGATGGGACTGTTCGTCAGTAAGGAACGAGGATCCACCACCACCCCCGGGTGCAGCGATCGCTCCCTCGCCACCTTCCAACAAGAACTCGTACTCGTCAGTGATATCTTCTCCCCCACGCAACTTGACTTGGGCAAGCAGAACGGCAAGCATAACGTGGTCGCGGTGGAAGAGGGTGCGAGATGTCCGCTTGTAAGCGACGAGGAAGAGGTCGTTGAGGAGGATACTGCGTCGCTGGGCGTAGTCAGAAGTGTTCTTTAGGTTCGGATTGTGGAGGAGGACGTAGTCGAAGATGTCGAGGAAGAAACGCAGTGAGAATTGGTAGAAGTGGTTAACCAAGTTTAGCTGCTCCAAGATGAAGAAGATTGCACTACAAGCCTGTGCAAGTGGGAGATATTCCGCGGTGACCTGCTCTACCTCTCGCATGACTAGATCTGTCTCTTCAACTTTCTGCGTGATGACGGCGGCCTCCTTCTTCAGCGTCTCGAGGGTATCAATGACCTTGTCGTCATCGAGGATGTTGCCCGTCGATTCGTTCAGTGCTTGGAGTAGCAGTTTCTCCAAGGTCCGAAGTCGCAACCTGAATTCGCCCTGCATCTTCATCAAATCCGTACGCTTGCGCTCCGTGTCGGGTCTCTCCGCTTTGAGCACCTGATCCAATGACTGGCTCTGGAGACTGCTTCTAGTCATTGTGAAGTTGACGAAGGTAACCCTACTACAGATGTCGGGCGAGAACTCCACGGAAGGATCACGTGTGGTGAGGAACATGATGAAGGATGGGGAGAAATCGATATCCTGGTTGCCGAGACGAATGAGGACACGACCGCCAGTGCGCCTGATCTCCCTGTTCAAAACAGGGTTGAGGATGGGATCCAGGTGTTCCACATCCTGGATGAGCAGGGGGTTGCCGAATCGTAAAGCGCTCTCCAAAACCTTGAGGAACGCCTCATCCAAGAAACTGGTAACGGTGATCTTCCTGTCTTTGTACTCCTGGAGGATCCAGTTCGTAGCCTGTCCGGTTGGGTCGATGACGAGGGGGTATCGGTTGAAGCGTTTGAGGACGATGGCGTTTTCGGTACACAGATTATCGGACGGTAGCCCTTTGGACTGCCATTCCAGGCGATCGTCCGCGGTCGAAAGGTACTCGGGAAGGCCGAGTTCGGGTTTGAACTTGATACCGGCCTCCTGTAGGTGATCGCACCAATCCTGCCACATCATCTCTCGGTAGTACTGATCGAAGAAACCACCATACGCAAGGAATCCTGCAGAGACGAGAACGTCTCCAACAATGGTGCTCATCTCGACGTCGAAGGTTTGGCTTCCAGACTCCCAACGAGTTCTCTCGGACGACAAGCTCCCCAAGAGCGTCATACTACGATCAACCTTGTGTTGGACGCGCTCCATCTCCGCCTTGATAGCCTGCGTTTCGCTGATGAGGAGAGCGTACTCGGACTTGTATTTGTCGATAGAAGCTTCCAACTCCGCGATCATGTTGACGATGGTCTTGGCCTGTTGTTTCGTGTTCGCGGCTTGGGACTCGAGAGAAGCGACTTCGTTTCGCAGAGGTTCAACCCTGTCCAAGATGTCGGAGAACTTCACTTGAGCAATAAGCCATTTGACGAGAGGTCCACAAGCCCTACTGGCTCGATTGACAACTTCGAAGTTGAAGTTCGGTCGGCTCAGGTACTCCTTATTCATCAGTTCGCGGACGGGTCTCGTCATTTGTGATGGGGTGTCGAAGTTGACGATTCGTTGGATGAAGTCGTCCCGTCGGATGATACCCTGAACCGTCCTCCAACTGTCGATCTTGTGCCCGAGTACAGTGCAGACGGATTCCATCGCTAGCTTCACCGCCTCTGGGGGATTTGCCATAGCTCGAACCTCTTGAAGGTGTGTTTTCCTGATGTTGCTAACAGCCGCTTGAGCCTCGAGCACAGCCGGTTCAGCGTCTGCAAGATCGGCCTTGACGACCTCCTGGCGTTGTGCGATGAAACGCTCCTGTTCGACGAGGGCGGCCTGGATATCGATGGAAGCAGCTTTCTTCTGCTCCGCCTCCTTCTGGTCGTTAACCATTCGCTGGAGCTTCTCGTTCGCCTCCTTGTTCTTAGCTTCTAATTGGGAGCGTTTAGTCGCGAGACTCTTGCGCAACTCCTCGACCTGGGTGACGGTGTCACGGAGCTTATCAAGACCGACGTGCAAGTGTCGCTGCTGTTCCTCGAGCTCCTCGCGCTTCTCGTTGTGGAGTCGGACGTAGTGGTTAATGCTTGGGACAAAGACGGTGTAAGGCGCTAACCAGAGTACCGGCAGAATTGGGAACTTACAAGTCCAGGTAATGGCGGGGGGTGACATAGTTGTAGCGACCTTGACGGCGACTGAGGCGTTGATTGATACGGTGCAGGGATTGGTGAACATAAACCAGAGCGTTGACGACAGCGGTTCGGTGAACAGGCGGCACAGCAAGTTCGCGGTACGCGATTGGGAAGGGCCCAGGAGGGTTGTACGAGGCGAGGTCCAAGTCAAGAGTGAGAGTGAACTCCATTCCGACCTGGTAGAAGGCTTGGTCGGACCAATCTCCAAACCAGTCCAGTACACAACGATTAAATAAGGCTGGGGAAGTCGCAGCACGGGAGGCGAGGCCATTCTCGGGGGGGTTCATAGTGAACACGACGTGCAGATTCTTTGCAACCTGCTGAGTGAACCAACGGTAGAGCTCCTCGTGAGAGTCGAGCATAAGACCGTCTCGCTGGGAACCTTCTTTGCAAGCGGTCATGAGAGCGGAGTACTCGTCTCCTTCGAAGAGACCCGGAACTTCAGCGTTGGCGAGGAGAGTGTTCATTCGTTCCAGGAAACCCGAATCGAGGACGTTCGATTCATCCATTATGAAGCAGATTTTTTCACCCTTGGTTCCAGCACGACGAAGGACAGTTCTAAGATCCTCATCGAAGTCTTCTCCGGTGTACCTGTTGGAGACCTTGATCTGGAAGATGCTGAGGCCGTTCATCCAGGCAACGAAACGAGATAAAGTGGTCTACCAAGGCGTGAACCTCCTGATAAAGAGCAAAACGCGAATTGCGCACCTTTCCACTTCCGCTCACGCCGATCAACAAAAGGTGTCCCTGAACCTGGCGGAACACTCGGTCGATACGCAAGACGTGATCCAAAACATCATTGAACAGAACGAGGGGAACGTCCAGCTCTTCCTCGTAGAAGACGCGGAGCCTCGCCTTCGTGTACTCCCGGAGGACCTCTCGGTCGACAGGAATATAGTTCTTCGAGGTCCAGTTGGAGAACAGGATGGGCCGCACAAGAGCTTCGTCTGCGTTGACCGTAGGGAAGTGCTGTAAGGCGGCCGCATCAATGTTCTCGTCGGTCCACTGCTTCTCTTCCTCAGTAACGAGACGATCCTGGAACAGGCGGAGAGCCTCGTGTGCCCACACTCGAACGAGCCCTTCCATAGGGAGCATCTCGAGGGGCCGGATGGCCTCGTAAATACCACGAACCCAACGTGTAAGCTCTCGAGGACTGTAGACATAATGAGCTTGAATGTCCGTGGTGAAGCGTTTCTGAGAAGCGAGGTAGAAATCGACCATGGCGTCGGTGAGGGGTTCTGCGTAAGCCCTGAGGTTTGGTACGACCTTGAGTAGAGCACGGTTGTAGGTGCCGTAGATCTGTTTGAGGGAAATTTCTCCTGGATAGTCTACCATGATCAAAGGGGCGTGCCGGAGGAAGCGATGACTGAGGGGAACACGACCAGGGTCCGTTGGGGGGTTACAAGCGCCGACGAACTGTATCCGCTCAAGTTTGACCCATGCCATGTCGGAGGCACGCCAATATCCACCCGCTTCGACGAGTTGACGGATGAAGGAGATGACTCTCTGGGTGCCATATTTGTCTATAGCCGGAAGGTTGATTTCATCACAGAACACGACCAACCAACGTCCAATTTGTATGGGGGCGAGGAGTACCCCGTTGGGAGTCTTGCGGTACTCGCAATATTGCTCGAATGTTTTGAGAATCAACTCGGGGGTTGTGGCACTGGAAAAGTTGAGACCAACAACCTCCATGTCTGGAAGTTTCCTAAGGGCACTGAACAACGTCATCGTCTTTCCTGAACCCGGAGGGCCACAAAGCATGAGGGGCTTGTGTTCCGAGAGCCAAGAGTACAGGACCTCCTCGTGGCGGACAGTATCGATGGTGGGAACCACGACATCCGAAGCGGTGACCGCCTGCGCCTCGATCTCGATGGACGGGACCTTGGTGTGCCATGCGATCCATTCACCGGTGGAAATGATAACATCATAGTCGAGTAGTGAACTGCCTGGCGGGAGGGGTGGGAGGTCGATGCCAGTTTGCTTCTGCAAAAACTCTCCCATCTCTGCACGTAAATCCAACTTGGAGTCTCCAGAGAAGGCCCAAATGATGTTGACGAGGAGGCGTTTGGTGACGTATTGCTCGACATTTTCTGCGGATAGCGGAAAGTCTGGATGCTGACTGTTATACTCAACGATGTTGCGAGCGGTCTTGTTGAGGAGCGAGAACAGAGTCGTCAAGGCGCGAGTGGTAGTGAAGTCCATGATGTGCTCGATGTTCGCGGTGAACTCCAGAGCGGAACTGACAAGCTCTCCGTCCGCAAAGTAGGGTTGGAGGATAGTTGCCACCTGTTTCTGAGTCGCGAGATGCGGTGAACTTGAGTCGGCAGTGGCATCAACGCGCCTTCCGGGGATGTCGACGGAATCTTCATCATCGCCATCCAAGGGGACGGAAGCGAGGGTGTCGAGGTATTGTTGGTAAACCATGGGTGGCTCCACCACGTCGTCGCTGAACCAGATCATACCGCAACGACTGACGGTGGCAAGGGTGGCATATCGGAGATGCTCAACCTCGAACATGATCCTAACGTTCGGAGGTAGGTTGAGACGTTCACCATTGGGTAACGTCAGGAGCTTGTTATCGTCCAGGACACTGAACAACGTGGTTAAAATCCACGGTAACAATGGTGTACAGGTCAACCCACCTATTCAGGTTCTCGACCCATTCAGGATCGACGTCGCCATCGAAAATGATCCAATGTCTTTTCCCACTCTCACCACGGACGTCATCTACGATCTTTCGAAGGATGTGGGTGAATAGGCCGTCGTTCCACTCTCGGGTGGTTGGATCTAAAGTTCCGTACAGCGCATCCTTGTGCATCGCCTTGGGATCAATGACATATGAGACGCCCTCAATGCCGTCAAGCCTCTCAAGGGCTGAGAGGAGGACGCTCCAGGCATTGGTCTTTCCGGTACCAGAAGGGCCGACCATCATAAATCCGTGCTGGATCTTCTGGATCTGGTACAATTGCAGGATCTTGGCGATCCACCTCTCTCCCTCCACCAAGCGGCGCTCCGCACAAACTTCGCTGATCTTTTCCCGCAATGCACTAAGGTCCACTGGAACATACTCCGTACCGGGGAACACATCTGCTAGAAGACTGGTGTGCCTCGTCAGAGACGCAGACCGACCGACGGCGAGGGACATACCTGGTCAATAGAGGGACATCCTCTGCCACAAGCTTCGGTACGATGGTCTCAGTAACACTCTGGATAACAATGACCTGTTCGGATATTGTATCCGAAAAACCACCCGCCTCGCCCGGGCTTCCTATTTGTAACCGTTCGCGCTTGAGTATACCAGCACTAGCTAACACAGCCTTCAGGGCCCGAAGACCGAAGTCGTAGTGGGGTTGGGGTGAGAGTTGTTCGTCGCAAAGGTTGAAGAAGGGCACTATCTTCGAGGCCAGCGATTCTGCAGTGCGGAAACCCTGCGAGAACAACATGACTTGGGCGATAAGTTCCCGGTCCGGGCGGGTCATGGCCATCCTGAGGGCGGTGTGTCAGTGGATTTCCCGTTTTCACCCAAATCAGACCCCAAACTAGACATACGGTCTGAACAGCTTTGTCAAATTGGGGGGCAGTTGTGATCGGCCAGCGTAGTTCGGGTTAGTGGTAATGAATATCCCTAGGGTACTCCGGTCAGACGCGCAATGGGACATGGTCAGAATTCCCTCACCAATGTTTAAGTTGATCTTCAGGCTCTTTCCGACCAACTCGATCTCAGTATTCGGGTTCTTGACGGTCGAGGCCAGCCCTTGTTGGATGGTTTGGACTTGTTGTGACACAGCGCTGAGGATACGCTCCTCCAGGCGGTTGAACTCGTCGAAACACCCCCAGGCGCCGACTTGGCACAGACCGAGGAAAATACGACCCATGGCTTGGAAATCGAATGTCTCGTCGCAACAAAAGACGAGGACAAAACGTCCGAGTTGAACACCAAGCGCTTTGACGGATTCGGTTTTTCCTATTCAAAGTCGCGTGAGTGCTGGGGCGTGTGTTTGGAACTACGCTGCCTACCGGTTCCTGCGGGACCGAATGGGGCACCACCGAGTTGGGTGTCCAGAGCTTGAGTAAGGGTGAGGTAACAACGATCCGTAAGAGGGGTTTGAACAAGTCTGTCCGGGACACCGAGGTATTCCCATCCGTATGGGAAAGAAGTATCAGAGACACGGATGGAGAGGCAACCCAAGGGATTGGCAGCTCCAGCATCCAGGTAAAATCGCATCTGGTACAACCAAGCAAACGTGGTGTTATCGGAAACCCCTTGTTGGCTCAACGTCCTCGTGACGTCTCGCTGGTGGACAAGTTCCGTGATAAGGTGCTCACACTTGCGGCGTGTGACAGGAGCCAGTTCTGTGAGGACAACGTCGGCCAAGAGCTCAAGACCTTGTTGTATCGTGCTCAAAGGGCCTTCTGGAGCGGTTCCTTGCTGGAATGATGTTTCGACCGCGCCCGTCCAAGCGACCTGAATGGCGAGTGTGACCAGTTGAGCGGGGTACTTCTCCATCCACGCCATAAAGGGCTCCATCTCCAAGCCCGAGCCGTAGAACTCTTGAAGCTCGGACACGCTCTCGCACAAAAGGACCGCAAGAGATCTCCTCATCTCCGAGTCCAATTTCGTTAACCAATCGTTGATCTTGGGGTAATCCTTGAGGGAGATAGGTTCCTTGAATCTCACTTCTTCTCCCTCCCTCGACGCCATGCCCAGAATCTGTGAGAGGTCGTCATCCAGAAGAATAGTTGAGATGCCCGCGAACATCTTCTTGAGGTGCTTCATAATGCGAAGGATATCCTTGCTGTTGCCAATGATCTCCAGTAGGTCCTCGTCTCCGACGAAGTAGAATCGGGGGAAAGAAGCACGTTCACGCTCAAGGTACTCTCCGAGCGCCTTCTGGATCTTGTTCAGCAGTTCCGCCAAACGCTCCAAGCTCTTCTGGATACCGGGCTGGTTCATGACATCCAGGACGAAGGGGGACTTGTAAACTTTCTTCATGACGGTCAAAAACTCGGTGTTGATGTTCTGGAACCGTGCGCTCTCCATGGGAAGTAGATGCTTGATGTCCGCACTGCCAGAGAAAATGCCTTCGAGGTAGACCCACTGCCTTTGGACGTCAATCCAGACATCTGTAGAACGTCACAACAAGTTCGAGGCTCGCCCGGTGTTAGTCGCTCACCGAAAAGTACGTGTATCCTGTTGAGCTTGTCCTCCCATGAGCTTGCCTAGAATGTTGTCAATGGTGAGCCCGTAGTTGTCCCATGGGAACGTACATCCTCCTCGAAAACTGGGAGAGAACGGACGTCAGAAAAACCCACGCACGTAGAAGGGGCACTGACCTTTGTAGTATGGTGACATCTTCATCGCAACCAATGAATTCAAGTTTTCGCTGCACTTGTTGAATAGATCATCCCATCCCCTACAAAGCGTGAACATCGAACAATCCACGAAAAACCCTAACGACGTACCTGATGAGCCTGCACTTGTTCTGGTAATTGACGAGGTCTAGGGTATAATTCGACCAGGTTTCCTTAACCGTCTTGATATATTCTTCCAACGCCATCTATACGAAGGGATCAGTACCGGCGACCCAGACTTTACCCCTTGAAAGGCATACCTCTCCTTGTGCTTGTATGATCACTTCCTTGATCAGTGCCTCGTTCTTTTTGAGGTCCATGTCGTAGACATTTCCGAGAGTCATCCTAGATGCTGATGGTGAGCGAGCCCCTCAGGGAGTCGTACAAAAACTCACAAAGCTAACGTTATTTGCTTCGGTAACCTCACAACCTTAAACAGCTGTTTCCAATGCCTGTCTTTGAGGGCTTCAGACTTAAGCTCAGCAACGATCGTGTTCGACTTCAACAGCCCGCGAAGGACATCCTGGACGTATTCGAACGCCGCGTATTGTCTCATCCTGGTAGGCATGTCCTTCGTCGAGGATAACAACCCGTCAATCTGCTGTCTCAGTTTCCTCGGTTGAACTGTGGTCCAGGAATTCTCCCTCAACTCGGTGATCTGGCTCCAAATGCCCGACAAAGCCGTCCAAACGGCTTTGAGGTCTTTGAGTTCCTCCACGACCGGCTCGAGGCGGGTGTGTCGAATAAGCTCGAGGTCCAAGGCTTCCTTAGCACGGCACACAAGGTCGTACTCCTCTTGAACACGCGTGAGTTTGGTCTCGAAGACGTTAATGACATTGAGAGCAGTGTCTGCGCGTATGTTTCCTTGGACGGGTCGCGTTTGTTCCCATTCTCCGATGATATCCTGGATCTTGTTCTCGACGATCTTGTCCTCAGCCACAATCTTCAACTGGAGTCCGGCTAACAACACGCGCGTCGATTGATAACTTAACTTTCGAGATGGAGTGAAGTACATACCTAGTTGTTCTTGAATTGAATCGTTTTTGCGTTTCAGTATCTCGTTGTAAGCGCTCCATTCCCCTCGCAACTGATCGCTGTACAACCAGTCGTCGGGGAATTGGTATCTAAACCTCTCTAGTGTCTTTTCTCCGCTCGCGCAGAGTTCTATGAGGGGTGCCCAAGCTTTTGTCTTCTTCTTTAGATCTTGGACGAATGTAATAAACGTGACCGCGGCGGCGGTCGATGAGTTCGGGGAGGTGAAGGCCTGAACTCGACGATTTCGTTGTCAGGGACGCGGAGTATACTCGCAAGGAGCGGGTGGACTGACCTCCATCGTGGCGAAAGTCTGAATCGAAGGGGGCCCGACTCAGGTTGTCGCTGACGAGTACTCCGAGCCAGAGGCGGACGCGAGAAGGAGTGATCTTTGAACATCACGTGCCATCGCCTGAGCATCCGTTACCTCCATCCCCCTTCCCCACAAGCTCATTTTTTTCCTGTGAATTTGCGCCATACCCGCCCACCATGTCTGGTCGCCAACAACGTGTGATGGTTCAACCCATCGTACGCGAATTTCCTCGCCAGATTACTCGAGATCGTCTTCGCATACTGACGCTCCTGGACAGAATGTCATTTTCAAAAATCTTCAACAGGTGCTTGAGTTGGGTATGGAGATCGCCCGAACGCGTTTATTGACACCTCCGTTTCCATATACAGAGAACGAAGGTCGTGATTTGGTTGTACGACAACATAGATATGCGCATCGAAGGACGGATAATTGTGCGTGATATTTCCAATCCACACCACGCTGGATTTGAACACAGAGCCACCGTGGTATCAGGATGGACAGTGAACCGAAAGTTCTCTTTCGTGTTTGCCTCCATATTCACGTCCCCGCCCCTTCCACTCCAGCCCCATTTTCTGTCCTTGATTCTAGAGCAGAGTACGAAGGTGCTGATCAACTTTCCCCCGTCTTCCGCAGGGTTTTGACGAGTTCATGAATGTCGTGATGGATGAAGCAGCCGAGGTTTACGTGAAGGAGTCCAAACCACGGCGAGAACTTGGTGCGCGACCCAGGCCCGGTTTCGCGATTCATATCTAACATAGTCTGATCACGCACGGCAGGGAGAATCATGTTGAAGGGCGATAATATCACCCTCATCCAGCAGGCATTATAATTCTATTCTCGTTTGTTCTGTCGCATCTTCAGCATGCTGTTTCAAAATGTACACTTCCCCGATCTCGCCAGCCCAATAAACCCCACAGGGCGATTATAGATTATGGATGGGTATCAGCTGCGGCAAGCTAATGGACTGTCGACAAAGGGGGCACTCCGGCTGGTGGGATATCAGTGAAATTGTATCAGATCTTGTAAATGACGGCCAACCTTTTCCCTCGCCCAACCAACAATACAATCCCAACAAAACATGTGCCCACAATCGGTAGCACATCCATTTGTTCTCTCCTCCAAACAAAGTGTGCACTTCCTACTATCCCTGATCTCTTCTGGAATTGCACCGACATCTAGAACGGTCCCTTCATCTTCCTCTGCAGGGATGGGCGGTTTACTCTCAGGATCTCGAATGCTCAAGATCGACGAAACTGGGCGATCATCTAAGAACACCTCTGACGAGGCGCCGAGACCTCCTGTTATTTGGCTT
>Ga0307509_10006167_pt1 | contig 16247 bp, 16 predicted proteins | sample 10_EM_MG_FD_202245 | JGI IMG/M metagenome (GOLD analysis project Ga0307509, IMG submission 202245) | Populus trichocarpa ectomycorrhiza microbial communities from riparian zone in the Pacific Northwest, United States - 10_EM | ecosystem: Host-associated > Plants > Roots > Unclassified | place... | reverse complement strand
GGCGGCTTCAAGAATTGCAACAAAAGTTTGTCGAAAAAGACAAATGAGAAAACGGAATACTGATGCGTGGGTTGTGGGGGGGGGGGTTGGGAGGGGGAATCTGATATCAGATTTGCGGTATATCATACTTCTCGCTCATAAATTTTATTCTCTAACCAGATTGAGTAGATTATAATGCGCCCAACTGCCGGTACTCTACTCTTCAAAGCAAATCTCCCTGCACCGGCACCATTGTGATCGCAAAAAAGAAAGGAAAATAAAAAGAGGGGGAGCAGAAAAAGATACCAGCTTATGGGAAATCACCCCTCCCTCCCTCCCTGCAGGATAAACGCGAAATGACACAATCAAGAGAAGAGAATGGGTTGAATGTCACAGATTTTGCTATCCTGCGAAAGAGAAAAAGCAAAATATGACTCTACAAGGATCTATCTATCTATCTAATCATCTGTGATATCTACAAGTGCCGTATCAATTGATTCAATCAATCTATAATACCATATCGTCCCATGCCATCATCATTCGTCATTCAACACACAAAAAGATATATTGTATATTAAAAATAAAAGGGCAACGAGGGAAGAGGAGGGGTATCATATCATAGCACACGTGATCATCAAATACAAATGCCTAATATCACGCCGAATTGATGATGTCCGATATGCCCGAAAAAAAGAAAAGGAAAACGGGGGGTTTGTCTGGACTGCTTAGCCTTTCGAACGTGACAGTGCTAGCTACCCCACTCACTAATGACCCGTGTATACGGCCTCCTTGGAGAGAACAGCTACTTTCTGCACATCATCCCCCCCTCCCCGGTTAGCCAATCAATCGGCAAGAGGGGCCGAACACTTCGTCCAATGAATGGATATATACCTTGAAGAACCTCCTCCACTCTAATGGATCGCCTATCGTCTTCGAAAAACTGACTTGCAATACATCCGGTGCCATCCTCTCGACCATGATATCTCCCTTCAAATGACACTTTCGCTTGTCCAATGTCTTGACGGGTATCCACGTCTCCGTATTGTTATCATCGTAGTCGGACAACTTGAACGCTGGCACCGCGACCCCTAAACGGTGGAGAGCGCTCGCCAGGATGGGCAAGATCTGCCGGAAAGAATAGGAGGAATAAAAACGTGTCATGCGCTGTGAGGGGCAGATGTCCTGGAACTTTTGGGCATTTTGGGTCTTGCTCTGGTCAGCACCGTTTCCTGCATCTTGCAGAAGAATGTAGGACGGGAAGGTAGGGAAAATATGACGAAAACGGAAAGAGAGAAAGAGAGAAACCTACAAGAGACAGCGGGAGAGAGGGTTCAGGTGCGAATTGGCTCATTGTGGGATCTTCGGCCAAGCTAGCCCAGAAATCTTGAGAGCTGAAGTCCTGTGGTATTCCCAAAGGCTGTGAGCAAGAGTGCCACGATCTCTCCCACTCGAAACCAACATCGGTAATCGGAGCTTCCGGCTGCGTTGACGATAATCTGCTGAAATCGTCACTAACAGAATGAGACACTCCTGGGCTAGCTGGCACGTCGTTAAAGTTGACATGTAAGCCTTCCATCAACTGCGTTGCTAAATTCACGCTGTCAATGCAAGATCCATCCTCGGTGAGATGAGGATTCTCTCTGGATCCACAGTATCAGCCAATGCCCAAGGGAAACGTTATGATTTTTTGATTTTTTTTTTCGTAAAAAAAAAAAAAAAAAAGCAAGAAACCAAAAAAGGGAAAGAGAAAGGAAATATTGAACGCACCGTGTAAACCACGGATGGCGCCGAATTTCCTCAAATGTGAACCTCGTGAGAGGGTCCAATCTCATCATACCCCGGAGCAGAGCTATTACAGAAAGTTAGCCATGAGAGCGGCAAACATCGACCGAACGTTAGATCCAGCCAATGCAGAAAGAGCACACTAACAAAGGACATCTGGAGAAATGATTGGCCAAGGATCGTATGTCGGACGGCCATTGGTCTTCTTGAATTCCTCAAACTCCCACGACAAGGGGCCAGGCTCATCCCAGGGTGTGTTTCCCACCAATAGCACAAAGAGCAAGACACCGCAAGACCAAACGTCGACCCGATCCCCCCGATAACTCCCTACCAGCACCTACAAAAATACATGGTTCCCCATCAGTCAGTTTCAGCAGTTCAAGTCAACATGAAACGGGCAAAAGAGAATAATGGATAGGAACCTCTGGCGCAACGTACGGAGGGGATCCGCAGACGGTTGAAGTAGACTTGTATGAACCCCTATAGCTAAAGACCGTGGCAAGGCCAAAGTCAGCAATTTTTAAATTCCCACGATCGTCTAGTAGTATATTCTCCGGTTTGATGTCTACAAATTCCTCCAATTAGTGAAGGGGAAAGGGTACAATTGTTCCCGGGAAGTGTTCCCCTACCTCTATGAGCAATCCCCTGCCCATGAATATACGAAACTCCCGCAACCAATTGCGTAAAGTAAAAGTGGCAGATATCCTCAGCAACACCGACGTCCGGTTCGATCTTGTCAAACAAATCCCCACCCGAGGCAAACTCCATTCCAATCCAAGTCCATACCTCATCCTCTGCAGAATCATAGAATTGTATGAGGTTCGGATGGTACCCACAGTGCCTGTGAAGGCTAACCTCCGCCGTAATCTGCCGCAGCGTAATCTTTCCCCGCTCGATTGCGTACCGCTTGTGTATGAACTTTACAGCAAACACTTCGCCGGTTTGAGGCACTCGGCCTTTCTTAACCCTATCGGGGAGGTTAGTTGGCTAGGTGGATAGATTGAGGGAAAAGGAAAACTAACGAAGCATAAGCCCCGCGGCCAATAGTTTTAGAAATGATTTCAAAGGGGAGATTTTGAGGGAGGGGATCAAGTTGGGAGTGGATTGCTGCCATTGTAACTGCTCACCCGGTACCCAATTGCAGAGTTTGTCTTGAGGTTAAGAAAAATCCGTTCGCCACGTTTTAAAGGAGGAGGATGGGGGAGGAAACAGGTAAACGCGTTCTCCTGAGTCTGTAAACAAGCGCTTTTCTGGGAAGACGTGTTTTCTCGGGCGGGGGGGTAGGGGAACGTGTTGAAGGAGTCACCCCTCAGTCTCGGAAAAGGAATGGGTTCGTTTTCTTTCCTTTTTTCTTCTTCCTTTTTCCTCTTTGTTTTTTTCTTTCGTTTTCCTCGTTTTCCTCTTCGGGGTTCATATTCATATTCGCCGGGTACGGGGTACCGGTAAGGTACCAAGTATAGTACGAAAACAACACTCTTAGGCGGTATTATGGAGGTTTGGATGGCGACCCGATCTTACTCTAGGGATTATCCTTGCGGCTCCGTTTTGTTGCGTCACTGGGGGCTTTCCTTTCCCGGGCGGGCTTAGGGGCAACGGGTATTCATGCTTCGCCATGACCGCCGGTACGGGACTTCTACCGATACCGTTAAAGTTATCACGACTACAAGAATGGCGACACTCGAGTGCCGCAAAGCCCGTTGGTAAGATTTACTAAACTTGCCCTTGGACTGAGGGTCATTGCGTTTTTTTGCGGCATATTCCGTCAATCGCCCGCGACACAACAATTTGCCTTATATCCTCCGCCAGCCGTGTCTTCATTCTGCATCTGGAGGTATCATATGTAGGAAAAATCATGACTCGAGTGATCTAGTATGATGGTCACTCTTCCTCTATGTTACTCGTACTTTTATGTTTTGCTGCTAGGAAACATGGTGATGTATAATAAGTTACATAGTGAACTAACCGGAGCTACAATGCCATAACATATCTCAAAGCGCCAAGCTATCCGTAGAACTGCGTCTTGACGAATAACCCAATCAGAGTACCGTACCGCCACCTCCTTTCCTTGGCTGGGTGATGACTGTGAAAGAATACCGGTATATAACTGGACCCCGAGTTTTATTTATTTTCTTCCACCCTCTCTGCTCGAGTAGGTCCGGGCAAAGGGAGCAAGTCTTATGGCTTTGGATCGCTCCCTGATGGCGAGCTCAGTGCGCCTAGCATGTGGTGGGACACTAGCCCAGTCTATACCGCTAGTCCCTAATCTGCGGAGGATAGGTATTAGAGCACGGTACTGTATCATATCGTGTCATATAATACCACACGGCACCTTGTCACCATATTCGTGAACACCGATTGTGGCTGCTGCGATGGCCTACAATATCATACACGCACCCTCTGCTCGTAATGCTGAAGCCTTCTCCGGAACGACTGCTATCGCATACCACCAATAGTTGGCCCTTTTTCTTTGATCTGGGCAGTATACTGTACAATAACCCTTCTTTTTTAGAAAAACACTTCGACATTACGAGCACACCTACACCGCACGCACGCACGCACGCACACGCGCTCCCCACCCGTGATGGGAGTACGAGTATCACAGCAACTCATTGATAGCCCTAACCGAAATATATTAATAATAACAAATTGCGCCTCGAACTTTGTGCCTTCCGTATGATGCTTGCCGCCCGTAAACTCCTAAAAATTTGCCCCCGAGAACACGATGCCTCTCCGCTCTGCATTGTAATAGGAACCAATGAGGTGAGAACTTGAGAGAGGGAAGAAAAAAAGCAAAGAAAAAAAGGGGAGGAAAAGTGAAAGAGAAAATAGAATTGGATGGGATACCGGTAGAATAGGGGATGTGAGAGGAGGAGGAGGAGGAGGAGGAGTGACACTTAGAAACTAAAAATGGTTGCAGGTTGAATAAATAGACGTGGTAAAGCAAAAGCCAGTGCAGATCCTTCAGCCCACCAATGAACCTGTGGATCCTGCTGGCAATGATACAGAGCCAGCATTTCGCTTCTTCTCTTTCCTGTAAAGCACGTCAACTATCTGTCGTATGAGGGGGGTTACATCAGCATAGAGTCACGAACTTGGCCCATCTCAAACCACATGCATTGCAAAGGGTCTTTGGACCCTTGGGACCCTTTCTCCATTCAGGGCTATCCAGGGTGCCGCAGTCCGTGCACACGTACTCGTCCGCAATCTTCTGTTTTTTCTTCTTCTCCGACGTATGGCGACTCTCTTTATCGATGGGAATAGGCACTCCGGCGTCTCCGCGAATCAGTGCTGGCGATGTGTCACCCGTACTAATACCCTTTGACCTCTCCCCTTCTCGGTATCGTAGCCCTGTCAACATCTCGATCGTATCCATGTGAGTAGCACCCTCGAACCTAGCCATCTTATCGCGAATACTGTCAGCTTTTGCATGGTTCGTGGCCTCCATACGGTCCAGGTTTTGCCGGGTCAGGGCTGTATTTGACTGCGTGGGTTTCGCAGGTGGGGGCATAGGGTCAGACGAATTAGGCGTCGTGGCCATGGGGTTATCGTTGCCTACATTAGAAGCCATGCTGCTACCAGCTGTTCCACTATCTGTCCGGGAGACTGTAGCATGGTGTTGTTGCCTTTGTCGTTGCTGCTGCTGATGATCCTCGAATTCCTCCTTTCTCAGCTCGCTTATCCGTTTTAGCAGTCGTTCGTTCTCAATCTTGTGCTCGAGGAAAGAATCCAACAAAGCCGCATTCCGCGTTGGGTAAGGCCGGGACATCATGAAGAAGCCTTTGCATACCGATTGAATCGAGGAGGGGCTGAACTGAGGCGCCTCGCCAATGTGCGGATGTCCGTTTGTCTCAAATATCGCCCACGTTCCATCGTTCTTGTGGAACCTGTAGAACAATCGCAGAGGTTGGCCGGTAGCGATAGAGCTATTAAACTCCCGAATGAACCTTGCCTTATAGTTAGCAACTGACTTCGCTATATTCGTAGCGAGGGCAACGCCTGGAACTTACAACCCCGAATCGTCCGGATGAATGAACTCGGTGATGAATTTCCCCAATAGCTCCTCCGGGCCAAAGCCAGTTAGCGCTTTGGAAGAAGGTGAAGCGTAGACCATTTTGCCGGTCGGCGAGAGGATGTGTAGAAAATCCTGCAACTCTTCGAGAATGCGCTGTGACCAATTCCTCCGCTTTGTGAATTCGGTAAGCGTACTGCCGCCGCCGAGGCTCCCGTATTCTGTCATCATGGATGTTGGAGGGGCGGTCACAGACAGGGGGCCGAATTGGTCACCGCCGGTACACAGCTGGGGGTCCAGCGGCATTCCGTCTTCTCCAGCCATACCCATGGACATGATCACGGAAGCGTCGAGCATTGGGTTGTTGCTTGGGTCTCCCATTAATCCTCCAGCTGAGATGGCCTGTTGGGCGGCTAGGGGGGAGATCTGCATGTTCTGGAGCTGTCCATTGACACCGTTGACGAGAGGCATGCCGCCTGCGTACATGTGGGCGCTTCTCATACTTGCGGGAACATTGTAACTTTGGGCGGGTGAGGACGAGGACGGGTGATTCATCATGATGGGCTTTGAGAGGGTTTAGAAGATGAGAGGGTGAGCCGAAGGGGCGGAGGAAGTGAGGATTAAGAGGGAGGGAGGGGGAGGGGGTTGTGGTATTGAGGTCGGCAATGTCTACTAATAGTTATTTGGCGGGCGCGAGTGGAGGTAAATGAGGACAAGTAATGAGAAGATAAGGAAGAGTGGGAGGGAGGAGGCGGAGGAGGAGGATGAGAGAAGCAGGACAAACAGGGAAAGGAAGAGGAGGAGAAAGTTAACAAGTCGACGCGGGGCAGAAGCATGGATGAGATATTGGCTACCTGGCCTACATGTACTGAGTGGATGAGTTGGGTGACGGAGGCACAGTACGAAGGGGGGGGGGGGTGTGACGGTGGAAGGAGGGACATATGGCACTCTACAAGAAGATGGACGAGGCAGGTGGGGAGATAGAATGGAGAATGATTAAGAAAAGTGAGTTAAGTGGACGAAAAACGGAGCGACACTGGTCCAGCACACCGCGGCATGCTGACTCGCTATTCCTAGGAAAGCATCCAGGGTGGCGTGCAGTCGTGCTCTCTTTCCCTTTTTTTACTTCACTTTTTCCTTCCCCCTCAAAAAGGGTCTTGTGTGTGTTTTTTTCTCTTCGCTTGCTTGCTTCCTGCAGTTTACCTCCTACCATTCTCCTCGCTCTCACCCATGCGCTCAATGATTGATTGATACGAACCGCCTCGTGCTTTTGGGTGACTAGCAACCGAGAAAAGAGAGGCGAGGGAAGAGGAGGGAGAGTGCGAGTGCGAGTGCGAGTGCGAGGGAGGGGGGAGGGGAAGACATACGGGGAGAGGGGGGGATTGAATGAGTTGAGTGAGTGAATGAATGAGTGAGGGGGTATGGTTCTCTGTCATGTCACTTTTTTATTTTATTTTTTCCCTTCCCCCCAGCACTAATAGCGGTATCTTTCCATAGTTGTAGGTCGGTTTTCCCTGTCTGATCAACGCATATCCGTTTAGCTATGCACCGGTAGTGGGAGTATGGTATCATAAGAAAAATAGTTATGATACCTTACCGTTGCCCTAACGTTGACTGGCATCCCTTGTTGAATGATTAAATTTTGTTGGACGGGTGAATGTGTGCCTCCGTCGGCCAAGTCAAATCATGGTTGTAAAAATATCGATGTGGATTGGCTGTGAATTGACTGTGATAAGTGCTAAGTTAGTGAAGCGGAGTCCACAGAGACTTGAGATACCAGTATGATACAAATTGAAAAATGTATCATACAAAAAGGGAAATGTTAAGCATTGAGATTCGGTAGCGAGTTGTCTATCCTATCACATCAGTCTAACGGGCCTGAAGGGAATTCTGATAATTTTGGGACTCGCGCCGTGGTCGGCTTCATCACACGGCTTCTTCTATCAGTGTTTATTGACTGCTGGCACTGGATGATGCTTTTAATGGGCGGGAGGACAAAGGAACGGGGGGGAAGGATGGCCGGGAGCCGTCCGACCTTTTTACCTGCTAAGAATAAAATCTAGTCTACAATACGGTACCGGTATCGCATTGTGGTGTGCTCGAGTACTCGTACAGCAGTGTACTCGAGCACTGTACTCTAGTACCTGTACTGACCAAATTCAGGAACAACAACATCGGTCCATCCGACAAACGGAACATCTAGAAGGATTTTGAAAACGGCCAGCACCGCGTGTAGCTGTTCATACTGTGCCGGTAGGGTGTTCGAGTAGATTGATTCCATCTTTCCTTGTTCAAGATTCATTGCTGTATTCGGTTTAGGACTGACACTGCTTCCGTTACCAAAAAAATCCACCCACTCGAACACTGCGCCATCCACCTTTCTCTCGAGCCGGCAAGATTTATCTTTTTCTTTTCTTTCCCTTTTGCATGCAGCCAGCAGATGGGTCGAGGGTAAAATAATAATAATAATCAATATTCGCGCCCACACAGGAAGGAGCAGTGACGACTGCAACAAACGACTCGACATGAATGGAACAATGGGAAAAAAAAAAAGGAGGGGGGAGGAGAGAGAGGAAAAAGGAAGGAAAAAATCAAGAAAAAAAAGAAAAAAGAAGAAAACATATGTGCCTTAGTCTACCGTATGGGACTCCTATGATACTTGTTGCCTGAATAATGATATTTGGATTTTGCTTGAAGAATTGTGTGACATTCTAGGAGGAGGAGACAAATGGGAGACCCTTGTACATTTTCGTTTTTTTGGCCTATCAAAGGAGCCATGGAAGGGAGGGCCACCTTTTGCCGTGATTCGTGACACTGTCACACTGCCGTTGAGAATTTGGGATTCAATGTTATCTCAGCCGGCTGTTCAACTCACAACCAACATACCGTATGATGATGATGCCTGTATGTTGGCCTACTACCAATATAGTCTAGCGTCTCTGTCTTTCTCCCTCTCCACACTATTGTTGTGATATGTAATGGGGCCTCGAAATAAACGTTGAAGGGCTGGTCATGCACTTTTCTAGTTAGTCCAATTTTTGCCCTCTTTTCTCTCTAGTGAAACGTGATAATTTGAATCATTCTCGGGTCATTGGTAGGCTGCCAAGACATACGACATGACTTGGGCCGCAAACGCGTTTCCTAGGCTGTAGCTGCGCTAAAGCTCAAAGGCGACCTAAGAGCAACCTCTGCAACCCGCCACTGCGTGCGTCAAACAATCAACTGAAGCAAACAGACCTCGACCTCTTACACTGCACTGTTTCTCCCGCCACATTTTCCTCAACCCCAATGTGAGTATCGGCCCCATCAGAGAACTGTTCTGGGCTGTTCCTTTGGCTAATCGCTGGTATATAGGTGTAAGTGCTGAATTTTTCTGGCTCGCCTACGTTTGTATGTTTGGAGGATGTCGGAATGCTCAGAGCTGATCTTGGCTCGCCCTAGCACGCATTGACAAGCTCGCCATCCTTGGGTACGAGTCCCTCGACCCTATGCGGGCAATTCGTTGTTGGACTAGAACTGAAAATCTACATTTAGCGTCCGCTCCTTCGATAATACTCGTAGCGAGACTATACAATTCCACGCGCCGCTCACCTTGATTGTTGGATACAATGGTTCAGGGAAAACGGTACGCCACTAACAAGCCCCCGGGGGAGGAAGGTGGACGGGTATGTTGGGAGAACGCTGTTTCCTGACGAAGGACAAGCTATAGACAATCATCGAATGTCTCAAATATGCCACCACTGGGGACTTACCACCTAATAGCAAGGGAGGTGCATTCATCCATGATCCAAAGGTTCTTTACTTCATCTCAGCCCTCCCGATGTCCATCCTACTGACACGCTTTGTTTGGGAAGATGTGTGGCGAGAAAGAGGTTCTCGCTCAGGTGAAACTTTCATTCAAGTCTACAAGTGACGCAAAGATGGTTTGTACCCGTTCCCTACAGCTCACGGTTAAGAAGACGACTCGGCAGCAAAAGACTTTAGAGGGTCAGCTACTAGTAGTTCGAAACGGCGAGAGATCTACGATAAGTTCGAGATGTGCCGAATTGGACCAGGTTATGCCACAGTATCTTGGAGTATCAAAGGCGGTATTAGAATATGTTATCTTCTGTCACCAGGATGAGAGTCTCTGGCCTTTGAGTGAACCGGCCGTACTGAAGAAGAGGTTTGATGAGATATTTGAGGCTTTAAAGTACACCAAAGCTATTGATAATATTAAAATTTTGAGAAAGAAACAAAATGAAGAACTAGGAACTCTCAAAATTTTGCTAGAGCAATATCGAACTGACAAGGATCGAGGCGAACGGGTAACTAGAACGAAATCTTATGAGCTTGCTTTGCACCCCCCAAGCAGCTTGCACAGCTTGAATGTTTCGACTAAGAATTGTTTAGGCAAAACGCCGATCTGATGAACTCCATAACGAGATTGAATCGATGAGAGTTGAGGTGGAAGAGTTGAGTCGTCAGATATCGGAAATCGTGGATCAGCAAAACCGGTTGTTCGCCACCGCCAAAGGGTTTGAGGAGACTATAGCTACCTTGAACGCGAAGAAACAAGGGGCCCGCACTATGGAGGCCTACATCGATGAGATTTCGCAGCATCTCACTCACTTTGAAGAGTCGGATGCTGAACTGGAGAGAATGCAGCACGAGTATGGGAAGCGAATGAATACCTATCAGGAGCATATTGAAGCTAAGAGAGCCAAGCATGCCGAAGTGGGCCGCGATCTCGACCGGGCTAGGAGACGCCTTGGAGAAAAGCTCACGGAGGAGGGTCGTATTCAGGCCGAACAAACTGTTAGCCCTTGCGTTAGTGATATTTTATGATGCAATCGAGCTAATTTGTTCTAGGCCTTTGAAGCGCAGCTTGTTGAACGTGAGAAGCTGATTAAGGAAATTAGCCGGCGACATGGCATTAGAGGATTTGACAGCCAACTCGATGATTCCCAAATTAGAGAATTCATGGACAAAGTTTCTAAGATGTCCCGTGATCAGAGCTTGACACTTGAGCGCATCAAGGTACACTATACCCCATGAGGCAATTTTGCTTCGCAACCTTCGGCCTCTGATATCACCATTTATAGATGTTGTTCGATTGCTGACTGATATAGCGTGAAAATGCTGAGGAGATTAGAGGGGCACAAGAGGAGCTGAATGAAATTATTAATAAGCGCAGGTCTCTGGCTGGGCTTAAAGACCACCATCAGTCTTCTAGGAAATCGGTTGACGATACGTTAATAGCTCTGCAGCAAGAATTGGACAATATAGATGTGAACGAGGGCCAAGAAGCTATTTTGAAGTCACACCTCCGAGACAAAGAACAGCAACATGCATCTGCGGAGCAATCTTTTAGAAATTCTGGTTTTGATGGGACCATTAGGGCCGAGAACTCAAAGCTCAAGGGTATCGAAGAAGAGTTGGAGAGTGTCACCGCTGAACTTGCGAAGGGGACTAAGCAGGCCGATGAACGAGCTAGATTGGGATTCTTGAAGAAGGAGTTAGAAACAAGAAGGATGGCATTGGAGACCATGTAAGCCATCTAGCTTTTTTTTTCGTCGTTGGTGGTCGGAGTACGCGAACACACTAACATCTCGTAGGTCCGTAGCAAACAAAGATAAAATTGACCGAGTAATTAATCAGCCCTGGACTGCAGGTACCGTGGAAAACCGACTCCAACGGGTCTTGAGGTACTATTTTCTCAGTTTGTTTAAGTGGATTATATTTCTAATAGCCATAGTGACCGGGAGCACGACCTTATGGAAGTAACGAGCCTTCGTGATGGCGTTAATCAGGAGTTAGGGCACATTGAGACTAGAATTAACATTGCCAAGGACGGAATTAGAACGAAGAAACTCGAGGTTTCGAGTAAGTGTGGCAATAACTGTTTTATTATTCCTTCTCTGCTAAACGTTCTTAGGATGCGAGAAGGAGGTCCGGGCAGCATATGATGCGGAAGAACAAGAGGACATCCGTCAATATCCCGGTGTTGCAGAAGAAGTGGAGAAAAACTTGGCTGAGGCACGAACGTTGGTGGTCCCCGTCTGCGGTGGCTTGCGTTTCTATTTTCTATTTTCTATCTTTTGGCTAACTATCTCACTAGACGTTTGGAGCATGTTGGTTTCTACAAGCAATACTTTGAGACTGCAGTGAAAACGCTACAGGAGCACGGTTCGTGTGTTCTATGCAGGAGGAACTTTGATAGCGCCCTTGAGAGAAAGAACTTCCAAGAATTGGTAAATCACAAGCAAATTGACCATGATATTTAGAATGGAACTAATTGAGATGGCTTCCAGGTCACCACACGCTTGCAATCAGTGATGACTGCAAACACAGAGGATATGATTCGTGACTTAGAAGAAGATCTAAAACACATAAAGGATGCCGCACCAAGCTTTGACTCTTGGAAGCGCTTGACAGAGATTGAGCTCCCAAGGCTCGAGACAGATCTTCAGAAGTTGAACCAGACCAAGGAACAGCTTTTGGAGGAATACAATCAGGCAAGTAGCTGCAGCGCCATATGCCTTAAGTTGCCCGGTAACTAATTTATTACCAGCATGAGAAAAAAGTCATAGAGAAGACGGATAGAAAATTCGAAGTGGAGTCACTAAGGGCTCCAGTGGCCGAGATTGTCAAGTACATGCGGGAAATCTCCAGCTATGAAAAACAAGTTGAAGATGCTTCACGCCTCCTGCAAGAACTAGGCGGTTCACGCACAATTGAGGAAATGCAAAATGACATGCAGCGCTTGAATGATGAAGCTAAAGTTATCAAGAGAAGAATCAATGCGCTTATATCTGAAAAGGAAACTGCTCGTCACTCGATTACGCTTCTTGACGGCCAAGTTAGGGATCTTCGAATGAAATTTGGTGAATTGAACTTTAAGATTAGCAAAGCTCAGGATCTCGTGAAGCGGATTGAATCTCGTAAGCAGGAGGCATTCACTCATGCCACCGCTATTGGGGAGATAGATCAGAAGATCAGGGAGCTGGCCCCCAAGATCCAACGGGCGGAAGCCAAAGCCCAAGCGGTATCGAATGATGGGGCTGAGAAGGAAAATCGACACCAACGGGATGCGATGAAACTCGCCGAGAGTGACATGCAATTAAAAAGGACCGAACACGGTATTGGCAGTTATCTTAACCGTGGAGGGCCGGAGCAATTAGATCGGTGCCGCCACCAAGTGCAAACATTGCAAGTCGAGGTCAAAAAGTATGAGGCCGAAGTTGCGAGCATTCGGGATGAAGTGAATAATCTTGAGCTCGAAGCGGGGACTGCGACGTCGACTGAGCGGAGTATCCACGAGAACCTCCGATTCCGAAAGAATAAGAGGGATTTGGAGAAGTTGAATGTGGAAATCCAGGAGTTGGAAGATAAAAACGCCGACGCCGAGCGTCATCGTTACCAGAGGAATACCGAGATGCTCTCTGATAAACATATGAGGCTGTCGTCCGAAAAATCGGCGAAGGCTGGAGAAATGAGGTCCAAAGACAAGCAGCTCGAACAGCTCATTGCCGACTACGAAACTGATTACGCAGATGCTAAGCAGAAATATAAGGAAACTTTGGCCAAGGTCCAAACCACGACGGGAGCTACCAACGATCTTGCGAAATACGGTGCAGCATTGGATAAGTATGTTTTTGTTCTGGGTTTTTGAGTGAGTTCACTAATTCCTGTCAGGGCTGTCATGAGATATCACAGTTTGAAAATGGAAGAGATCAATCGCATCATCGAGGAGCTATGGAAATCGACCTACCGGGGAACAGACGTGGATACGATACTTATAAGATCTGATAATGAGAACGCCAAGGGCAACCGTTCTTACAACTATAGGGTATTCTACGCTTCCTATTCCTAGGAAGATGGCTAACTGGTTGGGTAGGTCTGTATGGTAAAGCAGGACGCCGAAATGGACATGCGGGGACGTTGCAGCGCCGGCCAAAAGGTTCTGGCGAGTATTATTATCCGCTTAGCGCTAGCCGAGTGCTTTGGCATAAACTGCGGTGTAAGTATTTTCCCACTCTCTCCCCTGCCTCGCGAGTATAGCAGATCCACTGACCCCATCTTAGCTCATCGCCCTCGATGAACCTACCACAAACCTCGATAGTGACAATATCAGATCGCTGGCCAAGAGTCTGCACGAAATAATCCAGACCCGTCAGGCACAGTCTAACTTTCAATTGATTGTGACCCCCCCTCCCTGCTCTGTATAAGGTCGTTGGGCTAACGCTATCCGGGGAATAAAAGGTCATTACCCACGACGAAGACTTTTTGAAAGAAATGCAGTGTCAGGATTACTGCGATCACTATTATCGAGTTTCTAGGAATGATAGGCAGAAGTCTATCATTGAGAGGCAGTCTATCGCCGAGGTTATCTGATGGCTTGTGTTTTTTTCTGTCTGGAGGGGCTTTGTAGTTGTAACAATATTGCGAGGTTCAAAACATGATTGGAATTCTGGGCAGTGGCTCTTAAGGGTGATGTGTGTGGGGGGTTGGTGCTATCCCCACGGGGCGTATTGTAGCAGGTGGTGGGCAGCAAAAATGTCACTGGCGATAGATCGACGCTGTAATTACTCAGGACAACTGCCGTTTTGTTGGATGAAGTTTATGGATTAAGGTGACCATCCAAGCCGCAGAGCCTTTACCCCACCGCAGGTTCAGGTTGTAGTTTTTGGTTGATCGTGCAATCCAATATCAGCCAGATTTCGTTTTCAAAATTTTATCAGAAGCGCGCTGAGCCAAATGCTCCCTCACTATTTTCCTACCAAGCTGTACGGTACTGTACAGTACAGTCACTGGCAGCTCATGGCAGAAGCCTAGCTGGGCAATGATTATAGCACGCCTAGAAGATCCATTGTTTCTCTATCCAACCGTATCAAAAATACATAAATTTTCCCAAGGGGGAGAGATTAGATGGGTTTTTAAGATAGTATCATGCATACAGGGACTACCTTGCCATATAAAGCACTATCATACACTTTTCTAAATTGTACTACCAGTACCATGAGACAACTGGGGCCTATGGCCAACAGCTAAGACTGTCATTTTTACAAATAATAGACACTAGTGCCTGTTTATAGTACGACAACCTGTCTGGGATGCTAGAATTGCTGCCACTCAGAGCTCTACTATCTACTCAGCATACTTAAAAACACTGCTTCCTTGCTCTAATGTATCTTCCGGTCCTTTTCTTTATTTATCAAGTCAATATACTTATCTCTATAGCAAAGGTTTATTTTATTTTATTTTATCAACTCTTTTTTTCCTTCCTGTAGAGTTTCTTCCTTTTTAGTTAGCTCATTATCTCAGATTTTTCACATTTCTCTTTAGCATTTTCTACAGAGTGTCTCTACTTTCCTGCTCTTAGCTGCCTTATTTGTATCCTCTCTGACCTTCTCAGTTTCCTCAACTCTGATCACATTCTCTTCACAAACTTTGCTTCTAGACACTACTATCTTGCTATATCCTTTGTTTATACTATCATATAGATGGCAAATACTGCTCTCCTATTCTAGTCTCTGCTGATGTATACTATGATGCCCTTTGGCAAGTTTTTATACTTTCTCCAATTACAGTTCACCATTTTTCTTTGCTTCTAAAAAGCTTCTTTACTCTGAACCTTTATAGACTATAAGCTTAGTTATCAATATAAGAGTAAATTTTGTATACTTTTTATTGATTGCCAACTCTTGGCCTACAAGCCTTACTAGATTTCCAGTATATAATATCATAAACACTCATGTAGTATAAATAGTATACTGAACTGTATTATTCAGATGTGACTGCCTCTACTCCACTGGCAATATTTACTCCTTTGAACAAAAAGAAGTCATCTCTATCAATAGCAACTTTGAAACCCAAGTCTTTGAGAAGTATCTTACTGGAACTTGATCCCCCTGTCCTGAAAGAAACAACTGTATTGAATACCAACTTTTGGTTCTTACAGTTCTGATATTCACTCCTGCCCTGACTTGAAGTCTGAATATTTCTGAGAATTGTTACTGCTTGACCTTTGCAGGTTTAATTGCGTCTCTCTGACTGGCTATATTCTGTCCAATAGGGATAGCATGCTATAAACTAACAAGACAAGTGAATTAAGTATCAGTTGCCTTCCTAATACTGTTAGTCATCAACAACCACATCTTAGGATTATAAATCCAGTGATAATTTGACATATATTCAAATATAAACTTGTTTGCTGTGAGCTAAGTATTAATATCGGATGTATACTTTAAATACTTAGGGGGTGTTTGGCTCGCCATGATTCTGATTTGAAATCATGATTTGACTTGAAATCGTGATTTGAAATCAGATGGTGTTTGGTGCGCCCATTTTCAAATCTGATTTGATATTCAATTCTGATTTAGCATTTTTTTGCCTGATTTGGGGTTATGTTGTATTAAATTTGTTAAGTACTAGGTTAGGGTAAAATGAATTAAATGCAATAAATAATATAACTTTTTATTTAAACATCAAGATT
>Ga0307509_10006166_pt1 | contig 16249 bp, 11 predicted proteins | sample 10_EM_MG_FD_202245 | JGI IMG/M metagenome (GOLD analysis project Ga0307509, IMG submission 202245) | Populus trichocarpa ectomycorrhiza microbial communities from riparian zone in the Pacific Northwest, United States - 10_EM | ecosystem: Host-associated > Plants > Roots > Unclassified | place... | reverse complement strand
CCAGTCATTAGCCCAACTTTAAGATTGCGGGTACGATGGCTTCCTCACCTGGCGCCAGTACTAACCATATTATCTCTGCCAAGAAATACCCCTAAAGAAGGCTTCGAGGATACTCAGGGGTATTGGTGAATCCTGATGTGCGATAGTGTTGAGGTCTGAGGCTGGATGCATGGGAGGCAGGGTTGCTTAGATTCATGTGTCCGGACAGAACCCAAAGTAGTAGCGGGTCTCCAGACGCACCGGACGCAACCAGATGTGGCGCCTAGGTACAGGACGCACCAGACGCACAGAACGCAGAGTCCCAACTAGGAGAGTCAGGACGCAACACTACTGTACCTGACGCAACATCTCTTTTTGCTGATGTGGAATATCTGACACAACAGCCAGTAGTAGAAAACTCAACCAAATATCTGGCATCCACCATACACGTCACTGATATCATACTGGCCCTTATGTTTGGCACATGCCACACATCTGTCAACCGTAGCACCCCGATCTTACTTGCTATCTCTATGTTTCCCACTCCATCCGCTTCAATCGTGGTACCATCTGCCATCGTGATAGACTGTACCTTGCTGACAGTCTTATAAGATAGGAATCCACCTCGATCACGTGAGAGATGTTGACTCGCTTCTAACTCAATTATCCAATGCATTTCACTCTGGGAATTCATTTGTTCTACCAAAAAGGCAAACTCTTTTGGTCGTCCTGCTCCACCTGCTCCGGGTCCTTCTTCTGACTTCCGCTTATAGCAGTCCCATTTCCAGTGGCCACTTTTTCCACAATAACAACACTTTGTACCCTGAGGAACTTGGATACTTGTAAGTCCGACATTTCTTCTTGTGTCTGTCTGCATTCGGTTGCTCACACCATGGTCCTGGAATCTTGGTCCTAAGCCTTTCCTACCTCTCCCCTTCAAGGTAAGTACACCGCGCCCTCTATAACTTCCTCTCATAGCTGGCCGTTGTACTGTAAAGGCGGTTTGCGATACTGAACTAACTTCTTGAACAGCATTTGAGCTCTGGCCAATCTGCCTTCTGCCAGACTCTTGAAGTAACCCTCCGGCCATGGTATCAAAGGTTATCGTATTACTGCGGGACTGGTGAGCCATCACCAATGGCTCATATGATTCCAGCAGAGTTAAAGTCACCATGGTTACCAGCTCCGAATCATCCATCCCCTTTCCATCCATTGATAGGCCGCGTAGCTGCTTTGCCGATTCCCTAAACTGATTAAGATGCTGGGCCATATCTGCTTCCTTTGCTATTCTTGTCCCCCAGAGCCTCTGCATTAATACCATTCTGCGGTTCATTCCAATTCCTTGATGAACCTCTTTGAGAGCAGCCCATGCCTTGCTTGTTGTGGTGGCATCCTGAATATATGGAATCTGGGAGTCCTTAATATTTAACGTAATAATAGTGAAAGCCTGATTATCCTTGCTTGAACTCTCTAATGTGCCAGAGTCCTCAATCGCTGACAGCAGATCCTTTTCCTTTAAGATCCTGATGATCCTAAACCGCCAGGCATTATAGTTGCTCTGGCCCGTTGCCATGGCCCTATCAAGTTTCTCAATTGATTGGGTGAGGGAAGTGGTGCTCGTACTCGGGTTCGTATTCCCAGGTGTAGTTCGAGTTGAAGCACTCCTGGTAGACCCACTGGCTGAGGCTGACATTGCTGACCGAGCTTGTCTCTATTCTCCGTTGAGCAGTAAGTCGATACTCGGTCGCTGTAGGCCAGGTGCGCTCTACGGGCTCATAAGCTAACAAAATGTCTAACGGAAAGCGTGCACTTTTCAGACTAGAAAGTGGCCCAGGGGGGTGAACGAGTATATTCAGGATTGTCTTATAATTCCGTGACCTAGTTCATCTAACAATGTGGGTTGAGTGGAGTTGTTTAAATACACAAAATCAATACAAAGCAATCTTTCCTTTTCTCTAACATGATCACCCCATTGTTTCCCGCTTTGGCATATTACCTCATTACCTCCTCTTTTGCTTCCCTGCTGGTATTTCTTGCCCACTCATTTACTTCCTAGTGCAAAGGCTCTGAGTGCACTATTCAGGTTAAACATTCTGACAAACTTCCAGCACCTTCCAACAAACCCGTAACAATAGCAGAACATGAGTCATGCCAAACAGCGTGTCATAAACTGAGTGCCGGTGTTTAACAACAATTACTACTCTGAGTCCAGGAGCTACTTCTGAGTGGACTTTGAATAATGTACTGGCTGGTGCTTCGGGAAAGGGATGGTTTCAGCCTGGCTGCTGGTGGGTTGTCCTTTGTAATACCATGGACGTGCTTTAAATACTGGTTCATATTTTTTGTAGACCCGTCGGTATAAGTCTTTGCGGATGATTGTGCACCTAGTTTTTTATTGTAACTTTTTTTATTAGGTTCAAATAGTTGAGATGTTGGAATGAGCTACTTACACCGTTCACACTTCCACCGCCAACTCTTTGCCCTCCGGTCAAAGTACTCAATGCCGTTACACAGCATCCAACAATATGCAGTACGCCTCTTACGCTTTGCGAGAAATCCTGCCGGTATCAGTGCTGTGTCAGGAACATGAGAGCTAAACTCAACATCCTCACCAACATCACTGTAGGCAGCAGCGGAAGGTGTAAGAAGAGAACTTGGAGGAGCACTTAGGGCACTACTCGCACTATCATTAATGGTTTGATCAATTTCCATTGCTTGACCGCGGTGTTGTGGAAGTGGAACATCGCATTCTAAGTAATCAAATGTTTGGGAAACTGAATCTTCTGGTCGAATTTCTTCTAAAAACCCCGGTCCAAGTTCTATGTTATGAGCCGAATGTTCCATGTCCCCACCGTTATTGTATGATGTATATGAATTGGGTAAAAAAATAGGAGGGGAAAGGATCTCGGCTAATATAAATTCACCAGTATCAGAGTCATAAAGTGAATTAGGGGCATTCATTTCTCGTGGAATGGTGGATGAGTATGATGGATACGAAAATTGGGGTTGTTGCTCGCTTGATGACATTGATGAAAGTTAAGCATAAGCTATACATGGCTGAACACATTATTTGATTTACTGATTCTGCCTGATTAATAGAGTTAAGCGATACTGTTCACCAATACCAGCAAGCTCCAGCGGCATTTTCTGAGTTTTACGTGGCTTCTCTAGACTCCCTGGGCATCTGGCGGCCCTGCCTGGGCATCTGCAGGTAGCCTGGGCATCTGGCGGCTTTGCCTGGGCATCTGCAGGTGACCTGGGCATCTCTCGGTTATGCAGTCTAAATTGAAATTTTGGGAGACATGGTGGTTTCACGTTGTTATCTGGCGGCTTTACCTGGGCATCTGGTGGCTTTGCCTAGGTCCCATCCAGATCTAACATACGTTGCTTCTAGATCTGACCTGCAGGTTGCCTGGGCACTGCCAGGCTTTGGCGGCTATCAATAATTCCCGCCGGACTGCCCCCGGCTTTTCAAAACCGTGACCGGACTGACCGGACTGGCCGCTTGGGATCACTGGTCTTCCCGCCATTAGCCAGGACGGGAAGGGGGGTGTCGGGTCGTCAGTTGTCACTTGGGTTACACAAGTAAACCGCTATTCCCGGAGCGCCAGAATACGGTAGGAAGAATGTGGGGGTGCTGGGGTCGGGTCGGGGGGTTTTATTTTGTTTTGGATTTCTGGGATGGTTTGGGGAGCGCTGATGGGGGTTTAGATTGGTGGGGGATTTGGCTTGAGGTAGAGGGGGCTGGGTTTGCGTAGGAATACGGGGGTGGTGTGTTCGGCTGACGAGGAGGTACCGGGTTGGGAAAGTGGGCGCCGGAGGGGTTGGATGGGGGATGCGATTTACGCGAAGGATAGGCTTAGACTGTTAGGATTTCTAGAAGTGCTGCGGTGGGGAGTCGAAAGCGGTGTCGATTGTGGAGGCACTCGAACGCCTACTAGTGGGAGGCAGTACTAGTACTCCAGTTGCCGAGTGCTAAGTTGGTCACGTGATATTCGGCTCCGAATTATTTCCAAGATTCCTCTACGCGGGAAGTGAGTAGAATGTTCAAAGCAAAGCCTTATCCTCCTATCTCCTGGTCTTCCTGAGCCAAATAAGAAAAAAAGAGAATCACTCAATTACGTATCAAAATCGTTGGCGGATCTGGGTAAAAGATCACATGACCTACTTAGCACTCGGCCGCGTGAGTAATGCCAGGTGGTGTTGTTGCTGTGGATGTTATTGTTGTTGGGATTATGGTTGTCATCGCTGTGGTTGTTCCAGCAAAGTTATGAGTTTCACATACTTGTGCCCGTATCGCCTCATCGAGACTTTCGTTCGATCGCTACCACTGCCGGTGCCAATATGCATTCCCTACGAGGCCCCTGTCACTAAGCTTTCGCGTTAAAGAGAATACTATGAAAATGCTGCTGGGTTCATGTCTTAAGTTTCCCCACTGTTGGTCCAGTTTCTTAGCCCTAAGTTAGACCACTCGGTTAAGCAGCAACTCCGAGTATTGGCGTGAGAGAGCAACACATGATGGTTTGATGGTAATCTACGGTTCGGGGGATGGATAATTGAAAAAAAGTTTGAGCTGTATGATACCATCGGTAGGTTATTGGTTGCGGAATTTCTGTTTCTTTGGAATGTTCAAGCTTAAAAAGGAAAAGAGTCATCAGCAGACATGGCTAAATACCAGGCTGGGAAAATAGATTTTAATCGAAAATTCGCAAAATTCGAGTCGCCACCCCATACAAATTGTATCCGTGCACGCCAAGAAACTAGAAATTTCAACTCAGAATTTGAATTTTCGGAATAAAAAAAATTAGTTGCCAAATGACTCTAATGTGAATCTCATCAGGAGTGATTCCCTGATTCCTAATTAGTGGTCGGGCGTTTGTGTAACGGGTCTCGTGTCCAGTGATCTTGAAACAGAGTTTTCAACTATGATCGGCACAAAGCTTTGTCTACCCCGCTTTTCCCCAAGTTCAAGTAATTACACTCAACAAACTCCAAGTTGATCAACACCTTCCTCTCAACATTCACAGCGGCGAAAATTGAAAAATGTCACAAGCATTTGGGAAAAACGATAACTCCCCCAACAATGCCGATAACTGTTTCAGCACCATAGACTCCTTCAACAATAACGAGAACTCTTTCAACACAACTACCCTTAACTACACCACCGTCGATGATAGATCTGAGATACTAGCGTGGCTATCTCCATTAGAGCCACGGGTGCGGCATCGAGACATTGTAGCACGGCGGGTCGACGGTATCGGAGCATGGCTGCTGGAGACTGAAGAATTCAAACGCTGGTGCAAGGGTAGTACGGAGGATGGATCTTATGATCCGACTTTATTTTGCGATGGGAATCCAGGAGTGGGGAAGAGCTATATCACGTAAGAGAGGGTGTATTATTGCTGGGATTCAAAGAATACTATTGCTAATTTGTTGCGATGGCAGTTCACTGGTTATAGATAAGCTGTGTGACGAGGCCGGCGAGGGAGGGCCTACCGTTGCGTGCTTTTACTTCGACTTTGCTGCTCGGAATGAGCAGTCACCGGTAAATATGCTTGGATCCCTACTGAGACAGATAGTTAGCGGGGAGGGGAACATTCCGGAAGCGATAACCAATGATTTCCGAAAGGAGAAAAGGGCCATTGAGGGTAGAGGGCTCCAAGTTCCGGGGATTTTGAAGATGTTCCAGACAATCACAGCCACGAAGCGCGCATTCATATGTGTTGACGCACTTGATGAATGTGCGCCGGAGCATCGAATGGTGGTTCTTGGGTCACTGGGTGAGATTCTGCAGGGGTCTCCGAATACTCGGTTATTTATGACTGGAAGACCACATGTGCGGAATGAGGTGGAGAGGGGGTTGGGTGGAGCGGCAACGTTTGTATTTATACGGGCTACGGAAGATGGGGTCCTTGGGTTTCTGCGCGAGAGACTGAGGTGGGACACAATCCCAGATATGATGAGCAGCACATTGGAGGAGGATATTATGAAGAGCATTCCCGCAATAAGTTCGGAAACGTATGTAGCAACAGGGTCGAGCGCAAAGCCATCCCGGGTTGATAGCTGACGTATTTGGGCCTAGATTCCTGCTGGCCTCTCTCCACATCGAGGCAATCCTGCGAGGTGCCACCGTTGCTCAGCGGAGGAAAACACTCAAGTCAATAAAAGATGGGGCAGGGTTGGAGGGTGTATACGGCGCGACGTTAGAGCGGATAAAAGCTCAGGACGAGGAAAGGATGAAGCTTGCGGTGGCCACTCTCACATGGGTCTGTCATTCGGAACGGCCGTTAAAGGTGGACGAGCTATGCCATGCGCTAGCAGTGGAGATAGGAGAAACGGATTTCGATCCGGAAAATATTCCTTCGATAGCCGCATTGCTAGACTACTGCCAAGGCTTGATCACAGTCGACGCGGAGGCTTCGACAGTTCGGTTGATCCACTATACCGTCCAAGAGTACCTTTGTAGTCACTCAGGTCTCTTCAGTAAACCTCACTCGATACTTGCAGAAACATGCTTAACCTATCTAAACTCACAACAAGTCAAGGACCTCACATCCCATTCTCCGAACCATAGCGACATGCCGTTCCTCAAATATTCAGCGAGATATTGGGGGACACATACAAACAAGGATCTCTCAGACCATATGAGGACCCTTGCCCTGGAGCTTCTGAACAAGTACGAACACCACATATCCGCTGTATCACTTCTGGGACAGGTACTGCATCCTAGATATACAGAAGCCATCTCTACTTCTCCGCGCTTCTCTGGACTACACTGTGCATCGTTCTTCGGGATCGCTGAACTTGTGACTCTATTGATCAATGCTGATGGTTGCGGGGCCAACCAACAAGATTGTTCCGGTAGTACACCACTCGTATGGGCGGCGAGAAATGGCCATGGAGGGATAGTCAAGTTATTTCTGGAGCGGGAAAATGTTGACCCCAATCTCCCGGATAAGTATGATAGAACACCACTCGGATGGGGGGCTGTCGAGGGACACGAAGATGTGGTCAGGTTATTGCTGGAGCGGGAAAATGTCGACCCCAATCACCCAGATGTCAATGATCGAACACCACTTGGATGTGCTGCTGTTGAGGGATACGAAGGAATAGTTAAGTTATTGCTGGAGCGGGAAAATGTCGACCCCAATCGCCCAGATAAGGATGGTGATGGACCGATTGGATGCGCTGCTATCTGCGGACACGAAGGAGTGGTTAGGTTATTGCTGGGGCGGGAAAATGTCGACCCCAATCGCCCAGATAAAAATGATCGAACACCACTCTTGAGTGCTGCTGTCAACGGACACGAACGAGTGGTCAAGTTATTGCTGGAGTGGGAAAATGTCGACCCCAATCGCCCAGATGATGATGGTGATGGACCACTTGGGTGCGCTGCGATCGAGGGACACGAGGGAGTGATGAAGATACTACTGGAACAGAAAGATGTGGACCCCAATCTGCCCAATAACAATGATCGAACACCACTCGGATGTGCTGCTATTGAGGGACACGAAGGAGTGATCAGGTTATTGCTGGAGCGGGAAGGTGTCGACCCCAATCGCCCAGATATGAATGGTAATGGACCTCTTGGGTGCGCTGCTATCCAGGGACACGAGGGAGTAGTGAAGATGCTACTAGAACAAGAAGATGTGGACCCCAATCGGCCCAATAACAATGATCGAACACCACTCGGATGTGCTGCTGTTATGGGACGCGAAGGAGTGGTCAGATTATTGTTGGAGCGGGAAGGTGTCGACCCCAATCGCCCAGATAAGGATGGCGATGGACCACTTGGGTGCGCTGCCATCGAGGGACACGACGGAGTGGTGAAGATACTACTAGCACAGCAAGATGTGGACCCCAATCGGCCCAATAACAATGATCGAACACCACTCGGATGTGCTGCTATTGAGGGACACGAAGGAGTGGTCGGGTTATTGCTTGAGCGGGAAAATGTGGACCCCAATCGCCCGGATGAGAATGATCGAACACCACTCGGATGTGCAGCTGTTAACGGACACGAAGGAGTGGTCAGCTTATTGCTGGGCCGGGCAGGTGTCGACCCCAATCGCCCAGATATGAATGGTAATGGACCACTTGGCTGCGCTGCTATCGAGGGACACGAGGGAGTGGTGAAGATACTGCTGCAGCTCAAAGATGTCGACCCCAATTTGCCTAATAAGAATGATCGAACACCACTCGGATGTGCTGCTGTTGAGGGACACGAAGGTGTGATCAAGTTATTGCTGCAGCGGGAGGATGTCGACCCCAATCGCACGGATGAGGATGATCGAACCCCACTCGGATGTGCTGCTATCGAGGGACACGCAGCAGTGGTCGGGATACTGCTAGGATGCCATCATGTCGACCCCAATTGCCCCGATAAGAATGACCGAACGCCACTCGGAGATGCTGCTATCAATGGACACGAAGCAGTGACTAGGCTATTGCTGGAACGGGAAAATGTCGACCCCGGTCACCCAGACAAGTATGATCGAACTCCACTCACGTGGGCTACTATCAACGGACACGAAAGAGTTGTTAGATTATTACTAGAACGCGGAGATGTTTATCCTAACCTCCCGGGCGGACCTGGTGGCACACCACTCTCTTTTACTACCAGGGAGGGGCATGGAGTCGTACCGCTGCTGCGAGCCCGGAAATCTGCTGAAACCCCAGATGCTCGTACTAAGAGAGATGGGCTGTGGGATGCGTGGAAGAGTCTCCCGCCTTTGTTCGGGAAAGGTGCAAATCCAATTCCTTAGTCAATACATGTTAAAATGAGCTCAACTCTGTGGGGGGAGCGGTTGTAACCCTGGTCGTTTAAACTTGGATGGCTTCGATAGCGTAGAATAAACCAAAAGAGAACACCTAGGTCGATGGCCGAATACCGTAAAAACTTGAATAATTGGACGGTGTGCTATGAAGTCCAGAATTCCCTTCTCTGGAAAGGGGGCAAAAACACAGCAAAAACACGGCCCCTTTCCCCCCTCCGAGACAGAAAAAAAAATTTATTGACCTTACTAGGAGAGGAAAGTCCAACGACATAGCACACCGTCCAATTATTCAAGTTTTTACGGTATGTAGGTAATATCACTGACCTCATTCTTCATCAGAAGAAATCCCGTTTCCCGTCTTTATTGTTATGAGATCCTGATAGGGGAAAGATTGGTGAGGCAGATGAAGAAGTACAAAGAAGCGATGGAGGAGAGGTCTGTCTATTCTGTGGATTCGTTCGTGCTTGCCTATCTATTTACCGACGGCCAAACAGACCATTTAAATACAGAGAACTTTACTATGCGGTGGTCCTTGGGGAGACATCCTCCGTCCCTAACACGCACTGCCTTCCGACCAATTCCTCGCTATGCTCCCCGAGCATCTGCGGTGATATCAGCGAATCCTCCAACTAGTATACAAACCAGGTATACTCGCCCCTCCTCCGTGATTGATAATGACTGACAAAGGAACTAATAGATAACACTAGGAAAGATAGGAAAGGTACGACAACAATGTATACATTTGTGCGCAGTGATCGCCGGTGATATTCAACAGTCTTCAGCTCATAACTCATCATTAGTTCCGCGCCCGGTATACGTCTCTAAACATAGAGCGTATAAAGATATCCGAATTATACAGAACAGCCGGCGGATAATTTGGACCCAACAATAGCTGCCCCATCACTTAAAGCAATGCAATCCAGTATGGAAGCGTGGGGTAGGGAGACAATATATGAGACAAAAATCTTGTTTCAGACCATGGAAGACAGTATATCGAATGGTGCATGCGTTACCCCTAGCTGAGTGAGAGATTTTGAGGTTGAGTGCTTAACATTGCGTGATTGGAAGAAGTGCTCAGCTAGTTTTGGGGGGGGGCGCTTTTGGGTAATGTGGTATCCGGAGGCCGATGGTGTATGGGTTTCCGGGGTCGGGCAAGGGAATCCTATCTAGCCTAGTCTATCTTGATGGTGCTGTTAGATTCAAACCTAATTGATAATAGTATCATACTCTCAGTGAAACCGAAAAATTCAAATGCCTGGAACGGCGCTAGGAGCTTGAAGGGGATGTGGAGGGCTGGGGGGTGACTCCAAGTTTTAGGAAAAAGCTAAGGTCCTTAGCTAGTTTCTCTGTGAGAGATCATGATAAATTGAGAGTGGATGTGTGAGTAGTGATGGACACGATCATGCTCGATCATAAATCTTTGGTGTGATCGAGCTCAATCAATGCTCGAGCATGGGCCAAATTTTCTGCTCAAGCATGATCGTGTCCATCACTATGTGTGAGCTTGGGATGAGGACTTTTATTTCAGATTTGTGCATTGAACTGTTGAAATATTCATACCCGGTGATACCTTAAGACTAATGCACTTGGGGGCCTATTATTAGTGACTTGCGTATCTTGTGGCGTTGGGCATATCTTCTCACTACATATCTTCACCCAGCAGTGTTCCCAAAGGTCCTATCCACCCGTCTTAGAAGTAGGATGTGGCCAACCGTGGGCTACAGTCCATCATTTTTTTGGGTGAGCGGATGTCCTAGGCATGATGGCTAAAGACATGAATGGACTATGGGCCCGGCCGTCCCCCGTACATGGGAAACTCTGACAATTATCCTCCGTTCCTTGCCCCCCTCCACCTTCCTTCATGTCGTCCGGCTGCGGCGTCTCGTTGTGACACCCCACGTTACTTATCCATCGCCCGTAAACCCGTTCGGCATGAGCACCCCATATCAAGTTAGTGGATGTTTCACCATCCTATTGAGTTCGGGATGTACTGTCCAGGTAATTCTCCTTAGGATCGTGGAGTGCACCTAAAGTGATCATTAATAGAGAGAGCAGACAAAGTGCGAAGATCGATTCCCGAGTGGAAAGAATATTTACAAATTAGACCCCAGGATTGCTCCCCAGGGGGTTCGTGAGCAAGATTTTGGAATAGAAATGGCCGGAGGTGAAATCACCAAATATCACTCATCATAGGCCCCGCCAAGACCCCTCCTCTACTCACCACCACCATACCTCCATGAGCCCACATAGTGTCTCTGCATGCTTAAGTGAAGTCTGTCTTAGAATTAGCAATTTTTTCTGGCAAAAATGGGAGTTGGGCTAGGATTGTGGAGCCCAAGGTCCAGCACTTCCATATGTTGATGGTATTTGGCGGGTAACTTAACTTGCTATCAGGAGAAGACTCGCTTTGAGGTACTTGACTCGCACCTATTTCCACCATTTTTTGGCCTAGAAGACTAAGTTTTACAAGGTAATGCAAGGCCTCTGTAGCCTTATCAGTATTCTTTCTTTGGCGCATGTCAGTAGGTTGTGTTGCTGGCATTAGGTTGGATTTTGACCTCGCGGGTGTTGGGGAGATTTTTCTTTTAGCGATGGTTGCGTTGTACGAGTACGAAAACTCACGCGCTTTTGTCCTCCGGCGTAACGGTTTTAGAAGCAGCTACCGGGATCGGAGAAGTAATTTTTTTCCCTTTCTTCATGCCCCCCCCCCCATCGTTCGACTACTGAGATTGGATAGATCGGGCAGGCATCCAAATCCTCCCCAACGCCTCAAAGATCTTGGCGGCATGGGGCATGCGTGAAACCCTTCTCCGATATGCCACCCTGCCCAAGCAGGTAAACATGATTGGCTGGAGAGGCAACCATATAACGCACATGGACTTTGCCGAGCACGCAAAAACGTACCGTGCCCCCTTCTGGGATTTCCACCGGGCGTCCCTGCACAAGTGTTAACTCGACCGGGCCGTCGAGCTTGGCAGCAGTCTTGAAAAGCTCGAGGGTGGGTGGCGTCGAGTTGGGAGAGGTGGGCGGGGTGTGCACGGTTATTCTGCACGACGGGAGGAGGTTCAGTGCGGATTTGGTCGTGGGTGCTGATGGGATTAATTCGGTCATGAGGGAGTGCCTAGTTGGGCACCCGGGTAAGCCTACGCCAACAGAGGGATTTGGCGTACAGGTTGTTGCTCAGACGAAGGATATGATATCGGATCCCGAGTTGAGGGGGTTCGTGACCGATCCGGAGGTCAATTACTGGATAGGACCCGATGCGCATGCTGGTATTTTCCCTTTGGTTCTTGCTTGAAGGGTGCTAATGAAGTATAGTGAGCCACGTTCTAAGGGGTGGTGAACGATTCAACATGGTTCTTCTCGTCCGGACGACATCCCTAATGGCGGCGCAACAACGGTGGAAGGAAACATAGACGAGATGCGAGAAATCTACAAAAACTGGGATCCGAGGTGCTCTTCCTATCCACCCATTTCCTCTCCCATCATACTAACCTTCGCAAAAGGATAGGAAAGCTCCCCGCGCTGTGCGAGTCAGTCTACAAATGGAAACTCTTGCATTCGCGAAGAACTCCCAAACTGGTCCCACCCGTCGGGCACCTTCGCCCTCCTCGGCGACGCTGCCCACGCCACGCTGCCTTACCTGGCTTCGGGCGCGGGCATGTCGCTCGAAGACGCGGCAGTGCTGGGTGAGTGTCTTTCCCCAATATCCTCAAAATCCGACCTCCCGTTAGCGCTATCGGTATACGAAACATGTCAGAAGAAGCGCACTACGAGGGTGGTGCAGAGGGGCAATGTCTAGCAGCGCCTTTATCACCTACACGATGGGCCGGAGCAGCGGGAGAGAGACGCTAGGATGAGTGTGGTACCGACCCCGACTGGGGAATGCGTCGCTTGGAGGGATCCGGAATTTGCGCCTTGGTTGCTCTAGTATGAGGTTTTGAGGGATGTAGAGGCGAATTGGCCGAAGAGAGTAGATAAAGGGAGGATGGGAGGAAGGAGGTGGGATAGGCGGAAGTTTAGTGCCAAGTAATAACTCATGGAGGGGGCTACGGATTCTACACGATTTTTTTCTTTTTTCTTGTTCAAGTTGCCTGTTGGTCTTATTTATCTTCTTTCTTGCTACACTTTGGGTTCTTGTCTCTTTAATTGTGATATTGGCGCATCGCGGGTAAATTAGGGCTGCATATATTGCTTTCTCAAGTACGGTACGGTACATAGGTTTCCAGGCGAAGAGCCCCCCTCTAATCTTTTGTATGATACAATAACACACACAACCCTGTAGGTCTGCGGGCTCACGCAATAAGTTGTCCCAGGAACATCCCCCGCAGTCCACCCCAAATAAAAAACCCATCGCACCAGCTCTTCCAAATAGCTATGGATCCCCTTGACCCTAACCGACCCCCGGAGTATATTCCGCGGACTCCCGGCTCTCGCGACGGGGGTGCGGCATTATTATACATAGCGGAAAAGATAACACAGGGGAGTCGCTTAAACCTATCTGTTTACTCCATTCGCTTGGCCTTCCCGTCGTTGCCTAGGGCGGGAAGGGGGGCTGTGTTGGGTCGTTAGTTGTTACTTGCGATAAACCGACAATCCCGGGCCGCCAGAATATGGTAGGGGGAATGTGGGGGTGGTGGGATCGATTTGGAGGGGATCTAGTTTATTTTGGATTTCTGGGATGGTTTGGGAGCGCTCGAGGGGATTTGGATCGGTGGGGCATTTGAGTTAGAGGTAGAGGCTGCGGTCACATAGGAGTGCGGGGGTGGTAGCAGTGCTGGCGGGGTCGTAGCGGCAGGGAAAATAGGCGCTAGAGGGACTAGGTGGGGAATCCGGTTTACGCAGAGGTTAGGCTTAGACTGTTAGCACTGCTAAGGGTGCCGGGGTCGGAGAGCCGAGAGCGGTGTCGATTGTGGAGGCCCTCGAACACTTAGCAGTGGGAGGAAGTGGTGCTGTTGTTGCTGTCGATGTGCTTGTGGTTGGGATTGTTGTTGCCATCGCTGTGTTCCTGCTGAGTGAGGAGGTTCGCAGGGTTGCGCCCGTATCACCTCAACTTCCGCTCCATCACTACCACTGCCATCCCTTCATTCGTACTCCGAACTTCACGGAAGATTAGTGTGCCGTAGCGCAGAGGGCGACGCATGATTAGCCATTCTTACAACATACTAGGGAACGCACCACGCCAGAGGGGAAGGACTAAACAAACAGACCAAACCCGAAAGAAATAAGGAATTAAACGCCAGAGACGCCTATTCTTGAGTTATCCCTTGAGTTAGCACTAACTCACTTTCGTAATTGTGATAGGAAATACCTCGCTCACTGCAAGTAGTGTAGTGCTCAGAATACCACAAAATGGGTGATACTCAGTATAGCCATGATATGAACAAGAAATTCCGTGTATATTTTCTCCCGAATACCTGAGTAAGTTAGTGCTGCACATTGTGATTTTGTCACCTCCCCTTTTTCTCCCCCTCCATGACTCTTAGGACGTTTACCTATAGACGGCCGTCTAGCAACCAGAGACAGTGCCGACCGTCAAAGAAAGTCAGTTAGCTAAACGGGTTTTCAGTTATATACTAGGCAGTAGTGATGGACACCATCATGCTCGATCAATGCTCGAGCATGGGCCAAATTTTCTGCTCGAGCATGATCGTGTCCATCACTACTAGGCAGTATATTAGCTAAATGTGCAACAATTCTGTTTTCTTTACATACCTTCAACTGTCTGTCTCATTCTGAAAATTAAATTTGTAATAGTGGTCGTACTAGACGGTTGCGTTTTAAGCGTTTTCTGATAGACGGCGCCAAAGTGTTTGACTAATTTTCCACAGTCCTAGATTCTTGTGGCTAGATCGTGAAAAAGTTACGTTGCCTACTCTAGGCAAACACTATATACTTTGCTGCACTCTCCCCCACTGTCAAGCCGCTCTTAATGGTCGGCATCGTTGCAGGCTGTTAGACGGACGTCTATAGGTAAACGGGCCCTTAGTAATCTTTCCCAGTGACCATTCTGCTTATAGCTAACACCCGAGTTAAGTGCAGCACTAGCTTCCTTTCCGTAAATACGAACGAAGGGACGATATGCGTTCCCTACAAGGCCCTCGTCTACGGCGGGTCAAGTAGACATCGAGTGCAAATAAAAAAATCCCCAGCGAGGGGGGCCAAAGCGCAAGGTTTGATTACATAAGCAGCCCAGGATTTCCATCAAACTGCAACCCTATCCTTATTTAGCTATAATTCTTTAATATTCTATCGCTTCTCTAAATTATTTCTATCCACTACCCTCTCAGATTACATACTGTAGCTAAGTAGATATATAGTGTGAGAAATATGAATTTAATAACAGAGTCCAAGTCAAAGTGGGTGTTTGATTACGTAATCCACCCTACTCCGGATATTGCACCTTCAGGTAGTTTGAAATGCTAAAATTCGTCGCACAACTTTTCTCTAGCTATTACCAGTATGCCTAGTGGATTTAAATAATTCTTGTTTATCCAATTTGAAGTTCAATTGCTGCTTAAGGGCGTGGTTAACTTGAACAATATGTTTAGGGCTGAGCTGTAAGAGCAGGGTAACTACCTGGGTATGGTAGAGAACCCCGAACATGGCTTTGGGAATCACGAAAACACCTGGTGAGGGAGTAGTGAAAAATAATACACAGAAGTGATAGAATATTAAAAAATTATAGCTAGATAAAGATGGGGTTGTAGCTTGACGGAAATCTTGGGGGGAATGCGGATTTCTCAGCCCCAATGGGTTGCTTACGTAATCAAACGCCGCGCTCCTTCTCGCTTAGACTAAGATTTTTTTTATTTGCACTCGATGTTTACTTGACCCGCCGTACCCGTCACTAAACTTTGGGGTTTAAAGAGAAAACTGTGAAAATGCTGCTGGCCCTCTAATGATTCTGTGACATCATTAAAGTCTGAGAGTGTGCTCGTGTCTTGGGTTTTCCACCACACCCCACGCTGGGGCGGCAACACCGAGTCTTGGCAAGCGAGAGCAACACATGATGTTTGGATAATAATCGAATGGATCCTGGGAACAGCTTTGAACGGTAGCACCAGTAGGTTATTGGTTGCGGAAATTTCTGCTTCTTTGGAACACTTGAAAAGAAAAAGAGGGCATGAGCAGACGCGGTTAAACATCAGGCTACGGTAGGGGAAAGTGAATCTCATCAAGGTTTCTGTGGGGATCAGTGGTCGAGTATTTGTGTAACGGGTTTCGTGTCCAGTGATTGGAAACCGAGTCTCCAGCTATGATAGGAACAAGGCTTTGTCTACCCTGCTTTTCCCCAAGTTCAAGGTTCAAGTAATTACACTCGACAAAGCTCCAAGTTAATCAATAACGTCATTCACCTATTAATGGCTCATCACCGGGATGCGGCTCACCATGGCAACCACTGGAAAATCAAATGTATATTTTAGTATCTGCATAAATAGTAGTGATACCACATTGAAAATTTCTTAGAAAGTACTTTTAAATATGGAGAA